>Ga0082212_10000511_pt1 | contig 56085 bp, 47 predicted proteins | sample TergutNt197P3_FD_71548 | JGI IMG/M metagenome (GOLD analysis project Ga0082212, IMG submission 71548) | Neocapritermes taracua P3 segment gut microbial communities from Petit-Saut dam, French Guiana - Nt197 P3 | ecosystem: Host-associated > Arthropoda: Insects > Digestive system > Gut ...
GGCCGGAGGCGGTGGCGGTGACGGAGGAAATCGCCTTTTTCCAGGCCGTCAAGGCGCGGCTCGCCAAGTTTGACGGAGGCGCGGGCGGCCGCGGCAGCGAGGACATCGAAATCGCCATCAAGCAGGTCATCGACCAGGCGCTTGTTTCCGACAGGGTGATTGACGTTTTTGACGCGGCGGGCATCAAAAAGCCGGATATTTCCATTCTCTCGGAAGAGTTCATGCTGGAAATGAAGGGCATGCGCCACAAAAACATCGCCCTGGAAGTGCTGAGAAAACTGCTCAACGACGAACTGGCCGCCCGCGCCAAAACAAACCTTGTCCAGAGCAAGGCGCTGCTTGAAATGCTGGAAAACGCGCTGCGCCGCTATCACAACAAGCTCATCTCCGCAGCCGAAGTCATCGAGGAGATGATTGCAGTCAGCAAGCAGATCGCCGCCGCCGATGACGAAGCCAAAGCGATGGGCCTTACCGCGTACGAGTATGCCTTTTATACGGCAGTCGCCGCGAATGACAGCGCCCGCGAGCTTATGGGAAAAGAAAAGCTGCGCGAGCTTGCCGTGGTGATTACTGAAAAGGTGCGGCAAAACGCCAGCATCGACTGGAATCTGAAAGAAAGCGTGCAGGCGCAGCTTCGAGTAATCATCAGGCGCACTTTGCGCAAGTATGGCTACCCGCCGGACATGCGGCAACTGGCGACGGAAACCGTCATGAAACAGGCTGAGATGATCGCGTAAGAATTGTCTGGTATGAATTAAGAAAATTTATGTTCAATGGCGGCGTGCCGGCCCCGCCTCATTCCTCCAGAAGGGCGTTCAGGCTGCCGGGGAAGTAGCCGCGGAGATCAACGGCGCTGTATGTAAAGCCCAGCTCGCGCAGACGCTGGTCAACGCGCCGGCGCAGATCCGCGTCCGCCAGGCGGTCCAGGCCGTGTTCGTCCAGTTCCAGGCGGGCCAGACGCCCCTGTTCATGAAAGCGCACCCGCACCTGCTCAAACCCTTGGTCCAGCAGGAATTGTTCGGCTGCGTCAACGCGGGCCAGGCCTTCCGGGCTGATACGTTCGCCGTAAGGGAAACGGGAGGCTAGGCAGGCAAAGGCGGGCTTGTTCCAGGTGGGCAGGCCCATTTCTTTGGAGAGGGCGCGGATCTCCGCCTTGCCCAGGCGGGCCAGACGCAGGGGGCTGAGCACGCCCATTTCGGCCACGGCCTTTAAGCCTGGGCGGTAATCGTTCTCGTCGTCCAGGTTGGAGGCCTCGGCCACCCTAGACGTTCCTGTTTGGGCGGCCAAGGCCATGATTTTGCCCAGGAGCTGTTTTTTGCACCAATAACAGCGATCCGGCGGGTTTTGGGCAAAATTTTCCAGGGCTAGTTCCTCGGAATCCACCAGGTAATGCCGTATGCCCCTGGTCCTGGCGAACTCCTGGGCCGCCCGCAGTTCCCTCTGGGGAAAGCTTGGGGAACAGCCGGTCACGGCCATGACCCCATCCCCCAAGGCCTCATGGGCGGTTTGCAGCAGAAAGGCGGAATCCGTACCTCCGGAAAAGGCCACGGCCACGCTCCCCAAGCCGCGCAGGTATTCGGTAAGGATTTTTCGTTTTTCCCCAAGGGCGTTCAAGGTGGCATCCACGGCACGAAGCCCTGCCGGTCAAGGGAAATTAGTGAACATGGCGCGCCGGGCCGGCGGCATCATGTGCCCTTGAGCGCCTGGACGATTTCCTGGATGGCCTGGGCGGCTTTTTCCGTGGCGACCTGGCAGGTTCCCACCTGGAAGTGTCCGCCGCCGCCGTGGGCCAGCATCAGTTTGCCCACATCCGCGGTGCAGCCGCGGTTGAGAATGGAGTGTCCCACGGTAATCACCACGTTCTGCTGTTTCAGTCCCCAGATGACCTGGACGCTGACATTGGTGTCCGGGTACAGGGCATAGACGGTAAAACGGTTGCCCGAAAAAATCTCCGGTTCATCGCGCAGATCGATGACGAGCACGTTGCCGTCGGTTTTTGAACAACGGGACAACATGGCCACAAAGTCTTTCTGATGGGCGAAATAGCGGTCTGTTCTCTCTTTGACGTCGCTGTTTTCCAGGATTTCCTCGGCGCTCTTTTCGTTGCAATAATTGATCATGTCCAGCATGAGCTGGTAATTGCTGATTCGATAGTCGCGGTAGCGGCCCAGCCCGGTGCGCGGGTCCATGATCATGCCCAGGAGCACCCAGTCTTTGGGATGAAGAATATCCTCGCGGCTCAGGTTGGCGCTGTCCACTTTATCCACGGCCTCCATCATGGAATCCAGGCTGGCCGGAAAGCTTTCATGCCCATTGTAGTAATCCCAGATCACCCGGGCGCAACTGGGAGCGAGTTTGGAGCTGCCCTCGAATTCCACGACGCCCAGGCGATCGTGTTCGCTGCTGTGGTGGTCAAACCACATGCCGCAACCGTTCACATAAGGCACATTGGCCAGCACATCGTTGTCCGTCACATCCACCAGCCCGTCCTGCAAATCTTTGGGATGGGCGAACTTGTACTCTTCAATCAGGCCGATGGAACGTAGCAGCACAGCGCAGGCCAGGCCGTCAAAATCCGAACGGGTCACCAAGCGCATATCAAGACTCCTGTTGGGTTTACCCAGGGTTTTCTCAAGTTTACGAGGTTTGGTTCAGCGGTTTTGATCCGCTGATTGGATCTTTATAAGGCGAGTCCGCCAAAAACACAACCCATTTTTATATTGCAAAAAGCCGGAGTTACGCGCATAGTCCGCGATATGCGGAGATGGTCCCGTCCCGCGGTTAGAGGGACGGGCGATAATTGGCGGCGCCGTCCGGGACGCGGCAAAGGCGGGACGAAATGTTGGCAATTCTTACAGGGGCCGGCATCAGCAAGGAAAGCGGCCTGGATACCTTTCGCGATGCCGATGGACTCTGGCAAAAGGTGCGCATGGAAGATGTGGTCACTCCGGAAGGTTTTGAGCGCGATCCGGAACAGTCGCACAATTTTCATAACGCCCTGCGCCGCACCTTGCTGAGCGGCTCAATCCAGCCCAATGCGGCCCACCTCGCCTTGGCCCGCCTGGAAAAGGAATACCCGGGCGAAACCCTGGTCATCACCCAGAATATTGACGATCTGCACGAGCGCGGGGGCAGCCGGAACGTGCTGCACATGCACGGCGAACTTTTGCGGATCCGTTGCCGGAAGTGCGCCGCGGTCATGCCCTGGACCGAAGATCTCTTCACTTCCACCCCCTGTCCCAAGTGCGGGGCGGCCGGCTCGCTCCGTCCCAACATCGTCTGGTTCGGCGAGGTGCCTTTTTTTATGTCCGAAATAGAGGCGGCCCTGAGGAGATGCTCCATCTTCGTCTCCATCGGCACCTCCGGCAATGTCTATCCGGCGGCGCAGTTCTGCGTCATGGCCCGGCACAGCGGGGCCAGAACCGTGGAGCTGAACCTGGAGCCTTCCAACCAGGCCAGGGTCTTCCAGGAAAGCGATTATGGGCCGGCCACCAAGGTGGTTCCGGCCTGGGTGGAAAATTTGCTAAAAATCTCTTGCATCGGGGTGGTGAATTAGCTATTACTTCAGGCAAGTTTCATAAAATTGGCTGTTCGTCGTCTGGCGTCCGCGGCCGCTGGTTGTTCAATTTATCCGGGGCTTCCCCGGATATCTGAAATAATGGCTGAAAATTTCGATTGTATTGCGGATTTCGGCGTGAATGGCCCATCTAAACCTTATCACTTCGCGGAGGCATTCTATGGTTATCGGCATAATCCTTTCTTTGGCCCTGTTGACCTACATAGCCTATAAAGGCTATTCGGTCATCCTGTTCGCGCCCGTGTGCGCTATGGTGGCGGCGCTGACCGACGGCTACCATCTTATGCCGGCGTACACCGAAGTGTTCATGGTGCGCGCGGTCATCTATGTCAAAAATTTCTTCCCGGTCTTCCTCCTGGGCGCGGTCTTCGGCAAGGTGATGGAAGACAGCGGCGCGGCCCGCTCCGTGGCCCGCTTCATCGCCGATAAACTTGGGCCGGAGCGCGCGATCGTCGCCATCGTGCTGGCCGCGGCCGTGCTGACTTACGGCGGCGTGAGCCTCTTTGTGGTGGCCTTCGCGGTCTATCCCTTCGCCAACTCCCTGTTCCAGGCGGCGGATCTTCCCCGCCGCCTCATCCCCGGCACCATCGCCCTGGGGGCCTTCACCTTCACTATGACGGCCATCCCCGGCACCCCGCAGATCCAGAACATCATCCCGACCAGGTATTTCGGCACCGACAGCTTCGCCGCCCCTGGATTCGGCATTTGCGGCGCCCTCGGCATGTTTGTTCTCGGCGTTCTTTGGCTGGAACACCGCAAGCGCAAGATGCTGGCCGCGGGCGAGAGACACGGTGAGCCGGACACCCGCGTGTCCATCAACTTTAACGACGGCGTGCCGGAAATTCCCCCGGCGTTCGCGGCCATGCCCCTCCTGCTTGTGCTGGCCATCAACTTTACCTTGACCAAGATGATTCCCCAATGGTGGGACGTCCAAATCCTGTCAATCGCCAAGGGTCTGCCCCTGGCGGCCACAGCCATCCCCACGGCCAATTGGGCGCTGATCATCGCCCTGGTCTGCGGCATCGTTTTCGCCGTTATTCTGGCGGGCAAGCAGTTCAAGGCCCGCGGCAACCTGCAGGCCGCCCTCAACGCCGGGGCCATCGGCTCCCTCCTGGCCATCATGAACACGGCCTCGGAAGTGGGCTACGGCAATGTGGTCAGCTCCCTGTCCGGCTTCGCCTCGGTAAAGGACGCCCTGCTGTCCATACCAGGCACTCCGTTGATTTCCGAGGCCCTGGCCGTCAACCTGCTGGCCGGTCTTACCGGTTCCGCATCCGGCGGCATGAGCATCGCCCTGGAAGCCATGGGCGCGCATTACCTGGCCCTGGCCAACCAGATAGGCCTCAGCCCGGAACTGTTGCACCGCGTGGCCTCCATGTCCTCGGGCGGTTTTGACACCATGCCGCACAACGGCGCGGTCATCACCCTCCTGGCCATCTGCGGCATGAACCACAAGAAGTCTTACCCGGATATCGGCATGACCTCTCTGGTTCTTCCCTTTGCGTGGAGTTTCTGCCTGATTGCGATTTGGACGATCCTTGGCCTGTAACCGAGCGGAAAAATACCAGGAGGAAAAGCTATGGCTGAATTCCTAACTCCTCAAGAAGCGGCGGCCCTGGTCAAAGACGGGGATGTGCTGATTACCGAGGGCTTTCTCCTGCACGCCTTTCCGGAGCAGGTGGTCAAGGCCTTGGGCGAGCGCTTCGCGCAGACCGGATCTCCAAAGGGATTGACTCTAGTTTACGCGGCCGGGCAAGGAGGGGGCGTGAATACCGGGCTGGATTTTCTGGCCCATGAAAAACTCCTGAAAAGAGTGGTGGCCGGGCATTGGAACCTCAGCCCCACCTTGGGGAAACTTGCGGCCGAGAATAAAATCGAGGCCTACAACCTGCCCCAGGGGGTCATCTGCCATCTCTATCGAGACATGGCGGCGGGCAAGCCCGGCACGGTCACCCATGTGGGCCTGAAGACCTTTGTGGACCCCCGCCTGGACGGCGGCAAGCTCAACTCTCTCACCAAGGAAGACATCCTTGAGGTGATCACCCTTGGGGGGCGGGAACAGCTCTTCTACAAGGCCTATAAACCAACGGTCTGCATGTTGCGTGGAACCTTCGCCGATGAAAAGGGCAATATCTCCATGGAAGAGGAGGGCGCCTGCCTCACCCTGGTCTCGATAGCCCAGGCGGTGAAGAGAAACGGCGGCAAGGTCATCGTCCAGGTGCGCAAGGTGGTCAAGTCCGGCGCCCTGGATCCCAAACTGGTCAAGATCCCCCACATCTGCGTGGATGTGGTGGTGGAAGTGCCCAGGGATCTGCACCAGCAGGATGTGCCCATTGACCTTGTCGGCGCCTGCGCCGGGAACCAGCGCATTCCCACCGGATCCCTGCCGCCCATTGACCTGGATGACCGCAAGATTATCGGCCGCCGCGGGGCTATGGAGCTTATGCCAAAGTCCGTGGTCAACCTGGGCATCGGCATGCCGGAAGGGGTGTCGGCTGTGGCCAACGAGGAAGGCATCGGCGATTACATGACCCTGACGGTGGAAGCCGGACCGGTCGGCGGCGTGCCCCAGGGCGGCAGGCTCTTCGGCGTTTCCGTGAATCCAGACTGCATCCTGGATCAGGCCTACCAGTTTGACTTCTATGACGGCGGCGGTTTGGATATTGCCTATCTGGGCCTCGCCGAATGCGATGAAAAGGGCAATATCAACGTCAGCAAGATGGGGCCGCGCATCACCGGGTGCGGCGGTTTCATCAACATCACCCAGAACGCCAGGAAGGTGTTTTTCTGCGGCACCTTCACCGCCAAGGGCCTGGAAGTCGAGGCGGCTGACGGCAAGTTGGTGATCAAAAAAGAAGGCGAGGTCAAGAAGTTCCTGAAGAAGGTCGGGCATGTCACCTTCAGCGGCGAATACGCCGCCCAGATAGGGCAGCCGGTCTTTTATCTGACGGAACGCGCTGTCTTCCAGTTGAAAAAGGACGGTTTGCACCTGATCGAAGTGGCTCCGGGCGTGAATATTGAAAAGGATATTCTGGCCCACATGGAATTCAAGCCGATCATTGAAGGTACGCCCAAGCTCATGGATGCCCGCATTTTCAAGAAGGCGCCGATGGGCCTGTCCAAAAAATAAGTCCTGGTAAGCCAAAGTAGTCATGGATTGTAACCCCGGCGCGGCGAACCCGCGCCGGGACCTGCGGAGGAAAATATGGCCTGGACGTTCGCGACCCTGAAGGTCGGCGACAAAGACAGCATCAGCAAGGTAATCACCGCCGAGGTGGTGGCCAAATTCGCGGATGTGAGCAATGACAACAACCCCATACATCTGGACGAGGCCTTTGCCAAAACCACCCGTTTCGGCCAGCGCATCGCCCACGGCATGATCAGCGCCGGGCTGATCAGCGCGGTGCACGGCACGCTTATTCCCGGCCAGGGCGCGGTCTATATGACCCAGTCCCTCAAGTTCCGCGCCCCGGTTTTTTATGGCGACACCCTGACCGCCTGGGCCGAGGTGCAGGAAAAGATCGAGGACAAAAAACGGGTGCTGATGAAGAACTGGGTGGTTAACCAAAAGGGCGAGACCGTGGTGGAAGGCGAAGGTTTGCTACTTTTTAATGTTTGAGTGTTTTGGCTTCCCGCGCGCCCGGCAAGGGGCGGCGTATAAAACATGGAATACCCGGGCCGGAGTTCGCTAGTGCGGGCTTACGCCCGGTTCGAGGGTAGTCGCGTTGCCTGCGGCGGTTTGCCGATGGAAACGTAAACCTTGACGGAAACAACCTAAAATGAAGGAGAGACCGGATGAGCTTTTTGACTGAAGAACAACTTGCTATTCAGAAGATGGTGCGGGAATTCGCCGATAAAAAAGTGGCGCCCATTGCCGGCAAAGCCGACAAGGAACATCGTTTTCCTGCGGAAACGGTCAAGGAGATGGCGGATCTGAATCTTTTCGGCCTTACCATTCCCGAAGAGTATGAGGGCGTTGGCGGCGACAATGTGAGCTACAGCATCGCGGTGGAAGAACTTTCCCGCGTCTGCGGTTCCCACGGCGTGATTCTTTCGGCCCACGTTTCTCTGGCGGAATTCCCCGTCGCGTACTTCGGCACCGAGGCCCAGAAGAAAAAATATCTTCCTGACATGGCCTCCGGGCGTAAAATGGGCGCCTTTTGTCTGACCGAACCCGGCGCCGGCACGGACGCGGCCTCCCAGCAGACGGAAGCCGTGCTCAAGGGCGACAAATACATCATCAACGGTTCCAAGGTCTTCATCACCAACGGCGGCGTGGCGGAAACCTTCATCGTCTTCGCCATGACCGACAAAAGCAAAGGCCTGAAGGGCATCACCGCCTTCATCGTGGAGAAGAAATTCCCCGGCTTTGCGGTGGGGCAATTGGAAGACAAGTTGGGCATCTGCGCCTCTTCCACCACGGAAATCATTTTCAAGAACTGTGAAGTGCCCCTGGAAAATATGCTGGGCAAGGAAGGCGAAGGCTTCAAGATCGCCATGCAGACCCTGGACGGCGGCCGCATCGGCATAGCCTCTCAGGCCCTCGGTCTGGCTCAGGGCGCTTTGGAAGCGTCCATTACCTATGCCAAGCAGCGCCTGCAGTTCGGCAAGCCCATTTCCGCCAACCAGGGCATTCAATGGATGCTGGCCGACATGGCCACCCAGGTGGAAGCGGCTCGCCATATGACCAGGAATGCGGCCATGCTCAAAGACAGCGGGCAGCGCTACAGCAAAGAGGCGGCCATGGCCAAGCTGTTCGCGGCTGAAACCGCCATGTGGGTGACCACCAAAGCCGTACAGGTGCACGGCGGCATAGGCTACACCCGCTCTTACCCGGTGGAACGGCTCATGCGCGACGCCAAGATTACGGAAATCTATGAAGGCACCAGTGAAGTGCAGCGCATGGTCATTTCCGGCAGCATCCTTGCGTAAACAACGACCATAACTATGCTCCGCGCCGGCGCGAGGCTTTGAAACTCGCGCCGTTGCGGGGCATATTTTCTGTGAGGGATTATGAAAAAGATAGCCGTGTGTTATAAATGGGTGCTTAATGACGGTGATATCCGGGTGAACGACAAGACGCGGGACCTGGATTTTGAAAAAAGCAAACCGCAGATCAACGAGTATGACCGCAATGGTCTGGCTGTGGGCGTCCAGCTCAAGGAAGCCAGCGGGGCGGAGCTTATCGGGATCACTTGCGGGGTGGATACGGAACCTTCCGCCAAAGACGCTCTGTCCCGCGGCCCGGACATGGTGTATTACCTAAATGATCCGGCCTTGGCCCAGGCGGACAGCGCCGCCAGTTCCAAGGTGCTGGCCGGGATGGTCCGTTCTCTGGGCGATGTGGATGTGGTGCTCTGCTCCGAGTGTTCCAGCGATGATTTTGCTCAGCAGGTTGGTCCGCGCCTGGGAGCGTTGCTTGGCTATCCGGTGATCAGTTATGTTTCGGCGGTGAAGTTGGAAGGCGACGCCCTGGTTATGGATCGCAAGCTGGAAGAAGGCACGGAATCCGTCAAGGTCAAGGCCCCGGTGGTGGTGGTGGTGTCCCCGGATGTCTGCGAGGCCCCGATCCCCAGCGTGAAGCAGATTCTCGGCGCCAAGAAAAAGCCGGCCAATGCCATGGATCTTGCGGGCGCGGGGCTCGGCCCGGACGCGGTCAAGCCTATGGTGACCGTGCAAAGCGTCAAGGCGCCGTTGACCAGCCGTAAGGCCGTGAACCTGCTTGGCGATGGCGAGAGCGTTGCCGACGCAGTGGCCAAGCTGGTGAAACAGCTTTCCACCGATGGACTGTTGTAGAGTCCGCCGCATAAAAGGAGTTGAGTATGAGTGATATCTGGATAATTGCAGAAAATACCCTTTGGGCGCGTACCCTGGCCGCCGCGGCCGCCGCTTTAGGCAAGGGCGGCAAAATCACGGCCTTTGTCCACGGCGACGAAGCCGCGGCCAAAGACGCCATTGCCCACGGCGCCTCTGAAGCCTTTTACCTGCCTCTGCCGGCCGATGCGCCCTGGGAGGCTTATACCCCGGCTCTGGTTGACAAGGCCAAGGCCGAAAAACCCGCCCTGATCCTGCTCAGCACCAGTCGCCGTTGCCGTGATGTGGCCGCCCGCATGGCCGCTCTGCTGGATGCCCCGTGTTTTTCCGACGGCAAAAATATTGCTCTCGCGGATGGCGGAGTAACGGCCAACACCTTGCTTTATGGCGGTCTGGCGGTTAAGACCTCCGTCGCCAAAGGCGCGACTGTGCTTGTCACCATCGGGGCCAAGGATTTCGATCATGGCGCTCCCGATGCTTCGCGTTCCGGCAAGATCGATACCCTGCCGCTGTCCGCGGCCGGGGTGAGCGTTACCGGGCGCAAACCGCGCGAGGCCCAGTCCGTGGATCTCGGCGCGGCCGCCAAGGTGGTGAGCGTTGGCCGCGGCGTTTCCAAGGAGAGCGACCTGGATACGGTCAGAGCCCTGGCCAAGTCCATGGGAGCGGAAGTGGCCTGTTCGCGCCCCATCGCCGAGTTTTTCAAATGGATGCCCGAAGAATGCTACATCGGCATCTCCGGCCAGCAGATCAAGCCTCAACTGTACTTGGCCATCGGTATTTCCGGACAGGCCCAGCATTATTTCGGCATCCGCGACTCAAAGACCATCGTGAGCATCAACAAGGACAAAGAATGTCTCATGAACCAGCAGGCGGACTATTACATCCCCGCGGACTGGGAAGAGACAGTGGCGGAACTTGCCAAAGCCATTCACAAGTGAGGATAAAAGCATGGCCGATTATGATGCCATAGTTGTTGGAGCCGGACTTTCCGGCAGCACGGCCGCTTACTGCATGGCCAAGGCCGGTCTGAGCGTTCTGGTTCTGGAGCGCGGCGACGCGGCCGGGGTCAAGAACGTCACTGGCGGACGCCTCTATGGACACAGCCTGGAAAAGATCATTCCGGGTTTTGCCTCGGAGGCCCCGGTGGAACGTAAAATCGTGCGCGAGCGTGTCACCATGATGACGGAAGATAGCTGTTTCACAGCCGACTTCCATTCGGCCTCGCGTTTCGCCGACCCCGCCTGCGCCTCCTATTCGGTATTGCGGGCGGAGTTTGACGCCTGGCTGGCCGGCAAAGCCGAAGAAGCCGGATGTGACATAGTCTGCCCGGCGCATGCCGACGAGCTTCTTGAGGAGAACGGCAAGATCACCGGCGTAAAGGCCGGGGATGACGAACTGACCGCCGAGGTGGTGTTGCTGGCTGACGGGGTTAACAGCTTGCTGGGCCAGAAGGCCGGTTTGAAAAAAGAGCTTTCCCCGCACCATGTGGCTGTGGGGGCCAAAGAAGTCATTGAATTGCCCAAGGGGGTGATCAATGATCGCTTTGGCCTGAACGACGGGGAAGGCGCGGCCAACCTCTTTGCCGGCTTCGCCTCCGGCGGGATGGTGGGCGGCGGCTTCCTTTACACCAACAAAGAAAGCCTCTGCCTGGGCCTGGTTATCACCGTGGCCGACATGGCCAAGTCTTCCATCCGCCTGCCGGACCTGCTGGAAAAATTCCGTGACCACCCGGCGGTCAAACCCTTGGTGGCTGGTGGCAAACTGGTGGAATACTCCGCCCACCTGGTTCCGGAAGGCGGCCTGGCCATGTTGCCGGCCCTGAGCGCGGATAATCTGCTCCTTCTGGGCGATGCCGCCGGGTTCTGCATGAATCTGGGCTATACCGTGCGCGGTATGGATCTGGCCATTGCCTCCGGGCAACTGGCCGCCGAGACCGTGGTCGAGGCCAAGGGCAAGGGCGATTTCAGCAATGCCGCCCTTTCCGGTTACAAGTCCAAGCTGGAGCAGAGCTTTGTGCTCAAGGATATGCAAACGCACAAACACGCGCCGGACTTCATTGAGCATACCCCGCGCATGTTCAAGGAATACCCCGCCCTGGCCGCGGATGTCTTTACCCAGCTCTTCAGGGTGGATGGAACTCCTTCGAAGCTCATGCTGAAAAAGGCTCTCCCCCTGATCTCCAAGGTCGGTTTCCTGAACCTGATCAAAGACGGCTTAAAAGGCACGAGGGCACTGTGATGAACGTAGAACAAAAACTCTCCCAGAATAAATTCGTGGTGGATGAAGGCAATCCGCATATTGTCACGCACCAGGAGAAAATGGATCCGGCGGCGGTCAAGGCCTTGACCATGGTTTGCCCCGCCGGCCTGTACACCCAGGACGACAGCGGCAAGCTGGTTTTTGAAGTGGCCGGCTGCCTGGAATGCGGAACCTGCCGCGTGGCGATGGCGCATCTTCCGGGCGCCCTGGAATGGAATCACCCCAGGGCCTCTTTCGGGGTGCAGTTCCGCTACGGCTGAAAAAGGCGTTTTGTCAATTCTGAACCTGTCTGAGGGCGGGCAACCCCCGCCCTCAGACAGGTGTTTTATATGCCATAAGGAGAAGGTAGGCTTACCAGCAGGCAGGTGAGGTGTTCATACTGCCTTATTTTATCCGGCAGATCCGGGTCGAAAAAGGACCAGCCCGAATTCCAGGCGTATAATTTTGTCTTGGGAGGCAGCAATGGCAAAACATATTTTTTCACAGCCTCATCGGCCTTGAGATCATAACTGACGCCGCCGAGGCCGCTTTGCTCTATTGAGGCAGCTATGCCGGCGGAGAGCGCGCGAAGTTTTTCTTCTTCTCCGGCGCCCCAAGCTTCCGCCAGCGCTGACCAGTACAGGTAATAACTGGTATTCCAGCCCGCGTCGGCTAAAATTCGTCCTGCCGCGGGATTGCTTGTCTTCAGCAAACACTTGGAGCGCAACCCGTATTGGGCGTCCAGGCCGTCAAGCAGCGCCAGCGCGGCGCTGTTATTTCTTTCGGTGAGATTTTTCATGTCCATCCACAAGAAGTCAAAACCTTTGGCCAATTGTTCCAGGTATTCCGAAAAATCCAAAGCCGCCATGCTCCCTGGGTCATGCCCCACCTGGAGCGTCGCTCGGCCTTCCAATTCCTCGTACATGATATCCACCTCAAAGCAGCGCAATCCGGCTCCCTGGGCCTGTTTGAGTTTAAACAGGCTGTTGGTCCGGTGCGCGGCCAGGATCGGCGGCCTTTCAAGGCCGAAGTTTCGCGCGGCGATTAACCCCGGATCGGTCTTGGGCTGTTTGCCGTCAGAAATGGCAGCTTCATCCAGTATCAAGCGGTACTCTTCGCTGCTGATGTCATACTCGGCCAAGCGGCTTGGGGTTTGAATGCCGGCCAGGCCAAGGTACAGGTCATAGATTAAGTCGTTAGTAAATATTTTTTCACGGTTGGCGAGCGCGGAACGTATCCTTTCCGGGTATTTTTCCTGGTAGGCTTGCGAAAACCACAAAAACATCGGGATGCGCGCCATCGTCCAGGTAAAATTTGAAAAGTCATGTCCGCCACCGCGGACAAAAATATCTTCTCCATGATCCGCGAAATAAAGCAGGAAAACGGGCCTGTCCGCCTGCCGGGCCACCGTATGGTGGATATTTTTCAGTATTTCATCCGTGTATTTTATGCTTGTCAGATATTCCTGGTATCTTTTGTGCCGGATTTTTTCTGCCAGGCTGCCCAGATGTTTTTTTTCATACATTGGCACCGGCTCGAAGTTCTCAGGATAACGCCGGTCATAAGGGCTGTGACTGCCCATCAGGTGGATTGCCAAAAAACTGTTTTTTTGCGGATCCGCTTTATCGAGAGCCTGTTCGATGAGCGGGAGCAATACGGAATCAGGCAGGGGCGCGCTCAACTGGAAACTGTGCGCCTTTGCGGTGAATTGCACGTTATCGGCCATATGGGCCAAGGCGGAAATAGGGTTGTCCCATGCTCCGAAGTGCATTTGGTTGCTCAGCCAGGTGGTATGAATGCCGGCCTGCCTTGAAATGCCTAAAATATTCTGTCCTTGGGGAAAGGTCAGGCCGGTCAGGGCGCGGCCGTCCGTCAGCGCGGCGCCGAGAGCCTGTACTGTATGCGTATAAAAGGCGTAGGCATTTTCAAATACCACCCAGTCCGGCTGTTCACGAAGGGTGTCCGCCCAGGGGGTATTTTCCGCCGGACCGTTGTAACAATGCATAAAATCGCGGCTTGTGGCTTCGCCGATGACAATTATATATAGTTCGCCTTGTTCTTTCTTAATTGCGGCGTCAATCGGCTGATTTTCAATTATGGATTGATATTTATGGAAATCTTCAATGTCTTTGAAGTATTGATTATAAGTACTGTAAGTCGTTCTTATGATATTATGTTGTGATAACAATATAAAGGAAATAATGATCGCAATGAATTGGATAATAGTTAGCAGTCGGTATTTTTTCGTATTTATATTGAAATATGTGATAGTAGTCGCGCATAATTTAGCTATAAACAATGTTAATATTATTAATGTTAGCGCTAAAATAATACCGCGTTGACTTATAATATACTCGGTAAAAAAATTATATGATTCATGTGAATCACTTTGCAAGAAAGCCATGACATCTACAGACGAAAAACGAGAGCGGATTTTTCTATAATATAGATATAATATAGTCGCGCATCCGGCTGATATGGCACAAAATCCAACCAGCATATACCGGATAAATCGGGCGGTTTTGGAGCGTGAAAGCGACAGGGCGGCCACCACACCCATCAACAGGGAATACGCGAAAAAAGGAATTAGAAATTCAAGAAAACGCCGCGCTCCTGATTCTCTTAGGAAAAAAGATAGGGCGGCGGCCCAAAATAAAGCCAATGACACGCCGGCCATCGGCATCCATCTGGTTTTGCGGAGGTCAATGGACATGCGTGCTTAAAACGCCGAAACGCGGCTTCAGCCAGCAGGCTGAGGCCGCGTTTGCTGCGTGAAAAGGTATTGTCTTAATTAATAGTATTGAGAGAAGCAAATGTCATGCCAGGCGACAGGTTCCAACGTCCAATAGGTGGCGGAACATTTCCATGATTACTGTTACGGAACGCTATGTCATACTGGCGATTCATCTTTTTCCAACGGGTTTTTCAAAAACTTGAATAAGGATATCAGCTAAAATGCGGTAGGTTGTCCACGGACTATTCCCGGCTCAAATAGGCCCCAGTGCGCGTGTCCACCTTGATTTTATCGCCGATGTTCACAAAGAGGGGAACCTGCACCACCAGGCCGGTTTCCAGTGTGGCCGGCTTGGTGACGTTGGATACCGTGTCCCCTTTGACTCCCGGTTCCGTATCCCGCACCTCAAAGACTAGGGATACCGGCAGTTCCAGATCAATGGGCGCGCCGTTATACATGAGCGCCTGCACCATCTGGCTCTCTTTGAGATAGCCTTCCTTGCCGCCGGTGGCTCCGGCGCCGATGGGCATCTGTTCGTAACTGGTCAGATCCATAAAGATCAAATCCTCGCCGTCGCGGTATAAAAACTGCATCTCCCGCGTCTCCATATCCGGCCGCCCGACTTTTTCGCCGGAGCGGAAGGTGTTATCTTGGAGCCGCCCGGTTAGAATATTGCGCAGCTTGGTGCGCACCATAGCCCCGCCTTTGCCGGGCTTGAAGTGCTGGAATTCGACAATCTCATAAGGGGTGCCGTCTATTTCGATGCGCAACCCCCTCCTGAAGTCCGTGGTGGAATACATTTAAGACCTCCGTTTGTGGCGAGACCAGCAGAATTACCCCCCGGTCCGCCATCTTGTCAAGCCGGAGCAAAAGACGGTAACATAGCCGCCATGCCCAAACTTATCCTGGAAAGCACCGTTTACACCCTGGAGCAGCTTTGCTCCTCCCCCTTGCTCGGACATCCCCAGGCGGCTTTGGCCGGGCGCTCCAACGTCGGCAAATCTTCGCTCATCAATGCCTTGGCCGGCCAAAAACATCTGGCCAAGGTCAGTTCTACCCCGGGTAAGACCGCCAGCATCAATTTTTATCGGGCGGAACCGGAAGGCTTTTACCTCGCGGATCTGCCAGGTTACGGCTACGCCCGGCGCGGCCGGGGGGAACGCCGGGACTGGAGCAGGCTTATCAGGGAATACCTGCAGGGGGCCAATCCTCCCCTGGCTCTGGTTTTACTGCTGGATTGCCGCCTGGAGCCGCAGGAGGCGGACCTGGATCTTGTGGCCTTTGCCCGCTCCATGAATCTGAGGCTGCTTCCGGTTCTGACCAAGGCGGATCAATGCGCGCGCCGGGAACAGGAGTCCAGGCGGCGCGAGTGGGCGCTCCTCGTGCCGGAGGCTCATCTCTTGCTGGTGTCGTCCGTTGGTCCGGCCTCTTCCCGCATAGGACTGGAAGAACTCTGGGCCGCCCTGCGTCTGCTTTTTCAACGGCCTTGACGCCCTGACGGGCTTTGCGGCAAAGCGAACGGGGATTTCACCCCGCGTTCAGGAAAGTCTTGAAGGCCAGGCAGGTGGCGTAAAGATCCGCCTTGCTGGTCAGTTCAAAAGGGCTGTGCATGGAGAGCACGGTGGGGCCGAAGTCAATGATGTTCATGCCGTACTTGGCGAAGTGCATGGCCACGGTTCCGCCTCCGCCCTGGTCAACCTTGCCTAGTTCGGCCATCTGCCAGGGAATGCCGGCTTTGTTGAGCAGGCCGCGCAGCCAGGCCACATATTCGGCATGGGCATCGTTGGCCTCGTATTTGCCGCGGCTGCCGGTGAACTTGCAGAAACAGGGACCGTAGCCCAGCAGGGCGGCATTGAGTTTTTCGTGCAGGTCCGGCCAGTCCGGGTCTGAAGCCGGATGCACGTCGGCGGAAAGCCCCCGGCTGTTAAGCATGAGATCGGCCAATGGCGTTTCCGGGCTCCAGTGCCGCAAAAGCTCCTGCATGCAGTATTCGAAGAAGCGGGATTTGGCCCCGGTGGAGCCTTCTGAACCGATCTCCTCCTTATCCAGGAAGACAAGGATTTGGGTATGGGGCGGCTCCTGGGCCAGGCTTTGCGTCAGGGCTTCCAGGGCCAGGAAGACGTTGACCCGGTCATCCTGGCCAAAGCCGCCGATGAGCGAGGAGTCCAGCCCGACCTCCAGGGCCGGCCCGGCCGGCACGGCTTGCAGTTCGGCGGAGTAGAGATCTTCTTCCACCAGCCCGTAGCGCTCATGGAGGAGGTTTAGCAGGCCGGCCTTGATTTTGTCTTTGCTTTCATCTTCTTTTTTCCTTCGCTGCCTGGAGGGCGCTTCCAGGGGGCGATGTCCCAGCACCAGGTTCATTTTTTCCGCTTCAAAGGCGGCGCGGAGCGGCTGGTCCATCTGTTTGGCGGCCAGGTGCGGCAGGAGATCCGCAATGGTAAAGACCGGCTCGCCGGGTTTTTCACCCAGGGCCAGGGTCAGGCTTTCGCCGTTTTCCTTGACGATCACGCCGTGCAGAGCCAGAGGACGGGCAAACCACTGGTATTTGCGGATGCCTCCGTAATAGTGTGTTTTGGCCTGCCCTACCGAGCTCTGTTCCTGGAGGGGGCGCTGTTTCAGATCCAGGCGGGGGGTGTCGGTATGGGCAAAGATGAGATGCGCGCCCTGTCCGGGATTTTTCCGGCCGCGCCGGGCGGCGAATACGGCCTTGCCTTGCAAGGGGCGCAGGATTTTGCTCCCTTTGGGATCTTCTCCGAAACCGGCTTGGCGCAGAATCTGGCAGACATAGTCCGTGGTTTCGCGTTCGGTTTTGCAGCGGCTCAAAAAGTTCAGGTAACGTGCCGCCAGGTCCTCGATTTTGCGTTTGTCTTTGGCGGAATTATAGACCTCCCAGCAATTCCTGGGAGTGAATTCAAATTGCATATTTCACCTGGTAGGCGCCATGTTGGCCGGTTTGGTATCCGGAGTATAGAAAAAGAATTCCACCCGGCGGTTGATGGGGTTGGGTTCTTCCTCGCTGTCCGGCACGATGGGCCGGAAGTTGGCAAAGGCGTTGCTGCGGATCATGGAAGGGGCAATGCCGTGGTCCACGATAAAAGCTGTAACGGTCGCGGCCCTGGACGCGGCCAGCTCCCATTTGCCGCGCAGCCTTGGGAAGCCATTTTCCGCGCTGTCCGTATGCCCTCCGATGTCCAAATTGACCTTGAAGTGTCGCATAACCTGCACAACGCTCCGCAGGACGATATCGCCCTCCGGCCCGAGCTCCGTGGCGTTTTGTTCAAAATTGAGGGCAGTGGAAGTGCGCAAGAGCACCCCGGCCTCGGTGGCTCCCACGGAAATTTTTCTGGAGATCAGTTGTTCTTGCAACTGTTCGGTCAAAAAGCGGTTGACGGCCAATAGGTTTATTTCTTCCGTAGTAAGATCCGTGGCGTCTTTATCGCCGCCGCTGCCGGGCGATGGCGGGCTGCTCAAATCAATGACCGTGGAACGGCTGTCGTAGCCGCCCGGATCCATGAAATAAACGGCCATTTCCGATTTTTTTTCAGGAGGCACCATGTTCAGTATCCACATGAGCAAAAAGAAAGCCATCATGGCGGTCACAAAATCGGCATAGGCCACTTTCCATGAACTTCCAGACATAGTCTTCCGTCTCCTTACCGCCCAAGCGTGTTTTCCATTTCCTCAAAGCTCGGCCTGAATTTCGGGGGAATGGCGCGGCGGCCGTATTCCAGAGCAATCATGGGAGAAAGGCCGCGCAGGGCGGCTATGAGCGCTTCGCGCACACAATGAAAAAACAGCCCGCGTTCGTTTTTGATGTTTTCCAGTTTGGCGGCCATGGGGGCGAAAAAACCGTAACACAGCAAAACCCCCAGGAATGTTCCCAGGAGGGCCGCGCCTATGGATTCGCCCAATTCTTGGGGCGGAGCGTCAATTTTGGCCATGGTGAGCACTACGCCCAGCACGGCGGCCACGATGCCGAAGCCGGGCAGGGAATCGGCCATGTGACCGATGCTCGCGGGGGGGATATGCAGTTCTTCCTGGGAACTGTGTATGTCCGCGTCCATGAGTTTGCCCAGTTCGTCGGCCTTGCCGGTGGTAAGGAAGGTGCGCAGGGTATCGCAGATGAAATTGCACATTTGCGTATCCTTGGCTATCTGCGGAAAGTTGGTGAACAGGGCGCTGGAAGAGGGGTTTTCAATGTCTTTTTCAATGCTGATGATGCCTTCCCGGTGCATTTTGCCGAACAGGACATACAACAGGGAGATAATTTGCATGTAGGTATGTTTGGTGGGGGTCCTGGGAGCCAGAAGCCTGGGCAGGTTTTTGAGCACCTGCCCCAGGGAATACCTGGTTCCAGCGACAATAAATGATCCTAGTGCCGCCCCTCCAATGATCAGAAATTCGGTGGGCTGCCAGAGAACGGCCAGCGAACCTCCATGCGCAAGGTAGCCCACCAGGATGGAGAAGATGACAACCGCGTAGCCTAAGATCGTAAGCATGGGTCCTCCATGAAAGTCCATATTATAGCAAGTTGTCGCGGAAAAATCCAGCCTCGGGCCGCAGGGGAGTTTAATCTGCGAAATGCTTATCGCGTTGTTGCCCGCCATCCTTGCTTTCCGCTGCGGCTCTGGGTATAGATGAGGCGAGCGGCGATGGGGCGGCGCGCGAAGGTTTATGTCCGGGCGCGGTGTTCAAAGAATATGGAGCCGCGGGACAGAATATGAAAATATCCGAACTTCTGGCCGCTTCAGCTCGGCCGTTTTATTCTCTGGAATTTTTCCCGCCACGGGAAGAGGCGCAGTTGCCGGATTTTTTCGCGGCCGCGGCGAAACTCAGTGCCTTAAACCCGCTTTTTGCCTCGGTCACCTACGGGGCCGGCGGCGGCCGCCAGGCCGACACTCTGGAGATTTCCAGGGCCTTGAAAGAGCGCCTGGGATTTGAGCCGATGCCCCATCTGACCTGCGTGGGGTCCAGGCGGGAAGGGCTCGCGGCTTTTCTGGAGCGGCTTCGCGCCTTGGGTATTGATAATGTTTTGGCCTTGCGCGGAGACGCGCCCAAGGCGGCGCGGCCGGAAGACCCGCCGTACGACTGGTCGGGCGATGATTTTCAGCATGCCTCGAACCTGGTGGCCTTTATCCGGGAGCGCTTTTCAGATTTCTGCATCGGCGTGGCCGCTTATCCCCAACCGCATCCGGAATCCTCCTCCAGGGAACTGGATCGTTTTTATACCATGAAAAAACTCTCTGCCGGCGGAGATTTCCTGATCACCCAGCTTTTTTTTGAGTTGCGGGAATACCTGGACTTTGTGGCTGAACTGCGCGCCCTGGGTCTGGACAAGCCGGTGCTCCCCGGCGTATTTCCGGTACAAAGCCTGGAATCCCTGCGCTATGTTACGGGACTGTGCGGCGTTTCCGTCCCCGTGGATTTTCAGCGGGAATTGGAAGAAGCCCAGGCCCGCGGCGGGCAGGTCGCGGTGCGTGAACTGGGTGCGCGTCGCGCGGCCGCGCAGACGCGCGAACTCATTGCCGCCGGAGCGCCGGGGGTGCATTTATATACCCTGAACAAGGCGGATCTCTGCCTGAAAATAGCCGAACTGGCGGGAATCTAAAATCCGCCGGAGCAGTTCCGGGGCACGCACGCATAAAAATCCGGGTCAATCCAATAAAGTCTTTTGCCTTTAGCTATTTTATCCGATATTATCCCTAACTGGGCTATGTCTAAAATCCAAAAAGGCCTCTGTGGCAATATGGCCGCGGCTGGCGCGGCAGTCCGAAGTCAGGCGCTTGTAAGGGGTTGTATATTATGGATATTTCCGATAATTATATACGGATGGAAGTGGATAAATGCATCGGCTGCAACCGCTGCATCCGTGAGTGCCCGATTGAAACGGCCAATATCGCCTATCAGGATGAAAGCGAAAATATAAAGGTACGCATTGACCATACCCAATGTATTCTTTGCGGAATCTGTATTGACGTTTGCGACCATGGCGCCAGGCATGTTAACGATGATACGGAACGTTTTTTCAAAGACATCGAGGCGGGCGTCCGTATTGCCGTAATGGCCGCTCCTTCCATCCAGACAAATATCCCACAATGGAAAAAATTGTTTACATGGTTACGTAATAATGGCGTTACATCAGTATATGATGTGTCATTAGGCGCGGATATATGTATATGGGCACAGTTGCGGTTATTGCAAAAAGAACCACGGCCTATAATCACACAGCCATGCGCGGCAATTGTTTCTTATTGCGAACGACATAACCCTGAACTTCTTCATTTTTTGTCGCCGGTACACAGCCCGATGTCCTGCGCAGCCATATATATGCGACACAAAGGCATGCATGAACCTATTGCGTCCATATCTCCCTGCATTGCCAAGATTGTGGAACATCGCTCAACGCAACTTGTGCAATACAACATTACCTTCAAACAGCTTAATCGATATCTGGAAGAGCACAATATTGTCCTGCCTGATGAAGAGAGCGGGTTTGATCATGACAGCGCCGGGCCGGGGACGCTCTTTCCCCTTCCGGGCGGTCTACGCGAGAATCTTGATTTTTTTACAGAAAAAACTCTGCATGTGGAAAAGAAAGAAGGTTCCGGGGTTTTAAAATATCTGGATCAGTATGCCGCGACCGACCCGGAACATCTGCCGGATGTCTTTGATGTGCTGCATTGCGCCAATGGCTGTCTCCTCGGGGCGGCAACCGACAAAGAACAAAATATCTTCAAACTGCACAAGCAGATGCACGAGGTGCGTTCCTGCGTAACCGGCGATCTGCTCCGCAGCCGAGAGAAGCTTGCGGAATATGACCGGGAGCTGCGCCTTGAGGATTTTCTGCGTACTTATACCGTTTTCCCCCAGAAGTATCCCGAGGTATCCGAAGAAGCCATCGAAAATGCCTTTATGCAGATGCGCAAAAGCGATCCCGACAAGCGCCGGGTCAATTGCGGGGCCTGCGGATCGGAATCCTGTCTCTCCATGGCCCGAAAAATAGCCCTTAACGTTAATATCCCCATGAATTGCGTTATTGCCGCCCGGGACGAGGCCCAAAAAGGGCAGGCGCACAATGCCGAGTACGTGGCCCTTATGCAGAATATTGGCGATAACCTTTTATCCACTGCGGATGAAAATTACACCGTCCAGGTGAGAGAATCTTTGCGCAGGCTCTGCGACACGGTGGGCTGCCAGGCCGTGGCCATCTGGAACAGGTGTTTTGACGGAAAAAGGGAGAGCTTTATCAGGATTAACGGATGGTATGGAGAGGACCCCAACGGGATAGCCATTTTGGGTGAATGGCCCGACGATTGGGTGGATAAGCTCAAACAGGGCGAGCGCGTCTTGATCAACTCGCGTAAGGATAAACCCGGCCTTTTCCCGGACGCGGTAACAACGCTGTTTATTGTTCCCGTGCATATCCGGGGTGAATTCTGGGGATTTATTGATGCCATCAGCGTTGAAGACCGGACTTATTCAAAGGAAGAGGCCGCGCTCTTGGAAGCCTCCGGGGTTCTCCTCATTTCCGGGATACTGGAGCGTATGCTCAACAAAAATTTGGTTTCAGCCAAAGAGGACGCCCTAGCCGCCTCGCGGGCCAAAAGCGAATTTCTTTCGCGCATGTCGCATGAAATCCGCACGCCCATGAACGCCATCATCGGCATGACGCATATGGGGGCCGTGGCCAAGGACAATGAGCGCAAAGACTACTGTCTTGGAAAAATCTCTGTCGCCTCGCAGCATTTGCTGGGGGTGATCAACGATATCCTGGACATGTCCAAGATTGAAGCCGGCAAATTTGAACTTTCCTATATCTGGTTCAACTTTGAAAAAATGCTTCAGGATATCTCCAATGTCATCGCCTTCCGCATGGAAGAAAAAGAATTGAATTTCACCGTGCATATTGACCAGCATATTCCAGGTATGCTTGAAGGTGATAATCAGCGGCTGGCGCAGGTTATAACCAATTTTTTATCCAATGCCGTCAAATTTACCCCCAAAAACGGGCATATCAAGCTGGGGGCCAAACTGCTCAAACAAAAAGATTCCTCATATAACATACGCATAGAAGTCGCCGATAGCGGCATCGGTATCGCGGACGCGGACAAAGAGCGTTTATTTCAGGCCTTTGAACAGGCGGAAAGCGGAACAGCGCGCAAGTATGGCGGAACAGGCCTGGGGCTGGCCATATCCAAACGCATCGTCGAGATGATGGGTGGTTCCATCTGGGTGGAGTCCGTTCTGGGACAAGGTTCATCATTCCTTTTTGACTTCAAGGCGCAAGGGCGGGAGGCCGAGGAAGACAAACAGCCGCACTGGAGCCATACGCCCAAAATACTGGCGGTGGACGACGACCCGGATACCCGGATGTTTTTTTCCGTGGTGGCGGAACAACTGGGCGTCCATTGCGATACGGCCCAAGGTGAGGAGGAGGCGCTGGCGTTGTTGGAAAAAAACAGCGACTATGACGTTCATTTTATTGACTACAACCTGCCGGGCATACACGGGGTCGCCCTGGCCCACAAAATGCAGAGCGTCCTGAAAAAAGACATCCACATCGTGCTTATTTCCGGCCTGGATAGAAGCAGCATAGAAAGTGAATGCGAAACCGCCCACATAGATCATTTTTTGACCAAGCCGCTTTTTCCGGCTTATATACGCGACGCCGTCAATGATTACATGGGGCTGAAAAAAGTCGCCGCCTCCGTGGAGTCCGACAATAACGAAGGCTGCTTTACCGGGCGCCGGATTTTGCTGGCGGAGGATATAGAAATCAATCGTGAGATTTTTATCGCGCTGCTGGACGGCACTTGCCTGGAAATTGAAAGCGCCGAAGACGGCCGGGTGGCCCTGGAGAAATTCAAGGCCTCGCCGCAGTTCTACGACATGATCCTCATGGATGTGCAAATGCCTGAAATGGACGGGTATGAGGCCTCTGTCGCCATTCGTGGCCTTGATCTGCCATATGCCAGGGAAATTCCCATAGTCGCGATGACGGCCAATGTTTTCAAGGAAGACATCGACAGATGCCTAGCCAGCGGCATGAACGATCATATTGGGAAACCCATCGATCAGGATATTCTAATGGAGAAGTTGCGCAAATACCTTGTACGGCAAACGCCTGACGGCCAGCCGCCGGCGTAGTGAATTTTTTACGCCGCTAATAAAAACCCGTTAGCGAAATGCCGTATATCATGACGTCGGCAGTAATCCTGCGCCGCGTTCAAGGCAAGCGCCTTTCTTTTCCGCATCTCCCGTTCGAACTGAAAAAGAGCTTCGGCAAGGCAGGCGGCGGTTGGCGCGGGCATAAACAGGGAACCGTTCCGCAATGGAGCGAGTTCTTCCCGCATGAATCCCTCTTGGGCGCAGATAGCGGGCACCGCCATGGCCGCTGATTCTATAACCAGCCCTGAGGGGCGGTAGCGAGAGTACGCTTCGGCCGTGTATGGGATGATCATGGCCGTGAACGAGGCCATGTTCCGGTAGTAGGCGCGTTCGTCCAGGTAATGGGTATTAAGGTTTATCCGGCCCGGAAAAGTATGGCTCAGGTCGTGCAAAGCAAGTACGACAGAATGAATTTGCGTATCAGTGGGAGTAGCCTGGATGGCGAAACGCCCTTGTCCTCCTTGGGCTAGATAGCGTGTGAGCGCCGAAGGCAGAATATGCAGGTTTTTTCCCGGTCGCCAGTCACCCGCCATGCCAAAGAGCGGCTCTGTCGGGCAGGTGTGGTTGTGATAGCTCTCAGGGTGCTCCGGTAGGGGAGTGGGCATTGTTGGACATTCTTTGCCCATAAGAGTGGTCAACATCTCGCCTACAGAACTGGAACCTCCGAACAAGCGCGCCTTGGGGCAGCCGCGTAACAGTGAGCAGGCGGTCTCCAGGCGGGATTGGCATTGGGGCGTGCCGTCAACCCCCAGCATGAGGTTCAAGGCCAGATAAGGTCTTTGATTTTCCGTAATAGACGTGTACCAAAGCGCGAATCCGAGCAGGCTCACCGGCTCTAGAGTATGGGCCAGGATGAGGGTTGAGGCGTCCAGCCGCGAATTTATGTAAGCTTGCAGTTCCGCGGCTAGGGAAGAGGCGGAATGCTGGAATTTTTCTTCGGAAAGCCTGTTGTTGTGCATTTCCTGATACAAAAACCAGGCAAAGCAGGCAGTACTGTTGGGATATTCGTCGAGAAGCGCGTCAGTGAGCCGGTCATTGAAGAAAAAGCTGACCGGAAGCCCTGCCTTGCTGAAAGCCTGGCCGAAAGTATGGTTGTAAACGTAATTATGTCCAAAAGACCTGGTCATGCCGGGATCAATGATAAAAACCGCGTTTACCATGTCCTCACCACATACTTCCGGTACCGTTTTTTTCATCCCCTGGTAGATTCCCCGGTCCGAAGCCCGGCTTCGGATCGGGGAACCTTGTGGGGAGGGGATTGATCTCGGACCGATGGCAGTCAGTCCGGGATTTTACGCCGCTATATGGGCGTAAAGTTCTTGGGCATCGGTATGCCCGGGGTTTTTCCCCAGTAAAATTTTGAGTTCTTCCATAGCCGCGTCGTTCCGTCCCAGGTAGCTCAGGCATCCGGCCAGGGTGAAACGCACGGATTCATTATCCTCACCATCCAGGGCCGCGCTCAGGCGGGGGATGATCTCATCCACTCTGGAAAGCTTGTAGGCCAGGCGTATCAGGGCGTTCAGGGCCATGATGTTGGCGGCGTTCAGTTCCAAAGCCTTGTCCATGTGGATAAAGGCTTCATCATCCGCCCCTTCTTCCATGAACACCAAACCCAGACCCACCAGGGCCTTGTCGCTGGGAGCGAGTTCCAGGGCCGCCAGGTAGTGGCGTCCGGCTTCCTTGAGTTCTCCCTTTTGAATGGCCACGGCGGCCAAACCGAAAAAAGGTTCCGTATGTCCGGTGCCGCAGTCCACGGCCTTTTGATAATACTCCGCCGCCTTGTCCATCTCCCCCATGAACAGGTAACATTCACCCAGCTCACGGTTGATTTCATAATCAATGTGCTTGCTCATATCCCCTCCGACTCTTGGTTCGCGCCTATTTCATTAGGCCGTTTTATTATTCCTGTCCTGCCTCTAGCAATATGCGTGCCACCGAGTATTTGTTTGCCGCGAAGCCTTCACAGGAAGCTAAAGAAGGCGAACGAGACGGTTCAGGGCGGTAAAAGTTTCCTGGGTGATGGGCGTGTAAATTTTTTGACAATACTGAGAAAATTTATTGTTATTTTAGCATGTTATAAATTTGGTACGCCCTTTGCTTAGGGCATGGACGAGAGCTGCGGCAAAAATTGCCGGCACGTCGGCGTAAAAATTACGGAGAGAGCAAGATGAAGAGTATCTTTACCCCCACCATGGGTCTGGTCGGCAAGGTGATGGACATTCAGCTCAAGCGTCAGAATGTCGTCATGAGCAATGTCGCCAATGTGCGCACTCCCCACTACCGGCCAAGGGTGCTGGAATTTGAGAAGGAGCTGCAGGCCGCCCTGGATCTGGACGCCAGGGGTCGGCTCAGTCGCACGGATCCTGGGCATATGCCTTCGGTATTTGATCCCGAAAGCTTTGGGCCGGAGTGGGACAAAAAATTTGTGCCCCGCTATACCCACGGCGAAGACCGGGTTGACCTGGACAAGGAAATGACCGTCATGGCCAAAACATCCTTGCAATACAATACCTTGAGTTCGGTAATAAAACATAATTTCGATGGCGTGCGCAACATCATCAGCGAGGGGGCGAAATAATGGATTTCATGACCGCTTTGGATATCAGCGCCACGGCCTTGACCGCCGAGCGCACCAACATGAACATCATTTCCATGAATCTCGCCAACGTAAAGACCACCCGCACGGTGGAAGGCGGGCCTTATCGCCGCAAGACCACCATCATGGCGGCCATTCCGGTGGACGACTCTTTCAGCAAGCACATGCGCAGCGCCCTGGATCGGGAATTGCGCGGCGTGCGGGTCATGCATGTGGCCCAAGACCGCCGTCCGCTCAAGCTGGTCTATGAACCGGGGCACCCGGACGCCAATGCCGAAGGCTATGTGGCCTATCCGGACATCAATGTGGTGGAGGAAATGGCCAGTATGATGACCGCCCAGCGCGGTTATGAGGCCAGCGTCACCAGCGTGGACACCATCAAGGGCATGTACAATAAAGCCCTGGAAATAGGCCGTTAAGGCAGGGAGGGGAGCATGAGCATCCAGCAACTCGGGCTGAACGCCTATAACACCGCCATACGCAATTTCGCCAAGGCCGAACGCGCGGCTGCGGCCGAACAAATACAGCAGGTTCGTCCGCAAGTGAATACTTTTTCCGATACTCTGCGAAATTCCCTGACGGAAGTGAACAATCTGCATGTGCATAAGGATAAGATGATTCAGGCCTTTGCCTCCGGTGAAACCCAGAATGTGCATGAGTTGATGATCTCCCTGCAAAAGGCGGGTCTGGCCATGAACCTCACGGCCGCGGTACGCAACAAAGTCATGGAGGCTTACAAGGAATTGAGCCGTGTGCAATTTTAACACGGGCGTTTAAAAATTCTTTAACGGAGAATGATCATGGCTAACGTATTTAACCAGGTGGCGGGTCGGGTCAGAGATTTCTGGGGCGGGATCAATTTTTCCCAGCGCATGATGGTGGCCGGCATAGCCCTGACGGTTACGGCGGCGTTTTTCATCATGCTGTACTTCATGAACCAGACTCCCTACCAGCCGCTTTACACCAATTTGAATCCGGAAGACGCCAGCCGGGTGATCAAATCTCTGGATGCCCAGAAGATCCAGTATAAGCTGGCTGAAAATGGTTCGGCCATTATGGTGCCGGATGAACAGGTGCACCAGTTGCGCATCCGTATTGCCGGCGAAGGCAATATTATGGGCCAGGGCATAGGCTTTGAAATTTTTGACGAGGTCAAGGTCGGCCAGACGGATTTTGTGCAGAAGATCAATTACCAGCGCGCCCTGCAAGGAGAACTGGCCAGGACCATCGCCGAGTCTACCATGGTGGAGAGCGCCAGGGTGCACTTGGTCATTCCCCAGCGTAGCTTGTTCATTGAGGACCAGCAGAAACCCTCGGCCTCGGTGGTGCTCAAGCTGGCTGACGGCCGCCGGGTGGACAACAAAGAGGTGTTGGCCATCGTCAACCTGATAACCATGGCGGTGGAAGGTTTAGCCAAAGACCGGGTATCCGTTACCGATTCCTCCGGCAAAACCCTTTTCCAGCCTGAAGAAGAGGGATCCCTGCTGGGCATGACAAACGCCCAGATAGAGCAACGCCTGTTTTTCCAGCAGAACCTGGAGCGGCGCATTGAAGACCTGCTGTTGCCGATAGTCGGTCCCGGCCGGGTCATTGCCAAGGTGAATGTGAGCATGGATTACAGTCGGAAAACAATTCACAAGGAGCTTTTTGACCCGGAAATGACCGTGGTGCGCTCGGAAAGCCGTAGCGAAGAACAAACCCAGGGGCAGGCCAACCTGGAGGCCGGGGTGCCGGATATCAATTTCCGTGGCGATGGCCTGACCGGCAGCATCAGCACCCAGTCCAGCAACCGTGAACAGCGTCAGACCAATTTCGAGATCAATAAGGAAGTGCAGGAGATTATCGGCAGCGTGGGCGATGTCAATCGCCTGAGCGTGGCCGTAATCATTGATGGGACATATGTCCCCAACGAGATCGGAGAAATGGTCTTTGTGCCGCGTAGCGTCGAAGAACTGAAGAATATCCGCCAACTGGTGGCCAACGTGGTGGGATACGATTCCGCCAGGGGCGATACCATAGAAGTGAGCAACATCCCCTTTGGTCCCCAGTCCACCGATGAATCGCAGAATGTGGCCCAGCTTTTGGCCGAATATGCCCTGCGTCTTGGCAAGCCCTTCCTCAACGCCTTCCTGATCTTCCTTTTCCTGCTCATCGTGGTCCGTCCGGTGGTCATGGCCCTGATCCGGCCCAAGGTGGAAGGAGAGATGCTGGAGGAACTGGCCGGCCTGCCTTCGGGTGAGGAAAGGCTCGCCCTCATGGACGGCAGTGATGAAGAAATGGATGCCATGGCCATCCTGGAAAAAATTGAAGATATCAAGGCCCATGCCCTGCACCTCAGTGAACAGAACATAGATCAGGCCCTGGGCATTATCCGCAACTGGCTGAAAAAGGGCGAAGGCGCAGGCGGGAGCAAGGTGCCGGCCAAGGCGGCCTGATGATCAAACTGCGGGAGAGCATATCTCCCGCAGTTTTTTTTCCAGTCCGGCGCGTCTTTCCGCGCGCCGTCTTTCCAGGGTGTTGACGAGCCTGTCCGCTTCCTCCGCCAAGGCTTCCGGCGGGCCACTGTTATCCACGATGAAGTCGGCGGCGGCGTATTTTTTCTCTTCTGCCCACTGCCAGCCTTCCATTTGGGCGATCATCCCCGCGGACCATCCCCGGCTTCGCCTCAGTCTTTGGGCGCGGATGTCCAAGGGGCAACGGACGGCCGCCACCAAAGGGACAGCGTGTTCTTCCCAGCCAGCTTTGCCGGTGTGGCAGGTTGGGCTCATTGGCGTGGACAGGCGGCTTTCAAAATACAGGGGCATTTCCACGGCGGCCAGGGCCGCGGTCAGGGGCAGGGCATCTAGGTTCCGGAAAAAATTTTCCTGTTCCGCCAGGACCAGGGGGTGGATCAATCCCTCCACTTCCCGGCGCAAGGTTTGGTCGGCGGCCATGGCCGCAAACAGGGCCTTTTTGTCGATAAGTGGGCCGGAACCGCCTTCAGCATGTTCCGTGATGAAGCGGCTGCCGAAGCGTTTGCGGATTAGCCGCCAGCCGTCCTCCCCAGGTTCATAGAGACGGGCCACGGACTGATCCGCGCTCCATACGGGCAGGCCGCGTTCTTGCAATATTTTCAGCAGACTGGATTTGCCGCAGCCGGGGTTGCCGGTGATCACCAAACGCTGTAAACGTCCGGAAAGGCTCAGGGCCGTCTGGATGAAGCGATCTGGCGGCGGACAGGTGAAATGCAGGGGAGCGGCCTCTCGGTTGACCTCACAAGATGGGGATCGTGCGGCCAACCCTAGGCGCATAAGCTCAGCGGGATGGGGGAAATCCAGTTGCCAGGCGTGCAGGAGTTGCCCCTGGACCAAGCCGCGCAGAAATTCTTCCTGGGCCGGAGAGAGCTGGCCGACATCCAGGGCGCGGGCGGCGGCCGGCCTTTGGGCGTAGCGCCCGTCGCCGATGACCGGGTGGCCGATATGGGCCAGGTGTACGCGGATTTGGTGGGTTCGTCCGGTATGGATGCGCACGGCCAACAGGCTGAAGCGTCCGGACGGATCACCATACAGGGTGCGGTAATCGGAACGGGCCGGGCGGCCGCCTTTGGGCAGCACGGCCATTTTGGTCTTTTGCCGGCTGTGCCGGCCTAGAGGGGCCTCAATGGCGCCCTGAGATGGAGTGGGGCGGCCATAGACCATAGCCAGGTATTCCTTGCGGGGAAGACGGTCAGCAAAGGCCGTGCTCAGGGCCAGGCGACTGCCTTCATTCAGGGCGATCAGCATCAGCCCGCTGGTATCTTTGTCCAGGCGATGCACTAGACCGGGGCGATCTCCGCCTTGGGCCGCAATGGAAGGGAAATGGGCCAGGAGCCGCCCCAAGAGAGTGCCGGAAGGCTCTCCGGGGCTGGGGTGTACGGAGAGGCCAGCTGGCTTGTTCAGCACGGCCAAGTCTTCGTCCTGGTAAAGCACCTGGAGTTCGCCGTCCTCGGCCTGAGGTCCGGCTTCCATTTCAGGCAGCCCCAGTTCCACCTTTTGGCCGGCCATAAGCTCCCTTCCGGGCTGGAGCGCGGGTTGCCCGTCCACCAGAGCCAGACCTTCCAGTATCCGGCGTTTGATTTTTTCGCGAGAAAGCTCCCCTTGCAGCCGGCGGCTCAAAAAAACATCCAGGCGCGACAGGGATTCTCCGGTTTCCACCGTAAAAAAGCGTAGTTCCATGAACGCGTTATCCGAAATAATTTTTCAGGCCTTTTGGTCCGCGTAAAAATTGATCAGGCATCCGGCCAGGAGAATGGCCTTTTCCTCCTCGGTGAGCTGGTCCAGGCGCAGACGGAGAGGGAGGGCGTTCCCAGGGCGCAGCAGTAGGACCGGAATCTCCGGAAGATTGAGGCGTACGGCCTGGCGGATGTTGGGTATATACAAGCGGTCGCCGGTATGGATTTCCGGCTTTTCCCGGTCCGGCAGGCGCAAGGGGAGGAGCCCCCAGTTGATCAGGTTACTACGGTAGCGTTTGGTGGCATATTCCACGGCCAGGTTAGCCCAGCCGCCCAGAATTTTCTGGCAGGAGGCGGCCTGTTCCCTGGCCGAACCATCGCCGGGGCGAAGGGCAAAGACACAGCTTCCCAGTTCCAGGTGGCGCAGAGTTTCGTGATCATCCAAGTTTTCCGCGTCGGGCGGCAGGGCGGCGCGCAGAAGGGTCAGTTCAGCTTGCAAGGCCGGGGAAGGGGTTTCTCCTGGCAGGAGTTTTTTGCGTTCCTGTTCCAGGGCCAGAACTGCCTTGGCCCGGCCCACATAGCCGGGGTCCTTGCGGCCCAGGGTGAATTCGGCTAGGCGCAGGGGATTGGAGCGGTAGGAAGAGGTTTCGCCCGAAGGGATTAGTTCATCGGTGGTAGTCACCGGGTCATAGATGGCCGAGGCCGTGATCAGCAGCAGGTTTTCCGGAAGGGGGGGAAGGGACGGCCAGTCGGTGATGTTCGGCCCGAGTTCCAGGCTTTCTTCAGGTCTCGGAGCCGGGACTCCTTTCCAGCCGTGATAGACGCGCCGCGCATACGGGCCGGAGTCGTAAAAATAATCGTCGTCCAGCCGGTCTTCCGGCGGGAAATCCAGCTCATCGGCCGGGGTGAGAACGCCGCGCTTGAGGACGGTGGCGGCGATGGAGCGGGCATCCATCAGGGCCACGAAGGCCATTTGTCCGTCCGTCGGCCGTGAGCCTTCCCGGTTTGGGAAATTGCGGGTGGTGTGGCGGATGGAAAAGGCGTTATGCGCCGGCACGTCTCCGGCTCCGAAGCAGGGACCGCAGAAGGCGGTGCGCAGGCTGACCCCGCTTTCGGCCAAGGCCTGGATTGCGCCTTTTTTCAGCAAGGCCGTGAAGATGGGCTGGCTAGCCGGATAAATGGACAGGGTAAGGTCCGGGGAGCCGGCGGTCTGTCCTTGGAGCAGCCGGGCGGCTTGCAGGATGTTTTCATAGCCGCCTCCTGCGCAGCCGGCGATGACCGCCTGGTCAACAATGAATTTGCCCTGGCGGAATTTCCGGCGCAGGCCGGGGCTAAGTTCCGGGGTATAGCGGCGGCTTTCTTTCTCCACCTGATCTAAGAGGTCCGGGGCATTGGCCAGAAATTCGCGGACGGGGTAAGCGTTGCCGGGGTGGAAAGGTAGGGCGATCATAGGCTCCACCCGTGCGAGATCCACCTCCATCGCCAAATCGTAATAAGCGCCTTCCTCCGGGGCCAGTTCCTGGTAATCCTCCGTCCGTCCGTGCTTTTCCAGCCAGATGCGGATACGGGCATCGGTCTGCCAGATGGAGGAAAGGCAGGTGGTTTCCGTGCTCATGACATCGATGCCCAGGCGGTACTCCGGGGAAAGGGCGGCCACTCCGGGGCCGAAAAATTCCAGGACGCGATTGGTGACTAGACCATCCGGAAAGAGGGCGCGGATCAGGACCAGGGCCACATCCTGCGGTCCGACCCCCGGGCGGGGGCAACCTTTGAGGAAGATGGCCGCCGTCTCCGGGCGGTCCAGTTCGTAGTGGCAGCCCAGAAGCTGTTTGACCAGTTCCGGCCCGCCCTCGCCCACGCCCATGCAACCGAGCGCCCCGTAACGGGTGTGGCTGTCCGAGCCCAGGATCATCTTGCCTCCCCCGGCCAGGGTTTCTCGCACATATTGGTGGATCACCGCCAGGTGGGAGGGGACGAAATCTCCGCCGTACTTCCTGGCCGCAGAAAGTCCGAAGGCGTGATCGTCTTCGTTGATGGTCCCGCCCACCGCCCCCAGGCTGTTGTGGCAGTTGGTGAAGACGTAAGGCATTGGGAAGCTCTGCATGCCGCTGGCCCTGGCCGTCTGCACGATGCCCACGTAAGTGATGTCATGGGAGGCCAGGGCGTCAAAACGCAGACGGAGTTTGTCCTCGTTTCCTGAAAAATTGTGTTTTTCCAGGATTTTCCAGGCCATGGTCCGGCGGAAGCCCTGGGACCTTCCGGATACCAGGGCATGGGGATCGGTTTCCAGGACGCCATTGCGCCAGAGGGCGCCTTGGTGGTGAATGGCAAGCATTATAACCTCTTGAGCATTTCCGGAGCCACTTCGCGCATGAGCAGGACCAGCACTTTTTTCATTATGCTTTCGTAATCTTCGTCGGTCCAGCCGGATTGCGCGACCAACATATAGTACAGATGCATGTCGGTAAAGGCCCAGAAGATGTCGGCCAGCATTTTTTCCTGCTCTGGAGAACTTTTAAGGCCGCGCACGGCCATGCCTTCCCGCACTCCTTCCAGAATGTGCGCGCGGCGGAATTCATGCGCCTCCCTTGCCAGATCCGCCAGTTCTGGGTAGAGCACTTCCATGCCGCCCAGGGTATTGATCGCGGAAAAATTCATACGGGCCTGTCTGGCGGTCAGGGCAGCCAGACCTTCAGCCGCTTCTTCCAGAGATGGTCTGCGGATCAGGCTTTGGTAATCGCTGTCCATTTCCGCGTTGCGCATGGAGCGCTTGAGCAGGTGGAGCAAGATGCCCTGCTTGGAATGAAACACGGCGTAAACCGTCTGGGGGGCAACCCCGGCCTTTCCGGCGATGGCCTCAATGGTCGTATTCTCGTAACCGTGCCCCCGGATCAGCTCCTCCGCCGCATCCGCTATGCGCCTGCGGGTTTCTTCCGCTTGCTTCCGTCTGAAGGCGGAGTTGTAGGAACGGGCAAGTTTTTGTTCGGATGGAGCTTTTTTTTTCGGTTGCGACATTGACAATTCCTGGAATTTTAAGTAATCATTAGAGTTGACTCTAACAAAAAAATTGCAAGCTGGCAATGCGTTTATACCTCAACAGGACAAAATTTATGCTCGAAGCAGTCTGGAAATCCCGGCGGCGGCGTTTGATCGCGCTGGCGGCCTTGGGGTTGGTGGCGGCGGTGTGTCTTTTCGTCATCGTCCGCGGCGGCAATAAAACCGGGCAGGGGCCGCAGATGCAGATTCCCCAAGTGGGCGTGGTGGAACTCAAGCCAGAAGACGTGCTCACCACTGTGGAATTGACCGGGCGGGTGGCTTCCCATGCCGTGGCCGAGGTGCGTCCGCAGGTGAACGGGATCATCCTGGAGCGTCTGTTTGAGGAAGGCTCAAATGTGCAGGCCGGGCAGCAACTTTATCAGATTGATCCGGCCATGTACCAGGCCCAGTATGACACGGCCCTAGCCAACCAGCGCAAGGCCGAGACCGCCTTGGCCAATTCCAAGCGCATTGTGGACCGTTATGGCGAAATCATCAAGGTCAACGGGGTGAGCCAGCAGGAATACGACAATGCCCAGGCTCAGTACCGGGTGGCCCAGGCCGATGTAGCCGGGGCCGAGGCTGCGGTGAAGAGCGCCCGGATCAGCCTGGATTACACCAAGGTGTTTTCCCCGGTTTCCGGGCGGGTGGGCATTTCCAACGTTACTGAGGGCGCCTTGGTCACCGCCGGTCAGCCTACTCCGCTGGTTGCCGTGCAACAGATGGACCCCATGTATATTGACATTACCCAGTCAAGCGTGGAGTTTTTGCGTCTGCAACGTAATTTGCTCAGCGGGGCGCTTGCCGAGGCCGGGGAAAACGCCGTGGGGGTCAAGTTAGTGCTGGAAGACGGCCTGCCTTATGAATACGAGGCCAGGATGATGCTCTATGATGCAACGGTCAGCCGGAGCACCGGGGCCATTACCATGCGCGCCACCGTGCCTAATCCAGGAGGTCTCCTCCTGCCCGGCATGTTTGTGCGGGCCGTGGTTACGGAGGGGGTGACCAGGCAGGCCCTGCTGGTGCCTCTGGGAGCGGTGCAGCGTTCGCCAAGGGGCGAGGCGGTGGTGCTCATTGTCAATGACCAGAATATGGTGGAGCAGCGTGTGATTCAAAGTTCGCGCATATACAGCAACACGGCCTGGATTGTGTTGCCCGGCAAAGAGGGACCTGTGGGCCTGGATGCGGGTGACAAGGTGATTCTGGAAGGGCTGAACCGGGTGCGGCCGGGAATTCCGGCCCAAGCTTATCCTTTGGGGGGCAAACCCGGAGCGCCCGCACAGGCTCAGGGCGGGGCCGGCTGAATAGGCCATGGAACGCAGCAAGCAGGCAGGCGTATAAATTATGTCGCATTTTTTCATAGACCGGCCCATCTTTGCCTGGGTCATCGCCATTATCATCATGCTGGCCGGGGTGCTGAGCATTTTTATTTTGCCCATCACCCAGTATCCGAATATCGCCCCCCCCAACGTCACCGTGGTGTCGTGGTATTCCGGGGCCTCGGCCAAGTCCACCGAAGACTCTGTCACCCAGATCATCGAACAGCAGATGACCGGGGTTGATAATCTGGACTACATGACCTCCACCAGTGATTCTTCGGGACAGTCGCGGATAATCCTGACCTTCAAGCCGGGCACGGACCCGGACATCGCCCAGATGCAGGTGCAGAACAAGTTGCAGTTGGTCATGGCCATGCTGCCTGACGTGGTACAGCGCAACGGCATCCGAGTGCTCAAATCCTCGGCCAGTTTCTTTTACATGGTTGCCTTGGTGAACACGGACGGCACCATGACCTCCCAGGACCTGGGCGATTATGCGGTGACCCATTTGCAGGATCCTTTGAGCCGTATTGAGGGCGTTGGCGAGGTACAGGTCTTCGGCGCGCAGTATTCCATGCGTATCTGGACCGATCCGGCCCTGCTCAGTAAATACGGGCTGAATTCCTCGGACGTGATCGCGGCTGTGCGCGCCCAGAATAACGACATCAACGCCGGTTATCTCGGCGGTGCTCCGGCGGTGGAAGGGCAACAGATCAATTATACGGTTACCGCCCAGGCCCGCATGAGTTATATTGAGGAATTTGAGGAGATCATCATCCGTACCAACGAAGACGGGTCCATGGTCAAACTCAAGGACATCGCCTGGATGGAACTGGCTGCGGAAAACGCCAACTACAGATCCCGTTTCAACGGGCAGCCCGCCGCCGGCATAGCCCTGCGCCTGGCTACCGGAGCCAACGCCGTGGGGTCGCGGGACATGGTGGTGGCCAAATTGAACGAGATAGCCCAGTATTTTCCGGGCAATATTGAATGGAAGCCCGGCTTCGATACTACCCCCTTCATCCGCATCTCCATGTATGAGGTGGTCAAGACCCTCATTGAGGCCATCATCCTGGTCTTTTTCATCATGTACCTATTTCTCCAGAATTTCCGCGCCACCTTCATCCCCACCATCGCCATACCGGTGGTGCTTTTGGGAACCTTCGCGGCTATGTCCGCCTTCGGCTTCAGCATCAATACTCTGACCCTCTTCGGCATGGTGCTGGCCATCGGTCTCCTGGTGGACGACGCCATCGTGGTGGTGGAAAACGTGGAGCGACTCATGCACGAAGAGCATCTTTCGCCCAGGGACGCCGCCCGCAAATCCATGACCCAGATCACCGGGGCTTTAGTGGGCATTGGTTTGGTGCTCTCGGCCGTGTTCATTCCCATGGCCTTTTTTGGAGGTTCCGTGGGGGTGATCTACCGGCAGTTCTCCATCACCATCGTCGCGGCCATGCTGCTCTCCGTGGTGGTGGCCCTGGTGCTCACCCCTTCTCTTTGCGCCACTTTTCTCCAACCGGTATCCGACCGCCCGGCCAGCGGCGGAGGCATTTCCCATCAAATGAGGATCTTTGGCGGCTTCAACCGGGCCTTCACCCGTTTCACCAACTGGTACTCGGAGAACGTGGCCAGGGTCCTGCGCCATTCCACCCCCATCCTCATCGCCTATGTGGTCATCCTGGCGGTTACGGTTTTCGGTTTTATCAAGCTGCCTACGGCTTTTTTGCCTGACGAAGATCAGGGCATACTCATGGGGATGATCCAGTTGCCCGAGGGCGCTACCTTGGAGCGCACCCAAGTGGTGCTGAACGCGGTGGAAAGGTATTTTTTGGAGGAAGAAAAGGACAATGTGGCCTCCATGACGGGGGTCATCGGCTTCAGTTTCGGCGGTAGCGGCCAGAACGTCTCCATGATGTTCATCCGCCTGAAGGACTGGGGTGAAAGGCCCAAGGCTTGGCAGAAGGCCGGGGCCATTGCGGCCAGGGCCAGGCAGAGGCTGCTTTTTACCGGCGAAGGCATGGTCTTTGTAATCCAGCCTCCGGCGATTATGGAATTGGGCACCTCCACAGGTTTTGAAATGCAGATGCTGGATAACGAGGGGCAGGGCTATGAGGCCAGGCGGGCCGCCTTGGGGATGCTCATGGGTCTGTCCGCCCAGCACGCCGACAAGGTTACCCAGGTGCGTCCGGATAACCGGGGCGACACTGCCCAGTACCGGCTGAACATAGACTGGGAAAAGGCCAGCGCCCAAAATTTGCGGGTGGATGAAGTGATCACCACCGTCTCCACCCTCTGGGGCGGCCAGTATATTAATAACTTTGTGGATCGCGGGCGCACCAAGAAGGTGATCATGCAGGCCGACGCCCCTTACCGCATGCAGCCGGATGACTTCAATCGCATCTATATACGTAACAACCTGAATGAAATGGTGCCGTTCTCCTCCATTGTCATGGGCAATTGGGTGCGGGACGCGCCTTTCCTGGAGCGTTTCAACGGCATCCCTTCCATGAAAGTCACCGGGCAGGGGGTACAGGGGGTTAGCTCTGGCGAGGCCATGAACCTCATGGAAAGCATCGGGGGGCAGCTCCCCCACGGTTTCGGCATAGACTGGACCGGACTATCTTTCCAGGAGAGGCATTCCCAGGCTCAGGCCCCGCTCCTGTATGCAATCTCTCTTCTGGTGGTTTTTCTCTGTCTGGCCGCGCTCTATGAAAGCTGGTCTATCCCCATCTCGGTCATGCTGGTGGTGCCGTTGGGAGTGCTGGGGGCGCTGTTCGCCACTTTCTTGCGTGGACTGAACAACGATGTGTATTTCCAGGTGGGGCTTCTGACCATTGTGGGGCTTTCGGCCAAAAACGCTATCCTCATTGTGGAGTTCGCCAAGGATCTGGCGGATGAGGGCATGGACCTGATCGAGGCCACGGTGGCCGCCTGCCGTCTGCGTCTCCGGCCCATTCTGATGACTTCCCTGGCCTTCATGTTCGGGGTGGTTCCCCTGGCCGTCAGCAGCGGGGCTGGTTCCGGCGGACAAAACGCCATCGGCACCGGGGTGCTAGGCGGTATGACCGCAGCCACTTTTTTGGGAATTTTCTTCATTCCGGTGTTCTTTGTGCGCATCTCCAGCCTGTACAAATATAAAACCAAAAAAGAGCCGCTGGCGGCCGGCTGGCTCAAGGCGCGGGGGTAATTTATGCTCAGGCACTTTTGGACGGCGCTTATGGTTTTGCTTCTGGCCGGTTGTAGCATGGCCCCCCGTTACGAGCGTCCAGAGTCCCCGGTGGACGGGGGCTTCCCTGACTATCCGGAATACCGCGGCGTGGGCGCGGAAGAAGGCGAGATGCCTTTGTTGCGCTTGAGCCCGGAAGATGGTTGGGGCGAAACGGAAAAGGCCGGGGCAGAAAATCCGGCCCTAGGCAACCTGTCCTGGCAGGAATTTTACGTTGACCAGGACATGCAAAAGCTCATCGCCTTTGCCCTGGAAAACAACCGCGACCTGCGCCTAGCCGTCCTGAACCGGGAGAGGATCCGCGCCCTGTACCAGATCCAGAGGGGTGAACTCCTCCCCGCCATTGCCGGCGTGGGCTCGTATGCCAACCAGAGTGGTCCCACCTTCCTGCCGCCGCCTTCCCCGGATAGCGCTATCTCCCGCCGTTATTCCCTGAGCGTGGGGCTGGCTTCTTACGAGTTGGATTTTTTCGGCAGGATAAACAGTCTAAAGGATGCGGCCCTGGAGGGTTATCTGGCCTCGGCCCATGCGGCCCATAGCGCGCGCATCTCCTTGGTGGCGGAAGTGGCGTCGCTTTACCTGCAGATTGTGGCCGGCCGGGAGCAATATGAACTGACCCGCAACACTTACGCCAGCCGCAGGGAATCCTACGATCTTATCGCGGCCATGTACAGGCAGGGACTGGCCTCCCAGCTCACGGTCAACCAGGCCAGGGCAGCGATGGAAGAGGCCCGGGTGAATGCCGTGAATATCCGGACCACCGTGCTGCGCCTGGAGAACGTTTTGGCCCTGCTCATTGGCGGGGCCTTGCCTCCGGATCTGGTCATTCCCTCACGCTTGGCCGAAGTGCGCAAATTTCAGGATTTACCTGAAGGGCTTCCTTCCTGGCTGTTGGAGCGCCGCCCTGATATTCTCCAGGCCGAGCACAGCCTGAGGTCGGCCAATGCCAACATCGGCGCGGCCAGGGCCAGCTTTTTTCCCAGTATCAGCCTGACTGCCTCCCTTGGGGCGATCAGCGCGGATCTGGACACGCTTTTTGACAGCAATTCCCGCGCCTGGAGTTTTACACCGCAAATTTCCCTGCCCATCTTCAGCGGCGGTCGGCAGGTGGCCGGACTGGAGGCGGCGAACTTGCAAAAAGATATGGCGGTGGCCTCTTATGAAAAGGCTGTTCAGTCAGCCTTTCGCGAGGTGGCTGACGCCCTGGCCCAGCGCTCCACCATCAATGAACAACTTGAAGCCACCCGTTCCTTGCAGGACGCGGCCAGGCAGTCCTATGACATTTCCAATGTGCGCTACAAAAACGGGGTGGACAGCTTCATGAACGTGCTGGACACGCAGAGGCTACTTTTTAGCGCTCAGCAAGCCTACATCAACAGCGAATTGCAACGGGAAATCAATACCATCAACCTGTACAAGGCCTTGGGCGGCGGCTGGCGCTGAGCGCGGGGGCGACTATACTTTTCCCGGGCCTCCGGAAAAACAGGCCTGTGGCGATGAAACCATTTTTATGGATGGTATATCTTGACCATTGTCACTAAATGGATTTATGTTTATAATGGATAATATCTATATATGGCGAGATTGTTTGTCATATACCAGAAATGTGCTGGAAAAACTCTAGTGTTTGACGGTTTTCCCCATCACGTCCGGAGGGGCTGGTTATGCAGGAACAGGAAAGATTGTATAAGTTTACATGGGATTTTATCGGCGATGTGGATGTTGGCCGTCCGAATCTTGGCAATACCACTAGGATCGAGGTTTACCGCCTGTTTCAGTACACTTTGAGGGATGTGATCGAGGAAGAATTCGGCACTGAAAAATCTGACCGGATTTTATACAAGGCCGGTTTTCTGGCCGGGCAGCAATTTTGCAATAAATTTGTTCTGCCGCAACCGGATATAAACAGTTTTGTGGCCAAGGTCCAGGAAGTCCTGCTGGAGTTGAAAATCGGCATTCTGCGGATCGAGGGCGGCAATTCCGACGGCACTTCCCTGACTCTTTCGGTTTCCGAGGATCTGGACTGTTCCGGACTGCCGGAGATAAACCATGTGGTCTGCACTTATGACGAGGGTTTTATTGCTGGCATTTTCTATGCCTTTACCGGCAAAGCCTTTGCGGTGAAAGAGATTGACTGCTGGTGCACCGGGGATAGAACCTGCCGCTTCGAGGTCAACCGGGAGGAATAGAGGCCGTTTCGGTTTTTTCAATCTGGGTTAGTTATGTCAGAACAGACCGGGAAGCAGGCTCAACCAATTTATGATGAAGATATAGTCAATCATGTGGTTGACTATATCAATCGTTTGTTGAATGCGTCTGCGGTCGCTAATGAAGACAGCCTTCCCGATGAATTTGGACATATTCCGTTTATGGATGATGTGCGCAGGCAAATCATGTCCATCCGGTATATGGTGCAGGCTCTGACTAACGGCAACCTGGAATATCCCTGCCAGGAACGCGGTTTTATTGCCGGTTCGCTTAAAGCATTTCAATCCAATTTGCGTCACCTGACTTGGCAGGCCAGCCGTATTGCCGTTGGAGAGTATCACCACCGGGTGAGTTTCATGGGCGATTTTTCCGTTGCCTTTAACAAGATGACGGAACAGTTGGATAGCACGATCAACAGCCTGACCAGCCTTTCAGAAAAATACAAGGATCTCTCGTACCACGATCTCATGACCGGGTATTACAACCGGGCTGGTTTTTTCAAATACGCGACCGACATGCTGGGAGCGCCGAGCGTTATTCCGCGGAATTCCACCCTGATCATCACGGATATAGACCATTTCAAAAAATTTAACGACACTCACGGGCATTTATGCGGGGATGAGGTTCTGAAGGCTTTTACGGTCAAGATACGGTCTTTGTTGCGTTCCCACGAATTATGTTGCCGCTACGGCGGGGAAGAGTTCATTATTTTTATGCCCAATACCCCCATTAAGGCAGGCATGGCCATCGCCCGGCGTTTGCGGGCCGCAGTGGAGGGCATGTCTTTGGAATTTGGGGGGGAGAAGCTGAATATTACAGCCAGTTTCGGGGTGACTGAGGTGGGGGAGGTGCCGGAAGGCGTTTCTGTTGAGGATTTTTTGACTCAGCGCATACATGATGCGGATGAGTTGCTGTATGAGGCCAAATCCTCCGGCCGTAACCGGGTGGTAGGCCCTGAATCATTTACCAATGAGCCAGCCATGATGACCGCCGATGAAGATTTATTGTCCGACGGACCTGAAGCTTCAGAATTTGGAGTTGCCGGGCCAGAGCTTGCGCTTACCATTGAATCCGCACCCTTCGTGCCGGTGTCTCTGGCGTTGGGTCCGGAGCCGCCTCCCGTTTCTTTGGGCGCTACCGCTCCGGCCGTAACCGCCGTGGATGCCTCAGGCTCAGAAGAAGGCGACAAACAGGGTATGCTTTCTTTGAAAGAACAGGAAAGCGCGGAGAGCGGGAACAATTTTTTGGAGGAATACCTTGTGCCAGCTCCTGAACAGGCTGCCGAGCCTGGAAATGCCAAATTGACCCCCTTGGAGATGTTTTTTGGCGTTTCCCCGACCGCCGCCGCTCCGGATTTGGCTCTAAAACCGCAGAGAGGCGTCTTGCCTGAGCCCGAGGACGTAAAGCAGGAAAAAAGCCTTACCCCTCCCCCAGCCTCACCTTTGCCCTTGGATCGTTTCTTCGGCAATATTGGGCCCCCCGCATCCGGGTCCGCGAAAATGCGGGTTGCCGCGCGCGCGGAGGCTGGCCAAGAGAAGCAAGGAAGCTTCACTCCTCTCAAGAAGCTTAATACCTTGTATGGGTCTTTGGTCCGCACGCCTTTTTCCCAGCCGGAACCTTTTGTGCTTGAGGCCAGGAAGACGATCGTCAAAATTCCGGACCAGGGGGGAGCGCGGAAACCGGCAGAAGAAGCCGTTCCGGATGCCCTTTTTACCCCGTTGAAAAAATTTTTGCGTCTATACGGGATCAAGTCGCTGAGTGACACCGTCACGCCCACGGCGTATTTTACGCCCATAAGGCCGGAACCGTCCGGTTTCGCGTAGCCAGGAAATTCGCATTATAAATAAATATAATGCAAAAATAAGGAGGACCATAAATGACCAAAGCAGAACTTGTAAAAAAGATTCACGCCAAAGCCGGGCAGGGGGCCAAGACACGGACCGAGGCCGCTATTAACGCGATCATGGCCGTATTGGTTGAGGCCATGAAATCTGGGAATGCTGTGACCTTTACCGGCTTCGGCAGTTTTAAGGTGATGAAGCGGGCCGCGCGTAAAGGCCGTAATCCCCGTACCGGAAAAACAATCAGTATTCCGGCCCGCAAGGTGGTCAGGTTCACGCCGGGGAAGAGGCTGAAAGAAGCCGTCAAGAAGTAGGAAGAAAACCGCATCCCCTCCGCGCCTGTTCGGCGGACCTTGCCGGGCAGGCGCGGGAACCTCCTTTCATAGGGTCATGGCTCGCGTCGCCAAGGTGGATCTTCCGGCGGCCGCCATTCCGGCTGGTCCTCTTTCAGCATGGAAGTATAGGCGATGAATCCGGAAATGAAGTGTTGCACATCGTCAATGCGCTCCCGGAAACCGTGGTGGCGTAAGAAAAAGGTGTTGCCCGTGCGTTTCTGCCGTGGGAAATACATGGACATTTCCGGCCAGAAAAAGCCTTCCAACAGATAATTAGCCCGGTAATGCAGGGCGGTTCTGAATTTTTCCAGGTCCAGGCTTCGGGTCAGGGCTTGCAGTTCAGGAAGATCCGCTAGGCGGATCAGCATTTTTTGCGTCGCCATCATCAATTCCAGCAGGGTGGGGTAGGAAGTTTCCCGTTGCAGCACGAAATCCAGGTGCCCCATGCAATTGTTCAAGCCAAAACGGAAATAACGCTCTTGGGGGTAGTATAAGGTTATTTCATTGGTGGCGTAGCTAAGCCAGTGATCGTGGGCCTGGGCGTACCGGGCATCGTCCAGGAAAGAGTCGAAGGATTTTTGGGCCAGATCCAGCCAGCGCGGGTCTTTGGTATGGCGATATAGGCGCAACAGTCCGAAAACCGCTTCACCATCGTAATAAATGACCCGCCGTTGCTCCTTGAGCGCCAGACTTTCGGCGTGTAGCACATGTGTAAAGACGCCGTTGGATTCGTCACGCATGAAATTGATGCCTTGGGCCAGAAGTTCCATCAGGGGCAGATGTTCGTCGGTGCCGGTCAGATCCCGCCACTTGGCCAGGGCCAGCAAGGTGACACCGTTGCCTCCCAGTTTGATTTCGCTTACAGGCAGATCCACCAGGAAAGCCATTTTTTTGCCCTGAGGCGCGTATTCGCGGACAAATTCCGTGACCATACGCTCTAGGGCGCGTCGAGCTGGCTCTTTCAGAGCTTCATCGCCGGTATATTCCAGGGCCTCCAGCAGGGAATAGAGGGAGCTGGCATGGCGCAGGCAGTTATAGCTGGTGAGGTTTTTGTCGAAACAAGGCAGCCATCCATAAATAAAGCGGCCATCTTTGCGGATTTGTGCGGCCAGCCAGCGGGCCGCTCCGGTAATGGTATCGTCGCCAAGCTCCGGGGTAAATCTGTTGATTTCCCTCCGTCCGGTGAAAAAACCGGAATTCAGGGTCTTGCCCGGTCCGAGCCCTGGCAGGTGGTATAGCGTCCCATCAGGGGCGCAATAAACGCCGGCGGTGTCCAGGGCCCAGACCGTGGCCTCTGGCGCGGGTAGTCTTACCTCCTGGCCGCTGAAACGTTTGGTGGCCCAATCCGTGAAACGATCCGGGTTGAAGCGGGAAGAATCATGGTTGGATTCATGGTAATAAATGGCCCGGCTGTTGGCCTCCTGCTCGGTAAGGAGAATTGTGAAGGTCTGGTCCAGGGCTAGGCCATAGCGCAGATAGCCACGCTTGGTCTGTTCCGCCAGTTTCAGAAATTCATCGAAGGCGCAGGACCGGACTTTTCGCACCCAGTCCAGGCGCAAATGCTCGCCGTGTAGCTTGCGTAGCTGCATACGGCGGCGCAGGCGTCTTAGTCCATCTTTCCAGCATTGCTCCAGGGAAGAGCCGGAGACATGCAGCACTTCGGCCCGCGCCTCGCCGTCGGAAATGGAAAAGATCAGGGTATGGGCGGGCAGGGGCGCGTCCAGGGCCGGACAATGTCCTTTGACGTATTCCTCCAGCCTTAAAAGACGATCAGCCAGGTACATGATGGTTTCCGTAACTTTGGTTGAATTATGCCAGCCTAATTTTTATGGCATAGAGCCATTTGCCTGGCAATAGCCGGACATCGCGATCTGGATTTTATGTGTGAAACCCTGTAACCATAGCGAAGCGCTTATCCCGTATTTTCGGCAAAGCGCCACGGGCGTCAATTTTTAAGTATTGCCCAACCGGAGGTCATTATGGCGACCCTGCAATATCTCGGACACGCGGCATTTTACCTGGAAGGTCAGGGCATCAAGGCTCTGTTTGATCCTTTCCTTAGCGGCAACCCTCTGGCTTCCGAAGGGCCGGAGGTCAGGCCGATCCTGGATTATATCTTTGTATCCCACGCCCACGACGATCACCTGGGCGATACCGAGGCTATCGCAAGGCGCACCGGAGCCGTGGTGGTGGCGACCAATGAGCTGGCCCTGTATCTGGAAGGCAAAGGACTGAAGACCATCGCCATGCATGTGGGCGGCCGCGTCAGCTTGTCTTTCGGTCGGGTGAAATTGACCCCGGCCCTTCACGGGTCGTCTGTTTCCGAAAACGGCCGGGTGGTTTGCGCGGATCAGCCCTGTGGCTTTCTAGTGGAAGTTGAAGGCAAAAAGATTTACCACGCCGGCGATACCGGGCTGAGCATGGAAATGAGCCTGCTGGCGGCTGAGGAGGTGGAGGTGGCCATACTGCCCATTGGCGGCCATTACGTCATGGATGCAGAGGACGCGGCGCGGGCGGTGGAATTGATCCGCCCGAAAATCACCGTACCTGTTCATTACGACACCTTTCCGTCCATTCGGGCGGATCCCGTGGGCTTTGCCAGGAAAGCCGGCGGCCTGACCGAAGCGCGCGTCCTGAGGCCAGGGGAAAGTTTGCACTTTTGAAACCGCCTCAGGCGTCCGGTGTATGCGTTTTGCGCCTGGATAGGCGTTTTTTGGTCTCTGTCCAGACCAGCTCCGGGAGCAGATCACGCATACAGCGGTGGTGTTTCTGAGGGCATTCCCTGGGGCCATGCAAGTTGCATGGGCGGCAGGGCAGGTTTTCAACTTCCAGGGTTACGGCTGTTTCTCCTCTGGGCGCGAATCCGAAGGCGGGCACGGTGGGGCCGAACAGGGTCACCAGCGGCGTTTTTTGCGCCCAAGCCAGGTGCATGGGGCCGGAATCGTTGCTCACGTAACAGTCCAGTTCCGCAATGAAGGCCGCCAGGAAGCGCAGGTCCAGTGTAGCCGAGAGATCCAGGATATCCGCCGGGAGCGCCTCTTTGGCCGCGGAAACCCAACCCGGTCCGTTTTCTCTGTTTTTATTAATGCGTAAGAGGCTCCGGGCGGGAGATCCGGCCTGGATGGCGGCACTCAAGGCGGAACCTGTGTTTTCTTCCCCAGGCCCGGCGAAGATGATTATTCTGGCGCCGTGCTCCAGGGCCAGCTTGGCCAGGTCGGCGAAATACCTAACCGGCCAGCGTTTGCTCCCCCAGACTGACCCCGGGTGCAGCCCCAGGATGGGGCGTTCACCCAACAGGCTGAAAAAATCGTGGGTCTGCCGGCGAATTTCCGCGGGAAGCGCGATTTCCGGCCACGTGGAAACTTCATGCAGACCCAGCGCCCGGGCTAGGCCGAGCAGGCGATCCACCTCGTGCAGTTCCGGAAATTTTCGATCCGTCGTTCGCGTCAAGGCTAAACGGTTCATAAAGGGCGCATCATAGCCCAGGCGTTCTCCGGCCCGGCTCAGCCAGGCCAGGCAGGCGCTGCGCGGACTGCGGTGGGCGGAGATCCAGAGATCATACTTGCGCTCGCGCAGGACGCGGCCATAAGCCAGGATTTTTCCAAGGCCACATTCCTGGTCTTTATTGTAGGCGAAAACCCGGTCCAGAACAGGGTGATCCTGAAAAAGCGCGGCTACCCCGGATCTGGTGTAAAAATCCAAGCGCGCTTTCGGGTAGGCCAAGCGCAAGGTTTGCAGCAAGGGCAGGGTCAGGATGGCGTCGCCTAAAAAGGCGGTATTCCATATGGCGATATTTTGCATGGAAGAGGCTTGGCGCAAAGGCTAGAGCGTTTTGCGGGCTTAAAGGTTAAGCCCGCAAAACGGCGGTTGTGATCATTTAAAGCCTTTTTCTCCCATGTGGTTCACCAGGTCGCTCACCCGGCAGGAATAACCCCATTCGTTGTCGTACCAGGAAACCACCTTGACTAGGTTGCCGTCCTGCACGCTGGTGTATTCTGATTCCACGATGGAGGAACGGGAATCGCCACGGAAATCCGAGGAAACCAGTTGCTTGTCGCTAACGCCGAGAATGCCCTTGAGCTGCCCGTCCGCTGCCTTGCGCAGGGCGGCCAGCACCGCTTCGGTATCTGTGTTTTTTTCCAGCACTCCGGCAAAGTCCACGATGGATACTGTGGGTGTGGGCACCCGCAGGGCATAACCTTTGAACTTTCCCTTCAGGGCCGGCACCACTTTGGCGACGGCTTCCGCCGCCCCGGTGGTGGTGGGGATGATGTTGCAGCCGGCGGCTCTGGCGCGGCGCAGATCCTGGTGCGGCAGGTCCAGAATGCGTTGGTCATTGGTGTAGGAATGTATTGTGGCCATATTGCCGTGTTTGATGCCGAATTCTTTTTGCAGGACAAAGGCGATGGGGGCCAGGCAGTTGGTGGTGCAGGAGGCGTTGGAGACCACATGGTGCTTGGCCGGGTCATAGTCCTGGTGGTTTACGCCCATGACTACGGTAATATCCTCGTCTTTGGCCGGGGCGGTGATGATCACCTTTTTGGCCCCGTCCTGGATATGCACGGCCGCATCCTTGGCGCTGCGGAAAATGCCCGTGGATTCGACCACCACATCCACCCCCAGTTTTCCCCAAGGCAGGAGTTTGGGATCTCGTTCCTTCAGGCTGTGCACCTTCCAGTCGTCAACATGCACCAGGTCGCCTTCGACTTTGATGTTATAGTTGGCGCGTCCGTAATTGGTGTCATATTCCAGAAGATGAAAGTTGGTCTCGGCATCGAACAGGTCATTGATGGCGACCACCTCGATTTTATCGGGGTAACGCTTTTTGATGGCCCTGAACACCTGGCGCCCGATGCGCCCGAAACCGTTAATGCCCACGCGGATCTTTGCCATAATGAACGCACTCCTTGCTTGCTTGCTGTGTTGCCCGATTCCGGCGGCGGCACCGCCACTTCCCGCCCGCCCGCGAACATTCCGCGGCGAGGATTTGCTCCTGTGATCATTCCCGTCAGCAGGATTGCCTGTAACCTCATATACCATTACCCGAAAAAAACAAACCCCTGCCCTTTGTGGGGTACGGCGCAACCGTCGGCTGTTGCCGCTGCCGGGAATTTTTCGGCCTCGACTCTTACGCAGTTAAATGATAAGTGGAAAATAAGCAAATCAAGCTGGGGATTGAACCATGAAAGCAAATAATTTCGCCGTTTCCAGGGAAGAGCGTCGTTTTGAGGACTATGTGGCGGGCGCGGTGTACGAATTTGACGAAACCGCCGGGATCAGCCAGGAAGATATTGTGAATTTTTCCCAGGTCTATGACCCGCAATACTTCCACCTTGACCCGGATCTGGCAGAAAATGGGCCTTACAAGGGCATAATAGCCAGCGGAGCGCACACTATAGCCCTGACTTTCCGTCTTTATGTGAAAAATTTCTTGCCGGGGCAGGCCAGCTTCGGATCCCCTGGCCTGGATGAATTGCGCTGGCTGAGGCCGGTGCGTCCCGGAGATACCCTGCGCCTACGCCTGACCATCCAGGAGACGATCCCCTCGCAATCCAAAAATGACCGGGGCACGGTCCATTCCCTGTTGGAAACCATTAATCAGAATGATGAGGCGGTGATGGTCTGCAAGTGCAAAAATATCATAGGCAAACGCCGGACCGGTTGAAATGCCTGAAGGGCTCATCTCCTGGCGGTCATACATGAATTTATCTAGAATTAATCTAGAAATTATCTATAATTAGGCGGACACGTATAACAACAAGCCGCGACAGATCATTTCAGATGAAAAAGCGTTGACTACAAGAAAACGATATTGCTATAGCTAGCGCCGTGCGCAATTAGCTCAGATGGATAGAGCGTTGGCCTCCGAAGCCAAAGGCCGCAGGTTCGAATCCTGCATTGCGCGCCAGTAAATTCATAGAACGTGGTTACATCAAATGAGGCTGTAGCCTCTTTTTTTTGTCCCCCGCGCCATTCCCCATACGCAGCGCGATACCCGCATCGAAAATAAAGGGCACAGACGTTCTCACGGTCTCATTCCCGTTGGCAATAATTTTTTATGGCATCTCTAATGGCAAGAAAATCAAGAGGGGTGCCGCACGAGTCGCATAGTAATGTGTCAACGGCAAAAAGTGACAATGGCTTTTTACATGATGGGCAAAGTGGTACGTCGAAATAGCTGCCGGCAAGGCGTCTTTCCAAGTAGCACATGCCCGGGTCAAGACATTCGTTTTCCTCGTGAGAGGGTAGCTTTTTCTCGGCAACCGCAAGCGGATTTTGGATAGGCATAAAAATTTCCCCTGATTTAAGAAGGTTGAGCGACACCATTTTTCTCACGCTCACGGCATAACGACTATGGTTGTAGTTGTATGTTGCGGAGGCTACATCTGATGAAAAAAGTCCCCGTCCGCAGGGTGGAGGACTGCGGCGTGATCGCCTTGCCGGAGTCGGAGGGGGGAGTTGTTATCTGCGAACTGGAGGCGGTATGAGCTTACTGAGCTTTTTGCGCTCGTAAAGGAATACAAGGAATTTACTCTGGAGGCACGGAATGGGTTTTTTGGTCCCAAGTCTTGATTATACAGCTAAAGGCGGCCGGAATCTAGTTGGAAAGGTCTGCCCCATGATTTTAGGGGATCTGCGCGGGGTTTGAGCGAGGCGGGGGATTTGAGCCCTCTTGGCTGAGGGCGGCAAGATACGCCTCAGGCGAATCCGTATTTCAGTTTTCAGCAGACTGTTCGCAGGCGTGGCAGCAACATTCGGCCAGACGCGCCATCGGTGGAGGTTCCTGGCCGTTTTTCCTGTAATAATCGGCAATGGCGGACTTGACCGCCTCTTCGGCCAGCACCGAGCAGTGCATCTTGGCCGAGGGCAGTCCGTCCAGGGCCTCGGCCACGGCCCGGTTGGTCAGTTTCAGGGCCTCTTCAATGCTTTTTCCCTTGATCATCTCTGTGGCCATGGAACTAGTGGCAATGGCCGCTCCGCAACCGAAAGTATTGAATTTGACCTCGGTGATGATCTCGTTTTCAATCTTGAGATACATTTTCATAATGTCGCCGCATTTGGCGTTGCCCACTTCCCCCACGCCATCTGCGTTTTCAATGGAGCCCACATTGCGCGGGTTGTAAAAGTGGTCCATAACGGCCTTGCTGTAAATCATCTCAGCTTCCTTCGTTTTGCCGTATTTTTTGCCACACCGGGGACATGGAGCGGAGCTTTTCAATCAGGCCGGGGAGCATGGCGATGATATGTTCTACCTCCGCCTCGGTGTTCAAGGCGCTCAGCGAGATACGGAGCGAGCCGTGGGCTTCTTCATGGGGTAGTCCGATGGCCAGGAGCACATGGCTGGGGTCCAGGGAACCGGAGGTGCACGCTGAACCGGAGGAGGCGCAGATGCCGTGCTGGTCCAGATGCAGGAGCAAGCCCTCGCCTTCAATGCCGGAGAAACAGAAGTTGGCGATGCCGGGCAGGCGGCGGGTCGGGTGCCCATTGAGCCGGCTGCGGGGAATGCGGGTCATGGCCTGGATCAGCTTGTCCCGCAGGGCGGAGACTTTTTTATTGTCTTCAGTCATATTGGCGCAGGCCTCTTTCAGGGCCGCGGCCATGCCCGCGATGCCGGGGATATTTTCAGTGCCGGCGCGCTTGCCGCGTTCCTGGGCCCCGCCCTCCATGAAAATATCCAGGGGTATGCCCTTGCGGCAGTACAAAGCCCCTACGCCTTTGGGGCCGTGAAATTTATGGGCGGAAAGGGAGAGCAGATCAATTTTCTGCTCTTGCGCGTCTATGGGAAGGTGCCCCACGGCCTGCACCGCGTCAGTGTGAAAAAGTACTCCGCGCTCGCGGCAGATGGTGCCGATTTCCGCCACCGGCTGGACGGTGCCGATTTCGTTGTTGGCGTACATGACGCTGACCAGTGCGGTGTCTTCCCGGATAGCCGAGGCCAGTTCCTCCGGACGCACCAGCCCATCGCCATGCACATTCAGCAGGGTGAGGCTGTATCCCTGCTTTTCCCACAGGCGCAAGCTGTGCAGCACCGCGTGGTGTTCAAAGGCGGTGGAGATGAGATGCTTTTTATTCTTCCGCGCTCCCAGCAGGGCCGCGGTTTTGATCGCCCAATTGTCCGCTTCGGTGCCGCCGGAGGTGAAGTAGATTTCTTCCGGCCTGGCTCCCAGGCAGTTTCCGACTGTTTCGCGGGCCTTGCCCATGAGTTGGGCCGCCTCCTGCCCCTGGCTGTGGATGCTGGAAGGATTGCCATAAACCTGTTGCAGACATTCGGTCATGCTTTCCAGGGCGGCCTTCCCCACCGGGGTGGTGGCGGCGTTATCAACGTATGCAAACATAAATTTTTACCTAAAGTTCGCTTTACACCGCGATTTGTCCGCTGTAAATAGATATAGACTTTGTCTAATTAATGACGATATGGGGGTCTGTCAACTTGAGAGCGTCCCGGTTGGCCCAAAGGCTTTTCATGGGAAAATTCCGGACAGTGGGCAGAGCGGTTGGCGGGGGATTTTTTAAGATCATCAGGCGGAACTATAATTTTATTGTTTTTTGTGCCAAATAGGAGCAGAATTACACAAGTAAACGCGACGGGCTCCGTCTGTTTTTTTAGGCGATATTGAAGGAGTTGCTGTGATAAAAGTGCTTGTGGTGGATGATTCCAGTTTTATGCGTAATGCCTTGATCAGGATCCTGCGCCGGGATCCTGAGCTGGAAGTGGTGGGTTCGGCCGCTGACGGCCTTGACGCCATAGAAGCCATAAAAAGACTGGATCCGGACGTGGTCACCTTGGATGTGGAAATGCCCAGGATGGACGGACTCACCGCCTTGCAGCATATCATGCGGGATTTACCTAGGCCGGTGCTGATGGTAAGCGCCTTGACCAGCCATGGGGCGGAAACCACCCTGAAAGCCCTGGATGCCGGGGCTGTGGATTTTGTCGGCAAGCCGGGCTCTGGCTCCACTGATATAGCCGCAGTGGAACTGGAAATCTGCCAGAAGGTCAAGGCGGTGTCCAGGCATCGTAAGGCCTTGGCCCTGCGTGCCAAACTTAGAACCTTACCGGCGGACTCATCCACCGCACTCAAGCACAGGCCCTCCCCTGTAGCGCAACCTTTCTCATCCAGAGAGGTGACGCCGGTCATACGCCCGTCCGGGCGCAGGCAGACCCGTGACTTTGTGGCCATCGGCGTTTCCACGGGTGGTCCACCAGCGGTGCAGAAGGTGCTGAGCGCGTTTCCTGAAGATTTCCCCGCGCCCATCCTGATTGCCCAGCACATGCCGGCCAGTTTTACCGGCCCTTTTGCCGACCGTCTGAACAGCATCTGCAAAATATCTGTGAAAGAGGCGGAAGACGGGGAAAAGGCGCGTGAAGGGTGCGCCTACGTTTGTCCGGGAGGCAGGCATATAAGGATTTCATCCAAGCTGAGCTCTCGCACGATTGTGATCAGCGAAAACCCCAAGGAAGCCCTTTACAAGCCTTCAGCCACAGAGCTTATGGCCTCGGTGGGGGAGCAGATCGGCAGCAGGGCGCTGGGGGTGATTTTGACTGGTATGGGCAGCGATGGAGCTACCGGGGTGGAGATTTTAAAACGTCACGGGGGGCGGGCCTTGGCCCAGAGTGAGGCTACCTGTGTGGTCTACGGTATGCCCAAGGCGATAGTTGACGCCCGTTTGGCCGACGAGGTGGTGGATTTGGATGATATTGCTGCGGCCATTATGGATAATTTACATAAGTGACTTTGAGGCACGGTATGGAAGAACAACACATACTGGACATGCTTGCCAGTGATAACCCCGATGATATTCGCGAAGGAGCCTATGAAGCCGGCAATTCCGGCTTGGTTTCAGCCCTGCCGTTGCTCCTGGAAAAGCTTACCATACCCAATCCAGGGGTGCAGGAAGCCGTGGACCACGCCTTGCGCAAGATAGACGGTCCGTCTGTAATTAAGGCGGCCATGCCGTTTTTGCGTTCCGAGGATGCTCCGGTGCGCAACCTGGTAATGGATGTGCTGCGCGAGGTGGGCCGGAGCGATGTGAATCTTTTGGGCGCTCTGATGCACGACGAGGATCAGGATATCCGCATTTTTGGGGCGGATATATTGGGATCCACCGGCAGTGCCCTTGCAGTGTCCCTGCTTTCCCACGCCCTCTTGTATGATAAGGATGTCAATGTGCGTTATCAGGCGGCGGTCAGCCTGGGCGCTCTGGCCAGTCCCGAATCCGTCCATGCCCTTAACCAGGCCATGAATGATGACGAATGGGTGCGTTTCGCCGCCATTGAGGCCATGATCAAGGTGCGGGCCGAGGCTTCCGTGGGGGCCTTGCTCAAGGCCCTGAACAACAGTTCCGAGCTGGTGTCGGCGAATATCGTGGATGCTCTGGGCGAGATGGGTTACATCAAGGCCGTTCCCATGCTGATTAAGCGCCTGCCTTGGTGCAGTGGCCCTTTGGCCAATAAAATAGTACGGGCCATAGTCCATCTGGTTGGGGCCCATTCTTTGACCCTTCTGGATCACAACGAGTATGAGCTTTTGGTAAAGCACATGTGTGTGGCCCTGGATGATGAGGACGTGGTTATCCAGGACGCGTCCATAAACGGCCTGACCGCCTCCGGAGCAGTTGAAGCCTTTACGGCGGTGTTCAAATTGCTCAGCCGCCTGGATCCGGACCGGGATCATGAACGTATGCTGGGTATCATCCAGTCTCTGGCCAGAATGGGTTATAATGATTTTTTGGGCGAAATCCTGGTCGGCGGCGAAGATACGGAAAAACAACTGGCTGTGGATATATTGTCCTATGTGCATGACCGGCGCGCCCAAGAGGCTCTTAAGGCCAATTATTGGCAGCAAACACGCGATGTGCGGCGTGCCATCCTGTATGTCCTGGCTTCCAGCGGCGATCCGAAGGATGCGGATTTCTTCATAGAGGTGCTGGGCAAGGAAAAAGACCAGACCAGTTTGAAGAACGTACTGAGTTTTCTGAGCCGTTCCGGAGACGCAGCTTTGATTGACGCAAAAGTATGGCCTTTTCTCCGGCATTCCTATCCGGATGTGCAGGATGCCGCTCTAGGGGCCCTAATGTCTGTCCGAGACGCGGGAATCCGCGCCAAGTTCATCAATATGACCCAGTCGGAGGATATTCTGGACCGGCAGATAGCGTACTATGCCTTGCGCGCCTACAATGAAGAACCGGATATTGTGCCGAATATCGCCCTGGGACTGCATGACGAGTCTTCGCAGGTGCGTCGGGTGGCGGTGGAGTCTTTGGGAAATTCCGGGCGCAATCTTACGATGGAGCGCCTGAATTATCTGGCTCCTTGTTTGAACGATGACGATAAAGATGTGCGCCTTGCGGTGATTGACGTCTTCGGCATGTGCCAGGATGACGTTGGAGAAAAGTACCTGGCATGCGGTCTGCAGGATCCCGACCCCTGGATCCGGGCGCGTTGCGTTGAAAGTCTGGGTAAAAAGCGTGATCCTGAGATGCTTTCAGAAATAGCTGCAATGCTGGAAGATGAACATCAACTGGTAGTGATCAAGGCCATCGAAGCTTTAGCGGTTTTGGGGAAGATGTCTTTCAAATATGTGTTGCCTCTGCTGGGACATGCGGAGCCGGAAGTGCAAAGAGCGGCGGAGGAAGGCATTGAAAAAATTCGTAGGCGACCAGCGGGAGATTAGTAGGCATGTCATCATTGTTTGCCAGCCAGACGGTTGCCGCGCAAAAAGATTTGCGGGTTACGGATGAGGAATTCATCCAGTTGCGTGATTTTATTTATGCCCAATCCGGCATTTACATCGCGGAAAACAGAAAGTACCTGGTGGAAAACCGCTTGAGCAATCGGCTCAAGGAATTGAATCTGAAGAATTTCAGTGAATATTCCTATTACCTGCGTTTTGATGTGCGCCGGAAAGATGAACTGGTCAAGCTTTTTGCGGCTATTACCACTAATGAGACGAGTTTTTACCGTAACCCTCCTCAATTGCAAGTTTTTCAAAATATACTGAAAAAAGTGCTTGATGAACTGCGAACCGCGCGTACCAAGAAATTGCGCATCTGGTCCGCCGGGTGTTCCACCGGAGAAGAACCGTACACTTTGGCCATCATTCTGAACGAAGTCCTACAGTTGGAAATAAACACATGGGACATAAAAATAAATGCCCTGGATTTATCTGAGCCGGTGTTGGCTTCCGCCCGCCGTGGGGTGTATTCCGATTACACCTTGCGTACCACTCCCAAGGAAATAGTGAGTAAATATTTTATCTTCCGTAATGATCTTTACGAGGTAAAACCGGAACTGAAGAAGTTGGTCAATTTCGCGCAGGGGAACCTGAGTGATCGCGTAGGGCTGAAAAGCGTGGAACGTTCTCAGTTTGTCTTCTGCCGTAATGTGATTATTTATTTTGACGATAACATGAAAAAGCAGGTGGTGTCCTCTTTTTACGACAATCTTTTGCCCAAGGGACATCTTTTTATTGGTCATTCTGAATCATTGCACAATATTTCACGCAGCTTTAAACCTGAGTATCATCCGGGCTCCATTGTTTACATAAAAGAGGCTTGAAAGACTGGTGGGGCAAAATTCCCGGAAAAGTCGGAGGTTTCCTTTGTGTCTATGCAGGCAAAGCCGCCCAGGCGGATGAAGATTCTATCCATTGCCAACCAGAAAGGCGGAGTCGGCAAGACCACCACCGCGGTCAGTCTTGCCGCCGCCCTTTCCCGTCTGGGCAAGAGGGCTCTTCTGGTGGATCTGGATCCTCATGCCAATGCCTCTGTGCATCTCAGGGTCTATCCGGAGATGCAGTCTTACAGCGGTTACGATCTGTTCACTGCCGACCCGGTTCAATGGGCCGCATTATGGTGGAAGATCCGGGCCAATTACGATCAGCGTTTTGACATAGTGCCGGCGAACATCCGCCTGGCCGAACTGGAAGTGGATTTAAGCAACCGTCCAGGCAAAGGGGCGATACTGAAACAGGCCCTGGAGATGGTGGAGCGGGAGTATGATTATGTCCTGTTGGACTGTCCGCCCCATGTGGGCATCCTGCTGGTCAACGCCCTAGTGGCTTCGGATTTGTTGATCATCCCGATTCAAACGGATTTTCTGGCCCTGCACGGCTTGAAGCTGCTTTTTGACACAGTGAATCTTCTTAATAAAGTATTGCCTGCGTCGATCAATTATAAGGCCTTGGCCACCATGTTTGATCGGCGGGCCAGAGCTTGCCAGAAGGTGTTGGCCCTGATGCGGAACAAGATGCCAGGCAATATTTTCAGCAGTGTTATTGGCATTGACACCAAATTTCGTGAGGCTAGCGCCCAAGGGAGAGTCATTTACGATTTGGGGATGGAAACCCGTGGCGGCCGTGAATATGAAGCCGTTGCCAAAGAGTTGTTAAGCTATGAGTATGAATAAGTCGCCCGAAGAATATTTCCAGGAACAAAATTTCACTCCGATGCCTCAAAAACAGGGAGTCATGTTTTCGGATGCCGAACTTGCCTTTATGCGCAAGTACATGGGGCTGGAAACCGTGGACACTTTGCGGAAGATAGGCATTGAAACCAGTCCGGCGCGGGAGGAAAGGCTGGCGACCGCCTCTTTGACCGCGCCTGTTGTTACCGGCGCTTCCGGAGCCGCCATGCCGTCTTTCCCGGCGGAAACCGCGAAAGGGGTAGGTGTGTTGGATGACTTTACCCAGGCCCTCACCAAGGCTTTGACCCAGGCCGTCAAGACGGAGAGGACCATGGCTCCCCCCGCCACGGCGCAAGCTCAGGCGGCCGCCCCCACGTCCCAGCCTCCTTCCCGGCC
>Ga0082212_10000512_pt1 | contig 56010 bp, 41 predicted proteins | sample TergutNt197P3_FD_71548 | JGI IMG/M metagenome (GOLD analysis project Ga0082212, IMG submission 71548) | Neocapritermes taracua P3 segment gut microbial communities from Petit-Saut dam, French Guiana - Nt197 P3 | ecosystem: Host-associated > Arthropoda: Insects > Digestive system > Gut ...
ACTGACAATCGGCGTTTATCCCATGTTTCCGGACGAAACATGCCGCTTTCTGGCTTTTGATTTTGACGGCAAGGATTACAGCCCGGAAGCCCTGCGGCGGGATGTATCGGCGATACGCGAAATCTGCTCTGAAAAGCAGATCAGTATCGCGGTTGAGCGCTCACGTTCCGGCAATGGCATTCACTTCTGGATATTCTTTTCCGAAAATATCCCCGCGAGCGCGGCGCGGAAATTTGGAAGCAGCCTGATTACCCACGCCATGAGCAGGCATCACGAGTTGGCGTTTGAAACATACGACCGGCTGATTCCAGGCCAGGACACCATGCCGCAAGGCGGATTCGGTAGCCTTATCGCCCTGCCGCTCCAGAAACAGCCGCGCGAAAAAGACAACAGCGCGTTTGTTGACGAAAACTTCAATGCCTATCCAGACCAGTGGAACTATCTGTATAACATCAGGAAATACGCGTTAAGCGAAATAGAAGGCTTAATACGCGATCTATCGCCGACGGGCGAATTGGGCGCGCTGCGATGGGATGAAGAAGATGAAAAACCGTGGGAAAACAAAAAACCCGCTCCGTCGCTGACCTGCTTTGACTTCACTGAAACGGTAAATATCGTTCGTTCAAACATGCTGTACATCAGAAAGGCAGGCATCTCAAATCAGGCTTTGAACGCGCTTAAACGGCTGGCGGCGTTTCGTAATCCCGAATTTTACAAGGCGCAGGCCATGAGGCTGTCCACTCACAAAAAGCCGAGAATCATCTATTGTTCGGAGGAAACAGAGCAATATCTATGTTTGCCGCGCGGTCTTGAGGAAGAAATACGAAACGCTCTCAAATCCTGCGGCGTGAAAATCAAATGGACGAATGAAGTAAACAGCGGGCGCGCAATTGACGTTTCTTTCAATGCCGCATTGCGTGATGAACAGCAGCGGGCGGCGGACGCGCTTTTGGCGCATGACAACGGGATTTTATCTGCGGCGACAGCTTTCGGAAAAACTGTAATCGGCGCGAATCTGATAGCGCGGCGAAAGGTGAATACGCTCGTTTTAGTGCATAGAACCAGTCTTTTGTCGCAGTGGGTAGAGCGTTTGAATGAGTTTCTGATAATTAACGAAGAGCCGATCGATGAGTTTACCCAAAGGGGGCGCAAAAAGAAGAAAGACGTTATCGGACAAATCGGCGGCGGCAAAAACAATCCGGGCGGGATTATTGACGTAGCCGTTATGCAATCGCTGTCGTCCGGCGCGGAAATTAAGGAGGTTAAGGAGTTAGTCAAAAATTACGGCATGGTGATTGTAGACGAATGCCATCACGTATCGGCGTTCAGCTTTGAAAAGATTCTGAAAACCGTGAAGGCGAAATATGTATATGGCTTGACGGCCACGCCCGCGCGGCAGGACGGGCATCATCCCATAATCTATATGCACTGCGGCAAAATACGTTATCGCGTGGACGCCAAAAGCCAGGCGGCTGCGCGTCCGTTTGAACATTTCATAATCCCGCGATTTACAGGCTTTCGTCAACCAGCGCATACCGCGCATCAAGCAGAGAAAAAATGGACTATAACGGATATTTATCGCGATATCCAGAATAGCGAAGTTCGGAACAGTCTTATTATTCAGGATGTCATCGCCGCGGTTAAACAGGGAAGAAATCCCATAATACTCACCGAACGCACGGATCACGTTAATGATTTAGCGGACAGGCTAAAGCCGCACATCGGGAATGTAATTTCCATGACCGGCGGATTAAGCCAAAAGAAAAGCCGCGAGCGATTACAGGCTGTCGCGGATATTCCGACGGACGAACCATTTGTGTTGATTGCCACGGGAAAATATGTTGGCGAGGGCTTTGACATGCCGCGGCTCGACACGCTGTTTCTCGCCATGCCTATATCATGGAAGGGTACTGTCCAGCAATATGCAGGGCGGCTGCACAGGCTGTTTGACGGCAAAAGCGAAGTCCAGATTTACGATTATGTGGATATTCATGTGGCAATGCTGGAAAAGATGTATCAGAGACGGCTGAAGGGTTACGCCGCCATCGGGTATAAAGCGAAAGGAACGCCGCAGCCGATTGAAGATTTTCATTCGATTTTTGATAATCGTAATTTCTTTCCCGTCTATTCGGCGGATATTCTTGCGGCGCGGAGCGAAATCATTATTGTCAGCCCGTTTTTAACCAGACGAAGGATACAGTCTTCGTTGAACTATCTGACCGCCGTCGGCGCCAACGCGCGGATAACGGTTGTAACAAAGCCGCCGGAAAATTACGCCGGGAAAGACAGGGATAGAATTGCCGAGTGTATCGAACTGCTTAAACAGCACGGCATTGCCGTTAAGACAAAAGACCGGATACATCAGAAATTTGCCATTATCGATCAGCGATTTGTGTGGTACGGCAGCATCAACCTGCTCAGTTACGGCGCGTCAGAAGAAAGCATCATGCGTATCGAGAGCCTGGATATCGCCGCAGAATTATCAGGAATGGCGTAAGCCCTAAGTTCGCACCGTCTAGCTAATCGCCGCACGATATAAAAGTTCCAGCCATGGGGGCGTAGGCGTCCTCGCCGGCGTACAATTAACGATGCGGGCAAAGCCCGTTTCCATCAAAAATGCCCACTTCATATTCCAGTTACATCAACGATGGTTCTCGGCAAACCGCCGTGAGGCGGCTACTCTCCTAGATTCCCAGAATTTGGAAAAGATTGTCTGAAAATGTCGACTTTTGTCTGTCGACAACGACGAAGGCTGAAGTCGGCAGCTTCTATTGAAACCCTGCTTTCTGGCTTGTGGTATATGTCCAACCCGCGGCCGATTTTCACGACCCAACCATTATTAAAGCGGACTTCCCGGTCGTGAAGTGAAGCTTCTCTTCTCCATATAAATTTGATTCCTCTACTGTCGAGATCACGTAAAAGATTTTCTAGCCGACTGTCGGCATCATCAGTGTTTTCGCCATGCTGATTTCCCGAAATGAGATCTATCCTCTGGATGTTAGCAACCCGTATAGCCAATGCGCAGAACCTTGAAAAATTATCAATCTGATGGGGAAGTAAGATATATGGGTCTTCGACTACGATATGAGTTGCATCATCTATATAGGGTCTAAATATCCTTTCGTATGTGTACCCGGTTTCGTTCTCCGGAATTATATAATGCTGCTCTTGCAACGGAATATCGTCTCCCTCAGAGTTTGCGGAAATAGATAAAGAATCAATACAGACAGCTTCACCGCACACCTTTTTAGACAATGCTTCCGGGCTTGCTGCAAAATTGCTTAACAGCCCGACCATCCGTGCTAAATAAGCCGCAACTTCTTCTTTTTGTCCTTCGGCGGCAACCTGTAGAGAAGATTCAATAGCTTCCAGACGCCGTTGTATCACATCTTCCGAGGCCTCACTTATACGCGGCCCCACAGATTTGGCATATTTTTGAATGGCTTTTGCAAATCCTTCGATCCGCTTCTGTAGGTGCTCGCGCAAGGCGTCAGAAAGTAACTTTCGAATCTCACTATAAAACCTTGAAACTTCATCTCCTTGCCGAATTGTAGTGCCTCTGCCAAAAACATCAGTTACTTTGTCACGGGCATCGTCAAGTAACTCTTGTACCTCCTCTGTTACGAAGTCATCAAGCTTCGAAACAATTCCGTCTCTCGTCTGTTCCACGATCTTCTGAAAATTATTTATGAGTCCATCAAACAATGGAATTTGCATTGTTGCCAGTGCTATTGGCTCTAAACCATCCAGATTACGACCTGATTCGAAAGCTGCCAACTCAGACTGCAACTGAACTAGCTGTCTTTGCGCCTGTTCCATATAGACATCTAAATGACCGCGAAATTCATTTAAAACTGCTTCTACCTTTGGAAAGACACGGTCTGCGACTTTTGCCTGCAAGTCAGAGAGCATTCCCCATCGACCACATCTCCTTGTTTTCCAGTGCTTGATAAGGTCGGCTTTCTCCAAATCGTTTAGAATATCTTTAGCCAACATAGCAATCAGATCAAGGTGAATCGGGAGAGTTTTAAATAAGGCCTCTTGGTCGTTGGTCAAGAGGCCTAGAGCTTCCCCCGAGCGTTCTCCAAAAATATCAAGTTTTTGGCTCAACACTGTTCTTATCGATTCAATTTCCTCCCTCACTTTGGCGGGGTCAAATTCGCTTTCAAGAGTATTCCGACGCTCCCAGAAAGCGTGACGAAGTCTTTCCAGTGCTATCTCCAATCGATCGTCCATAGTCTTTTTTGCCACTTCAAACCGATTGCTAGTGGACAAAATACGGTAAAGCGCATCACGAACAGCATCGATCCCTCCCTTTTCCGACTCCCCATCTTCGTGATATTTCGTTGACACAAGGTGTACCGGAACATTATCGAGTTGATCTATGTAATAGTATCCATCCTCATCCGTGAGTTGGTTGGACTGAAGTAGCTCGTCTAAAGTCGCTTTAGATTCTCCCTTAACGCGGTTAATTTCTCGAATCTTAAAATCGTGGTATGTAGGTGGACTGTCATCATTCTCTTTCGCGTCTCTGACTGCATTTTCAAATGTCTGGTCGCTTTTTGTTAGGATCAACTGAAGATGTTTTATTTGTTTTTGCCTTAATTGGCGCAAAATAAACTCTTTTTCGCTTTGGCCATAAGAAGCGCCGCTAATGGTAAGGAAAAGGATGGCATCAACATCTTTTACAAGTTCCTCGGTAAGAAGGACACGGAAGCGTTCTGTGTCGTCGAGCCCAGGTGTGTCAATCAGTTCGATCTGGTCACGCAATATTTGGATTGGCGCGTAAACGGTGAGCTTGTTTACGAGATAATGCAACGGCTCTTGGCTGGAAGTGAACTTCTTAATAGCATTAAGGAAATCCGTTTTCCCAACCTTTTTGTCCCAGTTTTCGGCAGCTATCTTATGTTTCTTACCATTTGGGGCGACCCATTGAGCAACCAATTCATCAAGATTAACAGGTTTACGATGTATTTCTTCTTTGTCTTTTTTTTGCGTACGCTCGTTAAAATGGATAAAACATTCATAACGCTTAACTTCGTCATTATTGGGATCATCGGCATGATCATCTTTTAAGCGTTGCCATTCTTCTGCGCTTATCAGCTCAACCTCCGCCCAAGTATCCGTATCATACCTCAAGATGGAAATTGCAGCTGTTTCCGGATTGGCGTGAACTCCTGCGAGACGCGCGCCTACCAATCTATTGACGAACGCAGATTTTCCGACCTTGAAACGTCCAACAACAGCAACTCTGTATCGATCCGGTATATGAGCTTGTTCCAGTGCCTCATCAAGAAGCATGATTTGTTCCATTATAAACGGGCGATATCTCGGAAGTTCATTTTGAATTGCCCGCTCTAAATGCTGTTTTAGCAGAAGGATTCTATCCCTAACCTCGTGCAGTTCATGCACCAGCAACATACTCATTAGCGTCCCCTCCCGTAATATTTCATCTTAAAAATTTCCATCACCCACAAAATTAAGAAACAAAATCAATATACCGTCTCGTAAGACGGTGTTCAATTAAAAATGTCCGGGTACGCTTTGTACAATGACGGACGATGCATTGATGAAGCAGGTTGGGGAACGAATCAGTCAGTTGCGGCAGGCTCGCGGACTGAAACAGGAAGATATGTGCCGATTTGGCTTCGATTATAAATACTACCAACGGATTGAATACGGACAAAAAAATCTGACGCTCAGAACCATCAACCGTCTGGCCGAAGCCTTTTACGTAGAAGCAGCCGACATTTTAAAGCCTGTGGACTAAGAAAACGTTATATTTGTATTACTTCCTGATCCTGTGTTTACAATTCAAGGTCGGGACGCCATCGTTGATAATTGCGCATTTTCATGCTATAAAACTTAAATGACAATTGAACAGACAGTAACAATTCCGGTTGACCACCGTGTGTCTCTCGAATTTCTTGTTCCGCAGGAAATTCCGGCGGGACCGGCGCGGATTTAATTGAAGGTAACTCCATTTACTGTTATGCAGGAAAAGCCTGTGCCGGAAAACAGCGCGCATCACGCAACGCCGCTTACGGACGCGCTCTCAGGCATATTGGCGCATCTGGGCGACATAAACCCTGAAGAAATCCGGAAAGAACGGCTGGCTAAATATCAAAAATGAAAGTTCTAGTTGATACCAATGTCATTTTGGATGTATTGCTAAAACGTTCCGCTTTTTTTACAAATTCCAGATTAATCTTTGAACTTGCCAAACAAAAGCGGATTACCGGATATATTCCAAAATTCTTTGCTTAAGTCCGGCGGACTTTGTCGTTTATTTCAACAGCGTATGCCCGTCAAACCCGGTAAATACATCCACTTCAAGGGAAAAGAATACGAAGTAATCGGAACCGCCGCCCACAGTGAAACGCTGGAAGAGATGGTTGTTTACCGCGCGCTTTACGGCGACGGCGGTTTATGGGTGCGCCCGGCTGCAATGTGGAACGAAGTTGTAGAGCATAACGGGCGGCAGGTTAAGCAATTTACCCACGAAGATGAATATGCCGCTGAACCGGCGAAACCGATTGTCGGCGTTCACAATTCCAGCCCGCTACATCTTTTTTCAGGTTTCCGGGTTCAATCGTTAGAAACATTGCTATCTGACGAAAATCCGTAGTAAAATCAATGTTTATGAAAACGACCGATCAGAACAGTCTTTTACGTCAGATACCAAAAGTCGATCAATTCCTCGCGCGCCCGGCAGGCGCGGAATGGATTAAGCGCGTCGGACGCGAATTCGTTGTGGCGGAAATACACAGCCTTTTAGATGAAGTCCGCGACGATATCCGCGGCAACCCGGACGGAGCGGCAGACGCGGTCAACGCTGAACGGCTTGACATGGCTCTGTCCGAAAGGCTGCAAAATCGTTTAATTCCAGGTTTGCGTGCCGTGATAAACGCCACTGGCGTGATACTTCACACCAATCTGGGACGCGCTCCGCTTTCCGCCGCCGCGCTAAAGAGTTTATCGGCGTTTCCCGGCAAATACGCCAACCTTGAGTACGATATTTCAGAAGGACGCCGCTCGCAACGCGACAAAACCATCCAGCCTCTGCTTGCGGAGTTTTTGGGATGCGAGGACGTTACTGTCGTCAACAATAATGCCGCCGCTGTTTTCCTGATTTTAAATACGCTGGCGCAGGGCAAGGAAGTTATTGTTTCCCGCGGTGAACTTGTAGAAGTTGGCGGTTCTTTCCGTATCCCGGACATCATGACACGCAGCGGCGCGATTCTGCGCGAAATCGGCGCCACAAATAAAACTCATCTTTCGGATTATGAAAACGCCATTACACCTGATACCGCGATGATTCTGCGGGTGCATCCAAGCAATTTCAGAATACATGGATTTACGGAACGTCCCGAACTTGCCGAACTTGCCGAGTGTTCCCGCCGCCGGGGCATACCGCTAGTGGAGGATGTCGGCAGCGGCTGCATGATTGATCTCCGGCCATATGGAATAGCGGACGAACCGCTTGTGCGGGAAAGCCTTGACGCCGGCGTAGAGCTGATTTGCTTCAGCGGCGACAAGCTTTTTGGCGGGCCGCAGGCAGGAATCATCGCCGGAAAGGAAAAACTGGTCGCGCCGATTCGCAAAAATCCGCTTATGCGCGTCTGCCGCGTGGACAAAATGATTTATGGCGCGTTGCAGGCCACGCTCGACAGTTATCGCTTCGGACGGGCATTGGAGGAAATTCCAATATTGCGGATGATTTCCATGCCGCCGGAAGTGCTTGCGAAGCGCGCACGGAATTTTGCGCGGCGTTTGCGGACAGTATTGCCTGAAGATGTGCGTGTGAACGCTATAAACGGAAATTCAGTGATAGGCGGCGGTTCATGCCCGGAATGCGTTCTTTCCACGACCCTGGTCGCACTTGAATCGGATCGCGCCCGCCCCGCTCTTGTCGAATTACGGCTGCGCGCCGGAGATCCGCCGATTATTATCCGAGTTGAAGACGACCGCGCGATTATCGATCTCCGCACGGTTTTTCCCGAACAGGAATCCGTTTTAATCGAGGCTCTGTGCCGAGCCGCGACTGCGGATTAACGTGAGACGTCGATACGAATTGCATACCATTACCTATCGCGTTAACGACTGCTCTAAGATTCTTTCTCGCCGTGTTTTTATTTTACCGTGCGTCGGCATAAGCCATATCGATCACATATAGATGAGCATTATGCCCGGCGGTGATCGTCACATCCTGTTTGATGATTTCCAGGGCGTCGCGTTCCGCCATCGCGATACCCTCCGCCATAGCGTCGCCTTCAAGCAGCGCCAAATAGGCCTGGCGGTCAGAACCGGGCTTGAATTCAAGGCTCTTGCCCGCGGACAGATACGCGGCAAAAACGTTTACATCCGCGTGGACACGGATAGGGGCGGCGCTGGCTTTATTGTCATACCCGCTTGCTATTGTGAGCCATTTATCGACGCGGTCTTCCCAAACAAAACGAAAATCGCCATAAGCAGGATCATATCCGTCTTTATCCGGCAAAATCCACATCTGCATGAAACGAAGTACATCAGCGCCCCTGTTGAACTCGCTATGCAGGACGCCGGTGCCCGCGCTCATGTACTGGGTCTGTCCGCGCGTAAGAGTATGCGCATTGCCCATGCTGTCCTCATGGGAAAGTTCGCCTCGTATCACATAAGAAATAATCTCCATATTCTTGTGAGGATGAGTGGAAAAACCCGTGCCGGGCTGCACGATATCGTCATTTAATACGCGGAGAACGCCGAAATTCATGTTGTCGGAATTGTAATACTCCGCAAAAGAAAAATGAAAATGGCTGTCCAGCCATCCGTGAGAACCCCGCCCCATTTTTTTGTGATCAATGTGATGCAACATGAAATCTTCCCCTCTTAAGAGTTGTTTAAAGCCCTGATTTACGAAAAAACGCAATTGCTAATTCAGAAATATATACAAACATAGCCATTATTGTTTAACTAAGTATCAGCCAATAAACGAGAAATCAGTATATTTATATCGGCGCTTAAAGTCCCGCCGCTTCAAGCGCCGATAAATCGCGCAGCAGTTCCCTGCAGCCGTCCACGACGAGTTTGCCGCTTTGCAGCAGCAGTACGCGCGAGCAGGTCGCCTCGGCAAATGCCAGATCATGCGTCGCTATGAGCTTGCCTTGCGATAAACCCGATATTATTGAGGTAAGATTGCGACGTGCCCGCGGGTCCAAAAAAGCGGTCGGTTCGTCAAACAGCAAAAACTCGGGATTCATCGCAAGTACCGTCGCAATAGCCGACAGTCGTTTTTCACCGCCCGAGAGTTTAAGAGGAGAACGCTCCGCCAGATGCCCGATCCCGAGATGCGACAGCACAGTGTTCACCCGCCCGGCCGTTTCGGTTTCGTCACAGCCGAAACTTCGCAGTCCGAACGCTATATCCTCAAATATACTTGGCATAAAAAGCTGGTCGTCGGGGTTTTGAAACACCAAACCTATCCGCGAACGAACCGTGCGCAGAGTCTTCTTATTCAGTATGGTTTCACCCACATGTATCTCGCCGCCCGCCGGCTGCAGCACGCCGACAAGCGCGAGCATGAGCGAGGTTTTTCCCGCGCCGTTCGCGCCGATCAGTGCGACGCTTTCTCCTGCTCCGATCGAGAAACGTACTTCGTCTATCGCGCGCGTACCATCGGGATATTTAACCGTCAAATCCTTAACCGAGAGCAAAACGCACCTGCCAGATCGAAATAAAACGCAAAAGCACAGAAGGCAGGCACACCGCCGTGAGGACGAGCGCATCCGACCAGTGAAACCGCCGTAGCGCTGGCGGGACATGCTTCAACGAATAACCACGGCAACGCATGGCCGCGTGGACGCGCTCGGCCCGGTCAAATCCTCGCAGAAGCAGTTGGCCGACGAAAGAGCCCATGTGCCGCATTTCGAGAGCTTTTTTATTACCGGCGCGCAATTTATATGCCGTCGTCATTGAATGAACTTCTTCCAGTAAAACGCCGATGTATCGAAACGTCATCTCGAAAACCATCACAAAAACCATCGGCGCGTGAAGCCGCCGCATTTGTGCCGTTAGTTCGGTAAACGGCGTCGTCGCCACAAGCAGCAACGCTGCCATGACGCACAGATACATCTTCAACAAAATAGTCGCCAGCGATAAAACGCCGAGGCTTACCGTAACGCCGCCGACGCTGAACGCCGCAGCTTTATCGAATATGACGTTTGATATGCCGGCGAACAAACAGAAAGGCAGCGCGATAAGCACACGCGGAAGCAGCAACTTGTACGACAGTTCTGCGAGCGCCGTCATTATGAACGGGTAGAACAGATATGGCGCGAGATGCACAAAATCATACCGCCCGAATGACGCAACAAAGACGATGTATACGAACGCGGATAAAAGCTTCGTGAGCGGGTGCAGGCGATGTATCGCTGTCCGTCCCGCAGCGAGATTTTCCAACGCACGAATCTCATGTATGCGCGCGCTTATGTCAGACATTTGCCAAAACTTTTTTGCGTTTTTTTGTTCTGGAAATCACAAATCCCGTCGCGCCCGCAAAAACAAATGTAATTGCCGCGCCGATAAGGCCCGATACCGATGTTCCCGCCGGGTTTTCGGGATCGGATGGAAAAGCATAATCCGGCAGGAACGCGACGCTTTCCCGCAAACCCGCCGCGCCGTCAAAAATGCCTCCGCCGGCTTCAGGCGCCGTTTCAACACCGACAACCTTTTCCATGGTTTTGCTGATCGCCCACTCAAGGCCGTCAGGATTTGTGGACACGAACAATGATAGCGCACCGCCGACAACGACCGTCAGCGCGACAAGCGCAATAATCAGTTTTTTTGTAGAAACGCCGCCGAGACGTTCGCCCGGCGACACGGAGTCGTCGATTATTTCCGGACGCATTTTGTAAACGAAACACAGTACCGCTGCCGTAACGATACCCTCGACGATTCCGATAACGAGGTGAATAGGCAGCATGAGCGCGGCGAACGTGCCGAATGGAAGCACGGTTATTCCTGAAAACAGCGTTTGAAGCACCACGGCGAACGCTCCAAGTTGCAGGCCTATTATCACCGCCAAAATAGATGCGATTGACAAACGCCTGTAATCAGATCCACTCTTTATTAAAGGCTTGAATATCAGGGGATATACAAAAAGACACGGGATTGCTCCCAAATTAAAAATGTTACAACCCAGCGCTAAAATACCGCCGTCGGCAAAGAAAAGGCATTGAATTATGAGTACCGCCGCGATTGAGAGAAAAGCTGGAACGCCTCCGAGCAGGCCCGCGAGCAGAATCCCGCCGCCGATATGCCCCGACGAACCCGTGGCCGGTATTGTGAAGTTAATCATCTGTCCCGCAAACACGAGCGCGCCGGCGACACCCATAATCGGGACTTTATTCTCACCAAGCTCGTCCTTCTTTACAGTCGCCACAGACAAGCCGATTGCCGCGACGCTGATCGTGTTCATCGCCATACCGACAGCCGGCGAAACAAGGGCGTCAGCCATGTGCATAATCAATCGATTCCTTTCCAACGAATTGTTGCGCTATCCGGATAACAATTGTACCGATACAAAAATTGTCGTTAAGCCCGGAGGGGGGATGTTTTTATGTCTTATTATTTGATAAAATAATTTATTGCATTTTGGAGAAAAGATGAGCGAACACAAGCACGGCGGCACAACGCATACGCATAACCACGATGATGGACCGCAAACGCACGGTCACACACACGCACACACAAAGGCAGTGCTCAATCGTCTCTCGCGCGCGATCGGACATATGAACGCCGTGCGCGGCATGATTGAAAATGAACGCGACTGTTCTGAAGTGTTAATTCAACTTGCCGCGGTGCGTTCCGCAATAAACAGAACCTGCGAGGTAATTTTGAAAGACCACCTGGAACACTGTATCGTGGATGCGATAAACACCGGCGACATGGAGGCTCTGGAGAAATTAAAGCGCGCGGTGGAATTGCTGATGAAATAACGCATCGACTCAAGGGAAACGGCCCCTTTTCAGAAATTTCCGCAACTTTTACGACGCGCGCCCGTATCTGGTGCGAGTATTTCTCTTTTATTTTATCTTGACAGAGCGACCCTTTCCGTTAGAACCTAAAAGTCAGAGTTTTAGGGAAACACTGGGTAATTCGCGGTGCGGTATGAAGCGCAACGCGCACTGAGCGCGGAAACATAGGCATATATCGTTACATATGTCGAAGTTGCGAGCACCGTGCAATGCAGCGATTCGCGCGCATAGTGAATTAATCAGCGTTTCCCTGGGGAGAAGGCGCGCGGATTCCCTCATTGCGGCAGGAACCCGACGCCTGTAAAATCCTGCTTACAAGGAATGAAGAATATTGTTTGGTACGATTTTTATTCAGGAGTATGTCATGACTAGAAGACTCGTCAGCTCAGTTATTGCGATTCTGCTTTTGTGCGGCACGATTGGTTTCGCGCAGGACAAGATTTCGCTTCTTTCCAGTTACTATTACACCAGGGACTTAAAGCGGCATGAGGAAATGAAAAAGGAAACGGATCCACAGAAGCTTGCCGGCCTGCTGATAGAATTTCTGAAAGATCGCCCGATCAACAGGCTGTTGCCTTATATTATTCCGGATTATCAAACCGCTATTACCGGGCTTCAGGGCAAGCAGGAATGGGACAAGGCCATCGCTATGGCCGATGAGATGCTGGCCGTGCTTCCCACGGACGCGGCGGTGAAAAAGGCGATAGATGAAGGAGATATCACCGTCGTCGAACAGAATGTCGAGGAATTAATGCAGCAGCTCAATGACGCAAGAATGGCGATGCGACAGGCCAATCTGATCACGTATTACACCGCACAGAACTGGGCGAAAGCGGTGGAATTGCAGGAACAGTTCTATGCGGCCGCACCCAGTCTACAGGGCGTGATAGTGCTAGCGGACATCTATCTGAAAATGCAAAATTTCGATAAATATCTGGAAAACGCCCAAAAGATTATGGCGGAAGTTCCCGTAACCCAGCCCCAGGGCTTCGATGCGGCATTTATGTCGGTGCAGATATATACCCAAAAACAGGATATTGCCAAGATGACTGAAATCTACGGTAAGCTCATGGAAGCATACGGCGACAAGTTTCCGGAAGGGCTTGCGGAGGCGCTGTGGAACCAGCATCGCGCCATTGCCTACACACTGCTTGCGCAGGAGCCATATAGAGGCAAGGAGTACGCCAAAGCCATCGAACTGTTTGAAAAAGTCGTCAAGGCCGATCCGTCAAACGGCGACGCCTATTACTACATAGGAATGTGTAAATGGCAGACAGAGGGACAGGACAGCGCCGTGGCGCCTTTTGCCAAAAGTGTCGTATTGAACAAACAGACAGCGGCTAATGCGCGGCAGTATCTGGAACAGATTCACAAGGCCAAAAACAGCGATTCGCTCGACGGGCTTGACGAAATACTCGCCAAAGCGAAAGCCGATCTTGGGATCTGATTTTCTTATTATTTAAGAAAACGCTGAATAATTCGCCGTGCTGGCTAATCGTTTTATTGCGTGGTATTCGCAATCTCAACATAAACTCGCATGGCAAATTATTCAGCGTTTTCTTAACTTTAGCAATCCACTACCAATACCTGCGCTGACTTTATTTCTTGCAAAATTTCAGGAAGTGCTTAGGAAATGCTTAACAATACGGGTGTTCCATGACAGAGAGAGATACACGTTCGGAAAATACTTCCAATAATTCCAATGACAGGAAAGTGTCGGTGCAGGATGCGCTTGACGGGGAAGGCGAACAGTTGCGCATCAGCGAACTGCAGGCGCTTGATATAAAAGATCTGTCACGGATAGCAAAGAAACATAAGCTTGCTTCGGCGGGCAAACTGACCAGGCAGGAGCTTATTTTTGCCATACTCCAGGCGCAGGCGGAAAAACATGGCTTGATCTTTTCCGAAGGGGTGCTTGAAACGCTCTCGGAAGGATACGGCTTTCTGCGATCGCCCGATTACAGTTACCTGCCCGGACCGGATGATATATACATTTCACCCTCACAGATCAGGAAATTTGATCTACGTACCGGCGACATCGTTTCGGGACAGATCCGTATGCCGAACGACGGCGAACGGTATCTGGCGCTTGTCAAAGTCGACGCCGTAAACTTCGAGCCGCCCGAGGAGGCGCGCCGCCGTATTTTTTACGATAATCTTACGCCGCTTTATCCACAGGAACGCATCAGGCTTGAGACCGTGCGTGAAAACCTGTCCGCGCGCGTCATGGACATTTTTACCCCGATAGGCAAAGGACAGCGTGGTTTGATCGTCTCTCCGCCCAGAACCGGCAAAACCATGCTGCTGCAGAGTATCGCAAATTCCATCAGCACGAACCATCCGGAAATCTACCTGATCGTGCTTTTGATCGACGAACGGCCTGAAGAAGTCACCGACATGGAACGCTCCGTAAAAGGCGAGGTCATCAGTTCCACTTTCGACGAGCCGGCCACACGACACGTTCAGGTCGCGGAAATCGTCATGGAAAAAGCCAAGCGCCTGGTTGAGCACAGGAAAGACGTCGTCATTTTACTCGACAGTATCACGCGCCTGGCACGCGCGTACAATACAGTGGTGCCGTCGAGCGGCAAGGTTCTTTCCGGCGGCGTCGATGCCAACGCCCTTGAAAAACCGAAGCGGTTTTTCGGCGCGGCGCGCAAAATCGAAGAAGGTGGAAGTCTCACAATCATGGCGACGGCCCTTGTAGATACGGGAAGCCGCATGGATGACGTGATCTTTGAGGAATTTAAAGGCACCGGCAACATGGAAATCATCCTCGACCGTAAACTCGCGGACAAACGAATCTTCCCCGCAATCGACATCAACCGCTCCGGAACCCGCAAGGAAGAACTGTTGGTGGAAAAGGAAGACCTGAACAAAATCTGGGTTTTACGGAAAGTCCTGAATCCGCTGTCGATCGACGAAGCCATGGATCTGCTCCTCGATAAACTGAAAAAATCCGACAGCAACGGCGAATTCCTGACGTTGCTTAACAAGGGATAAACCTTAGGAAATGCCGTTAATCATCAGGCGCGTACTTTTGACTGGCGGAGGTACTGCCGGACATGTTAATCCGGCGCTGGCGATCGGCTCGGCGCTGCGATCCGATGAAACTGAATTTCTGTACGTAGGAGTACGTGGCCGGGTAGAAGAAGAGATCGTTCCACGCGAGGGCATTCCAATCGATTTCGTCCGGGCCGACGCGTACCCCGGCGGCAGTCCGCTAAAAATGGCGGGGTTTTCCTGGAAACTGGCAATCGGCGTCTCCAAAGCCGTATTTATCCTGAAACGTTTCAGGCCGGACGTTATCGTCGGCACGGGCAGTTACGTCGCTGCGCCCGTTCTTATAGCGGCGGCAATTCTGAAAAAAACCGGATTATTGAAATCCCGCGTTTTTCTGCACGAACAAAACGCCGTTCCCGGCAAACTTAACAGGGTAATGGCGCGTTTTGCCGACAGGATCCTGGTCACCTTTCCTGAAACCCTGAACTGTTTTCCGCAAAAGGGCGAACTGACCGGCTATCCGCTGCGCCGGCGAATAACTGCGGTTCCACGCGACGAAGCCCTGCAAAAGATTGATTTCACCATCCCTGACGGACGCAGGGTCGTTTTCGTATTCGGCGGATCACAGGGATCGCGCGTTATAAACCGTGCCTTGGCGGACGCTCTGGAATATCTGATCCCGTACCGCGACAGACTCTTTATTATCCACGGCGCCGGGCTATATAAAAGTTCGGAATATGATGCTGCTAAGGATACGGGCGAGCGTCTGCGGGAGCGGTACGACGCCTCGCAGCTCACCCTGATTGAAGATTTCTATACATGGCGGCCGTACTTTTATGACATACAAAACCTGTACTCCATAAGCGATCTGGTTATTGCCCGGGGCGGCGCTGGAAGTCTGAATGAAATATCCGCGATGAATCTGCCGGCGATTATCATTCCAAAGGCCAACCTTCCCGGCGACCACCAGGTAATGAACGCGCGGGCAATGGAGCGGGCCGGCTGCGTGGAAGTTCTTTACGAGCGGATGTCGCGGAGCGACGGGCGTTTCACGGAACACCTTGACGGAAAAGCCCTGGCCGATAAAATCGTCTCGCTGGCGTTTAACGACACGCGTCTTCAACAAATGCGGCTCCATAGCCGATCGTTTCTCAACCGGGACGCCCTTTCACAAATTGCCGGCGCCATCCTGTCGGAAACACCGCGAAAAACCGACGCTGTTTCCGCTCCGCCCGCCGTTCCGGAAGACGGCAGGCTTGCCGGCAACCAGAAATTACTTAACCTGCTTGAAAAGGAATACGGCAAGTCTTCCGGCGCCTATAAAGTGACTAATGTCATCGTCTACCCGAAAGACATCGAGTATTTCAAAAGCCGCACCGATGCCTTGTTGGCCGCACCGGAATGGCAGAGCCGCAACCTCGGCGTAAAACTTGCCGGGCTGCTCGACGCGCGGGAAAAGATTCCCGTTCTGCTGGAGATGTTCGGCGAACGCAAACGCGTTTCTTTGCTGAAACGGCTTTTCGGCGGAGATTTCGAACAGGTCGGATTTATCCGGCGGAATATTGTAACCGCGCTCATCCGGTTGAATACGCCGACTCCGGAGGTTGAAGGCGCACTGCTTCGCGGTTTTGACGATCCTTATTACGAGGTTCGCGCGGAGTGCGCGAAGGCAGTGTCTTATTTCAGCGAGCGCATTGCGGTGCGCGAACCTTTCATTGCGAAGCTGCGCGACGTTCTGAACGAATCCAATCTTGACGTAAGTACCGCCGCGGCGGAAGCGCTGGGCAAACTCGGCGAAGAACACGACGCTCTGACGGCGCTTCTTGATTTGTGCGGTACGAAATACTGGCGGCTGCGCGCGGCGGCGCTCAATGGCATTTCACACCTTGTGAAACGCGGACAGGTTGCAGACCAGAAAATGGTGAAGGCAAGAGTGTCGCAATTCATACTGACGTCCACCGATTTTAAACCGCATTTTGAAATCAAACACGCCTATCAGGAATTAATGAAAAACCTTTCCGGAATAAAGGAGACGGCTCGCTCGCAATGATCTATTTTCTTGGAAAATACCTTTATTCACATTTCAAAATTCTTTCTTTTCTGCGGCTGGCCGATTACATTTCCACGCGGTCGATCGGCGCGGCGCTGACCGCAATTATTCTGACGATGTGGCTGACTCCGATCATCATCCGTTATCTGCACGGCAGGGGCATGGTCGATCAGCAGCGCAGCACGGGCGTGGCTTCGGCGTTCGACAAAGCCGGCACTCCGTCGATGGGCGGCGCGATAGTCGTGGGAAGCGTCCTGGTTTCCAGCCTTTTATGGTGCAATCTTACAAATCTGTTTCTCGTCGTCGTACTCCTGGGAATGGCGTGGTTCGGCATGATTGGATTCATGGACGATCTGGCCAAAACGCGTGAACGATCAGGAGACCGCGGCATGTCCGAATCGGGAAAGCTTGCACTGCAGGCGCTTTTCGCGGCGACATTGATGTCGTTTATGATCGGCCCGTGGTCGCCGCTGCCCACGGATCAGATCGGCGCTTTATATATTCCTTTTCTAAAATTCCCGATATTCCAGTCGCCCTGGATATACGCTCCCATAATTTTCTTTTTCATTATCGTGGTCGGCAATTCCGTCAACATCGCGGACGGGATGGATGGGCTGGCGATCGTCCCGTCGGTATTCGTGGTCGGCGTACTGGGGATTTTCGGATACCTGCTCGGCAACGCCATTTACGCGAACTATCTGAATTATCCATTTCTACCCGGCGCGGGTGAACTCGCGGTTTTTGCGTCCGCCTTTGTCGGCGCGGGTATCGGGTTTTTGTGGTTTAACGCTTACCCTGCGCAGATTTTTATGGGCGACACAGGATCGATGGCAATCGGCGGCGCCGCCGCCGCCATGTGCGTAACGCTGCAACAGGAAGCCCTTTTTCTAATACTCGGCGGCATGTTTCTTGCCGAGGCGGCAACTTCACAGATTCAGGATAAAATCGGCATCAAATGGATCGGACGGCGCATCTTTATACGCGCTCCCATGCATCATCGTATGCAGCACAAGGGGCTGGCGGAAACCAAGGTCGTCATCCGACTATGGATTATATCAGGCATCCTGGCGCTGGCCGCGCTGGCCACGCTCAAGCTTCGATAGGGATTCGGCGGCAGGGGTCAGGAGTCAGGGAATGTAGTGAACCATTTAACAGAGTAACTTTAAAAATGAAGTTACAGGGAAATTCAAATACGGTGGCGACTGGAGGGCATTCCGGGAAAAACGCCGTGCTGGTCGGCGCGGGCATTTTCGCCAGCCGCGTCCTGGGCATAGTCCGCGAGCGCGTTTTCGCATATTACTTCGGCGGTTCGGACGCAGCCGACGCATTTAAGGCCGCGCTGAAAATTCCAAACCTGCTGCAAAACCTGTTCGGCGAAGGAGCGCTTTCGGCGTCGTTCATTCCCGTCTACGCCGGACTTCTTGGCGCGAAAAACAAAGAGGAAGCCGAAAAAACCGCGCGCGCCGTCGGTTCAATTCTGATCGTGGTTATGGCGCTTCTTGTAGCGGCGGGCATAATGGTGACGCCTCTGCTTATCAGCCTCATCGCTCCGGGATTTACCGGCGAGAAACGCGACGCGACAATAGGAATGGTTCGTATTCTTTTTCCGGGCGTCGGCGTTCTCGTTCTTTCCGCGTGGTGCCTGGGTATTTTAAACAGCCACCGTAAATTCTTCATTTCATACGCCGCGCCCGTCCTATGGAACCTTGCAATAATCGGCGCGCTCGTGGGGTTCGGGGGACGCCTGCAATCTTATCATTTGGCTGAAACCGCGGCGTGGGGAGCGGCTGCGGGAAGCCTGCTGCAATTCGGCATACAACTGCCTTTTGTTTTACGCCTGATCGGACAGTTTCGCCTGGAGCTAACCACCGCTTCCGAACATATTCGCGCGGTAATAAGAAATTTCATTCCGGGCGTCGCTACGCGGGGCGTCAATCAGGTGAGCGGTTATATCGACACGATAATCGCCAGTTTTCTGCCGGTGGGATCTGTAGCGGCCATGTCGTACGCGCAGACGATATACCTTCTTCCCGTCAGTCTTTTCGGCATGTCCATAGCAAACGCCGAACTTCCGGAAATGGCAAGCCATACAGGAACGCCTGAAGCCGCCGCGGGGCTTTTGCGCGAGCGGCTCGACAAGGCAATGCGTCGCGTCGCCTTTTTTGTTATTCCTTCCGCCGCCGCGTTTCTGGCGCTTGGGGACAGCATCGTAAATCTTTTGTACCAGACCGGAAAGTTTACGCGCGCCGACGGTCTGTATGTCTGGATGGCGCTGGCGGGTTCCACGATCGGCCTGCTTGCAGCCACGCTTGGAAGGCTTTACATGTCGGCATTCTGGGCGCTTCGTGATACGCGCACGCCGTTTCGCTTTGCCGCGCTGCGCGTCGCCCTGACGGCGGGGCTTGGATGGCTGCTGGCGTTTCCCGTTCCTGCGTGGCTTGGGCTTCCGGCGCGCGTCGGTCTGGCCGGCTTGACCGTCTCCGCCGGAATCGCCGCCTGGATTGAATTCACTTTTTTGCGTGCCGCGTTGAATCGCAGGATAGGACGCACAGGGCTTCCGTTTGCCGTTCTTGCCAGGTTATGGGGCGCGGCAATTTGCGCAGCCGGCGCGGCTTTTGCGCTGAAGCAATGGACGCAGGAAATGCCGCCGCTTGCGGCCGGTTCCCTTGTGATCGCTCTTTTCGGCGCTGTTTATTTTGCCGCGGCCCTTGTATTAAAAGTGCCTGAAGCCGCGCATATCCTTAGGAAACGCTGATTAATTTGTTTTTGGATCGCGGCGGCAAGCTTCCGCCATGAAAGCGGAAGTACGCCATCGCACTCCATAAATCAGCATTTCCCTAAACGCCGTACGTTCACGTATCATGAGGTAATTTCATATACGATACATGCTGAATTTATCTCGACTCCGGCATACAAACTGTGTTAAATATAGCTTGTTTGGCAAAAAGCAGGCGGATCTGAAAATACGTATATGTAAAGGAAGTGCTGAATTACAGGAGGAAAACTACTAATGAATCGCTATAACAAAATGTTTCTTTCATTATTGCTTGCGTCCGCAACGATTTTATTTATCTGTGGGATCACCACGGGGATGGCGTTTGCCGCGTTTCAGGATGATGCAGACGGACCGGAAATGACAGATGAAGAATACGAGGCCTATGAAGCCGAATACGCGGCATGGGAGGCCGCCGACAAGGAAGCCGACATTTTGAAAAGCGGCGCGATGCTGATTGAATTTATGCAGAAAAATCCGCAGTCCACGCTGACACCCTACGCCGACGGTTCTTTTAAACGGCTCCTTGCCAAATGCTACGAGGAGAAAAAATACCAGGAACTGGAAACCCTGGCGGAGCAGTGGAACACTTTTAAGCCGGGCGACGAAAATATCGTGCAAATGATCGCGGCGTCAGCCAGGGAACTCAAGCACACCGAAAAATATCTTTGGGCGCTGGAGGAGATGTACAAAACGGCCTCTGAAAAGGACAAGATGAATTTCGCCGAAGAGTTCGTCCGGCTCTATAAGGATATGAAAAACGACGAGAAATATGTGGAATGGACTGAAACCATACTGAAAGGCTCTGAAGGTGCGTCGGATATCGTAAGACACTATGAGCTTTTTCAGCATTTTTCGGCTAAAAATGATGCCGCCAAAACCTTGGAGTACGCGCAGTCTACCTTAAAAGCCATTGAACAGCAGAAGAATCCGCCCGCCGATTTGGCGAAACTCCTGCCGGAAATCCGCTATTCGCTTAACCACAGCATCGGCGTCACACATTACACGAACAAAAGATACGACGACGCCATGACTTATTTCCTGAGAGCCCTGAGAGACAAGAAATACTCGAACGGGTATTTCCTGATCGCCAACTGCCTCCGGCAAAAGGGAATGGCTACAAACGCCATTCTGGCTTATGCAAAAGCACAGTTATTAGGTGAAAGCGCTCAGGCCAGCGCGGATGACAAATCCTTGGCGCCAAAGGCCAAAGCGGAGATGGAGACGATATACAAGATATTGCAAAACAACACAACCGTTGGCATTGAAAGGAGATACAAAACAGCCCAGGATATGGCGGACGAAGATCTGATAAAGCCGCGTGATTAAATTTATTTTATGGCTTGCAAAAAACAAAAGACGAGCTGATAAAGCCGCTTGTGCAGTTCTTTCCCCATCTTCCAGGTGGATTTCGGAGTAAGTTCTTTACACACAATGTGATGAAGAAATATTTACTTAAAATGCGACCATGCATTTATCGTAGTTATGTTCTTTTTTATCAAGTGTTTAGAGGAAGTCCGGAAATCATACGTTTGAAACAAAAAAACAACTTATATGTTGTCATATCAATAGATTACAGCAAAACCCATCTGGAAGATGGGTTTTTTGCAAGCCCTGATATTAGAAATATGTCGAGGTTACAAGCACCGCGCAATGCAGCGATTCGCCCGCCCAGGCATGGAAAATCATTTCGTTCGCGGGTATAATCAGCGTTTCCCTAAACATGTAATATAAAAACGGTCACATCTCCACCCATTTTCCGTGGCCTTCCCAGACGCGCAATGTGAATGGAAAGCCTATGTGTTCCGAAAGTTTATTTTTGATGGCTTCGCAGATATTTTCAACGGAAGGAAATTCCATTACATCATTCAGGGTTTTATGATCGAAAAAATCGAGTCCTGCCTTGATGGATTTTTTTAACTCCCCGAAATCAATGATCATGCCCGATTCGTTTTTTTCTCCCTCAATAACGACTTCGATTTTATAGGTATGCCCGTGCAATGATCCGCATTTGTCATGTCCGGGAATGTAATGAGCGCAGTCAATATAGTCTATAACTCCCAGTTTCATCTCAAAACTCCTTATAGGTAATTGCAAAGCCTCGAATAATTTATGGAGTGCGGGAGCGAGCTCAAGTAATAAAAGCGGCGGCTTGCCGCCGCGCTCCATAAAGGGTTATTTCTTTTTCTTTGTTTTTGAAGCGGGCCTGGAAAAGAAATCGTCCTGGATATTGTTGTTGTACGACAGTTTCAGAAAAAACTGCTGCGATGAACGTCGGTCGTTGGAAAAGCCGTCAACGCGCATCGGCGTCAATATGCCCTGAATTTTGTGCCACTGGCTGTATTCATCCTTCGTGCGTACGCGGACGCCGCGCGCGTTTACCCGCTGGGATTCGATCTTTACCGGCAGCTTTGAAATGCGGTCGAAATATACGGTAACCTCGTCATTAGACGGGTCGATGAGTCTTACCAGTTCACGAGTAACATCCGCGCCTTCTCCCGCTCCGAGGTAAAACAGTTTGTTTTGCGGATCTTTCCAGCGGAAACGCATAATATTTTCGAAGCTGTGATTCGCGGCGGCTAAAAAACTTTTCATTTCGTCTTCAGTGGCGTCTCTCGCATCCAGTTCGCCTTCAAGAATCCAGCCTTCATTTTTCTCGAGATTGAAAATGGTTATATCCAGTTCATTCTTTTTATTGCCCAGTTCAAAACGGCTCTTGTCCGGAAGCTTCGTATAATCGGAAAATTTGATCAGCCCGGAGGACTCACCGCGGTTGTTGAACATAAAATACTGCCCTTCGGAAACGATGTCATGAACACCCATAAAGGCATCCCCGCCCATCGCCGCTATCGCCCCCTCAAAAAGAGCCCTTATTTTTTCATCGTTCGTTTCATCTCCACGCGCCGACGACATAATTAAACAAAAAATCAAAACCATTAAAAAACCAAGCCGCCATATCGTCCATTTCATTGTCATCCGCATTACCCTCCATGTTCCGCCGCCGTATATATCAGTTAATAAGATAACATGTCTTCAAAATATATATTCCACCCGGAATGTATTTGACGCGGCGGCGCGCCTTTGCGTTCAGTGAGTTTCATGGTAGTTTAGTTTTTAGGAAAATCGGAAATGTAACAGGAGACGGAATATGATACACCCCATAAAAAATATGACGGACGCGTTCAGCGTGAAAGGACAGAACGTAATCGTAACGGGCGGAAACCGCGGCATCGGATTGGGAATCAGCGAGGCTTACGCCCAGAGCGGCGCGAACGTCGCAGTTCTCTGCCGGGGCCGTGAAAGCGGCGATGCCGCGGTTGAGAAACTGAAACAATACGGAACGAAATGCTTCTTTGTTCATTGCGACGTGGGCGACGCGGCCGGCGTAAAAACGGCGGCGGAAGAAGTTTTTCGGCGGTTTGAAAATGTGGATGTGCTTATTAACAACGCCGGCGTCTCCACTGTTGGCAAATTCCTTGACGACAAAGACCTGGCAGAATGGCATCGCGTTATCAATGTAAATCTGAACGGCCCGGCGCATATGATACAGGCAATCGTTCCACGCATGGTCGCGGCAGGCAAAGGCGGGTGCGTAATCAATATTTCATCAATAGGCGGGCAGAGCCTCGGCGGCGCGCTGACGCATCCGATGGCCCCGTATCACGCCTCAAAGGCGGCGCTCGATATTTTTACCCGCAACATGGCTATTGAATTCGGTGACTACGGAATCCGCGTCAACGGTATAGCGCCCGGCCCAACCCATTCGGACCTGGACAAAGATCTTCCGCCGGACGCTTTTGAAAAAATTTCCAACATCATGCCCATGCACCGATTTGCTGAAGCCATAGAGGTCGGCGCCCTGTGCGTGTTCCTTTCGTCACCGGCTGGAGTCCAGATCACCGGAACGGTTATCGTACATGATGGCGGAATGCTGCTTGTAGGGTAACAATTGAGTGTGGAGTTATAAAAACCCGTTTTTAACAACCCCACACCAATTAACGGCATTCAAAATTGGCGGCGTCGTTCACGCTGCCGACTCCCTTGTATTTTGCGGTCTGCGGGTACGGGCAGAGCGGGCGCGACATTTCTATCCGGTTTCCTGAAACGCGGTGCGCCGTGATTTTGTCCGGCGCAGCGCCGCTCTCCGCCCAGCGTTCAAGGGCGCCCATAAAATTCGCCTGATCGGGGCCCGGCCCGCCGCTGCAATGTCCCATGCCTGGAACCATAAAAAGGCGCATCCAGTTGTCTTCCTTTGATCCAAGCTTTGATTGCACCTGCGTGTAGTAATTTACCGTGTTTTCCGGCGCGATCCCCATGTCGTCCCAGCCGTGATAAAGCAGCAATTTTCCGCCGCGCGCCTTAAAAGCGCTCAGGTCGGGATTGATGGCATTTATAAAACCCGTTCTTTCGTCGGCTAGTTTAAGGTCGCGCTCTAGGTCGAAGGTTTTCCAGTCCCAGTCGGCGTCCTGATAGGTCAGGATCATTGTTCCCGCCGAAACAGGGGAAGGCTGACTGCTGTTTAACATGCTCCAGGAATATTCGCTGCCGTAGGATTTTCCGGGAAATACGATTTCACCGGTTTTTGTCGTGACGGGCGCGTAGGCTTTTTTTATGGATTCAATCTGACCGGCCGTAAGACAGTTCGCCTGGTCGCCGCCCTTGCACAGTAGAACAGCCGGATCGTATTTACACTGCAACGGGTTCTCAAGCAGTCCGTCCTTGATGCCGTCAAGTTCGTCGCAGGCGGCAAGAACGGCTTTATTCAGCAAATCCAGTTTTGCTGGTGGCACTTTCAGCGCGTCGTCCTTCATCAGCGGAAAAATAAGCGCTATATCCGAAACATGCAGATGACTGTGATAATTCGCCGGTGCGCCCGCGATGATTGCGTCGTAATCTTCGGGATAACGTTGCGCCGACATCAGGCCCTGCCGCCCGCCGGTGGAACAGCCGTTCCAGTAGGAAAGCTTCGGTTTTTGGCCGTAGAACGCCTCAATAAGCGTTTTCGACCATACCGTCATTTCATGAACGGCGCGATAAGCGTAATCTACAACCTTTTCGGGGTGACCGATTCCGAAAAGTGAGTTGCCTCCCTTGTGTCCCGTATCGTTGGACGCCGTGGCGTAACCTTCGCGCAGCGCCGTCGTCATTGCAGGCGTACTCAACGTTCCGGCCCATCCACCGCCTCCGACAGCCTGAAATTTGCCGTTCCAGGTTTCCGTCGGAAGCCAGAGTTCCATTTCAATGTGAGAATCGGCGGAAGGCGTCAAAACGGCGGCGACCCGGCAGTAAGCCGGAAGAATCTGCGCTGGAGCCGCACCAGGCATTTTAGCGGCGGGAGCGGCCCCGGCCCCCGGTGTTTTACCCGCCGGTGACGCGGAGGGTCCGGCCGGAACGACTTCAGCGGCGGTAATCTGAATTCCGGGGCCGGAGCGCGATTTCAAGCCCGCGCAATCGGCGGCAGCGGCAAAATTAGCGGCGAAAAACATGATAACCACAAAACTGGACAAATACGCAAAACGGTAAAGCATTGGCAAATTCCTCCTGGATGTAAAGTGTAAGATGTATAATATCCGATTCGGTGCATACCGAAAATTGACTTTTTAAGTTTAAGGGTTTTTTACCAGGGAGTTTAAAAATGAAACGATCCAGATTTATCCACTTATTTGTGATCGTATTGTGTTTACTGCTTGCTGCCGTCTGTGGATTCGCCCAAACCGGTTCGGGGACCAGTTACGAGCCGCAGTACGGGCAGGTGGGCAAGGATGTAATATGGGTGCCAACTCCACAAGAGCTTGTCGATACAATGCTCAATATGGCAAAAGTCACTTCTTCAGACTACGTTATTGATCTTGGTTCAGGAGATGGACGCACCGTGATTACCGCGGCCAAACGCGGAGCAACGGCGATAGGAATTGAATACAATCCCGAAATGGTGGAACTTGCCAAGCGCGGCGCCGCAAAAGAAGGAGTGGCAGCGAAAGCCACCTTTACAAAGGCGGATCTTTTCGAATACGATTTTTCAAAAGCGACCGTGGTTACCATGTTTCTGCTGCCGCAGATCAATATGAAACTGCGGCCTAAAATCCTGGATATGAAACCTGGCACACGCGTTGTCTCAAACAGCTTCGGCATGGATGATTGGCAGCCTGATCAGACCACTGATATACAGGGAAACTGTTCAGGCTATTATTGCATCGCTCACCTCTGGATTGTTCCGGCAAAAGTAAACGGAACATGGAAACTTGATAGCGGGCAAATCAAATTTGAACAGGAATTTCAAAGTGTTACCGGTACGCTGACCCAGAACGGAAAAGAACTGAATCTTTCCGGAAAACTGGATGGTGACAAGATCAGCTTCAACGCCGGCGGCACGGAGTATACCGGCATGGTAAGCGGTAATACGATTTCTGGAACGCGCGCAGGAGGCGGTTCCTGGAAAGCAACGCGGTAAATCAGGAGTTAGGGGTCAAGGGGCAGGAGGTATTAATTAAAGAAAATATAAGTACCTTCCCCTGACTCCTGATCCCTGAAATTGATTATTATTTGTTAAGGAGCTTGAAATGAAACGATTCAACTATATTCATTTGTTAACGATTTCGTTGTGTTTATTGCTTATGGCTGTGGCCGGATTCGCCCAGACCGGGACGGATGAGTGCCGCATGCCTGAAAGCTCGTCGGGCAAGGATGTCGTATGGGTGCCGACTCCACAGGTGACCGTTGATACGATGCTCAATATGGCGAAAGTTACCCCTTCCGATTACGTCATAGATCTTGGATCCGGAGACGGGCGCACGGTGATTACCGCGGCCCAACGCGGCGCGACGGCGCTCGGAATCGAATACGACCCTGACAGGGTGGCATTTGCCATATGCGACGCCACCCGAAAAGGGGTAACGGCGAAAGCCACATTTGTTAAGGCTGATCTTTTTGAAACAGATTTTTCAAAAGCGACCGTAATCACGATGTTTCTACTGCCGAGTATCAATATGGAACTGCGACCTAAAATCCTGGATATGAAGCCTGGTACGCGCATCGTTTCAAACAGCTTTGACATGCGGGACTGGAAACCTGATCAAACCACAAATATCGAGAAAGACTGCTCAAGCTGGTGTACCGCTTACCTCTGGATCGTTCCGGCAAAAGTAAACGGAACCTGGAAGCTTGACGGCGGGCAAATCAAACTTGAGCAGGAATTTCAAGAAGTTACCGGAACACTGACCCGGAACGGAAAAGAACTGAACCTGACCGGAAAACTGGATGGGGATAAGATCAGCTTCAATGCCGGTGGTACGGAATATAACGGCACGGTAAACGGTAATACGATTTCCGGAACGCAAGCCGGAGGCGGCGCCTGGAAAGCAACGCGGTAAATTAGTGGCGAGTGAGGTAAGTGCAAAACCTCGAATGATTTCATGGAATGTGTATGGAGTGCGGGTGCTTCCTCCCGCTTTCACAGCGGTGGCTTGCCGCCGCATTCAACAAAATTACGGTAATCGCGTCACTGTGCATGCCTCCGGCGCTTGTCACGTTTACGGTTCCTGGCTGGCTGGCGCGGTAGCAAGCTCCCGCGATTAAAGTGGCGGCAAGCTCCCGCACTCCATATGCATTTAATACGTAATCATTCGAGGTTTTGCAATTACCTCGAGTGGCTGATAAGCAGTGATTAGTGGTTGGTAGGCAGTGGGTACACGCACGATACGGGAGTAAAATGCTTTTTATTGTTCTAAAAACCAGCCGCTAGTCACTATCACTAGCCGCAATTAAGGAAACATTGATTTAATAACTGTTTTTGTTAAGGAGCTTGAAATGAAACTATCTCACTATACTCGCTTATTAGCGGTTGCGTTGTGTTTATTACTTGCAACTGCGGGCGGATTCACCCAGACCAAGGGAGGCGAGGAATTTACACCGTACTCCGGGCAACCGGGTAAAGATGTCGTATGGGTGCCGACTCCGCAGGAGCTTGTCGATACGATGCTCAATATGGCGAAAGTCACCCCCTCCGATTACGTTATGGATCTTGGATCCGGGGACGGACGCACGGTGATTACTGCGGCTAAACGCGGCGCAACGGCGCAGGGAATTGAATATAACCCGGAAATGGTGGCGCTTGCCAAACGTAACGCCGAAAAAGAAGGAGTGACCGCGAAAGCTACTTTCGTTGAAGCCGACCTTTTCAAGACCGATTTTTCAAAAGCGACCGTGATCACGATGTTTCTGCTGCCGCGTATCAATATGGAACTGCGGCCGAAAATTCTGGATATGAAGCCGGGTACGCGCATCGTTTCCAACGCCTTCGACATGGAGGATTGGGAACCTGATCAGACCACGCGCCTTGAGGAGTGTTCAAGCTGGTGTACCGCTTATTTCTGGGTTGTTCCGGCGAAAGTAAACGGAACCTGGAAGCTTGACGGCGGACAAATCAGATTTGAGCAGAAATTTCAAAACGTTACCGGAACACTGACGCAGAACGGGAAAGAGCAGAGTCTTACCGGCAAACTGGATGGCGACAAGATCAGCTTCAAGGCCGGCAGCACGGAATATACCGGCACGGTAAGCGGCAATACGATTTCCGGAACAAGAGCCGGAGGAGGTTCCTGGAGCGCCACACGGTAATGTGGTTAGTGGCCAGTGGTTAGAAGGCATTGGTTACGCGCACAATGCAGGAGTAAAATGCTTTCAATAGTTCTTAAAACTGACCAGTGACAATTAATTACTCGCCACTAAAATGAGTTTTTCGCAGTTTTTCACGATTTCGGCGATTTCATCTTTCGTGATGTTGTCAAGATGAATTCCGGCAATCACGCATACCGGCCTCCGAACGGCTTTGCACAACCTGCGAGCCGCGTCGGAGGCCAGAGTGTCCTCCATGTGTCCAAGGCGGGTAATTACGGATACCGACGCCCGGTTTTCTTCTTCTCTATAGTCGGCGACGGCCACCGCGCCAATATGTCCAGCCTCGTTGAAAAGGCAAACGATTAAATCCCCGCCTATCCGATTCACGGACATGCCGACTTTCGTTCTCCCCTCGCCTTCGTGAAATAGCGCGGGCGTTATTTCGGACATCTTCATTTCGCTAACCAATAACTTCATTTTTAAGTTGCCCTATAGATGGTTCACGGAGACTTCTAACCACTAGCCCGGATATTTCATACCAATTGAACGGCGGCGGCGCAAGATGGCATGGATACAAGGCGCGCGCAGTTTTGGCGACGAAGGCATATTAGGCAATATGTCAAGGAGACAAAACATGCGCAACGTGTAAAAATGAACTTACCCGTACGCATTCCGTTAGGAATGTGAATCTCGGTAGACAGACATGCCCTATTGCGCCGATATAGCAGAATCGGTATGAAAATTCCGGGTAAATATTCGCCATTAACTATTCTTCTCCCGTGCCAGTCTTTCATACCGTTCCATAAGTGCGGCGACGATGGCTGGTTCTGTTGTATCTTTTGCGAAGCCGTAGAGTTTCATCACGGCGCGGTCGAGATTTTGGTGCGCTTTCAGTAATTCGGACGGCATGAGCAGCGGGTCGTATATGTCGGCTAAACTGCTTTCGGGAAACAGCGCACGCGCGTCGAGGACGGCTTGCGTAAGTTTTTCTATCGCGGTTTTTTGCTCGCCATCCGCATCCGGCCAGGGAAAATTGTTATAGACAATCGTGTTTGAATAACTGTAGTCGCTTTTCAAACGCCCGCAAACCGCCCGTGTCCATGCCATATGTACGTCCGACATCAATACCCCTAAATGATATAAACCGGCATTCATTACGGTAAAGAGCTTGTCTCCAGCAATTATTTCTTTGCTCAAATAGCCTATTGGAATATACCTCCTGCGTTCGGATGATACTTTCGGAATGGCAATATAATCAGTATCCGGCTGACGCGCTTCCATAAAACGCGATGGGAAATCAGCGCCTTTTCGGGTTGCTTCCCTGCTGCTTTCCAATCTGTAATTACGGCATTTCGCAACCCGCTCCATTACAAGAGGGAGTTTCTTGATTTCAGATGGCGATACGTTGACAAGCCATAAACACCAGCGCTTTTTGTTGTTTATAAACTCGTCGCCCATCATAAACCGCTTAATATAAGGCAAGGCGGAAGGTTCTTTTTCAACAAACGTTTCGTATGCGTCCACTTCGATAATGAGATTTCCGCCGTCGTTTGCCATGCTTCCGAACACCATTTCCGGCACATTGCATAACGGTTTTGTCCGTCTTTCAATAAATACCGTGGGCGCCTCAATCAGGTATGGACTGATATTCGGCGCAGTTTTCTGATAACTGAAGCCGATTATGACGCAATGTACCGCCGCTTTGCCCTTCGCCTCATTGCTCCATTTGAAGGTCGGAATGCCATAGTTTATAAATATTCCGCGATCCATCAGCGGCTTCCATAAAATAGCAACCTGTTCGCCTTGTGAGATGGAGTTTGTCGAAACTAAAGCAGTCCGTGTTGTTGTGCCGCTCATTATATCAGCGGCTTTTTTGTACCATGCCGTTACATAATCAATGTTGCCAACGCCTTTTAGCTTTCCAAAAATATGAAGCATATCGTCTTTTTGCGTTATGCTCATCCATCGCGCCCCGTTAAACGGCGGGTTGCCGAGTATGTAACTCAACTCTTCTTTAGGAACTATGCTTTCCCAATCAATCCGCAGGGCGTTTCCGTGTACAATCGTCGCGCTCTGTGTCAACGGCAGTCTTACGTAATATTTCCCGAATTGTTCCGAAACGCGCAGATTCATTTGATGATCTATCAGCCATAAGCCCACGGTAGCTATCTGACAGGGAAAATCCTCACATTCAATTCCGTAAAACTGTTCCACGCTTACTTTCAAAAGATGGGAAATATCGAGCATCTTCTGGCGTGATACGCTTTGCATTTTCAATATCTCAATTTCAAGCAAACGCAGTTCGCGATATGTAATAATCAGAAAATTCCCGCAGCCGCATGCCGGATCGAGGAATTTCAATCGGCTGATTTTGTCATGGAAACGCTCAAGCGCCGCAGGGTCGGTCTTTACGCGGTCGAACTCTTTCCAGAGGTCATCCATGAAAAGCGGGTTTATCAATTTCAGGATGTTTTCCTCACTTGTGTAATGCGCGCCCAGTTCACGCCGCTGGTTCTTGTCCATGACGCCCTGAAACATCGCGCCGAATATCGCGGGTGAGATTTTACTCCAGTCAAATTCACGGCACTCCAAAAGGATTTGACGCATTTTCTCGTTAAAATCGGTCTTTGGAAGGATTTTCTCAAAAAGCCCGCCATTGATATAGCGGAATTGCTTTAGCGCGTCGGATAGCAGCGATTTCTTCGCCCTGACATCCTCCGGCATATTAAGAACTTCAAACAAATCGGAAAGCCGGTGTGAAAGGTCACTGCCGTCTTCTTTGGAATCTTTGATGTAATAGTAAAAATTGCCTTTTGGAAAGATACCGGTATCACCCGCAAACAGACAGAACAGAAGCCGCACAAGATACACTTCCAAATCGTGCCCTTCGTAGCCGTGATTCTTCAAAGCGTCGTGGAGTTTCGCCATCTTCTCGGCGGCCTTGACGTTTACTTCCAGTTGATCTTCGCGTGTCCGTTCCGTCGTATATCCCGCTATGTCGGCAAAGCGTTTTATGTGTTTGCGCAGGTCTTTCGTTTTGAAATTGAAAATTTCGTTTGTGGATCGGCGGCACAGGCGGATGTTCGCGAAATCGCAAACCATCCAAAGATCGGGGATATCTTCCGACGGCAAACGCGACATATAGTTTTGTAATTGAAGGTAGGCGTCGCCGAGGTCATTGCCGCGAGATTTCATCTCGATGGCGATTCGGCCTTTCCAGAAAAAATCAATATAGCGGTCGTGAGCGCCGGAGATTTTAACCGGCTTTTCGCGTTCGCCGATTTTCACCGGGTCGTTTACGCCGAAAACGCCAAGAAATTCCGTAACGAAGGGCTGTGCGTCCGCTTTTTCACGGCTCGTATCAGACCAGCGTTTTGAAAAGGCAACGGCGTTCGCCTGTATTTCATCCCACGACAATTTCATGTATATACCCTTGTTTCCATCAAACGGATATTTTACAGAAATTTTTCAGCGGCGGCATGAAATACGCATGGCATGAGTGCGCGGCTTTCCGGCGTGATTACGGTTTCCCGCTGAATTCGTGAAATCCTACTTGGGGCATACTATTGATTCCTCTTTCTTTTTTCCTCAAGTCTTCTTTCTTCAAGTTTTTCAGCCTTGCCGCCGCTTCTTCCGGCGGCAGGCGGGTTAGGTTGTATTCGGGGCTGTATTTATATCTAATATGCCTTCGTCGCCAAAACTGCGCGCGCCTTGAATCCACGGCCTCTTGCGCCGCAGGAGCGGCAGAATCGATATGAAATATCCGGGCCAGCTACCGCCATCGCTCGAAAAGCGTGTGTTCAATACGGAAAAGGTCGAGCGCCTTGCCCACGGTGTGATCGACGATGTCGTCAATGGAGCGAGGCTTGTGATAAAAAGCAGGAATCGGCGGCAGTATGACTCCGCCTGTTTCCGCAACGCGCAGCATATTGCGCAGATGCCCGGCGTGCAAGGGGGTTTCGCGCGCCAGCAGAACCAACGTCCGGCGTTCCTTGAGAGTAACGTCGGCGGCGCGTGTCAGAAGGTCGTCCGCGTGGGAATTAGCTATCGCCGACAGGGTTTTCATGCTGCACGGAGCGATGATCATTCCGTCGTGTAAAAACGATCCACTGGCCGGAGCGGCGGCGATATCGTCAACGCCGTAGCTGTAACTCGCCAGCGACCTGACATCGGCGGCGCTGAATTCCGTTTCAATGGAAATCGTCTTTTCTCCCGCCGACGAAATTATCAGATGCGTTTCAATATCCGGCTTCTTCCCGAGCGTTTGCAAAAGCCGTATGCCGTAAACAACGCCGGTGGTTCCTGTTATGCCGACCAGTAATCGCAAGATTCTCTCCCGTCATGTCTTTAACGTATGTTTTTTCCAGTAGCCATTCGAATGCATTTTTATGTGCTATTCAGTTTCCGCTTCCTTGCACTCCAGTAATAATCCTGGAATCCTGCAAAGTATATTTCTGAACAGCTCCTTATGAAAGTACGTCCACCGGGCTGTCGAAAACCGGCATAATATGACACGCAGGCGTCTTTGCCGCAAACACAAAGAGAGCGATAGCCCAGGAATTCATCGTTTTCCTGTTTGCGCAGCGGCGGAATAATCCCGGATTTTTCACGCCGAATTTTTTGCGATAATCAGGCCTTCCCAATTCGCAGGAATGTTGTATTCTGTAATGTTTTGCTCCGGCTCAATGCACGGTTCAAAACACTGCATCATATTTAGTAAGCAACCTAAAAAACTAAACTAGGGAAATGCTGAGTAAGCGGTTGTGCGAGATGAAACGCACGGACATTTAATCGGCGTTTCCATAACGGAGGATGATGATGGCAAAACTTGATCCAACCAAGCTTAAAGACTGGGAAATCGCGTTTGAAAGCGAAAAAAACATGAAGACGGTCAATCAGCTTGCGGATGAACTCGGAATTAAAAATGAGGAACTCATTCCTTACGGGCATTATTACGGCAAGGTCAACTTCGAAGCTGTATTGGATAGACTGAAAGACAAACCGGACGGCAAATATATCGACGTTACGGCCATTACGCCGACTCCGCTGGGAGAAGGCAAAAGCACCACCACGATGGGGCTGGTTCAGGGATTTGGCGTACTCGGCAAGAAAGTAACCGGCGGCATACGCCAGCCCTCCGGCGGACCGACCATGAACGTAAAGGGCAGCGCGGCCGGCGGCGGTCTTTCACAATGTGTTCCGCTAACCCCGTTTTCTCTTGGCCTGACCGGCGACATCAACGATATTATCAATGCGCACAACCTCGGCATGGTGGCGCTTACATCCAGAATGCAGCATGAACGCAACAATGACGACGCCTGGCTGGCTTCCAAAAATCTGAAACGCCTTGATATAGACCCGACTAATGTGGAAATGAAGTGGGTTATCGATTTCTGCGCCCAATCGCTGAAGAACATTATTATCGGCATCGGCGGCAGATTGGACGGCTTTACAATGCAATCCAGCTTTGCCATCGCCGTCAGTTCGGAACTTATGGCTATTTTGGCGGTTGCTTCCAACCTGAAAGACATGCGTGAAAGAATCGGTAAGATCGTCGTCGCCTACAACAAAAAGGGCGATCCTGTAACTACTGCCGACCTCGAAGTTGACGGCGCAATGGCAGCCTGGATGTTCAACACGATCAATCCGAACCTTTTACAGACGATCGAAGGCCAGCCGGTATTCGTACACGCCGGGCCGTTCGCCAATATCGCCATCGGCCAGTCGTCCATCGTACTCGACAGACTGGCTCTGAAGCTTGCGGATTACCATGTTACGGAAAGCGGATTCGGTGCGGACATCGGCTTTGAAAAATTCTGGAATCTTAAATGCCGCTTCAGCGGATTGAAACCGAATTGCGCGGTGATCGTCGCCACGGTGCGCGCGCTCAAGAGCCACGGCGGCGCTCCTCCTCCTGCAACTTCGGGCAATAAGCTGATTGATCCGGTTTACAGCCAGGAAAATGTCGAACTGGTCGACAAGGGCTGCTCGAACCTGCTTGCGCATATTGAGACCGTCAAAAAGGCCGGCATCAATCCGGTGGTTTGCATCAACTCCTTCTACACCGATACCAAGGCCGAAATCGACATCGTTAAAAAGAACGTCGAAGCGGCCGGCGCCCGCTGTGCAGTGTCCGAACACTGGCTCAAGGGCGGTGAAGGCGCGCTGGAACTGACCAACGCCGTTATCGACGCATGCAACGAGCCGAATAACTTCAAGTTCCTCTACGAACTTGACATGCCTCTCAGCAAGCGCATCGAACTCATCGCGAAGGAAGTTTACGGCGCCGACGGCGTAAGTTACACTCCGGCAGCCCAGACGAAACTCAAGAAGATGGAAAACGATGCCGAACTCAAGCAGCTCGGAACCTGCATGGTTAAAACGCACCTCAGCCTTTCTCACGATCCCAAACTAAAGGGCGCGCCAAAGGGCTGGACGTTGCCTATCCGCGACATCCTGACCTACAAGGGTGCCGGGTTCGTGGTTCCGGTTGCCGGTGACATCTCTCTCATGCCGGGTACGGCTGCCGATCCTGCTTACCGCAGAGTCGACGTCGATTGCGAAAACCGCAGAGTCGTAGGCGTATTCTAGTTTCCGCTCATAACCTCGCGCCGTGATTGCATTTCGGCGCGAGGTTTTTCTTTCCTCTTCAGTCTCCTTTCTTTATACTCGCGAACGAAAAGATTCACCAGTGGATGCGCGAGGTTTTTTGACACGAAGCAAGGAAGGTAGAGCGCCGCGTACCCTGCTGGTACGTAAGCGAAACCTGACGCGGCATCGTGTCAAAAAGACCACGCAGGCGTGGCAAATCATTTCGTTCGCGAGTATAACGATGTCTATCGAAGAAAAAACGGAAGAAGCCGCTGAAACAATGTCCGATCGCAGGCGCCAGCTGATCCTGGTTGCGATCGGGTGTTTCAACTTCATGGCGACGAGCGTCGCATCCATTGTCAATATCGCTCTGCCCACAATGACACGTGAACTTAACGTGCCGATGGATCATGCCACCTGGATCGTGTCGATTTACCTTATTGCCGTGAGCGGGCTTCTTGTTTTCTTCGGCCGTCTTGGAGATATGATCGGTAAAATCAGGGTCTTCCGGGCGGGCACGTTGGTTTTCACGCTGGGTTCGCTGTTGGCCGGATTCAACTTCGGTTTCTGGTTCCTTATATTCGCCCGGTTTGTGCAGGCGTGGGGCGCGGCGATGACGATGAGCAACAGTTTCGGCATAATCACCGCAGTCTTTCCACCTCGCAGCCGGACGCGCGCCATGGCCGCAATCGGAATTTTCGTATCGCTCGGCGCGGTCACCGGGCCCGGGCTGGGCGGACTGATCCTGCAATTTCTTCCCTGGGGATATATCTTTTGGATAAATGTGCCGATCGGCCTTTTCGCTATCGCCATGGGCGCAAAACTTTTTCCGAAATCGAAACCTCTCGGCGGCGCCCGATGCCGCAACCTGCGCCGCGATCTGGACTGGAAAGGCGCGGCGCTTTTTTTCTGCGCAATTTCTTTTTTATTTCTCGGCGTCGAGATGGGACAAAACAACGGTTTTCTTCACCCCGCCTTCGTAGTACTGATTCTCGGCGCGGCCATATTTGGAAGCACCTTCATTGTCGCCGAATTTCGGCTTTGCGACAAACTGGAAGCCGACCAGATGTCCATCCCGCCGTTGATCGATTTGCGTATATTTCGTAACAGGCTTTTCAGTATCAGCCTGGTTGCGGGATTGTTTATATTCATGACAAACTTTTTTTCCAACATCATCATGCCTTTTTATTTGCAGAACCTGCGAGGCTGGACGCCGGGCCACGCGGGGCTGGTGATGATGGCGTTTCCGATCACCATGATCATCATCGGCCCGATTGCCGGATGGATCGGGGATTACGCAAACAAAGAAATCATCACCGTCGTCGGAATTACGTTGGTCGCGGTCAGCCAGTTCTCTTATACCTTGTTCGACGAACAGACGACATGGCTTGCGCTGGTTGCCGCTATCGTACTGAACGCGGGCGGCACGGCGATTTTTCAGTCGCCGAACAACGCTTTGGTTATGAGTACGGTGGAAAAACGATATCTCGGCGTCGCCGGTTCAATTAACGCCCTGGCGCGAAACCTCGGCATGATAACCGGCATCTCGGCGGCTACGGTGGTGCTTTTTACGACCATGAGCGCTCGCCTGGGGCATCGTGTCATTCACTACGTGGATGATCGCCCGGATGTTTTCCTGTCCGGAATGCATGCCGCTTTTTATGTATCCTTCGGCCTGTCGCTGGTCACGCTGGGCGTCGTCGGATTCAGGCTTTTTTCACGGAAATGATTTTGAGGGCTTTACCGGTATGCCGGCGATCCCATGCAAACAACTTCCAAAATTTTTACATCGTGTGCCTTCCCTTTTCTCATTTTGCCCCATTTGACTGACGCGCCGCAGTCTGATAAATTTAATTGTTTATATCCACACTCATCCGGAGATCGTCTTCAATGTTCAGCTCGATTCTCGCAAAAATATTTGGAAATAAAAACGATCGGGATATCAAGGGTATTATGCCGATAGTCCGGCAGATCAACGAGCTTGAGCCGGAAATGACGCGCCGAACCGATGAGGAACTCGCCGAACTTACGCCGAAATTCCGTGAACGCCTGGCCGCCGGAGAAACGGTGGACGATATTTTACCGGAAGCTTTTGCCGCTGTCAGGGAAGTTTCCCGGCGTACGCTGAAGATGCGCCATTTTGACGTACAGCTCGTCGGGGGTATCGTACTGCACCGGGGGCGCATCTCCGAAATGAAGACCGGCGAAGGGAAAACGCTTGTCGCCACCCTGCCCGCCTACCTGAACGCGCTGGAAGGCAAGGGCGTGCATGTCGTCACGGTCAACGACTACCTGGCGGGACGTGACGCCGAGTGGATGGGTCGCCTCTACAGCAAGCTTGGATTGACGGTCGGTTGTATCCGTCATCCGCTTACGGACGAGGAACGAAAGATCGCTTACGCCTGCGACATTACATACGGCACAAATAACGAGTTCGGATTCGACTACCTGCGCGACAACATGAAGTACGACATATCGGACTGCGTTCACCGGGAATATCACTACGCCATTGTGGACGAGGTCGACTCCATTTTAATCGACGAAGCGCGGACGCCGCTTATTATTTCAGGGCCGGCGGAAGAATCGACCGACAAGTATTACAAGGTGGATCGCATCGTTCCCAAACTCCGGCGCGACATGGATTTTCAGATCGATGAAAAAGCCCGTACCGTAAACCTGACTGAGGAAGGTGTCGAAAAAACCGAGAAGATGCTCGCCGTGGGTAATCTCTACGAACCGCAAAACATGGACTGGGTGCAGCACACTTATCAGGCGCTCAAGGCTCACCATCTTTTCAAACGCGACGTCGATTACATGGTCAAGGACGGTGAGGTGGTCATAGTCGATGAATTTACCGGCCGACTTATGCCGGGCCGCCGTTACAGCGACGGACTGCATCAGGCGCTTGAAGCGAAGGAAAACGTCAAGATTGCGCGGGAAAACCAGACGCTCGCCACCGTCACCTTCCAGAACTATTTTCGTATGTATAAAAAGTTGGCAGGCATGACCGGAACCGCGGAAACCGAAGCCGCCGAGTTCTACAAAATTTATAAACTGGAAGTGAACGTTATTCCGACCAACCGGGAGCTTATTCGCACTGAGTTCCCCGACGTCATTTACAGAACCGAGCGCGAAAAATACACCGCTGCCGTTGAGGAAATCAAAGAACTTTACGAAAAAGGACGCCCGGTTCTGGTCGGTACCACTTCAATAGAAAAGTCCGAGAAATTAAGCGTCCTTCTTAAGCGTACCGGTGTGCCGCATGTCGTCCTGAACGCCAAATATCACGCCAAGGAAGCGGAGATTGTCGCGCAGGCCGGACGTAAAAAGGCCATTACCATAGCCACCAACATGGCCGGACGCGGCACGGATATTCTGCTGGGCGGCAATCCCGAATTTCTGACGCTTCAGACACTGCGTGAAAAAGGGCTGGATCCCTCGACGACGCCTCCGGAGGAATTGCAGGAGCTCGAGCGGCACTGGATTGATTTCTGTGCCAAAGAGCGCGAAGAAGTCGTTTCACTCGGCGGCCTGCATATTTTAGGCACGGAACGCCATGAAGCCCGCCGCATCGACAATCAGTTGCGAGGGCGCGCCGGACGGCAGGGCGATCCAGGGACATCGCGTTTCTACCTGTCGCTGGAAGACGACCTGATGCGCATCTTCGCCAGCGACCGAATCTCCAGCCTTATGCAAACTCTCGGGATGGAAGAAGGTATTCCAATCGAAAGCAAGCTTGTTACGCGCCAGATTGAACGCGCGCAGAAACAGGTTGAGGCGCGAAATTTTGAGATACGCAAGCATCTGCTGGAATACGACGATGTAATGAACAAGCAGAGAGAAGCAATTTACGCCATACGGCGCGAACTGCTCGAAGGAACGGATCAGAAAGAGTATGTCCAGGAACTATCCAACGACATTACCGCCGATCTGATTGACCAATTCGCGTCGCGGGAGAAATCGCCGGACACATGGGACCTGGAAGGGCTGCGTGTCGGCGTCGGCCACCAGTTCGGTATCGATATCAATCAGCTTGATATCGACTTTAACGCGGTCAATTATCCGGAATTGACGGAAAAGCTTGCGGAAACCGTGCGCGGCCGATACGAGGAAAAAGAACAGCGCCTCAGCGCGGAATATATGCGTTTTCAAGAGCGTATCATCATGCTTCAGATGCTGGACGCGCAGTGGAAAGACCATCTCTGGGCGCTGGATCATCTGAAGGAAGGAATCGGGCTGCGCGGGTACGGTCAGCGCGATCCGCTCATGGAGTACAAAAAAGAGAGTTTCGAAATGTTCGAGTCTCTCCGGTCAAGAATTGAGGAAGAAACGATTCGTTTTCTTTATCTGTTCGAGCCGGTCCGCCGTGAGGAGCAGGAAGCGAAAGAACGCGCCCGTGAAGAAGCCAGGCGCAAGACTCAGAGAGAGCAGAACCTTGTATATCAGGGCGCCGGTGAATCCTCAGGCGGAGCGGTTTCGGCCGCTACCGTAAAACGTGAAGTTTCAAAAGTAGGCAGGAATGATCTTTGTCCCTGCGGCAGTGGTAAGAAGTACAAGAAATGCCACGGGGCGTAGGTAACACTCTAAGGAGAAAATCATGGTGCGCAATTTAGACAATATAAGAGAGGCCCTTACTTTCGACGATGTTTTACTAGAACCGGCGAAAAGCGACGTGCTGCCGTCGGAAACGTTGATCTCCTCCAGGCTTACCAGAAATATCCGCCTGAATATCCCGTTCGTCAGCGCGGCCATGGATACCGTCACCGATTCGCGTATGGCGATCGCCATGGCACAGCAGGGCGGACTCGGCATCATCCACAAGAATATGACCATTTCCGAGCAGGCGGAGGAAATCGACCGCGTCAAACGCTCCGAAAGCGGGATGATTGTCAACCCAATCACCATGTCGCCGGATCAGAAGATTCATGAAGCGATGGAAGTGATGCAGCGCTACAAAATATCAGGCCTTCCCATTACCGCCAACGGAAAGCTGGTTGGTATTTTGACCAACCGTGACCTGCGCTTTTCGACACATAAAAACATTAAGATTTCCGAATTGATGACCAAGGAAAACATAATAACGGTTCCTGTAGGAACAACACTGGACGAGGCCGAAAGTATCCTGCATAAATATCGCGTGGAAAAACTTCCAGTCGTAGACAAGCAGAACCGCCTTAAGGGACTGATTACGGTCAAAGATATACAGAAAAAAATCGCATATCCCAACGCCTGCAAGGACAAACTGGGCCGTTTGCGCGTCGGGGCGGGAATAGGCGCCACCGGCGATTTCCTTGAACGGGCGGCGGCCATCGTAAAAGCCGGAGTGGATGTGTTGGTTATCGATACGGCGCACGGTCACTCCACGCGGGTTCTTGAAGCGGTGAAACAGGTCAAGCAGAAGTTCCCGGAAATCGATCTTATCGCGGGTAACATCGCCACCGAAGAAGCGACTGCGGCGCTTATCAGGTCGGGCGTGGACGCCGTCAAGGTGGGCATCGGGCCGGGTTCGATCTGTACGACTCGCATTGTAAGCGGCGCCGGTGTGCCGCAGATTACGGCGATTATGGATTGCTCCAGAGTTGCGCATAAGACGGGCATCCCTGTTATCGCGGACGGCGGCATAAAATTTTCCGGCGATGTCACCAAGGCGCTGGCGGCCGGCGGCGATACGGTAATGATTGGTTCGCTGTTTGCCGGAACGGACGAAAGCCCGGGCGAAGTCGTGCTTTACCAGAATCGAAGTTACAAGGCTTATCGCGGTATGGGATCGCTTGCAGCCATGAAGGCGGGAAGCAGCGACCGGTACGGACAGGAAGGTGAATTTTTCGAAGGAAAGCTGGTGCCGGAGGGCATCGAGGGCATGGTTCCCTTCAAGGGAAGCATCGAAATTATGCTTCCGCAGTTGACCGGCGGTCTGCGGGCCGGGATGGGATACTGCGGCTGCCGCACGATTGAGGATTTGCAGAAAAAGTCCCGGTTTGTCCGCATCACATCATTCGGCTTAAAAGAAAGTCACGTTCACGACGTGCTTGTCACAAAGGAAGCGCCTAATTATAGGACGGAACTGTAATGCGATTTATTACTTGCCGGATAGAGATTCCCTCTGCTTTTCAAACACGTACTGGATGATTTTTTCGTGGAGCAAATCGATTTCTCCGGCAAAAGCCACGCTATGCACGATTCTTGAAGGGTCGCCGTCAAACGCACCGGCGACTCTAACCACCCTGCCAAGTAGATCGGTTATTTGACCATAACCGGGAAGCTTAAAAGTCACTAAAATCATGGAATCTTTCGGCAGTTCGGCGGGAAGGGTTATACATAAACCGCCTCCGGAAATATCAATTATTCTGCCGGATAAAATGGCGTTTGTATTGGTTTCCTCCATCAGGGTCGCCATAACGGGAACGTTGACATTAACTCGCATCCAATTTCTTTGCTGGGTGCGAGTCAGTTCGTTTGTATGACTCAAAACAAGTTTTTCCTGTGAATCTTTCAGAACCTGTGTTTTGAAAGCGTATTCCGCGTCGCCCTGCCTGGCCACGCTCATCTGCACCCAGGTTCCGCCCGATATGTGAGGCACTTCGGGACGGGTAATTGACCATTGTCGTTCACCGGAATCAAGCACCAGGCACATTCCGTTGTAGGTTTGCGAATCAATTTCAGGAAACTGTATCATACATTCATCGCCGCTGGAAAACTGCCTTGTCGATGTAAGTTCAACTCCTTTCGGCAAAGGCATATAACCAAGTGTTTTTCTTAAAGCGCTGATTTTTACGAGCGTGTCGTTTGGTATCGATTCGATTTTTACGCTTTGGTAATACTTCTCAATAGCACTCTCAAACACCTGTGGAAATTTCAATATTGAACTGGGATCCTGCAATTCGCATTTCCCCGCTATCGCTTTCAGGATAGTAACGTTGGTGAGACGTAAGTTTAGCTTTTCCGCCTGGAGGTCGAACCTCGCCATGGCAAGTTCCGCCAGTTCTCGTTTAATTTTATTGGAGCGGCGAATTTCAAAATAAATCGCGCCGGCAATTGCCAGCATCAGAACCACGAGTATCGAAGCGATGACTTCCGCGGTGAAATACTTGTTCATTGCGCGGTTGATGGAACTGCCGAAAGTCTCAATATTGCCCTCTTGTGCCATGGCAAGGGCCGTCGTATTAAGAATAACGGCCGGAAACAGGAATTTTTGCAGAGCGGATTTCATAAATGATACTCCTGAAGTGATTTTACTGCTTCCTTGTCTTGACGGATCGCCTCTATTCCCCTGGCGGCTGCCAATGCCGCTGCCAGCGTCGTGATGTACGGCAGCTTCAGCCGTATAGATGTTTTCCTTATGTACGAATCATCGTAGATGCTGGACTTGCCGCTCGGCGTATTGATCACAAGCTGGATTTCACCGTTCTTCATCGCATCGGAAATATGGGGGCGGCCTTCGTGAATCTTGTTGACCTTGTCGCTTTCCACGCCGATTGCCGCCAGGTAATCGTGAGTCCCCTTCGTGGCAAGAATCCTGAAGCCAAGAGCCTTGAACGCCCTCGCGACGTCCTCAATGCCATGACGCGCCCGCTCCTTTGCCGCGACCGTAATCAACACGGTTCCATGAATCGGCAGCGTCGTTTGCGCGGCTTCTTCAGCCTTGTAAAACGCCAGGCCGTAAGAGTCGGACATTCCCAGCACCTCGCCTGTAGACCGCATTTCAGGACCGAGCAGCGGATCGACTTCCGGGAACATATTGAACGGGAAAACCGCCTCTTTTACGCCGTAGTGCCGTATCGTTTTTTCCTGAAGGCCCATGTCATGCAATTTTTCACCTATCATTACGCGGGTAGCAAGCGACGCCATTGGAATCGCGCAGACCTTCGAAACGATCGGAACCGTCCGGGAAGCCCGCGGATTCGCTTCCAGAACGTATACCTTGTCGCCGGCTATGGCAAACTGGACGTTCATCAAACCGACGACGCCCATCTCAATGGCAAGGCGCTTTGTATATTCTTTGATCGTTTCAATGTGTTTGGATGGAATGGTCACGGGCGGGATAACACACGCAGAGTCGCCGCTGTGAATACCGGCCAATTCAATGTGTTCCATAACGGCGGGAACAAACGCCGTTTTACCGTCGCAGATGGCGTCCGCTTCGGCTTCAATTGCGTTTTCGAGGAACTTGTCTATCAAAATTGGCATTTTCGGCGAAATGTCGACCGCCGCGTCAACGTAAGCGCGCAGCATCGAATCATCGTAAACGACTTCCATGGCACGGCCGCCGAGGACGAACGACGGGCGCACCATAAGCGGATAACCGATTCGGCCGGCGATATCGAGAGCCTGTTCAAAATTGCCCGCCATGCCGGACTCGGCCTGTGGAATATCAAGACGCGCAAGTATCTTGCGGAACAGATCGCGGTCTTCCGCCATTGCGATCGTTTCCGGTGTGGTTCCAAGAATTTTAACGCCGGCGGCTTCCAAATCGGCGGCGATGTTCAGCGGAGTCTGTCCGCCGAACTGGACGACGGCCCCTTCAGGTTTTTCCGCCTCATATATGCTTAATACGTCTTCGACGGTCAGAGGCTCAAAGTAGAGTTTGTCCGAAGTATCGTAATCGGTGGACACCGTTTCCGGATTGCAGTTGATCATGATAGTTTCGTATCCGGCGTCGCGCAGCGCAAACGCCGCGTGAACGCAGCAGTAGTCAAACTCAATTCCCTGGCCGATCCGGTTCGGGCCGCCGCCCAAAACAAGAACTTTTCGGGATTTTCCTTGTTCGCCGCCCGCTGTTTTCGGCGATGAGTATTTCCCGTCGTATGTCGAATAATAATATCGGGCGTTTTCGACACCGCTGACGGGAATTGCGTCCCAGGTTTCTCTTATGCCGAGGGCGAGGCGTTTTTCACGGACGGCCTTTTCGTCGGCGTTAAGAATAATAGCGATGTATTTATCGGCAAATCCCTGTTTTTTCGCTTCGATTAAAAGCTCGTCCGAAAGCGTGAAGGCCGAACTTCGGGATTCCTGTCTGAACGGCGGCAGTTTTTCCTCGAAATCGGCAAGCTCCTTCATTTGCTCAATGAAATAGCGGGTAATTTTCGTGCGTTCGCAAATCTGATCCACCGTCGCGCCCTTTTTCAAGGCTTCGTAAATCTGGAAATACCTTTCACTGTTTGGAACGGTAATCATGCGCAGCAACTCGTCCAGTGGCGCGGCTACAAACTGTTTGACATGTCCGAGTCCGTAGCGGCTGCGCTCCAGCGAACGAATCGCCTTCTGGAACGCTTCCTTGAAGTTTTTGCCGATGCTCATCACTTCGCCGACGGCGCGCATCTGCGTGCCTAGCTGGTCCTGCACCCCTTTAAATTTCTCGAAAGCCCAACGGGCGAACTTGACGACGACGTAGTCGCCGCACGGCGTGTATTTGTCGAGCGAGCCGTCACGCCAGTACGGCAATTCGTCCAGCGTGATTCCGGTGGCAAGCATCGCGGAAATCAGGGCAATCGGAAAGCCCGTCGCTTTTGAAGCCAGGGCGGATGAACGGGATGTGCGCGGGTTGATTTCAATTACAATGACGCGATCCGTTTTCGGATCATGAGCGAACTGAACGTTGGTTCCGCCGATCACTTCGATGGCGTCAACGATCCGGTAGGCGTAGTCCTGCAAACGGTTTTGAAGTTCCTGCGAAATCGTCAGCATCGGAGCCGTACAAAAGGAGTCGCCGGTGTGAACACCGACCGGATCGACGTTTTCGATAAAGCAGACCGTGATCATTTTTCCATTGGCGTCGCGGACGACCTCCAGTTCGAGTTCCTCCCAGCCGAGAATTGATTCTTCGATCAGCACCTGTCCGACGATGCTTACAGAAAGCCCACGCGCGGCTATAGTATGAAGTTCTTCCTGGTTGTAGGCGATTCCACCGCCCGTTCCGCCCATAGTGTAGGCCGGGCGAATGACGACGGGGTAATCGAGTTTGTCCGCGATTTTTTCGCAATCTTCCAGCGTCGTGGCGATATCGCTTCTCGCGGTTTCGATGCCGAGCTTCGCCATTGCGTCCTTAAATACCTGCCGGTCTTCACCTCGTTCTATGGCGTCAAGCTGGACGCCTATAACCTTGACGCCGTATTTGTCAAGAACCCCCGCTCTGGCGAGTTCGGAAGCGAGATTCAGCGCCGATTGACCGCCGAGATTCGGAAGCATTGCGTCGGGCCGTTCTTTGGCGATAATCCGCTCGACGGATTCAATGGTCAGTGGTTCAATGTATGTCGCGTCGGCGATTCCGGGATCCGTCATAATAGTCGCCGGATTCGAGTTGACCAGTACGATTTCGTAACCGAGTCCACGGAGCGCCTTACATGCCTGTGTTCCGGAGTAATCAAATTCACAGGCCTGCCCGATTACGATTGGGCCGGATCCGATAATCAGTACTTTTTTAATGTCGTTCCGTCTTGGCATCTTTACTTATATCTTTCTAATTTTCATGCATTATTCTACAAGACCGAAATTCATTATCGGCCAGTAACAGAAAAAAGCCTTGCCGTAAACCAGGTTTTTTTCGACGAACCCCCAGTTGCGGCTGTCGTTGCTGGAATTTCGATGATCGCCCATTACGAAATATTTGCCTGGCGGCACAATTGTTCGGGGATAAGACCGATTGTCCAGGAACTCAGGAGGTACGTACGGTTCTTCAACCCGCTTGCCGTTCAGATAAACCATTCCCGCGCGTATCTCAATTTCATCGCCCGGAATGGCGAGAACTCTTTTGATAAAAGACTTTCTGACGTCTTTTGGGTAACGGAAAACCACAACATCGCCGCGCTCAATATCCTTAAACTGATATATGAACCGGTTGACGAATATCCTTTCCTGATCCATAAGCACAGGCTGCATACTCGTACCTTCGACTTTTACCGGCTGAACGACGAAGACAATAATGAAAATCGCTATGACAAATGCGGCAAGGATGTCACGGAACCAGAATTTGATGTTAAACGATGGTTTGGAAAACGGTTTGGCCTCGCGAGGGCCGCCTTCAAACGTATTTTGTTCTTTCATCGTCAAACGTGTTCCATGTCGTGTCCGCAGCGTAAGTAGCCTTTAAAATACCAAACAACCGTCGGGAACTCAATATTCTATTTCTTGCCCCCCATTGGAAATATCCGGAATTGCAGAATTGCGCAGCTTTTTGGCACAACCGGTAAACCGGTCTTTGCCCGCGGTGCCGTTTCGCGTAAAAAACACTACCTTTTTATGTAATTACATCGTAAAATCAATCTTCATACGTTGAAATAAAGGGCATTATCGGGATTTGAAGTACGGTGGGGGAGTAAACACACGGTTTGCCCGCCCTGTCCGTATTAAAAAAAAGGGTTTTAAATGTTGAAAAATATTTTTAAAGGCAGGGCTATAATATCAATATTTTTGCTGTCGGTGGTTTTGGTCATCGTGCTGATTATCTTTTTATCCATGAGATTTACCGCCTTCAGCGAAACTCTTATAAACGAAAAACTTATTGCGAATTCCAACAGCCTGAATCTCTACCTTGATGACAGTAAGGCAAACACGGAAGCAGCCGCCGTTTCGATGGCACATAATTCAAAAGTAATAAATGCCGTTAAAAATCGTGATACCGGCAAATTATTAGAACTCTTTTCGTCTAATATGGACTTATACCGAATTAATAATTACATAATATGTGATCCCGAAGGAATTGTGCTGGCAAGAACGCATGAGCCGGATCATTTCGGTGATTCTATTGCAGACCAGCAAAGTACAAAAAGCGCTTTACATGGCGAAGTGTCGTCTTATTTTGAATTCGGAACCGTTGCGAAGGTTTCGGTCCGGACAGGGGCGCCCGTATATGATATTGATGGTAAGTTGGTCGGTGTAATTTCCGCGGGTGTAAAATTTGATACCAACGATGAAGTAGATAAACTAAAAGTGTTATTTAACTCTGAAGTTACGGTGTTTTTGGGAAATACGAGAATAGCGACGACGATTACCAAAGATGGGAACAGAATCGTCGGCACTACGCTTGATCCACATATAGCGGAAGTTGTTATAAATAACAAGCAGGAATATTCCGGTGACGCGAATATTCTCGGTGAACAATATAGAACTTTTTATAAGCCACTGTTAAACGCCCAGGATGAAGTATTTGCCATCATTTTTCTGGGAATGCCGATGTCGGAAATGAACGCGCAAAAAAATATATCCATTGCGGCGGGAATCGTTATCGGAATAGCGGAGCTTTTTGTTTTGGTGATATTGTTATTGCGCAACCGGCACGAAAAGCGACAGCTTGAAAAAATGCTGAAAGAAATGGCTGAGAAACGAGAGGATGCAAAAGCCGCTTCAATAGCAAAATCCGCATTCCTTGATACCATGAGCCATGAAATGAGGACGCCGCTTAACGCAATCACAGGCATGACGTCCATAGGGCGATTGGCGGCTGGAAACGAGAAAAAAAATCATTCTTTTAATAAGATCGAAGAAGCATCCATACATCTGCTCGGGATCATAAATGATATTTTAGATATGTCTAAAATGGAAGCCGATAAAATAAAACTTATCGTGCGCGACATTGATATAAACAGCGTAGTAAAAAAAGCGGTAAATATCATTAACTTTCCTTTACATGAAAAACAGCAAAAATTACGTATATCAATTAATGAAAATATTCCCGCCCGTTTATTGGGAGATGATCAAAGACTTGTTCAGGTGATAATCAAACTCTTGTCAAATGCGGTAAAATTCACACCCGAAAAAGGGGTTATTTGCCTGAGTGCGCGATTGCTGAATGAAGAAAAAGGAGTTTCCGGTTCATTATGCACGGTTCAATTTGAGATATCCGATACGGGCATCGGAATAAGCGCCGATCAGCAGAAGTATCTGTTCAATTCTTTCGAACAGGTAGACAGCAGTATTTCCCGCAAATATGGAGGAACGGGTCTCGGTCTTACCATTTCCAAACAAATCATTGAAATGATGGGCGGCCGGATATGGATTGAATCTGAATTGGAAAAAGGTTCAACCTTTTTCTTTACCGTTCAATTAAATCAAATTGGAGAAGTTAAAGAGCCTGCTAAAACAGGTGTTGATGGTTACAAAATCGATGCTCCAGACGGCGAAGGTCGGGATGACCAGGGTAAGGCGTATAGCAATCCTTCAGTATTTAAGGGGCGGCGTGTATTGCTGGTGGAAGATGTGGGTCTTAACAGGGAAATCGTAATTGAGCTGTTGGAACCGGCGGAGTTGATCATTGACTGCGCTGAAAACGGCGCTGAAGCGTTTAATATATTCAGTAAAAATCCGGATGATTATGATCTGATTTTCATGGATATACAAATGCCGGAAATGGATGGACTGGAAGCCACACGCCGAATCCGGGCGCTGGATATTGGAAAAGCTAAAACAATTCCCATCGTTGCAATGACGGCAAATGTTTTTCATGATGACGTTAAAAAATGCATGGACGCGGGGATGAATGCGCATATCGGCAAGCCTCTGGACATGGATATCGTATTTCGGATGTTGCATGAATATTTGGAAAAGAACGAAGTTGACTCGAAAAAAGTGAAAGAATTTGCGGGAATAAAAGAAACAATTAAAACTAAAATAGAATTATGTACGGGCTGCAACAGGTGCGTTAGAGAATGTCCCATGGAGATGGCAAATATAACATATACAGACGACCATGGGGACATTAAAGTTAAAACGAACTACACGCACTGCATTAGTTGCGGACTGTGTGTTTCGGCTTGTAAACATGGCGCAAGGTATTACGAAGACGATACAAAGCGATTCTTTTCCGACCTTGCGGCCGGCGTTCCCATATCTCTTATTACCGCTCCGTCCATCCGTACGAATATATCGGAATACAAACGGTTGTTTACATATCTTAAAACAATAGGTGTGAAAAAGATATATGACGTGTCGCTTGGCGCGGATATTTGCATTTGGGGACATATAAGGTATATAAGTGAAACGATGTCTTCCAGCGGACAAAACAGGCCTGATCCGTTGATTACCCAGCCATGTCCCGTCATCGTTAAATACTGTAAAATGTATCGTCCTGATTTGTTGAAAAGATTATCTCCCATACATAGTCCAATGGGTTGCGCTTCCATATTCATGAAAGAATATGAAGGCGTTACCGACAATATTGCTGCGCTTTCTCCGTGTATTGCGAAATCGGAAGAATTTCAAAATACACAGTTGGCGCAGTACAATGTTACCTTTCATAATCTATTGGAATATATAAAAGAAAAAGACATTATGCTTCCGGAAGAAGAAACCGAATTCGACCATACTGAAAGCGGGTTGGGTTCTTTATTTCCAATGCCCGGAGGCCTAAAAGAGAATATTGAGTTTTTCATGGGTAAGAAGCTCCATATATCAAAAGCGGAAGGATACGATGTATACGAAAAACTAAATACATACGCAGAACAGCCTGAAGAAATATTACCCGACCTGTATGATGTCCTGAATTGTCCTGAGGGCTGCAATATAGGTCCCGCCTGTTCCCACAACAAAAGTATATTTGAGATAGATAAAGCTATGGATAACAGCAGAAAGGCTGTTACCGACAAAAGGAAAAAGGAATACTTTGATTCCGTTTATAAGACATATGACGACACATTTGATCTTTCACTCTTTAAAAGAAAATATAGTCCTATTGATATTTCACTTCAAAAATTAAGGGAACAGGATATTCAAAACGCTTTTGAACTGATGGATAAAACAGATTATGAAAACCAGCATATCGACTGCGGTGCCTGCGGTTCCGACTCCTGCTACGATATGGCAAGGAAAATAGCCCTTAATGTTAATATTCCAGTAAATTGCATGGTAAAAACATTAAAAGACATAAAATCCGAACATATCGCGTTGGAGGCTGCGGAGCAGGCAAGTCAGGCTAAATCCACATTTTTAGCCAACATGAGCCACGAAATCCGAACACCGATGAATGCCATCATCGGCATGACTTCCATTGGAAAAACCCATGCCGATTCGGAAAAACTGATGCAATGTTTTACTAAAATAGAAGCCGCGTCAACGCATCTTCTCGGTGTGATCAACGATATTCTGGATATATCAAAAATTGAATCCGGTAAGTTTGAACTTTCGCCGGTTGTATTCAAATTTGAAAATATGCTTCAGCAGGTTGTCACGGTAAATCATTTCCGCATGGATGACAAAAAGCAAACTTTAATGATACATTTCGACGGTTCCATTCCAAAAACGCTATTTGGGGATGAGCAGCGGTTGGCGCAGGTTATTACGAATTTACTGAGTAATGCCGTTAAATTCACTCCGAAAAATGGTTCCATCAGTATTAATACAAGTCTTCTGAAGGAAGAAAACGATATCTGCACCATAAAAGTATCGGTGACCGATACGGGAATAGGAATCAGCCCCGAACAACAATCACGCCTGTTTAAATCTTTCCAGCAGGCGGAAAGCAGCACATCACGAAAATTCGGCGGTACGGGCCTCGGACTTGCCATTTCAAAAAGCATTGTGGAAATGATGGATGGAAAGATATGGATCGAATCTGAACTTGGTAAAGGGGCTACATTCTCTTTTACTATTCAGGCAAGGCATCTTGAAGACAGAGAGGACTATTATTCAAATTGGAACAATCTTCGCATTCTTGCCGTGGATGATGACGCTATAAACCTGGAATACTTTTGTGAAATTGCAGGCAAACACGGCGCCAGGTGCGACACGGTCCAAAGCGGCAATGAAGCGCTCCTTGCCGTGGAGAAAAACGGTGTGTACGACCTTTATTTTGTAAATTATAGAATGCCCGACATGACCGGCATTGAGTTGGCCCGTTTGTTGAAAGATAAAGGCGAAAGACCTCTGGTTTTGATGTCGGCCGTTGACTGGAGCGAACTGGAAGGTGAAGCGAAAATTGCAGGCGTCGATAGATATGTATCAAAGCCGTTGTTTCCGTCAAAGGTTGAGAACGCAATAAATGAGTGCCTCGGCGTCGTCCGGCCCGAACAGGAAAACAGCGGAGAGCAACCGTCGCGCGTTAATCGATTTGACGGACGATACATTTTACTCGTAGAAGATATTGAGATCAACCGCGAGATCGTACTTGCATTGCTTGAACCTACTCTTCTGAAAATAGATTGCGCGGAAGACGGCGCCGTCGCCCTGAAAATGTTCGCAAAAGCGCCCAAAAAGTATGATGCGATTTTTATGGATATTCAAATGCCGGAAATGGACGGTTATGAAGCAACGCGAAGGATTCGCGCGATGAACATTCCCGAAGCTAAAAACGTACCCATAATCGCCATGACCGCAAATGTGTTTAAAGAGGATATTGAAAAATGCATTGACGCCGGCATGAATAACCATTTGGGTAAACCATTGGATTTTGACGAGGTTATGGATGTGCTGCAGATATATTTACCAAAGGATTAGCAGGGGAGTATTAAAATGAATGGTGGCCGTAAGTCAATCCTTTTGGTTGACAACAACGTAACGAACCTGACAATGGGCAAGAACATGCTCAGAGTTGCTTATAATGTCATTCCCGTGCCGTCGGCGGCGAAAATGTTTGAAGTTCTCAGCGATTTCATGCCCGACCTGATCCTCCTGGACGTTGAGATGCCGGAAATGAACGGATTTGAAGCGATTAAGCAATTGAAGGCCGATGATCGTTATTTCAACATTCCGGTTATGTTTCTTACGACGAAAATCGGGGAAAGTGAGGTGCGAACAGGACTGGAGTTAGGTGCGGCGGATTTTATAATCAAACCCTTTTCCGCCATGCTGCTTCTCAAACGTATAGAAAGGGAATTGCAAATCGTTGGTTTAAAAAAAGAATTACAGGAACTTAGGAAGCGCTATGAAAACGGATAGGGTTGATAAGCGGCGTTTTCCTTGTGCCCGTTTTGTATTTTACGAAGAATATGAAAGACATGAATGACGCCCAAAACGCGTCACGCATTTTTGGAGTATAAGAAAATGAACAGGCACACCGGAATCATCGGCGTTATTCCCGCCCGGCTTAATTCGCAGCGGCTTGCGGGAAAAGTCCTGCTGCCAATCGGCGGACGGCCTATGGTTCATCGGGTGTACGAAAGGGCGCGAAAGTCAAACCTGCTTGACCTGCTTATGGTCGCCACGGACAGCCCCGAAGTTTACAGGTACTGTGAGAGTGAGAATATTCCGGTAATGCTGACGCGGGAGCATCCTTCGGGCAGCGACCGGCTTTACGAAGTCGTGGAAAGAACCGACGGCGACTTCTATGTCAATATTCAGGGCGACGAACCAACCGTTTTGGCGGAACATGTCGATCTTCTGCTTTGCCCGCTGCTTTCAGGCAAGGCCGAAGTATCGACGCTGAAAACCGCCGTTGATAAAACCGCGGCGCAAAACCCGAACTGTGTCAAAGTGGTTACAGATGCCGCGGGACGCGCGCTTTATTTTTCGCGCCACCCCGTTCCATTCGACCGCGACGGCGCGGATGATATTTCGTATTACAAACACATCGGGCTTTACGGCTATACGCGCGCGGCGCTGGAGCTTTTTCACCGTCTGCCGCAGTCGCCGCTGGAACTCGCGGAAAAACTCGAACAACTGCGTTTTCTCGAAAACGGTGTAACGATCGCGGTCACGGAAACGCCTGTCGATACCATCGGCGTAGATACGGAAGAAGACCTTGAGAAAGCCCGCGCGTTTTTTGCCGACGATCTGATTTCACCCGAGGAAACACCGAGTAAATGTATCTTCTGTATAGCCTGTTGCTGATTATATGGGGTTTCGCGCTGCTGCCGGTCTTTTTATATAAAGCCCTGCGCCATGGCAAGCGGATGCCGGAAATGAAGCAGCGTTTTGGCCGCCTGCCGCAGCATTTTCGCGCAGACCCGCACGACGGGCGCATCGTGATCTGGTTTCATTCATGTTCGGTCGGGGAAACCCTTAGTCTTGAGCCTCTGACGCGCGCGCTCGGACGCAGGCTGCCGAATGCGCGGTTTATTTTTTCGACGGTAACGCAGACTGGACAGGAAGTAGCTGTTCGCAGTTTCGGCGCGGAAAACGTTTTCTATTTCCCTATAGATTTTACTTTTGTCGTCAGGCGCGTACTCGACTGGATCAGGCCTTCCATGATCGTCATAATCGATACGGAAATCTGGCCCAATCTTGTACGGCAGGCGCGGGTTCTCGGTATTCCCGTAGTACTGGCAAACGGCCGTATCTCGCCTGGTTCTTTTCGACATTACCGCCGGGCGCGTTTTGTGCTTCGACGGGTATTTAAAAACTACGCGGCGTTGATGATGCAGTCGGAGGAAGACGCGCGGCGCATCGAGACCATCGGCGCGCCTGTAGAAATAATCACCACGCCTGGAAACATGAAATATGACAGAGGCTTTTTACAAAATGGCTCGCGTGAGGAACTTCACCGCGACATGGCTGAAAATTTTCTACACAATATCGACGCCGAAATTTCCTCGATCCCGCCGCTGATTGTCGCGGGAAGTACGCATCCGGGTGAAGAGCGTATCCTTCTTGAAGTATTGCGGGAACTAAGGCTCGTGCCGGGTCTTGAGAAAACCCGGCTGGTTCTTGCGCCGCGTCACCCGGAACGTTTTGACGAAGCGGCCGAAGCGGCCGGGCCCGCCGGTTTTGCGGTGTTAAGGCGCGCGCGGCCTGACAAAGAGAATAAATCCGCGCCGGTGTTGCTGTTGGATACGCTGGGAGAATTGTCGGAAGTGTATTCTTTCGCCGATATTGTCTTTGTAGGCGGAACTCTCGTCCGACACGGCGGCCACAGTATTCTTGAGCCCGCCGCGTTTTCAAAGGCTATCGTCGTCGGCCCTTCAATGGAAAATTTCCGCGCAGTCAGAGATGAGTTTGTTGCGCGCGGCGCGCTGCGGCAGATTACGGCGACGGAAGAAAACCGGTCTTTGCAGAAGAAGCAGTTGTTGGAAGTTTTTAGCGAATTATTGCAAAATGTCGGGGAGCGCGAATCGCTGGGAAGCGCCGCGCTGGCTGTTATTGAGGAAAACCGTGGGGCGGCGGAACGAATAGCCGACCGTCTGATTGAAATTTTTCCATAGGTGAAAACTTGAGATTTTCCGAATATGTTCACGGGTTGCTTTCGGATCTGCCGCTGCGGCGTCTTGAGGATGGATTTGCGCGTGAAGCGGCCGTACTTATGCCGTTTTTCGAACAGAACGGGGAAATACATCTTCTCCTGACACGGCGCACGGATGAGGTCGAAACACACAAAGGCCAGATCTCGTTTCCGGGCGGAATGCGCGAGGAGGGAGAAACTATGGAACGAGCCGCGATCCGTGAAACCTTTGAAGAAATTGGAATCGCCGAAGACGGCATAGAAATTCTGGGGAGATTTCACGATTACCTGTCAATTACCGATGTTCGCGTTACACCGTTTGCCGCCATGCTCCGCCGGCCTTTTACAGTCACCCCGCAGGCGCACGAAGTGGCGGAAGTCCTGCGAGTGCCAATCTCGCTGTTTCTCGATCCGGAGCGTCTGCTTGTTAAAAAAGATTTCATTATAGACGGGAAAACCGCGGGCGATTATTCCTGGCTTTACGGAGCGCATCGCATATGGGGACTCACCGCTCTAATAATCCACGATTTTTTTGAATTATATGAAACCTAATCCTATAGGAGTTTTTGATTCCGGCTTCGGGGGCCTGACGGTACTCAGGGAAATAACGCGCCGCCTTCCCGGATACGATTTTTTATATTTCGGCGACAACGCGCGCGCGCCTTACGGCAATCGCTCATTCGAGGTTGTTCACGCATACACGCTGGATGCGGTTAAATGGCTTTTCGGACAGGGCTGCCCGCTGGTTATTCTCGCCTGCAACACAGCTTCGGCCAAGGCGCTGCGTGAGATACAGCAGGCGGATCTCAAGCGCCTGGATCCGGATCGCCGCGTCCTTGGGGTAATCCGTCCCGTTACTGAATGGGTGGGAACGCTTTCGCGCTCCGGACATATCGGAGTTTTAGCTACTGCCGGAACCGTCGCTTCGCGTTCATACGAAATTGAAATACTTAAATATTTCCCCGACGCCACTGTTTCACAGGAAGCCTGTCCGATATGGGTTCCGCTTATCGAAAACAACGAATTCGACAATCCTGCTGCGGACTATTTCATACGTAAGCATGTTAACCGGCTTTTTGCGATCGATCATTTGATCGACGTAGTTGTTTTGGGCTGTACGCATTACCCTCTGATTCAGGAAAAAATATCGGCATGTCTGCCACCCGGAGTCCGGCTTGTCGCACAGAAAGAGATCGTTGCGCGGCGGCTCATCGATTATCTGGAACGTCATCCGGAAATCTCATCACGCTGTTCGCGGCAGGGGAGGCGTGATTTTTACACATCGGAGAGCCCGAAATTTTTCGACCGCACCGCCCCGCTTTTTTACGGCAGCAATATCCTAAGCAGACGATGTGAATCTTTTACTTCCCGCAAAATTGGAGATACGAAATGAAACCGGTTTTTATGGATTTTGAAAAGCTTAACAGTCTTGTCTCGCCCCTTTGCGACGAGTCCATGCGGGAGGCGCGGGCAAAATGGGACGATGTGGCCAAACCGCTTGGAAGTCTTGGAAGGTTTGAAGAAGCCGTTACGCGAATTGCAGGAATTTACGGAACCCCCGATGTGCGCATTGATAAAAAAGGGGTGTTGGTTCTGTGCGGCGACAATGGGGTTCTGGCCCAGGGCGTGGCTATGACTCCCGGAGCAGTAACGGCCATTATGGCGGAATTCATAGCGAATGGACGTTCATCGGTCTGCCGTATGGCGGAAAAAGCCGGAGCGGATGTCATAGCCGTTGATATGGGTATGTTTCGCCGCGTAAACGCGGAAAGGCTTTTAGACCGCCGCGTATCCGACGGAACAAATGATTTTACAAACGGCGCGGCAATGACCCGCGAACAGGCTTTGCAGGCGATAAATACAGGTATCGAACTTGTAAAAA
>Ga0082212_10000513_pt1 | contig 55947 bp, 35 predicted proteins | sample TergutNt197P3_FD_71548 | JGI IMG/M metagenome (GOLD analysis project Ga0082212, IMG submission 71548) | Neocapritermes taracua P3 segment gut microbial communities from Petit-Saut dam, French Guiana - Nt197 P3 | ecosystem: Host-associated > Arthropoda: Insects > Digestive system > Gut ...
TGCTGACAGGTTTTACGATATAGTCGATGGCCGCCAGCTCAATGGCTTTCAACAGGTATTCGGGGTAAGTATAGCCGGTAGTGAAAATGACGTCGGGCGGCGTAAAACTGTCGCCTTTCATACGGATCAGTTCATCGACAAGCCAAAGACCGTTTTTGCCGGGCATCTCAATGTCCAAGAACAGCAAATCGGGACGCAGCCGCAGGACTTCAATCAGCGCGGTTTCCGCATTTTGACATTCGGCAACGATTTCCATGTCGGGGAAATGCTGTTCCAGTTTTGCCCGCAGCATCTGTCGCGGGGAGTACTCGTCTTCGATGATAATGACTCGAACCATAGTCTTTTTTAAAATTTGAGAGAGCAAACATACATGAAAAATTTGGATTTCCCAAGCGCGTCCGATGAAAAAACTTTTTTCACTTATGAAATATAGATGAAATTTTTATAAAAAAATTTGAGTTACATGATTACTTCCATGTTTTTTTTATATTTTTGTATCGAAAATCAATTTGTATTATGTACTAAAATATTTTTAACATGTTTGAAACAAGCCATTTACACCCAATGCTCGTACACTTTCCCATTGCCTTGACCATGGTGGGAGTAGTACTTGAGCTATTCCGGTTTTTCTTTCCGATGAAGCTGTCAAAGCCGCTTTGCGGGGAACTGTTGCTTTACTTTGCAACCATCTCGGCGGTATTTGCATGGTTGACCGGATTGTTGTTTACCTCCTCCTTTTCGGGGACGTCGCTTGAAGTGCGAAACACGCATCAGTTGCTTGCTATCCTGTCGACAGCACTGTTGGTGATAGCTTCGCTCTTCTATCTGCTTGACAGGTTTGGAAAACGGAAACGAAAAATATTCCTTACCGTCGGATTGGCGTTTTACGTCTTGTCAGCGCTTTTAATTGCCGCTACGGGATACGTAGGAGGCGATTTGGTTTACACTTATATGATTGGTTTATAAGTAATTATTTTGATGTTAAACAATAAAAAGTTAAAAAAAAATGAAAAGAATGATCAAATGGACGGTATTGGTTTTAGCCATACTCGTCTCGTGTGGAGGTGCGAAACCTGAAAAAACAATTGAAAACCTGAAAGCAGCTATTTCGGGCGAAACCAATGCCAGCGCAACGTACAAGGCATTTTCGGCCAGTGCGCGCGAAGCTGGTTATCCCAACATTTCCAAAATGTTTGCTGCTGCTTCCGAAGCAGAAGCCATTCATGTAAAGAATCACAATGCCGTATTGGTAAAGCTTGGCGAGCAGGAGTTTAAGCCAACTGCCGACAGGCCGAAGGTAAACACGATGGTCGAAAACCTGCAAGCCGCCATTGAGGGAGAAACATACGAATACACCGTCATGTACCCCGGCTTTATTGCGGAAGCAAAAAATGAAAAATGTAAAGAGGCGCTTACCTCTTTTACATGGGCAAACGATGCCGAAGCGACGCATGCGAAACTGTATACCGAGGCGTTAAACATCCTGAAGGCCACCGGTAGCGATAATACGGTAAAACCGGTATGGCATGTTTGTCCGAAATGCGGCGACCTGTTCCATACGATTGATGGCTTGGATACCTGTCCGTTATGCGGCACTAAGCCTTCGGCTTTCCTGAAGTTTTAGTCGCAGCAGGAACGTACCCGTCGGGAAGTCGCCCATAGCTCATTTTTTATCCGCGCCATCTGATATTCGTGAAGTATTTTTGAATTTTGACTTCCGAATCCGGCGTGTCGTCTTTGTCGAGCAAATTTGCGTCGCAATCCGTATTCATCGGTTCCAGACACAATTTATTGTTAATCAGCCGGACGTTCTTGCACGAGCGTAGATAGAAAACCGACTTGCCGCTTGCGGGAGGCTGCAGGATGTTGTTGATTATTTCGAGATTGGTGACATCGTCGGCCACATACACATGCCGGTCGTCGGTTGTATGTGTCGTTTGAATTTTGATATTACTCAACTGAATGTTGTCGGCATGACGGATATAAAAGCCATTGGCCGGCAAAATGACGCCAAACATCCGGTTTTCGGGATAGTTTTTTTCCATTTCCGGGACATCCAGGTTCGTATCAAACTCAGTTCCGCCGCCTTTCACCTGAAGGAAGACGTTGTGAATCTTTACGTTTTCAACCCGCAGGCCGGGAACGCCCGTAATCGAACTGGCAATCAGGCTTTCGGAGGCAGCGGAAATATTTTCGATGACGATATCTTTCAACCATGAGTTGTCGGACACGTTGCGACTGCCCAGCCGGATAAAAATCGGCGTCTGCACATCGGCCATCACAATGTCCGAGATATGAATGTCCTCCATGAAGCCGCCGTCGACCACCTCCAGGGCAATCCCGCTGATACCGGTTATCGTGTTCGTTACGCCGGGGAGCTTTTGCTCCCATGAATAGCAAACCGAACGGCTGCATTTGTGCAACACGCAATCCCTCACCTGAATATTGCGGAATCCGCCGCGGCTCGCCGTTCCGAATTTGATGAAATTACAGGTAGACGCTATTTCGCAGTTCTCGACGACGCAGTTCTCCACCACGAAATCCGGCCCGGGGCTTTTGAAGCAGATCGCATCGTCGCCCGTATCCAGGACACAGTCGCCGATGTAGACGTTCCGGCTTTCGATATCGAATCCGTCGTTGTTCCAGTTGGCATGCGCCTCACAATGGACATTTCGCACATCGACGCCGTCGCACCGTCCGAAACGAAACGTCCAGTGCCCCGCATTCTTCATCCTGATGCCGTGCACTTTCACGTTCTTGCAACTGTAAAAACAGATTAACATCGGACGTCCGCCATCACGGGGGTCTCGCTCAAAAACCCATGCCGTCCCGTTACCGTCGACCGTTCCCTCGCCCGTGATGCCGATGTCATCCACCGATTCTGCAAAAATCAACGCTTTGCGCCCCTGCAGTTCGGGATAGTCGTCAAAATTTTTGCTGCCCATGATGAAGGCGCCTTTTTCAAGGTTCAGGGTAACACCCTTTTTCAGGTTGATCGACCCCGTCACGTATCTCCCGGCAGGTACGGAAACGATTCCGCCGCCTTTTTTCGAACATTCGTCAATGGCACGGTTAAACATTTCCGTATTCAGCGTTTTACCGTCGCCTACGAACCCGTATTTGTTCTTGACGGGAGTGAATGATGATAAAGTGACAACAATAGCAGCAACCGTTGCCACGCGTAACAAATGCTTAAAATTTTTCATATCTTGTTTATTAATTAGTAATTCGGGCGACAAAGGTACGTGATATTTTTTAAAAACAGGCGGGAATGAAAAATTCGTTACTTTTCAACACCCGACCCCTGTCACATCAACAACCATTTCCATGCAGGGATTATCTTAAACGTTGCTCCATTTTGCCGTACGATTGATTCTTCGTCGTAAGTGACAATTTCAAGCGTGTCCAATCCATAAAATTCGGAAAGTTTCAACAGCGCCTTTCGGCGTCGGTAGAAAACGCTACCACCCGTCGGTCAAAAATAATACCATCTTAGTACCATTCATTGATTATCATTGTATTTACTGTTTCATTCATGTCGTTTAGAAGTATTGTTATCTGCAGATAATGCTACCATCAGACTGAAGGGGCTGTTACCGCCCTATTTATCGTCAATTCTTTATCCATGTAACCAATAATGTCCTACATTTGTGCAAAAATGTAAAGTCAAATGTATGGCATCTCAATCAAAAGTTACCTTTATCTGCTGTCATTGCGGTCGTTGTTGTCAAAAGAGCGTTCGTCTAAAAGGTCATCAGCGCTATGGTTAGTGAGCCTGTCGAACTATTGCGGGTCTAAATCCTGCCAGCAGGCGCGTAAGAATCAATGGGAACGCGACAGGCTCAGACATGATTCGACTTATCGCCTCAAGCGTTGCTCGGGCAAAAAGGCATGGTACAGGAAGTATAGTTCGACAGGCTCACTAACCATAGTTCGACAGGCTCACTAACCACCCCGGAGACCGTTATCAGTCATCTTACCGTGAGAGACATCCCGATTATGCGGTCATTGAGCATGTCGAAATGTGTCCGTCAATATTTCGACAAGCTCAATAACCATATTTCGACTACGCTCAATAACCATATTTCGACTACGCTCAATAACCATATTTCGACTACGCTCAATAACCATAGGGAAAAGCAAAATTTGCGCAGGTCGAAAGCTAACGGAAAGGCCACCAATGAAGTGAAGATTGTAAAGACGGACGCGTTAATCTCCGAAAGCCCTGTCAGTAAAGGTTTTTACGTGCTTATTCCATACGAAATGACGCGTCTGGAAAACATTGTAAAGACGGACGCGTTAATCGTCGAACTTCTTAATGTTCAGGGATTACAGGCGATATTGTCTGCACGTTCGCCATAATTGTAAAGACGGACGATATTGCAGGGCGTGTCGGATCAGTCTACCTTTGCAGTAAAAATATTTCGACTACGCTCAATAACCAAAGATGTCCTCACAAACCATCCCCATCGCGTCGATTGACGACAGTTATTCCTGCTTCCGTCTTATTTCTCCGGATCAGACTGACGCCATGCGGCAATCGCTTGCTTCGAGCGGCCAGTTGAATCCGGTGATCGTTTGCCGGAGAGATTCCGCTTACCAGTTGATAGACGGTTATTGAGCATAGTCGAAATACGGTTTCAAGCGCCTTTATGCCGCCAGGGCATTACACTGGGAAAGGATTGATGTTCGCGTGCTTGAGGCCGACGATTTAAAGGCCAAAGTAATGATCTTAGTTTACAACAGTCATTCGGGCAACCATGCGGTCATTTGGAAACGCCTGTCTGCCGGCAGACACGGCTATCTCCCACGGAAAATGAGATTCTTTCATGCAGCTTTAACAATAGTTCGTTATAAAATCAAATAATAAGCTAAATTTCAAACAAATAGCAGTCAATTTTAACATGGAGTGAATAATTTGCCTTTCAATTGAGTTACAAACGTACATGAAAAATTTGGATTTTCCAAGCTCGTCCAATGAAAAAACTTTTCACAGCGGAAAGATAAGATATATTAATGTAAGTACAAGATGTGCGCTAAAAAAGTAGCTGCCTCCTACGTTTGCTCCATGCAAGCTATCCAAACTGGATTAAGTAGGGAGAAAATGTTGAATAGTAAATCCGTTTTTGCTCGTCGGAAGCGAAAGCTACCACCCTCTTATCTTTCATTGATTAGTATTGTACATTGCTTTTCTTATATATCGTTTAGTCGGAGATAGAACAATCTTCGTCGTTCGTTGGGTGCATTTCAAATTGTCGCATCACCCTACCGGTCGAGATGCAGCAAACCAAAAGGGTCATAACAGTTATGGATGTTCATTCCTAATTGTGTTGATAACCGACAATCGGGGAGCATTATCCGATGCTACTTCAATGGGACATAGTCCATAATATTGGAGTACATGGACGACAAGTCCAAACGCCCCCTATACTGGGTGCATTTTTAAAACTGTTGCATGGAAATTGTACCGGTCAGGTTAAGCGCTATTGGCTAAGGGCGTCAATTTGAGTGATTCTATCACTTTGTGCCATTGTCTGTTCATGGAGATCACCCGCAACCGGAGCATGTTTTTTGCTCCCTTGAAACTCCAGCGCTGTCCGGATAGTTTCATTCTTTTTTGTATAACCGTCCGATGCGCCGATTCTATGGCGCCGCTACCGATAATGCCGCAGCCTATTTTTTTGTATTGTTTGTAATTCATCCGTCTCCTGTTGTTTTGGTAATAGTTGATTATTGTCTTCTTATCTTCTTCTTTGGCAGGGATGGAAGCAATATTGTCAAGGACGGTTTCCACTTGGGAATCAAGCAGCAACTCTTTTTGCTGCTCGCACCACCGTTCTTTTTCGGATTTGTCGGGGAATGCCTTTTCGGCAAATGCGTACAGGTATTCAACTGCATGATAGTAGTCAAGGATGGAAACGGCAAACGGATAATTGTCATATATCCATTCCCGTATCCATGTAGCTCCATCGTTAATGAACACCAGACGGTTCTTCAAATCTCCATATGAATCAATCACCTTTTTAAGTTTTTCGCCAAAGTCGGTACTCGAACCGAAATGACCGACATATTGAGAATCCTGCAAGTAAGATTTTTTCGTGTTGGGATTCAAACAGTCGACACCCCTGAACAGCCGTCCCAGTTTCACCTCTTTCCATGGCTCTTCATTTTTTCGTGTGGGTATCATGGATCCGTCAATTTCAACATACAGATTATCCTGGGTTGATAACGGTTGCAGGGTGCGTTCCGCGCCGGGATCTTTTTTATCTTTATCGAGCGATTCTGCCACATGTTTCGTAACGCGATATACCTGCGTTTCATCGACCTTCACAAAAGTATATTTTTCCAATATCTCCTCACATTTCGCATAACAGTCCAGGTGACCTGCATAGACCATTAATTCCTGCATGTAGGGAGTGATGCCGAAACCGTTTTTTTGGCCTTTCATGTAACGGTGCGACTTCAAGAGTTCTACCTCCCCGAAACGGCTTAGCGTTTTTTTTTTCGCCTGTTCGTGATGACAGCGCCTCCCCCAAGTTGTTTTTCCATGATTTCATGACCCATCTTTTGCACCAGCGCTGCAAGCGATTTTTCGTAATCATATAATGTGGGTTCCTCGTTTAAGGATGCCACTTCTTCATAATGCTGCTCCGCCAAGGATAAAAATTCTTCTTTGTTCATCTGATAAATATTTTTGATGTTTGTACTGATATTTAATAAACGCCTTATATATATGCGTATACCTGAATTCCCGGCACCGCATTTTTCAACCTGAAAGAGTATTCAAAACCGAAATGTGCCAGCCGGTCAACGCATTTCATTTCCGTCCGTGTTTTTGAACATGGATGGACTTGCTTTCACTGTCGGCCGCACTGCTGCCGCATATGCTCGCTTGGGCTTGATGCCCAATTGGTGAAAAAGACGCTGGCAGGTTCTTGGCTTCATTACGATTCCATATTGTTCCTTAATGTATCCGGCTAATCTTTTACCATCCCACTTGTTGACACTGACAGCGTGACTGTCAATAGATTCAATGATATGCGACTTCAATTCCTGACGCTGTGCTTCCGATAAACGGGAAGGGCGACCGGATTGCTTTTTGCTGCGCAAACTTTCAATGTCGCCCGTTTCGTTGACACGCCTTATCCAGTTGCTAATCGTGCGCGGAGAATGACCCAACAGGATGCCTGCACTGTTACAACTCTCATTCTCCTTTTCCGTGAACATTAATATGGCATCAAGCCTGTGGATGTATCTGGCTTCATCGTTGCCTGTAAAGTACAACTGAATCTGCTCCCTGATGCTTTCCCTTCCGCTTATTTGTAAACGCTTCATGACTTTTTTGCCGCAAAGGTATTACTTCTTTTTTATATAAGCAAATATATTAGACGTTATTTTTATTGCCCCATTATTTTTCCTCTTTAACATCCTTATTATTTCGCATACGTGACTGTAATGTCTGTCCAGAAAAAAACGCATGAAGAAAAATGTACACTTCTTATTCACGACTATCGACGTACAGCAATTAGATGGCATGCGACAATTTGAAATGCACCCTTTATTTTTTCCTTTCGTTTGGAATTTAAAATAAATTCGTATCTTTGTGAACCAAAACGGTATTAATTAAAATTATAAGAATATGTTGGTAATCAGTACGAGAGAATTTAGAGAAAGGCAAGGTCAATACCTTGGCATGGTTAGCATGGGTCAGGAAGTCATTTTAAAATCAAGAAAAGAAGGAATCTTTAAAATTGTCCCGGTAACCGAAGACGATACTTTGATGAGTAAAGATAGGTTTATGGCAAAAATCAATCAGTCAAGAGAACAGCATGAAAACGGCAATTACAAGACACTCACGCCGAAACTGCGCAAACAATTACTTGGCGACTTATGAAATATATCATATACATCCCCGACAATGTGGAAGATGATATACTGCGACATAGAAAATCCGGAAGGAAATCCGTACTGGTAAAAATAAACAGACTTCTTACCGAGCTCGAAGAGCATCCAGCAACTGGAACCGGAAAACCCGAATATAAGAAATACGATGCTTTTTGGGCAAGGCATATATCAGATAAACATCGGCTCATTTACGAAATCTGCGAAGAAAGAATGTCAGTAAAGATTCTTTCTGCATGGGGCCACTATGACGACAAATAGAAAAGTGTACAGTATTCATAAATTACTCCACAAACGGAGATTTACATGCCCTAATAGATAACTTTCACCGTTTCGTTTCCACTGACGACGATGTAGATGCCGCGACCCGGCAATGCGACTTCCCCTCGATTGGCGTGGTCGGGGGCGGCGTGATATATCAATGTGCCGTTTAGGTGATACACGCTCCAGGGCTGTCGGGCAGTCAGTCCGCTCGCAGTCAACACACCGTTTCGCACGTATGCCTGTAGTGATGCGACCTGACACGTCGCTACGTCCGTTCGTGTTGCCGGTTTGAATGTAGCCCTGACGGTTACGACATGCGGAGGCATCTGGAATGTGCATACATCTCCATAGTCTTTGACGGGTATGGTTATCGTTTCATAATTGGTATGGCTCACCGTAATCGATTCCAACTGGTAGCCCGCGTCGGGCACGATGGTCAGCATCACGGTTTCGCGCGAAGCGGCAAACGTCCTGTCGGACGCAACACGTCCATTGATGGCGGGCGCTATCGTGATGAGACGCTGTATGGTCGGACTGATATAGGGGGTTTCTTTCCACTGGGCATACAGCACGACATCGGCAGTAATGGTAAAGTCGTCGCCGGGATTATATGAAATACCTGTGCCGTCGGGCATTGTATTCCAATGCGTGAAGACATGGCGATCGTACACGATGGTTCCCGTATCCAATACCGTCACGACCTGTCCGCCCGTGTAGGGGTTGTTCGGATCGGTTTGCGTACCGATGCCGCCGTTAGCGTGATAAGTCACGAAAAAGCCGGGTACGACCGTCAGGGTGAATGTGATGGTAGCGTCGGGCGACATGCCGTTGCTGGCCGTCAGCACGACCGGGTAGGTTCCGACGGCGAGGCCAGTCGCAATGTCCAACTGTTGCGTCGCGACGTTCCATGTGATGGCCGCGTTGCCGCTTGTCTTTGTCACGGTTGGCGCAGGTGTTCCGGCAGTGGTATATGCGCCGGTGGCTGTCGCGGCGTAACCTTCGGTCAGCGTCATGGAAGTGGGGCCGGTGATGGTCGGCGCCACGCCCCAAACCGCAAAGAACTTTTTATGTCCCGTGCTGCCCGCCGGAATATCGGCGACAGGTGCGCCGCTGCCATCGACCCATCCGCTAAAGACGTATCCCGTTCTGACAGGCGTCGTTGGAAGCGTATAGGGTATGTCGGGAATATGGGGATCATAACTGTTTTTTACGCCTGCTGATGGCATGGTACCGCCATTCAATTCGTAGTCAATCGCATAAAACGGGAAAGGATACGTCTCAGGGGTAAAGCCCAGCATGGGATATTTTTCGTCGTTATCCCAAGTCCATGCGCCGCCGGCGCCAAAAGGCCAGACGGTTGTCAGGTAGGTATCCGTCGAATAGGTCGTTTGCGACATGAAGTCAATGGCCGTCGCGTCGCCGTCGCCGTCACGGAGGCCGGGTCCATAGCCTGTTGTCGGCGTGATACTGCCGTTCACGGTGGCGTATGTGTAACGGAAATTGTCCATCAAGAGGATCGTGCCGGTACCGCTGTAGTTGCTGATGACCCCCACGATACCGCCGGTATTTGTGAGACTGCCCGCAACGTTTCCGGTTGTGAAGCAGCTTGATACATTGACGCTACTCCCATCATCGTACCGTTGAAACCATCCGATCAGCCCGCCGACGTTTCCGGCAGAAGGGCTGTTTACGTTTCCGGTAGCATAACAGTTTGTGGTAGCGCATACAGCAAACGAGGTAGGCAGCGGCGACACGTTGAGCGTCCCGTTTCCGATATGCATGCCCCCTACCAGGCCGCCTGTGTAGGAGCCGCCCGTAACGTCGCATGTAGAGTAGCAATTGTTAAGGGTACTGATGCCTCCGGTGTATCGGTAGCCTATCAGACCCCCTATATTACCCTTGTTGCTGCCGGGGGTGACTTCGCTGACGGTGCCTGCCGACCAGCAGTTCTCGACCGTACCGGTACAATAAGCATAGGTGGCGGTAAAAGCCATAATGGAAAGTTCGCCGATCAGTCCGCCTACCGATCCGAGGTCGCCCTTGACGTCGCCAATAACATAACAGTTCTTGACGTCGGTATTACCGCCATAATAGGCGGTTACCCGCCCTGCCAGCCCACCGACGCGCAAGCCTCCCGTGATGCCCGCCGGAGCAAGCTCAATGCCAAGATTGACGATGGTAGCGTTCACCGTTTGACCAAAAAAGCCAATACACTCGCCTGCCGGGCGATTAATCCACAGACCGGTAATCTTGTAACCGGCCCCGTCGAAGAAGCCCCTGAAGGTGTTCAACGTAGTAGTGGCCGGCCCGATCCCTATCGGCTCCCAGCCTGATATCCCCCATTTCGCCTCGCCTGCGCCGCCCGGAGCGAGATACGCAGTAAGATCAATGTCGTTACCAAGTTTAAAGCATACATTATTATTATCAAGAAAATCACGCACCTCGTCGAGTTCTTCCGGTGTGGTGATGAGGAAAGGGTCCAGCGACGTTCCGGAACCGCTACCGGAAAACGACTGCGCTGTTATGGGTATACACAACAAGGTAAAAAAGTAGCAAACAACCGCGGTACATGATACGAATGGTTTTACAAAATGTTTCATAGCTTTATCATTTATTTTTTGTTATACCTCACAAAGCTATAATAAAAAAAAACAAATGAAGTGACAATTTAACAAAAAATAAGATGTCGAATCGTAATATGAAAAATTTTTTAGTGAAAAATCATTTTTTTTGCTGCCGTCCTGTTACAATTTGTCATGAAAAAAAGTGATTTTCAGCGTCGATTTCGTTGATGAAACAAGCATTCTTTACCTACAGTATTCCTTCATTATTTCGTCGGCCATCGGGTCGCCCAATTCTTTTGCTTTTCTGAAGTCTTCGCATGCTCCCTGCCTTTCGTCGAGGTTAAGTTTGGCCAATCCTAACAGTTTCCACAGCTCTCCCGACTTCGGTTCCAACTTGATACCTGAATTAAAATCTTTTATTGCCACATCAAAATTGCCCGTTTTTAGTTCTAAGATACCTCTGTCTTTGTAGAAATCGGCAACAGTCGGGTCGAGGCTGATGGATTTGTCGTAGTCGAACATCGCCTTGAGGTAGTCCTCCATCTGCAGGTACAACTTGGCCCGGTCGTTAAAGGCTTCGGCATTGCCGGGGTCAAGGGTAATGGCTTTTGTGTACGCTTTCTCTGCCAAATCGTTATTACGGTTTTTCAAATACAGATAGCCCAGTCGCCTGTACAACGCAGGGTCATCCGGCTTTATCAGGTTTATTTTCATGAGCGCTTCAATAGCGCCTTCCAAGTCGTTCAGTTGTTCCTTACACGCTGAGATGTGTTGAAAACAAACGATTTGACGCCGTTTATCCTTATCTTTTTCAGTGCCTTTCAGGTAAAAACGCGTAGCCTCCGCCTGCTCTCTCTGTACCTCGAGCAATGCTGCGAATCCGAAATAGGGGTCGGGATACTCAGGGTTCAACAGCCATGCCTGATTGAATCGCCGCATGGCATTTTTTAAATCCTTTCGATAAAACAAGGCCCATGCCATGTTGACATATTCATGCGCAGCGCTGTCAGCGCTCCCAAACTTCTCCGTCATGTCCTTGCGAAATTCATTGTCTACCTTTTGGTAGCGTTCGTCTTTCGCTACTTCGCCATACATGGGTCGGGTGTCGTCGACCTTTTGCTGCGACCACAGGCAGCATGAAATGCCTGCCAGAAATACCGTAAAAAAGAATTTAGATTTTTTATTCATAATTTTTTCACTTCGTAAAAAGAACTCCTTCGCACCTCGACATAGCCAAACAAGTTTGCCTCCGCACTCAGTTTTCCGTCGTTTAGTAATTAGTAATTTGTAATTAGTACTTTGTAATTAGTAATTAGTAATTAGTAATTAGTAATTAATAATTAATAAAGCCCCACCCACTCATACGAATGACCCGTATAGGCAAGGAAGCGCAAAAAATCGGAAAATGAGATGATGAGTGATGCCGTATTGACACACGGGTGAAAACTCAGTCGTTCCGCTTTTTGCAGGTTTTTGTCCACAAAGAGATGCACATGCCGGTCGGTATCGTTGATCAGCCCGAAGGGTGTCACCGAGCCGGGCTGAACGCCAAGATATCTCGACATGCGTTGCTCGGAGGCAAAACTTAGTTTGCCCTGATGCAACATTTTTTCGATGGAATGGATATCCATGTCGCAGTCGCAGTCGAGGACAACAAGGTAATGCCTGTTTCCCTTGTGATTGCGAAAAAACAGGTTTTTGCAATGCTTGGCATCATGCCCTGCCCAATATTGACGGGCAACGTCGATGGTTGGAGCGGGCGGGTGTTCCAAGTACTCGAACTGGATGTCCAATTGTTCCAATAACGCATACAGTCTGCTGTCTCCGTTCATACTATCTTAAAAAGGCGCTGCCGTTGTGATGACTGACGAAACCGTAAATATGGAAAGGGGCGTTCCTCCCGAATATATCGCGTTGAAATATATGTCATTAAAAGTCGTTCCTTCCGTGACTTCACCGCCCGAAGATATCGTGTAACGCTCGCCCGTTTCCAAATCGGGACTGCCAAACAGGATGGACGCCCTTGATAAGGTACAGGGAATCCCGCAGGTCAGGATATTCTTTTCATCCGACGACGCGGTGATGTTATAGCACTTGCCTTGCGTGATGCTACCTGCATATACGACCGCGTTTTGCGTACAAAGAGCAGCTGTTGGCGAACTTGCAATGCCTCCAATGCCAATGAGTGTTCCGCCTGTAATCTTGAATGAGGTGCCAAAGTCGAATCCCTTTCTCGAAGAAGAACTGCTGACAGCCATAACCGTGCCGCCAGCAATCGTCAACGCACCGCTAGCATCCATTCCGTTATGCGTGGCGCTACGCGCGTATATCAAACCGCCATTGCATATCAAGTGGCTGTTGCTTTTTATGGCTTTCGCCGTCGTATTGTCATTGTGCGTCCTGAACTCATTGCCTGATGTGATTGCCGTTACCTCGCCGCCGTTGATCGTAAGCGTTTTGTCGGCATTGATTCCCTTTCCTCCCAGTCCGGAGCTATGGATGACAATCGTACCGCCGTCGATGGTCAGATTACCGTCGCACTTGATACCTGCCGCCGATGAAATGCTCGATTCCTCTGAATCGTAAAACGCATCTCCGAGGGTCGTCAAATCGAGGTTGCCCTTAATGAAGTGCATGTTGCCCTTGCTATTAAAAGCTTTCGAGGCATCTCCCCGTACTTTTATCTCAACATGGCCGGTCGTCTGAACAGTTGTCTCGGTAGCGCTTTTTATACCATGCCCTTTCCTTTCGGTTGTCCTGATGTGCACCATGCCTCCATTCAAAACGACATACCCCTTTTCGGCTTCCATCCCGTCGCTCATGGAGGTGATGTCGATGGTTCCGCCATTGATTTCAATATAATCATTTGCATGCAGACCGTCAGTCGCAGCAATGGGAATCAAAATCTCACCGTCGTCAATCCGGATATAATCATCGCTACAAATGGCGTGACGATAACGGCTAATCACCGTCAGGCTACCCGTTCCGTTAAATATCAACTGCCCTTCGCTGAAAAAAGCGGCCTTCACATCTTCGCCGTTTCCTTCCGAAACAAATCCCATACCTCCCACCAAACGATTGGTAGTGCCTTCTAACAACGTTATCTTTCCCCTTTTTCCGGATTGAATGTTCAATGCCGGATCGTCCGGATTAACGATGTCGATACCATTCATCACCAACTCGAACCGGACGTCGCTGTAAATCTTTAACGAACCGTCCTCTGTCGTGCCTGTCAGCAAATAGGTGATTTCATCATACCATGTTGACCTTACAACAACATGCGCCCCCTGGCGGATGGTGCTAATACCCTTTCCTTCGTAAGGGTTTTTGATGATTACGGAATCGCCATCAAATCTTATCTCGACGGCGCCCTCCAGTACAATAGTCGTATCTTTATCCGGGTCAAACGGATCAATGGGCGGATCGATAATAACCGGCGGATCCGGATCCGGGTCTGGTGGAATCACATCATGACCGCCGCACGACATGAAAATCGTGAAAATCGTGTATATCACGAATGGAATCAATAATAGACAACTGCGTTTCATAACATTATTATTTTTTTTTGTTAAAAAATCTCTAAAACTTAAAAGAGTAGCCGATCCCAAACAAATGTTTGTCGATCTCCTCTTCGTCCATGTAATTTGTATAGCGATAGTAAAACTGAAACGCGTTTTTCTTGTTCAGCTTATATTCAACGCCTGCGATACCGCGCCATTGGTTCATTTCGTTCTGCAGCGGATCGTTCAATGTATTGAACAATTCGACGGAAGCATACGGGGTGAACTTGCATTTCCGGATGTTATAGTCCGCTTTCAGTCGGCTTCGAAGATACAGCTTCGGATTAGCGCGCGCGGCTGTGGCCTCGACCCCCTGTCTTTTGGTACTCTGAAACCGCTCGCGCAGGGAGAAGCTAAACCGACCGGCCTCCACACTGCCCGACGCATAAAAATAATACCGGTGGCGCAACTCCCAGCCGCGTTTCTCATGATTGAAATGGATCAGGTTGTAAGCGCCACCCACCTTCAGGAATTTAAGCGGCTTGTAACTTAACTCCAACGTATGCGCAAACCGGTCGGACATGCTAAAATCAGAACGGGTACGGTATTCTTCTTCAAAGGATAGATTGAGGCCTTTCGCAATTTTCTTTGTGACATCGAAACTGAGAATCGACCCGAAATCGTCCTGCGCCGCTATCGACATGCAACAAGACAACCCCAAAAATATGACCATTAACCTCCCGACTTTCATAACTCTCCCAATTCTCTCAATTTTTTCACTTCTCAATTCTCAATTCTCTTAATTCTTAATTCTCAATTAAAACTACTCCCCCTTCGGCAACCCCGTCATCATATCCACCGAATTACTTTCAAAATTTTTCGATTCGTAGTAAACCTTGATGAAGACTGCATCCCGAAGGAAGTCCACATGCCCTATCTCAACCTTGCTTATCACGATTCCGATCCGTTGTTGCAAATCGGCAATCAATTCTTCCCGTTTATCGGGCGTTATCAATTGGATTTTATCATACAACACCAGTTTGCACGCTACATGCTTGACCCACCGCTCGCTTTCAATCAGCCAGACAAACAGTATGATCAACAGATTCGCCAGGAACATCTCCGTCGGACTCAACTGTACAGCCATCGCGTTTATCACTGAAATGGCGATGATGACAAACAAATAAGTCATCTCACGGATTGGAACGGTCTCGGTCCGGTAGCGAATGATGCCGAAAATCGCAAAGATACCCAGTGCAAAGCCTACCTTCATGTTGACGCTCCCCATCAGCATAATCAATAAAAACACGCTGATACTGATCAACGAAAACGTAATGTAATAATCCCGCCGGCGACTTTTGGGATAATAAAAAAAGTGAATGATCGTCGCCACAACAATAAAATTCAATACAAAACGCCACAATAGCTGAACAGCGACATTTCCATCAAAAAACGGCGCTTCGTTCATTAACTGCGAATCGGCCTCGCTGATCATTTCAAAAAAATCCATACTACTTCCCTATTAATTTATTCAACTGCATTAATTTTTCAATAAACCTGTTTTTTTTTATATCCGGCACCGTTAATATCGTTCCCAGACAATATTTACTGATACCCATCGGACGTATTCGCAAGTCGGACAGCACGTTTTTTGCATGCGAAGACATGTTCCCAGACTGCTTTAACTCGATGATAACCAAATCGTCCAACCGTTTCTCCACACCATTTGCCGGATTGCGGAACGCCAGATTCATATCAATGGTCAACCGTTCAGTCTTCTTGCTGTTTACCAACGTGATGCGATGAAAACTATTCTCCGACTGCGGTACAAGCGTATCCGACGGATGGGCGGCATGCTTTCCCAGAAAAGCTTCCGCCTCCTGTAGCCCGTACGCGCCCGGTTCCGGCAATTCGACACGCTTCTTTTTTGTCTGTCCCCTGTTGTTCTTATATTTTACTTCCAGAAAAACCGCCTTGGAGTCAGCGTACGTGCGGATGCGGATTTTTTCGCGTGTGTTTCGACCGTTGTGATGGTCCAAGTACATCGCACGGTCATGCGTATCCAAATACACGGTACGGTAAGTGTTCAAGCGCGAGCCGCTTATTTCCTGTACAAGATAATCTGCTTTCAGACATTTCAGGATTTCGGGCAACATGGCTGACGAAGTCGTATACTTTGTGTCCATGCGATTCATCAGTCGCACCCCGTCCATCTCGGCCAGCGTGATGGACGAATAGTCGGCAAGACCCCTTTCGATTATTTCCCTGTCCATGGTCTGTATTTTACAAATATCTTTTTTCGTGTTTTATCCTGTCTCGGCCACCAATGCGGTAAACAGCCGTATCATTTTATCTGCTGCCTGATGGGCCGCCTTGATCACATCGTCGCCGTCGTTCACAAAATCATCCGCGAAGTGATGCCCTTCGTTGGCGATGACCGACATGCCGAAGACGCGTAATCCGGCATGACGGGCTACGATCGCTTCCGGCACCGTGCTCATCCCGACAGCATCGGCGCCCAATCGTCCGTAAAACGCATATTCGGCAGGCGTCTCGTAGGATGGCCCCGTCAGACCGACATAAACGCCTTTCTTTACCGGTATATGATGCGTTGCGGCAATTTCTTCCATTCGTGCCATCAGTTCGCGGTCGTAAACGCGCGTCATGTCAGGGAAACGCGTACCAAACGAATCAGCATTTTTTCCAATCAGCGGATTCGGCATCATGTTGATGTGATCGCGTATGATCATCAGGTCGCCCACCTTAAAGGAAGGGTTGATACCACCGGCGGCGTTCGAGACGAACAGGTGCTGCACGCCCAGCAACTTCATCACCCTGACCGGAAAGGTGACCTGCTGCATCGTATATCCCTCGTAAAAATGAAAGCGACCCTGCATGGCAAGAATCGTTTTCCCTCCCAGCAATCCACACAGTAGATTTCCTTGATGACCTGTAGCGGTCGAACGCACGAAATGCGGTATGTCACTGTAAGGAATCACGACAGCCTGCTCGATCCGGTCTGCCAGTGTGCCAAGTCCACTACCCAGAATAATAGCCGTTTCCGGGCTTCCCGAAATTTTCGACGAGAGGTAATCCGCTGCTTCCTGATAACATTTTTCCATTGTGATAGTCACTTAAATCCCTGCAAAGATAACAATATTTATTAGATAATTTGAATTATTTAAATTTTAATGCGGCATTGGCCGCCTGTTCCATGATCTCGTCTTCACCCTGCACCTTTTTATCGCGCATCACGACGCGTCCGTTGCATATCACCGTATCGACACAACTCCCGTTGGCCGCAAAAACGAGGTTGGAAATGAAATCGTGATTGGGCGTGAAAGCCGGCATGTTCAGATCGATCAAACAGATATCCGCCAGACATCCCTCTTCAATTCGTCCCGCAGGGATGCCGAGCATGTCGGCGCCCGACCGTGTCGCCGCATCGAAGACCTCATGGCAGGTCAGCACCTCCGGGTCTTTGCGCCACGACTTGCCCAGCAACGAAGCCAGCTTCATCGCTTCGACCATATCCAGGTTGTTCGACGACGAACAGCCGTCGGTGCCTATCGCGACCGGTATGCCCGCTTCGCGCATCGCCGTATACTGAAACTGATAGCCAGAACCAAGCTTCATGTTCGACGCCGGATTATGAACGACCTTCGCCCCGCTGTCTGCCAAAATCCGGATTTCCTCGTCATCCACATACAACACGTGCGCCAACACCATGCGCGGCGACAGGACACCCAACCGGTGCAAATAGCGAACGGGCGTCGTACCGAATCGCTCCACGCATTGCCTGACTTCGCTTTCCGTTTCTGATAGATGCGTGTGGATGGACACATCATGCTCCGCAGCAAAATCAGCCGTCCATCTGAGCAACTCGCCCGAAACCGTATAAATGGCATGCGGCCCCAATGCATAGCGAATACGCTCGCTATAGGTAGCTTCTTTCTTGAATCGTTGCGCCATGTCTTTTTTTCTTCTCTCCGTCAGTTCCGGTTTGAAATGGTCGAAACATGCTTCCGACAACACAGCCCGCAGTCCCGATTCTTCAACGGCCTGCGCCGTAGCGTCCAGGTGATGGTACATGTCAAAAAACGTGGTCGTCCCGCTTCGCAACATCTCGACGCAGGCAAGTCGCGCGCCCCAGTAGACATCCTCATCCGTCAGTTTGGCCTCGTTAGGCCAAATCTTTTCTTCCAACCAGCGCATCAACGGCATGTCGTCGCCAAACCCGCGAAACAACGTCATGGCAGCATGGGTGTGCATATTCACAAACCCCGGAATGATGGCCTTGCGACGACCGTCAATAAGGGTAGCGCCATCGTGTGCAACGTCGCAACAATCCGCTGGAACAATCCGATTGATGGTGTTCCCTTCGATATGAATATCGGTCTGTTGGCCGTTTAGTTCGACTGACTTCAGCAGTATGCCCATCTATCTATACCCCCCATAAAACGTCGCAACCGCCGCTATACCCGTAAAAAACCTTTCGACACCGAAACTTTCGTTCGGCGAGTGGATGGCATTGCTTTCAAGACCGAAGCCCATCAGCACACTCTTGATGCCAAGCATTTTTTCAAAGGCAGGGATGATCGGTATGCTGCCACCGCGACGGACAGCCAGCGGACGCTTGCCGAACGCAGCGGTCAAACCTTGTTCGGCTGCCTGGTAGGCAGGCAGGTCTATCGGACAAACGTAGGCCTCCCCGCCATGATGATGCGTGACCCGAACTTTTACATACCCGGGCGCCTTGCGATTGACGTAATCGATAAACAACTGGGATATTTTTTTCGAATCCTGATGCGGAACGAGGCGGCAGGATAGCTTGGCGTACGCTTTCGACGGAAGTACGGTCTTGGCCCCTTCGCCCGTGTAGCCGCCCCAGATGCCGCATACGTCGAACGACGGACGGCAACTGTTGCGCTCAAGCGTGGAATATCCCTTCTCTCCGAAGAGTTCTTCCACCTCAATGGCATCTCTGTATTTTTCTTCGCTGAACGGCACCGTCGCCAACATCTCTTTTTCGGCAACGGAAAGCTCTTCCACGTCATCGTAAAACGAAGGGATCGTGATGCGACCGTCCGCATCCGTCATGCCGGCGATCAGTTGGCACAGCACATTGACAGGGTTGGCCACGGCGCCGCCAAAATGGCCGGAATGTAGATCGCGGTTTGGCCCCGTCACTTCCATCTCCCAATAGGCCAGCCCGCGTAAACCGGTCGTCAACGATGGCGTTTCTTCGCTAACCATGCTCGTGTCCGACACGAGTATGACGTCGGCTTTCAACAACTTCTCGTGAACATCGCAGAACGATGCCAGGCTGGCAGAGCCGGTTTCCTCTTCGCCTTCCAGAATGATCTTGACGTTGCAATGGAGGTTGCCCGTCCGCAGTGCCGTTTCAAAGCCTTTCACCTGAATCATCGCCTGCCCTTTGTCGTCGTCGGCACCGCGTGCATATACGCGTCCGTCGCGCACCACCGGCTCGAACGGATCGCTCTTCCATTGCTCCAGCGGTTCGGGTGGCATGACGTCGTAATGGCCGTAGACAAGCACTGTTTTGGCGTCGGGCGAAACAATCCGTTCCGCAAAAACGACCGGATTACCTTCCGTCGGTATCACAAATGCGCGATCAAAGCCTGATGACGTCAAGATTGACTTCCATCGTTCCGCACACCTGACCATATCCGGCTTGTGTTCCTGTCGGGAACTGACCGACGGTATGCGCAACAACTCAAACCACTCGCTTAGAAAGCGATCCCTGTTTTTTTCGATATACGATTTTATTTCCATTTTTTATATTTTTTTTCGTTGGGGCAAGGCATGCCTTGTCTCTACCATAAATGTTCCTCAAACCACTTGAAAAATTCCCGTTGCCATACAATCGCGTTCTGCGGACTTAACACCCAGTGGTTCTCCGTCGGGAACACCAGCAGGCGACTTTCCACGCCCAGCATCCGCGCCGTATGATAAGCCGCCAATCCCTGCGAGTAAGGCACCCTGAAGTCCTTTTCCCCATGAACGATCAGGATGGGCGTATCCCAGTTTTTCACGAGCAGGTGCGGCGAACGGGCATACGAATTTTGGGCAACTTTATTATCCTTGTCCCACGGCGGGCCGCCCTTCTCCCATTCTTCGAAAAACATCTCTTCGGTCGTGGCATACATAAATTCCATGTTGAATATACCGGCATGGGCAAGAAACGCGCGAAAGCGTCCCTGATGCGTTCCGGCCAAGTGAAAAACGGAATATCCGCCATAGCTCGCGCCCATGGCGCCCAGCCGTGCCTTGTCGATATAGGGCTCGCCGGCTATCGCATCAATCGCCGAGAGCAAGTCTGACTCGTCCTGCGTTCCATGGTTCTTCGAGATGGCGTCGCACCATTCCTGCCCCGATCCGGAGGTGCCGCGTCGGGCAGGCACCACCACCACATATCCTTGCGAAGCCATCAACATATAATTCCAGCGATAGCTGAACGAGGGACCCAGCACACCCTGCGGGCCGCCGGTACACATCATCAAAACGGGATATTTTTTTGACTTGTCGATATGGGGCGGATAGACGATCCACGTCACCATTTGCCGGTTGTCGGTCGTTGTCACAAAACGTTTCTCCACGGTCGGAATATCCAGCAGGTCTAACAACTCCTTGTTAATGAAAGAAATATCTTCGCCCTGACCATTCGTCGGCGCGACGCGGTAAATTTCAGCCGGCGCGACGGATGTGGTACGCGTTGCAATCAGCGCATCGCCTGCAATTTGTACGCCCTGATAATCATGGTTTCCGTCGGTGAGGCGCGTAATAACGCCTGTCGACAGTTCCAATTTGTGAATTTGATGCGCTTCCTGATAGGGCGCCGTCAGATAGAGGGCGCTGCCGTCGGGCGTCCATTTGATGGAACTGGGGCTGGCATCGAGCGCCTCCGAGATGTCTTTCATCGCCCCGTTCGGCCAGTCCATGATCAGGATACGCTCCTTATCGGCCTCAAAGCCGGCGCGTTTCATGCTGGTCCACAACAACTTGCTGCCGTCGGGCGAGAACTGCGGATGGTTATCGTATCCGGGCATGTCGGGCGTGAGCAGTTTGGTTTGCTTCGTTTCCAAGCTGTAAGCATACAGGTTTGAATTGGTCTGGAACGCATACGCCTTGCCTGTCAGCTTTTTGCAAGTATAGACAAGCGTCTTTCCGTCCGGGCTCCATGCTATTTCATCCATGCCGCCGAACGGTTTGAGCGGCGAATCGAAAGGTTCGCCCGGCATGATATCTTCCACAGCCGTTACTTTTCCCGATTGAACCGTACCTACATAGATGTGATTGTAATGCCCGTCTTGCCACGAATCCCAGTGGCGAGCCATCAGATCGTTGTAAATGTACGCATTTGCCTTGTCCAAATCCGCATGTATCTCATTCCCTGCGTATTTTTCCACTTTTGTCGGGATGACAAAAAGTATTTTGTCGCCCGCCGGCGCATACAAAAAACCATCGATGGGATCGTCAATATCGGATATCTGCGTTTCGTTGCCGGTGTCAACATCGATGTTCCACAGTTTCTCTTCGCGCAGGAAAGCAATGGCCTTGCCGGAAGGCGTCCAGGCCAGCAGGCTTTCGCGCGCGGGCGTTCGCGTCAGCTGCCTCTTGTTTCCGCCGTCCGCGTCCATGAGATAAATTTCGGCGTTCCCCCTGTTGGCCGAAATACTGTAATACGTTACCGTATAGGCGACCCGCTTGCCGTCAGGCGAAACGCAGACATTCCCTACGCGTCCGAACGCCCACAGCACTTCGGGCGTCATCTGTCTGTTCTCGATTAGTACATCAGGCTTCCCGATAGGGATATCCTGCCCATCCGCTTCACTTTCCCGTATTGCGCCATTACACGACATCATTGCTGCCATTATCATTAATACAACTGTTTTTTTCATAAATAATAAGTGTTTTAAAAGCGCAAATGTAAGAAAATTTATCCGAATTCTCGGATAAAATGGCTATCTTTGCGCTGCACAAAGCATTTCAAAACGCGTTTACTTTGATGTTAAATTTTTAAATAACAAGTTTTTAGATGAAAAAAAATATCTTTTTATGGAGTATAGGCATGTTGATCCTGTCATCATGTACGACCGACATTGACAAGCAGTCGGCGAATGATTTTGCACGATATGTCAATCCTTTTGTGGGCGTGGATTATGTAGGTCATACGCATCCGGCGGCACAAACGCCCTTCGGCATGGTACAGGTGGGGCCGGACACGGGAACGGACAAATGGGAACATTGTTCGGGGTATTGCAATGCCGACAAGACGATCATCGGCTTCTCGCACACGCACCTGAGCGGTACCGGTTGTCCCGACATGGGCGACATCATGCTGATGCCGGTCACCGGCAACGTATCGTTCGACCGCGGCGACGAAGACGACACCTCAACAGGATACCGTTCGGCCTTTTCGCACGATACGGAGGAAGCACAGCCGGGATACTACAAGGTGCGCCTCGACGACTACGGCATCAAGGTTGAGCTCACGGCCACCACACGCACGGGCTTTCACAAATATACCTATCCGCAATCGGAACAGTCGGGCATCATGCTTGACTTGGGACATGGCATCGGCGATACGGCTGTCGCTTCGGAAGTTCGTTTCTTAGACGAATCGACGTTAGTCGGCAAACGGCGTTCTCACGGCTTCGTGAACGACCATACCTGGTATTTTTGCGCCAAATTTTCCAAACCTGTCACACGGTTTGCATCCTATGTAGACGGAAAAATCGGCACAGACCGCAACCTCAAAGGCCAGACAGCCAAATACTGGCTGCAATTCGCCACAACGAAAGATGAAGTCGTGCAGGTCAAGGTAGCACTGTCGACCGTAAGCGAGGAGGGCGCCCTCAAAAACATGCAGGCCGAAGCGCCGGGATGGGATTTCGACCAGATACGTGCTGCTGCAACCGACACGTGGAACAAATACCTGAGCGCCATAGAGGTACAACCCGTCAACGACGACCAGCGGATCGCCTTCTATACGGCGCTCTACCATTCGTTGCTGATGCCGAACATCGTCACGGACGTTGACAACGTTTACCGTTCGGGCGATGGCGTGTTGCGGTCGGACAACAAAACCGACAAATACACGAATTTTTCACTCTGGGATACCTACCGGGCGCAACATCCGTTTCTGGCGCTTCTCTATCCGGAGATCAACGCGAGGTGCGTGGAATCGATGCTTCAGCTTTACCGCGAACGCGGCGTACTGTGCACCAACGAATACGGACAGAACGAGACGTGGTGCATGATCGGCAACCATGCCGTTCCGGTGATCGTGGACGCCTACCTGAAAGGTAATGTAAGGGAAAACAGGGAACTGGCATCCGAAGCCATCTACAAATCGTTGACCGTCTCGCATGAGAAGTCGGACTGGGAGATGTACGACAAATATGGATATTATCCGTTTGACCTGTTGGACGTCGAATCGGTTTCGCGCACGATGGAACACTGTTATGACGACTATTGCGCCGCGAAGTTTTTCGACTGGACGGGCGACGCCGAGAAAGCGGCTTTCTTCCGTAAGCGTTCCGATAACTTCAAGAATCTGTTTGACGACGAAAGCAAGCTGATGCGTGCGAAAGATTCCAAAGGACAGTGGCGCACGCCATTCGACCGGTTCCTGCTGTCGCACGCCTCAACCAGCGGCGGCGACTATACCGAAGGCAATGCCTGGCAATATACGTGGCACGTGCAGCACGACGTCCCGTCGTTGGTCGAACTGTTTGGCAGCAGGGAACTGTTCGGCGTCAAGCTCGACTCGCTGTTCTTCCTCGACATCGTCTCGCTGGGTGGCGGCTTCCACGGCGACGTGACAGGCATGATCGGCCAGTATGCACATGGCAACGAACCGAGCCATCACGTCGTGTACATGTACAACTATTCCCATACGCCCTACAAGACGCAGGAACTGATCCGCCAGGTCTTCGACGACTTCTATTTCCCGACGCGCGACGGGCTGAGCGGCAACGACGACTGCGGACAGATGTCGGCCTGGTACATCTTTTCGGCACTGGGCTTCTACCCGGTCGATCCGGTGTCCGACGAGTACATCATCGGAGCGCCACAAGTCCATGCCATGACGCTACACCTGCCCAACGGTCAGCGTTTCGAGATGAAAGCAAACAACTTATCGCAAACGAACAAATATGTAAAAGCCATTCGCCTGAACGGACAGCCGTTGTCGGGGTTTGTCATTACCCATGCTCAAATTAAAGACGGTGGATCACTGGAATTTGACATGGGTGACAGTCCTCCTTAACCTATCATTTTTTTAAGAATCGAAAAACACATGATTGATGGAGCACGACCTCTTGATTGAAGCGCTCAAACATGGCGACGCAAAAGCCTATCGCCAATTGTACGACCTGTATTACCAGCAGTTATGCCTGTTGGCATTTCAATTTGTACGCGAACGATTCATGGCCGAGGCAATGGTTAGCGACGTCGTTTTTCATCTGTTTGAAAACAGAGAATCACTGCAAATCAACACATCGCTCAAAGCCTATTTAGTGAAAGCCGTGCAAAACAGGTGCATCAATTACTTGGAACAACAGCAGTCAAGACGAAAAATAGAACTGACGCTGGCACAACAGCAGGAAGAGCGGCAACAATATTACCTGATGGATTACGACCACCCGCTGGGTAGGCTGGTTGCTTTGGAATTGGAAGAATCGCTTGCCGGCGCGATCCATGCCCTACCCGCCGAATGTCGCGAGGTATTCCGGTTGAGCCGCATGGCAGGACGTTCCTACCCTGAGATTGCCGAACAGCTTGGCATTTCGGTCAATACCGTGAAATATCATATAAAAAACGCCCTGAAACAGTTGCGCGAACAGTTCAAGGATTATTTGGATAACTGACGTTCCCGACTACCCTGTTTTGCTTCTCAACTGTCTTAAATATGAAATTTTAATTTGTATTTATGATGAATTATTTGATTAATGTAAAGTCAGCGCATGGTCGGAAAAAGACGATGCGGAAGTTATTAATGCTACTGTGTTTTTCGTTTGTCGTATTCGCGATGGGGCATCAAGCGTTCGCTGCCGATTTTTTATCATCGAACGTTATCCATGCCTCCATTGACGAAGTACGGGCAAAGGAACAGTTGCAACAGGGCGTCACGGTCAGCGGGACTGTAACCGATGATACGGGAGAGGCCATACCCGGGGTGACGATCATGATAAAAGGCACTACTGTCGGCCAGATCACCGATCAAAACGGCAAATACGCCATCACGGTTGCGGGTAGGGATGCCGTACTGCAGTTTTCTTATATCGGTTTTACCTCGCAGGAGTTCGTCGTGGGAAACAAAAGTGTGATCGATGTTCAATTATCCGAGGAGAGCACCGAACTCGAAGAGGTAGTGGTAGTGGGGTATGGCGTGCAGCGAAAAGTGAACCTGACCGGCGCCGTCTCCATGGTAAAGATCGACGAATCCATGGAAAGCCGCGCCGTGAGCACTGTCTCGTCGGGCTTGTCGGGCTTGATACCGGGACTTGCCGTGACACAAACCAACAGTATGGCAGGCAAGGCAGGCTCGGCATTGCGGGTACGCGGTGTCGGAAGCATCAACAACTCCGATCCGTTGATCGTTGTTGACGGGATGCCCGACATGGACATCAACGATCTCAACATGGTCGATATCGAAAGTATTTCCGTACTAAAAGATGCAGCTTCAGCGGCCGTTTACGGTTCGCGCGCCGCCAATGGCGTTGTGCTCATCACGACCAAACGGGGGCAGGAAGGCAAGGCAACCATCAACTATACCGGTTCGTACGGTTGGGAGAGCCTGATTAATTACTATACTTACCTTGCCGACTATCCCAGTTACATGTTGTATCACAACCGTTCATTCATCAACGGCGGACGCGATCCGAGGTATCGCGACGGAACAATCGAACAATGGATGGCCATGGCGCATGTCGACCCGGTGCTTTTCCCCAATACCGACTGGTGGCACGAACTATTCAAAACAGCGCATATTCAGAATCATACCTTGTCGGCCTCCGCAGGTACCGAGCGATTGAAATTTTATGTATCCGCAAGTATGATGGACAACACGGGCATCTCCATCAATACCGGATACAACCGGAAAAACTTCCGCGTCAATGTCGATTATAAAATCCTCGGGAACGTCAAGGTGGGCGCCAACATCGACGGGACATGGTCGAACATCAAGCTACCTAAAATCGACGGTATCAACAACCCCGACGATAGCGGAAACATGGACGTTACCAAAATCATTCCGGGCGTGACCGCCATAGCGCCCGACGGGCGGTACGGTACGGCAATGGCGTATGCCGAAGGACATATCTCGTCGGGAAACCAGTATGCCGTCATCATGAACAATTTCAACAATACCGAACAACAGCGTTTTGCGGGAAATTTCTTTGGCGAATGGTCGCCTGTCAAAGGGCTGACGCTGCGGATGGACTACGGACTGAATTTCACGAACGAGTTCCGGCAGAACTATTCCAAACCTTTCCAGATGTGGAATTTTCAATCGGAACAGCCCACCATCACCATCACTTCCAACGGCGGTATTACCAACCGTTACGAAAACAGGTACAAGTCCTTGTTGCAGGGTAGAATCAATTACACGACCCAATTGTTCAGCAGACATAACTTATCGGCAATGGTCGCCTATAACGAGGAATATTGGTTCCGGCGCTATATGAGCGGATCGCGTCAGGACAGGCTGCATCCCGACCTGGCCGAGCTGGATGCGGCGCTCAGCGACCGACCATCGGCCAGCGGGACTTCTTCAGCCGAAGGATTGCGTTCGGTTATCGGTCGTGTCAACTACGACATGTACAACAAGTATTTGATAGAACTAAACCTGCGAGCCGACGCATCTTCAAAATTTCTGAAAGGTCATCAATGGGGTGTCTTCCCATCGTTTTCACTCGGATGGCGTTTTTCGAACGAAGCTTTTTTTGAATCGTTGAGCAGTATTTTCAGCAACGGCAAACTGAGAGGCTCATGGGGGATGTTGGGCAACAATGCCGGGGTATCCCGCTATGAGCAGCGCGACACTTACGAGCGCACCCATTACACTTTCGGAGGAGCGCTTACCGAAGGTTTCAGTTCCACCAAATTGATCAACGAGAATTTCAGTTGGGAAAAATCCACCATCACGAACATAGGGCTGGAACTGGCGATGCTGAAGGGCAAGCTAACCACGGAAATTGACGTGTACAACCGTTTGACCTCGGATATGATTCGGCCCATGGAAATTTCATCCCTGCTCGCCGGATACAGTGCGCCCCGCAATAATATGGGAGAGTTGCGTAACCGAGGGATCGAAGTGACGGTGGGATGGCAAACAAACGTCAAGGACTTCCGTTTTGGCGCCCGTCTTAACGTCAGCTACAACAAGAACAAGCTGATCAGCTGGAACGAACGTTTAGGTCGCGGTTTCCAGTATTTGGACTACCCCTGGCGCTTTACTTACACCTACAAGGCAACAGGTATCGCACAAGGCTGGGAAGAGATCATGAACGCGCCCTATCAAGGTACAAATCTGATGGCGCCGGGCGACATACTGCATGAAGACTTGAACGGCGACGGCGTCATATCAGGCGACGACAGGGTGGCGTTGCCGAATGCTCCCCGCTTCTATTTCAATACCAATTACGGGCTGAACCTGCATGTTGCTTGGAGGTGGGTTGACCTGTCGGCTTTGCTTCAGGCATCAACAGGTAGTAAGAGTTTCTGGTTCGACAACTACAACCGGGTCTATTCCAACGAATCGCGCAGCGCTTATCAAACCCTGCATATCGATCACTGGCAGCTGGAAAACCGCGACGCGTCGCTGCCGCGTCTGATCATTGCTTCCAACAGCAACGGCGGACGCAATAACCTTGAATCCACCTACTGGTTGTATTCACGCAATTACCTGCGATTCAAAAACATTCAACTCGGATTTAATGTCCCGAAAAATATTTTGCAGAAAGCAAAAATATCCAATTTAAGGCTTTACGTGACGGGCGAGAATTTGTTTACCATCTCCAAGTGGCCGGGCATCGACCCCGAGAAACCCGAAGACAGATCGGACGTGAATCAGAGCATTTCGGCAAACAATCAGGACATATATCCTTTATCGCGAACGTTTGCTACCGGCATAAATTTAAGTTTTTAATCGTTAATAGCTTGAAAGAAAATGAAAAAGACAATAGTTATCACAACAGTCATTTGTTCCATGTTGTCGGCTTGCATGCCCGATTTGCTGGAACAGCTACCTCCCGACCAAATATCGTCGGGCATGTTTTGGAAAACAACCGACGACGCATCTGCCGCAGTTAGTGGCGTGTATAATGCCATGCGGACGCACTTCGGTACGGAATATCGCTTTGATTCCAATACGGACATTACGCACGGTCAACAATGGGGCAACAACGCCGGGAATGTCGGTTCGGGCGATTTCAACAGCGCATGGGATCAGTGTTACCGGATCGTCAACCGGGCAAACAATACGATCGAAGGTCTCAACAACATGATATCCAATTATGAAGACGATCTCACCTCCCAGAATCTCCTGATTCGGCTGAAAGCCGAATGTCTGTTTCTGCGGGCATTGGCCTATTTTCGTTTGGTCGACTTTTATGGCCCCGTGACATTTATGAATCGGGTCTTGCAGAACGAGGAAGCCATCACGGCAACACGTACGCCGGTCGATGTGGTCAGAGACAGTATTATAGCCGATCTGACCCATGCCATCAACATTTTGCCTGCTTCCTATTCGCCGGCGCAATACGGTCGCGTGACGAAATGGGCGGCGCTTTCGTTGCGTGGCAAAGTGTATCTGTATTGGGCTTGCTGGCTCAACAACCGACCGGAATGGAACGCCTTGAGGTCGAACGAGCAGCCCGCCACCTTTTATGGCTTGGCACGCGACGACTTCAAGACGGTAATGGATCAATCCGGTCATGCCCTGTTCAAGAACGGCGATCCGGGCGAGTATCACGATCCGAATTACCGGCAGCTGTTCAGCTTGGAGAATGAAAGGTGTGAAGAAATTATCTTTTCCGCCCAGTTTACCGGACCGCGCATGGGTCAGGGTAGCGAAATGAAAATGATTTTTTCTTCGCGGCAAGGCGGGAACAACGGAGCCATACAGCCGACCCTCCAGCTGATGAACCTGTACCGCAAACTCGACGGCTCGAAGGCCGACCCTTTGATTGCGGTCAAAGATGATAACCTGCTCAACGGCGCTACCAATCGCGATTCGTATGTCGACCGTGATTGGCGCATGCGGGCATCCGTCTTGTGGGACGGCGAAAAAGTGTTGCAGCAAAATGTCGAAGGCACGCAGTTTGCCGCCGACAGCGCCATGTTCCTCTGGGGCAACAGGGGTGGCGGAAGCTTGGACGATCCGTATTACGATTATTACAATCACCTGACAGGGTACGCTTTCCGGAAATGGATGCCTACCTATCTCGGCTATAATCGCGACGACTGCCCGCAAGACTTCTATCTGATACGGTATGCCGATATCCTGTTGATGTATTGCGAGGCTGTCAACGAACTGAATAATGGCCCGAACACCGAGCTTCAAGACATCGTCAATGCGATTCGCAGAAGAGGAAACATCATGGCATCGACCGAAATTGCCAACATGGGCAAGCAGGATTTTTTCGATTTGCTCGTCGACGAACGCGCAGTGGAATTTCTGGCCGAAGGTCAACGGTTCTTCGATTTGCGCAGATGGCGCATTGCCGAGCGAATATTCAACGCTCCGGCCGGCTACGTGTTGACCGATACGTGGGGATCGCGAATAACGGATAAATATGTGAATGCGCAAACGCTCAATTTTTTGCGTTTTTATATCATGGCCATACCCTCGAGCGAAATCATTAGGAACAACAATATCGTTCAAAATGACCCCTGGTTGTAAATAATCCTATAATAATCAATTAATAAATGTAAAATGATGAAAAAGATATTTGTATGTTCGCTGTTCCTGGCATTGTTGTCGGCGCTTGTTTCCCTGTTTTCGTGCGACGAAAAGGAAGAGATGCTGGTTACCGACAGAGCCGATTGCTACATGAGCCGGTTTCAAGTCAGAGGTACCGACAATTACAACTTTTTAGCCGATGTAACCATTGGCAGCGGAATAGATACCGTCGCATGCACTGTGACGGCAGTAGTTAAACACGGCACGGACATTACCCGCTTGAAGCCCAACTGCAGTTTGGCTCCCGAAGCCTCCGTTACCCCGTCGATGGGCGACTGGACTGATTTCAGCAGACCGCTTCAATATACGGTTGTCTCCGGTAATGAAAAAGTGCGGAGAACCTATACGGTCACCGTGACCGTTCAACCGTAATCATTGTTTAATGTAAAAATAAATCATGATGAAGAATAATAAATTATTTTTGTTTTTTTCGGTAATCGCACTCGCATGGGTCGGCGTACTGGCCTCTTGCGAGCAGTTTGATGTGGTCGAACCCATTCAGTACATCAAGAAAACCTACGGCCCGGTTATTGTCGGCGAACGCTACGACTTCGCCTTCACGGTTGCGTCCAAAGACGGTTCGGTCTTGCGCGACATGGCGATAGAAGCCACCTACGCCGGCGCTTCCGGCACGGCGCTCGACAGTAAATGCTATTGGACAGTGCCTACCGGCGCACAGGGCGAAGGACAGGAACGCTCGGTGGAGATGCTGAGCAACGTGACTGCCAACGGCAGTGTCATCAACGCGAACATCAGGGGCGACTTGACCGTGTTCGACGGCGGATATACGTCGTATGCCATCACCGTCCGCTATTCCTACGTCGTACCCGCAGAAGCACGCGGAAAGAACGTCCGTTTTACCGTCAAATGGACGACGCAAAAAGGAACAAGCAAGGAATATTCGACCGAAACCTACGATGTGAGCAACATGGACATCAAGAAAGACATTGTATTAACTGATGCGGACAACAGTACAAGCATACGTTATTTTTCCATTGCCAACATGGAAGCCTATACCCAGGACGAAGTGAACGCCCTGTCAAACTCGGCCTCCATCGATTTCGTGTACCGTTACAACCCGGATAACATTACAACGCCCGGCGGGTCAAGCGTCAGGTTGAACAACGCCATCATTGCACCCAGTAATAATATCTATCTCAATATCGAATATGTGCCCGCTTCGTGGACGAAAAACGACACTTGGATTGAAATTCGCAAATGGGACGACATGCAATTGAAAGGCGCAGTCCCCAACAATTACATCACCGACATGGATATATTGACTGCCGACATCAGGGGGATTAACCATGCAGAGTATAATTTGGCGAACGACTTCGGTACGGTTATGCAAACAGCCGACGGCGTTTACCGCGCTTATGTGTACGTCAAGCGGGTGAATAACCCGACCGGCTCCATGACGATTGGCGTCAAACGGCTTAAAATGAAATAAGTGCCATTTTAATTTAATCTTTTAAAAACAATAAGTTATGCGAAGTTTATTGATGACAGTTTTATTTTTGCTGGCGTGCACGTTGACTTTTAGTCAACCAACGCCCAAGTTCGACCCATACGTTGCACTGGAGCTTAACATGGGAATGACCCTAAACTTTTTCCGTATTGCGCCGGTTGATCTGGGGCAGGGCGAAAAGGGGTTCGTGACGCTTTTCTCGCAGGAACGTAACCTCGACCCCTTTGAGGGCGGCTTCACTTTTCCGAAGTTTCCGGCCTGGCTTGCCGTCTTTACCGACAAGGGCAAGGAGTTATGGCGGACGCAACTACCCGAACAAACCATTCCGGGTATCTGGTTTATTCCCGTTCTGGGATTCGATCTCGACAAGCAAGGTCGCGACGACATCTACTATGTGGCCAACGTAGGGCGACAACCCTTCAACTACAGCAATTTCAGGTTGATGCGGCTTGATGTGCGTACCGGCAGATTGATCGCCGAGTATCCGTGGAACGCGCCCTCGCATAACCAGGCCAACAGTTATAAATGGCGTTTCTTCCTGATAGGGGGCTATGTGAAAGGCGAACCGGTGCTGGTTACGACGCAGGGAACGTACCGCGACATGCAGCTGCAAGCCTGGAGTGCAGGGATGAAACAACGCTGGAAACGCTATTACCCGGACGATTTCGACGGGCCGCGGGGTAGCCACGACACGCCGATACTCGACATGGACAAGACTGGTATTTACCAGTTCATGTACGGCGAACGTTGCATCTCGTTCGACGACGGGAAGGAGCTGTTCGTGCTCGACCGTGATGTGTGGTACGACCACTCCGATTGCGTGCAGCCTTTTTACGACCGGAAAAAGAATACATGGAACTTTTTCACCGTGCGTGAAAAAGGCGACGACGGAAAGGTGCCCCGCTCGGTAACATTCGACCGCGAGGGCAGACATCTTTGGCAGGTCGACAGCATGAAGGGACACTGGCATTACGGCATGGTGGGCGACCTTGGCCCGAATGGCGAACGGGTGGCCGGCGCTTCGCGCTATCCATTCTCACACGAAAATCTGCGCAGCGGCACGCCCGTCGGCAACTGGCACGACGCCTACACTGGAAAAGTACTCGACCTGCCGCTGCCGCTCAACGGATGCGTGCTCGATTTCAACGGCGACGGCATCTCCGAGATATTTGGCAACGGCGTGCTGTACAACAACAAAGGCGAAAAAATCCTGACACTGGAAGATGCTACAATGTCTGGCTTATACAAGATCATGGACTTGCCGGGCGAACAACTGACCGTTTTTTATCGTGACGGCAAGGTGCAGATATGGTCTGACCGCAATGCGAAAGAAACCGAAGCCATGAAAAAACGCTTTGACGACCCGATCTACAAGATCAATGTGAAGCACAATGCATCCGCATACAATTATCACTACCCGATATTGAATTATTAACGAAAAGAGATGACATTTTTATGAATAACTTATCAAAAATCTTTGCAAAAATCTTTGTTATTGCGCTTTCTCTTGCCGTGTTTGCATGCGACAACGGGGAGAAAGCAAAAGTCGCGGCGCCCGACGGTTTCGTACTGATCAAGGGCGCAACGTTCAAGTCAGGTTCCGCACTCGTAGCGATTGCAGACTTCGAGATCATGGACCATCCGGTAACCAACGAGGAGTACAAGGCATTTATTGACGCCACAGGATTTCAGGCGCCGCTTCACTGGAAGAATGGCCGTATACCGGCGGGGAAAGAAGCGTATCCCGTGATTTTTGTCAATCGCCGGGATGTGGACGCATACACGTCATGGCTCACTTCCACTAACGGCAGATTATACCGGCTGCCGTCGGCTGCCGAATTTGAACTGGCCTCGCGCGGCGGGAAAACCGATAAAGAGCTTTATTATTGGGGTAACGACGAAAATGTGTTGCGCAATACGGAACAGGTCAATTTCAATTTCGGACGCGACAGAACGTACGACCAATGGGAAACGCACTTGAAACCTGCCCGTTGGGGGATGACGAACAGCGCCGGCCTGTACCAGATGGCTGGCAATGTATGGCACTTGGTCAACCAAAACGCAGACCTTGCCGTGACCACCTATAAATACCGCGTCGAACATCCGGTCGACGACGAACGCAGTATTATCGGTGGAGGATGGTGGAGTACGAAAGAATACTTGGAAGCAGGGAAGACCTTCGCACAATCGCCCGGCCTGCGTTATCCCGACCTGGGCTTTCGACTGGTGCGCGACCCCGAAGGGATCGATCGCAGGGAGACTAACCGAGGCGTTTGTGCAGCGACCATTTCACCGGGGGTCATAGGGATCAGCTGGGCTTTGCTCGATGCTGACCAGGCTGGAACCAAGTTCAACGTTTACCGTGCAACAGGCGTGTCACGCAGTCACTATGGCTTCAAGATCAATGACGAACCGCTCCACAGCACCTCGTTTGCCGACGAGAACGCCATCGCCGGAACGCGCTATCAGTACCGGGTCGTCCCCGTCGACAACGGGAAAGAACACAACCCGTCCGAATGGACGGGAATAACGACCGACGCAACGCCCTACCCCGTCATCGCTACGTTCAAACCGCTATTTACGAAAGGCGGCATGACGCCCGTTTTCGGCAACCTCGAAGGCTACAACAGGCTCAACTGCGTCATCCGCTTGGACAACGGTAATACCGAAACGTCGCAAGACCCCGGCATGCCGGTACAGTTGGAAGCGTTCTCGTATACCGGGAAATCGCTCTGGAGGGTCGACATCGCCGAACATAAAAATATTTTCGGCAGCGCCAGCAATGCACCGTTCACCGTCTGGGACATGGACGGCGACGGGAAGGACGAAGTGATCACCCTGCTGCAAATCGGCAAGGAAAACTTTGTGGCCATATTGGACGGCATGTCGGGCGAGTTGAAGTATAAGACGCCCTGGCCTGAAATGGCAACCGACTTCTCGCGCTCGTCCACGCGCGTTCAGATGAGCATCGCCTACTTGGACGGCGTTCATCCGGCAGTCATCACCCAAACAGGTATTTACGAAAACGAAATCATCACCGCTTTCGACAACAGGCTGAATCAACTGTGGGAATATAAGAGTTTCATGGAGACAAGCGGAACGGGCGGCCATAAAGTGGAGGTGGCCGATGTCGACGGCGACGGCAAACAGGAGATATTTTACGGCACCACCTGCCTGAACCACGACGGAACCGTGCGATGGTCTATTTACAGGGGGCATCCCGACATCATTTCCATTCACGACTATATACCCGACCGGCCGGGGCTGGAAGTGTGCTACATTGTCGAAACATCGGCACACGCCGGCGTCTACATGGTGGATGCCAGCTCTGGAGAGGTGATCTGGAAAAGCAACCGCGAAGACGATCCCGTATGGTCGCACGGTCATTCGGGGTGGACTGCCGATATATGGGACGGATCGCCGGGCATGGAGTGCGTGACCAACCGGGCAGGACACGACGACCGTACACTGTTGCTTTTCTCGTCCGAAGGCAAACGGCTTTCCGAAGAGTTCCCAACAGGATTTACGCCTTTGGAGTGGGACGGCGACCCTACGCGCGAACTGATAGGCAACAACGGAAAAGTGATAGGGAAATACAACGGGGAGGAGATCGTGCTGATTCCGGGCGAATGTCCTAATCCGATTCCCGATTCGAGGGTCGATTTTACGGCCGACCTGTGTGGCGATTTTCGTAGCGAACTGGTGGTTTCGGGAACCGATACCGACGGACGGCGGGCTATCTTTGTGCTTACGGCGCCCAAACCGGTTGATAAACGGTACATCACGCCCCGCCAGGATATGGAATATAGGCTGTGGCTGGCACGTAACCGGGGCGGCGGGTACGGTTCCGTATTCGAATACGAACTTCGAAGCAAATAACAACCGCCGCTTCATGAAAAAGTTCTGCCTGTCATTTATGCTTATGTTCGGGATAGCGGTCATGGCGGTCATGGCGCAACCGCTTCCCGAATATACCCCGCTGGCTGCCAAGGGAATGTCGCCCTTGCAAATTGCCTGTCTTGTTGCCGACAACATTGTCGACCGCACGAACTTTCAGTACGAATACGTGGTGCAACCCGTTTATCCGGATATCGAAGCGATTGATTTCGGTGAAAGTCTTGCCTGCAACCGTCCGACAGTAGCTTATGCCTTATCGACCCTGTTTTCGGAAGCGGAACAGACGGAAACAGTGGAAATAGGCCGTACGTGCGGCGTAAAAATCTGGGTGAACGATCAATTGGTTTATTCCCAAGCCGGTCATCGCGAACTGCCTGTGCAGTTCGATGAAAAAACGTATGTCCTTCCCGAAAAATTTGAAGTACGCCTTCAAAAAGGAGCGAACAAAATTTTGGTGAAAGCCATCGGCACCGGAACCGACGCCAAACAGCAAGTGCTGCTTCAAAGTCCGAACATGGGACGGTATGCCGAAAAAGGCAAGAAAATCACCTGCTCGCTGAAACAGCATGCGCCGAAAGTGACGTTATCCAACTGGTTGCTGCTCGGCCCTTTTGATAATCCCGACCGCTCGCCCGACGTCGCTTTCGAGCCGGAAACAACCATCGTCTTCCACCGGCTGTACCGTTCGGGCGGCAAGACCTTTACCTGGGACATCCCCCGTATCCACATCAATACCGACAATCCCGATGCAGGCAAGTTCTATGCCTGGAGCTACCATGTAGGGAATTTTATTTGGGGATTGCAACGGCTGAGCCGCATCACAAGCGATCCTAAATATGCCGACTATGCGGCACGATGGTGCGAATACACCTTGAACACCCTTGCGTTGGCCGATTACCAAACCAAAGAACTGCACGCCGTCCGTTCCATGAACTGGGGAACGGCAGGTCGTCCGATGCTCGACTACACCACTGCGCCGTCCATGCCGTTCATGACGCGTCTGGTGGATGAGGATGATTTCCCCTTGCGCGAAAAATATGCGGAATATGCGGAAAAGATCATGTACTACATTGCCGATGAACAGTTTCGCCTGTCCGACGGAACGCTTGCCCGACAGTATACCGGTCGTCCTTCGGTATGGGCCGACGACATGTTCATGGGGCTTCCCTACATGCTCTATTCCGCCCTGTACACGTCCGACCCGGCCCTCCGAAAGCGCTTGATGGCCGATGCGGCGAATCAGATCATACTGTTCAACAAGTATCTGTTCAAGCCCGATGCCGGACTTTACATGCAGGCAAATTATCCCGATCTGCCGCAAAAAATCCCTTTCTGGTCGCGCGGCAACGGTTGGGCTATCTGGGCGACAACCGAAGTGCTGCTCCATACGCCCAAAAACGACAGGAACTATATGACCGTCATGGAAATATACCGCAAACATGTAGACGGTCTGGTGAAAGTGCAGGATGCCGACGGCTACTGGCATAACATCCTCGATATGCCCGAAACGGTACGCGAAGCCTCGGGGACGGCCATCTTCACTTTGGCGCTGGCGCGCGGGATCAATAATGGCTGGCTCGAACGCCAAAAATATCTTCCGGCGCTGGAGAAAGCCTGGACGGCGCTGCTGACTTTTATTGGCGACGACGGCAACCTGTATGGCGTGAAAGGCGGTACCAATTTTAGCCCCGACACGGAAGACTACGCCCGGACACCATTCGTCAAAAGCGATACGCACGGGATATTACCGCTGCTGTTTGCCTGCATGGAAATGGAGCAAACACGCAGTATCCTAATGCAGGCACAAACGCCGTATGATATCACAAAATTCGGCGCCAAGGGCGACGATCGCACGATCAATACCGTTGCCATTCAAAAAGCCATCGACAAGTGTTCGATCGACGGAGGCGGACAAGTGTTGATACCAAACGGCATCTTCGTCACGGGAACCATCCGTCTGAAAAGCAATGTCACCCTCTACCTGAACGAAGGCGCCGAATTGAAGGCGGTAGGCGACATGGACGCCTTTCCGGGCAACAGGGGCGCCATGATACATGCCTATCGACAGGACAATATCGGCATTGCGGGCAAGGGGACGATCAACGGACACGGCGATCACCCGGCATTTCAAAGCGACGATTTGTACAATGGACTAAGCAACAGGCCGTTTACCATTCTGCTTAGTGAATGTACGAATGTCCGTTTGAAAGAGTTTACACTGATGAACGGGACTTTCTGGTGCATCAAACTGCTGCAGTGCAACAATACGACAGTCGACGACATCAACGTGATCAGCCGTGTTGTAGCCAATAACGACGGACTTGATATTACCGACTGCTACAACACGCGCGTGGCCAACTGTTTTTTCGACTGCGGCGACGACGCCATCTGTCCGAAAAGCGAATCGCCTGTCGGCGTCAAAAAATTGGTCATCACAAACTGTATCCTCAAAAGCGAATCCAACGGCATCAAATTCGGAACGGCAAGCCGCGGAGGCTTCGAGGATGTGGCCATTTCCAACTGCCACATCTACGATACGCGCTTGTCGGGCATCGCCCTGGAATTAGTCGATGGCGGCGTGTTCGACCGCATCGTCATCAACAACATCACCATGCACAACGTCAATGGCGGCTTGTTCATCAAACTCGGCCACCGCAATGGCGATACGCCCGGCATACTCCGCAACGTGACGGTGACCAACCTGATCGCCGACGGTATCGGCTTGTGGGAGCCCGACACGACAGCCGCCTACTTCAAAACACCGAAAGGCAGTCCGAAAATCGGCATGTGTATTGCAGGCCAACCGGGCTATATGGTGGAAAACGTCACATTGCAAAATATTTACATGCAGTTTGCCGGTGGCGGAACGCACGACGACGCACAGCATGTCATGGACGACACGCCCAAAGCGTATCCCGAATACACCAATTTTGGCATCACGCCCGCTTATGCCTATAATTGCAGGCATGTGAAGAACGTCCGGTTCGACAATGTCCGGTTCGAAGTCGCGAACGAAGACGCCCGCCCTGCATTATTTTTTGAAGATGCCGAAGGCGTCAACATCAGCGGATTTGAGGCGGATATTTCCGGACAAGCGTCCTGCTTTGTCCGTTGCAAGGATGTCAGAAACCTTTTCGTGCACGACTGCAAACCACAATCGGCAGCTATCCCGTTCCTTCTGTTTGAAGGGAAAGCCGACGACATCACCATCATGAACAACGATTTTCGAAAAGTAAGGGAGATATACCGCTTCAAGGATGAAGCGGCTGGAAAAGAAATAGATGTGACGCACAATATGTTTTGAAAACTATTCCACTAATTTATTTACCCTGACTACCCTGTTTCTCCTCTCAACTGTCTTAATGGCGTTATGGAAGAAAACTATATTGAACTGATTGCCGGGTATCTTACCGGACAGTTGAGTGACGAACACCGAGAAGCGTTGCATGCATGGATAAAAGCAGATAAACGCAATAAACGCTATTTCGACGGTATGCGCGAACTTTGGTTGGCTGCTCCGACGGCTTTTCACGATCAGCCGTTCGACGGGGATGCAGCTTATCGCCTGTTCCTGACGCGAATGCAGACGAAAACAAGCGCCATGCCTATAAAACGCAAGTCCTCCATCCGTTTCCAGCTTTTTCGCGTGGCAGCCGCTGTGACGGTCGGATTCCTGCTGGGCGCGTTTCTCAGGCACCTTTACAATCCGACTGTTGCTGTCGACGACTCACCACCCATCGCAACGCACAACGACATCATCGTTCCGCTCGGTTCGCGCAGTCGCGTCGTGCTGGCAGATGGAAGCCAGGTGTGGGTCAACGCCGGCAGCCGCTTGCGTTACGCAACCGATTTTGGACGGAACACCCGCGAGGTATACCTCGAAGGCGAAGCCTACTTCGATGTGGCAACAGACAGCGCCCGCCTGTTTGTCGTGAAAACCGACAAGCTCGACGTGAAGGCTTTGGGAACATCGTTCAACGTAAAAGCCTACCCCGGAGAAGAAAATATCGAAACGGTGTTGGTGAGTGGCAAGGTGAGCATCGGCGACGTGGTATTGGAACCTAACGAAAAACTGATCTATACCAAAAAAGACAACCATGTAGTCATCGAAAAGAAAATTTCCGAAACAAAGCCGACGGTTGTCGTATCACAAGGTACGAACAAGCTGGCATCGTCGGCCCGACCGACAGCCAAAATAATTGAAACACAGATCGATCCTGCCATTTATGCGTCATGGAAAGATGACCTGTGGCGCATCGAAAGCGAAACGTTGGGCAGTTTTGCCGTAAAGCTCGAACGCCGGTACGACGTAAAGATACAGTTTGCCGACAAGAGCACCCAGTCGTTAAGCATCAACGCCACGATCAGGGACGAATCGCTCGAACAGGTGTTGCGGTTCCTGCAGCTGACCTTTCCCGTCGATTTCAGCATCAACGGCAAAACGGTTGTACTGAAGGAAAATAAATACCTGAAACAAAAATACCAAGACTACTATAAACAAAAATAAAAATGAAATGTTTAATTTTAAACTTGTTATGTGTATGAATGAATTAATTGATTTAACCTTGCAGCATTATCGGCAAGCGATGGTGCGCAAATTCTCGATGTTACTGTGTTTTTCATTTGTTTTATTGTTCGCTGTCGGACTGCAAGCATTCGCTGCCGGAAATTCACGACCGGCAATCAGCATGGATGTTGATGGGATGACCATACGCGAAGCCCTGAAGCAAATAGAAAAACAAACCGATTATCGCTTTTTTTACAGCGATGACTTGGTGTATCTGGATAATAAGATTGACCTGAATGTGAACAATTCGGATATTGACGTCGTGTTGACGAACCTGTTCAAGTCTTCGGAATTGGGGTACAAGCTGTTCGACAACAACATGATTGTCGTATCGGTAAAAGAACAGTTGCAGCAGGGCGTCCTGATCACCGGCACAGTAACCGATGATGCCGGCGAAACGATTCCCGGCGTGAATATCACCGTGAAGGGGAGCGCCGCCGGCGCAACGACCGACATGAACGGCAATTACCAGATTACTGTTGCAGGCCCCAACGCAGTGCTTGTCTTCTCGTATATCGGCTATGAATCGCAGGAAAGAACGGTTGGCGACCGCCGCGTGATCGATATTACGTTATCCGAGAACGCCCTGCAACTTGCCGAGGTGGTTATTACGGCTGCTTATGGCGCGGTGTCAAGGAAAAATTTTTCCGGCGCGGCCGAAGTAGTTGGCGAGAAACAGTTGGCCAAAACACCTACGGCTTCGCTCGCACAGTCGTTACAGGGAAATGCAGCGGGGGTAATGGTGTCGACTTCCCAGGCCGAACCCGGCGCCGACGTGTTCATACGCATTCGCGGTAACGCCTCCATGAACGCAAGTAACGAACCGCTGGTACTCATCGACAACGTTCCCTCCACGATGGCCGACTTCACGGCGATCGATCCGAACGACGTACTTTCCGTCAGCATCTTGAAAGATGCGGCTTCGACGGCGCTCTACGGTTCGCGCGCATCGAACGGTATCGTGATGGTAAGCACGCGAAGGGGTCAGAAAGGTTCCATGCGCGTGAGCGTATCGGTCGATCATTCTTTCAACCGCCTGCAAAACGTGATGGATGTGATGGACGGCCCGCAATTTGCCACCTACGCCAACCTTGCCTACCGGCAGTCGGGCGCCAATCAGTTGCCTTTTTTAGACTTGTCAAGCGTCAGTTCCACCAATTTTCAGAAGACACTTGCAAGGAACGGGTATCTTACACAGGGAAACATACAGGTGTCGGGCGGAAGCGATAAAGTCACCTATTTTGTTTCAACCAATTATGCAAACCAGCAGGGTCTGATGTTCAACACGGGCATGTCGCGCGTGGGTCTACGCGCCAATTTGAAAGCCGACCTGCGTCCAAACCTGACTTTTTCGTTTAACACGAACGTATCGCGTCAGGAGACACAATCCATTGAGAATGGCGACAATGGTGCCATGGTACGGGTAGCCATGATGAATCCAGCCCGGAACATCAAGCCCGGCACCACTTTTGAAGACGGATACATGATCGATCCCGATACCGGCGAATATGTCGACATGCAGGATGTTGTGCCGGGAACGCTGGCTGCACGCATTTTTAACCGGCCTTTCAATTTCTCGACAAGCGGCGAGCTGAACTGGACGATCATCCCGGGACTGAAAGCAACTTCCCGCGGAAGCGTCAGTTACAGGGATCAGTTGGGATACCGGTACGATGTGAAAGCATTGCAGGCCTCATCGGCCAACGCATCTTCGCGGAACAGGGCCAGCAGGAGTTCCTCCACCCGGATGTACTGGCTTAACGAAAACTTCCTGAACTACGACCATACTTTCGACGATACGCACCACACCTCATTCATGCTGGGACAGTCGGCCGAGAAGACGACAGGCGAAGGATTCGGCGTGACGGTATACAATTTCCCGCATGATTATTTTGAATGGCACGACCTGGGCAGCGCCTTGAATCCCATCGTCGCATCGAACCTCAGTACGAGTTCAAGTTTCAAATCCATGGTTTCGTTTTGGGCAAGAGCAAGTTATACTTATATAGACAGGTATACTTTTGACGCGACTTTTCGCGCCGACGGCAGCTCCCGCTTCGGGTCGCAGTCGAAATGGGGCTATTTCCCATCCATCGGCGCGCGCTGGAACGCAAAGAACGAGAATTTCCTTAAAAATTTCAATCCCTTGTCGCAACTCTCGGTTCGCCTGAGTTGGGGCATGACGGGAAACGACGGGATCAGCCAGGGGACATCCATGTCGTTTGTCGGCTCCAACACGGCCGTCATCAACGGTACGGCAGTGGCGGCAGCCCGCACCACCTCCATGGGAAATGCCGACATCCGGTGGGAAATGACCCAAACAACCAACGTGGGATTGGACCTGGGATTCTTAAACGATGCCATCGTTTTGATGGTCGACGCCTATTATAAAAAAACAAACGACCTGCTCTATCGTAGCATGCTGCCCTATACCACAGGTTTTGCCGACATCACCTCGAACATCGGCAGCGTCGAAAACAAGGGACTTGAAGTGACGCTCACAACCCGCAACATCGACCGGAAAGATTTCAGGTGGACAACAAATTTCAATATTTCGTGGAACGCCAACAAGGTGCTCGACCTTGGCGGCGACGACATGGTGGTTGGCTACAACAGCGGCGGCGGCATGATGAACGCAAGCGCCGTGGGCAATGGCGGCGCCATTACGTATTTCAAGGTTGGCGAACCGATGTGTATCTTCATGGGATACCCCACCACGATATGGCAGAACTGGGACGAGATATACGGCGTGACGGGCAATAATGCCGACTATAACAAGTATGGCGAAGGCCGCAAGGTGCTCCCCGGCATGTTGCGCTATTGGGGCAACGGAACGAACGCCGACGGTACGCCCAACGGTTTTTTGACGGAAGAACTCAACGACTTTGTGATTATGGGACATACCATCCCCGACTTTACGGCAGGTTTCACCAATACGCTATCTTTTAAAAACGTCGAACTCACCGGCTTTTTTACATCCGCCTGGGGCAACAAAATCTTCAATGGCAACAGTGGCCGCTTACTGCGCTTCGACACGGGTAACAACTCGTTTGTGAAAGCGCTCGATGCGTATCGACCGATGAACGTGATGACCGGCGACACGGGGTATTCGGGCACCTATCCCGCCCCCGTCACTACCGGTAGCATCAATAGCGCAGCCAATGCAAATCCTACCGGCAGCGGTTCGCAGTATCCGGGCGCCATGAACGATACATGGCTCGAAGACGGCGCTTACCTGCGCTTGAAATCCTTGTCGATCACTTATAATGTACCGAAAAAGATTTGCGGGAGAATAGGCATGCAGTCGCTTGCCATTTCAGGACTTGCCTATAATCTATGGACGCTGACCAACTATTCGGGTATGGACCCCGAAATGAACAGTACGCAGGGCGGCAGCTCGGGCGCCAACGACCGTATCGGCATCGACCGGAGCTCGTATCCCGCAGCAAAGACTTATACTATCAAAATGAATGTCAAATTCTAAAGCATATTATCATCATGAAAATGTTAAAATATATTATTATTTCATTCGCCGCGATGACGATGACCGTCATGAGCGGTTGCAGTGATTTTCTGGAGGATTCCGTCCTGAACCGGATACCGCTCAACGAATTTATGCAGGAGAGTACCGAAGCCGTCAGCTTTTTCTATGGCGGCATCTACAACATGCACAATGTTGCTTTCGGAAACAACTACCTGGCAACGTACGAGCTTCCGTCCGACCAGACTTATTTCACCAATACCGACGAGACGCGCCGCGGTTTAAGCCGCATGGACTACATGTCCAATTCGTCGTATGTCGAAAACGTATGGCGGTATCTGTATCAGACCATCGGCCAAATGAATGTGCTGGAAGACCGTTTACTGAACGGGCCAATGCAGGATTCACCCTTTACGCCGCGGCTGCTGGCGCAGGCACGCTTCCTGAGGGCTTACTGCTATTTCGATGCTGTTCGCCTGTGGGGGCCGGTGCCTGTTATCCGGGCTTATTACGATACGTCGGGCGACATCAAACCGGCCAGAAGCTCGGTCGAGGAGGTCTACAACCTGATTGTGGAAGACTTGAAATATGGGCTGGAGGATGACCGGTTACGCGATTTCGGCATCACGGCTGCGGGCGCCAAGATCATGCCCGATACGGTCAGTTTTAAATATCCGCGCGATGCGGCGACGGCTGCAACGAACTACTTCCTGCCTGTGTCGAGAGGGGCTGCCCAGCTGTTGCTGGCCAAAGTATACCTCACCCGCAACGCATCGGGCGACCATGCTGATGCGGAGACCATTGTCAACGAGATGATTGCAAGGTCACAAGGGGCCGACGCACTCTACCGCCTGCTGCCCGAATACGGCGACCTGTTCGATGTAGACCGAAAAAACGTCGCCTACCGCTGCAGCGAGGTGTTGTTCGAGATCGAAGCCTCGCGAGCCGCCAGCGTCGTGAACGGTACGCAACGCGAAGTGGCGCCCAACACGCTGACCGGCATCAAACCGGCTGCCACCAATCCCAACAATAACCAGATAATAGGCACGTTGACAGGGTACGGCGCTTATGTGCCCACCGAATATTTCCTCTCGTCATTCGACGATATGCGCGATAAACGCTATTTCTGGCTATACCAGTTCACAGGCTCTGCCTCGGGCACCAAACCTACCTGGTCGCCCAACTACCGCAAGGGATACGATCAGAATGATACGGGTAGCCAGAACGACGGCTTCTGCAACGCCGTGCTGCTCCGCTTTGCCGATGCGCTCCTGATAAAAGCCGAGTTGCGCGCCCGGGCAAACGATCCGGCAGGCATGAAAGCGGCTATTGACCCCGTACTGGAACGTGCGGGACTAGCTCCATACGACTTGGACGGCAAGTCGCAAGCGCAATTGATCGACGACATCCTGATGGAGCGCGCCCGGGAGTTCGCTCACGAAGCAGGCAACCGGCTGTTCGACATGCGCCGTACAGGATTTGAGGCAGCCATGAGCAAATACCAGGCATGGTATGACAGCCATGTCGTCAATGCAGAGTTGCTGGACGGCACAAACAGGGCCATCCTGTTCGTCAACCCCAAATGCAAGGGCAATCCCGAAACGATTATGATGGAAGACCCCGATGATCCGGAATCCATGATCGCGAACCCGTTGCAGAACCAAAGCGTCGGCGGCGACTACTTTGTCATCCCCGTCCCTTTCATGCAAAATTCGGGCTATACCTACCACAAGACGTATTCGTATAAATGCGACTGGCACCCGATCCCCAATCGGGAAATCATGCAGAATCCGAACCTGCGAACAGACATGAACCATTCAAACTGGAATTAATTTTTTAAAATTTGTAATCTATGAAAAGAATAGAAATCAGTAAAATAATAGGGATCGCATTTTGCAGCGCCATGCTGATGCTGGTGGCAGGATGCGACAAACGTGCAGACAGCTTGCCGGATGGAGAAATCCCGCCTGCAGGGCCTGACATCAACATCACTTCGCGTGTAGCCGACCTGAACAGCGTGATCCCGCTTGATGACATCGTTGCCATCCCCGCCGTCACTTTCGATATGGGAATAGATACGACAAACATGCCGAGCAATCAACGGCCTACCGTGTTCTATCCCAACCAGACACCGCGACACAGCGTAAGCCTTTCTTCCTATCAGATCATGAGCAAGGAAGTGACGGTCGCACAGTATCGCAAGTTTGTGGAAGCCAACGCAGGCGCTGTGACCATGCCGCCCGAACCGTTCTGGGGATGGAACAAATATGGCGACCGCGAAAATTTCCCGGTCGTGCATGTGACGTGGAAAGAGGCGAAAGCCTTTGCCGACTGGGTAGGCGGGCGCCTGCCGACAGAAGCGGAGTGGGAATATGCGGCACGCGGTAATGACAATTATACATGGAGTGTTGTCGCCACACTGCAGGGCAACAACAACACGGGAACAGCCAACGAACGGTTCTGGTGCATCAACTCTTCAGGCGATTTCAGAATACATCCCGACGCCATCCAAACGGGCTGGGCTGCACGTCCGGTGGCTACCAGCCGGGGCGGATCCAACGGAGCAGGATATGCCAACGACCTGAACATCTACGATATGGCCGGCAATGCCATGGAATGGTGCAACGACTGGTACGGCGAGAACTATTATCGGGAATGTGGCGCCTCCATCTCCAATCCCAAGGGACCCAACGCTGCCGACAAGACCTATAAAATTGTCAGGGGCGGTAGCTGGTACTCGCCAGGATACGAATGTTCGGTATATGCAAGGGGGTATATCCCCATGGGTATGCGCTCCGACCAGATCGGCTTCCGCGTCGTGTTCGACAATTAAGGCCGACGCATCATTACAAATGGGGATGATGTGCCATCAAACAGCCGAAAATGACAAGCCAAACGCCTAATAATTATCGTATGAAAAAGTTATTATTCCGTATCACGTCTGTATTGCTGGGGCTTTCGGGCATCGGAGCTTCGGCCGAAGCCCAGTTCGAATACGTGATCGCACGCGGCAACGACTGGCTCAGTTCGCGAAACGAAAATGCCGTAAAAAAGAACATCGACGTCATGGTCGACAACGGAATAAATACCGTGATCGTCGCCGCAACGTTTATTCAACTAGTCGATTTTGCCGCTTCGGAATATCCCGAAGCGGCACAAATCCCGTCGGAGACGGTGAGACGGAATGTGTCGACACTGCGGAATTACATCCAGTATGCCCGGTCAAGAGGCATAAAACACGTTTTGCTGAATACGATGAGCCATTATGCGCCAACCAACTTTTGGAAAGCGCACCAGGCCGAACTGAATCCCGACGGACTGTTTGACCGCCTGCTGGGCGAGGCCCATCAGTTTGCCGACTACAAAGCCGCCATGGAAGGACGCGGTACAAGGATAGGCCACCAGCAATGGGACAACCCGTTCTACAAACAATTCTTTGTCTATGCCACCAAAGCAATGCTGAACGCTGTTCCCGAAGCCGACGGATTCCTGAATGGATATGCCGAAGTGGCATGGACGTACGATAAAAAGAAGATGAAAGCCGACGACTGGACCAACTGGAAGCAATGTATCGATTATGAAGCTACCGACAGGGATTTTGTGGATTATATCAACACCCTGTACGACATTCTGACGGAAAAACGGGGCGACAACTTCTTGTTGGGCATTCGCGACTGGTACATGGAAATGCCGCTGCTAGCCCAGTCGAAAGCGCCGACCGACAAGATTCTCGTTTCCATCAAGTACGGCGGCTTCGACCAACCGGTGGAAAATTATCCGCTCTGGGGCGACGAACTGCGCAAATTGGGATTTAACGTGGCCTTCGATATGCACGTCTTCGGCGCGGAGCATCCAAGTCCGCTTTTCTGGTACGATAACGAATTGATACAGAAAGAAGTCAATCACATTAAAAAGGCAGGCTACCGAAGCATCGCATCGCAGGATTTCATCATCGAGCCCGACAATCCCATACGGTCGCTGGCACAAAAGAGTTGGGGCGCAGCAGTCACCGGAACATCATTTACCGACCGCGATGCCGAAAAATTCCTCGAACCGTTTTATGGAGATGCTGCCGCCGACATCCTGTCGTCCCTGAAGCATTTCACGCTGGCGCAACAGGACAATGTGCGCCTGGCGCCGGGCGGGTTCTGGAAGGGCGACGGACTGACGGTCGGCGGACTGCTCGACAGAAGCATTTACATGTACATGGACAGCCCGGAAGTGAACGACAGGCTGTCATTCATCCGGCAGGATGTAGTGGGACTTCCCGAATATACGGAAGCATTTATCAAAGGCGACGCGCCTTTCAGGGAAGCGCTGATGCGATGGAAAAGGGAAAAACGCCGCACGCCGCAAGAAGCCATGGAGGCCATGCTCCACAATGCGGATCAATGTATCGAGGCCATCCTCAAAGCGCGTAATAAACTGAGCGACCCGGCACCCCGGTTCGACGAACTGGTAGCCAGCGCAGTGATTCACAAGCAGTTAGTTCTTCGCGACGTAGCCGTAACCAAGGCTGCCCTGGCTTACTTCATCAGCGGCGGACAACACGGTGGCGTGTACATGGCAGGCGAGAAAAATAGAATTATCGACCTCGACTATACGCAAAACAACAAGTATGGAGGCTTGGGAATCGATATGCCCGAGACGCTGGTGAATACGGGATATGACCAGACGGAAGAAGTAGCGATACAATACCGCGAATTTTTGAAACGGAACGTTTTGGTGCGCGAACTCTGTAAACAATACATGCCGCGCCGGCGTACCCTGCGGCATGACGTCAATTACAGTTTCATTGTCAAAACGCTGGAAATATGCGGAAAGACTATTGAAACGCCGGTCGCATTGGACCAGACGGTGATGGATGCGTGTGCCAACATAATCGATGATACAATCCGAAAATAACCAAGAAAAAACAAATAAAAATTATCAATATTATAAAAAAATCATCATGAAACGTATCTATCTATTTTTATTATTACCGCTCGGATACCTGTCATTGGCAGGTTTCTGGGGCTGCTCGACGAACGTAGCGTCGACGCATGGCTGGATTCATAATGACAGCGTTCCCTACGCCATTCCAAACGTGTTGGTGAGCGAAAGCGGGAAATCAATCAAAACGGTTAAGCAATGGGAAACGATTCGTCGCCCCGAACTGCGCGAACTGTTTGACCAACAGATGTATGGCGTAGTGCCGGAAGGGATTGGGGTGAAGTTCAGGGAAAGGTATGCCTCGCCCAGCTATCTGAATGGCAAAGCCACGCTCCGCGAGTTTGAAATGTTGGTCAACAACGAGCCTGTACCCCAGATGCACGTCCTGCTTTTCATCCCCAACGGTGCCAAGGGCAAAGTCCCGGTGATTATCGGTTATAACTGGGACGGCAACCATACCCAGTGTACCGATACGCTTATTTACATGTTATCGGAGGAAGACGTCGCGAAAAGAACCATCCCGCGGCGGTTGGAGAGCGCATTGGAAGGGTTGAAAAGAACCGCAAGGGAAAGTCGCGACATCGTCAAGGTAATCGATAACGGATATGCCTACATCACCGCCTGCTATTGGGAGCTTGAACCCGACAACAACGAGTGTTTTGCGAGCGGCGTTCGTGCCTTGGTGAGCAAGGGTCAGCCGCTTGCCGGCAATGCGTGGGGCGCCATTGGCGCATGGGCGTGGGGTATGAGCCGCATGCTCGACCTTGCCGAAACGATCCCGGAAATTGATGCTGCACGCTGTGCGGTGGTAGGCCACTCGCGACTGGGCAAAACGGCTATTCTCGCAGGCGTCCGCGACCCGCGTATCGCCATTGTCACATCCAACGATTCGGGATGCGGCGGCGCCGCCCTCAGCAAGCGGATGTCGGGCGAAACGGTAAAAGCCATCAACGAGCGGTTCCCCTACTGGTTTTGTAAAAATTTCCATCCATACAACGACAGGGAAGAAGAATTGCCGATGGACCAACACGAACTGCTGGCTTTGGTCGCCCCACGCCCGTTGTATGTTTGCAGCGGCGTCAACGATCTGTGGGCCGACCCGCTCGGCGAATACCTGAGCGTCTATTATGCAAACCCCGTTTATGCACTCTACGGGAAACAGCCCATGCCCTATCCTGAAAGCACTTCCCTGCCACCCCTTAACAAGCCGCAAATTGGCGACATCGCCTATCACGTCGAAAACGCCGGTCATGCGTTCAGCGCTTACGACTGGGACCAATACCTTGCCTTTTTCGACAGGTATTTGAAATAAGGTATTTGAAATAAGGTATTTGAAGTAAGGTATCTGAAATGAAAGCATCTTTTTTCAAACGCTGCTGCCTGTTAGCGTTGTCCGCCTTCGTCACGGTTGCTTCCTATTCGCAAGACAACGCAACCTACATCGTCCCGCAAGCCGGGCGTACGGTCAAGACCATCAACACCGAATGGGTGTTCAACTATTTTCCGGAGCCGGAATCTGAAAATGGAGGGTATGAAAGTCCCGCGTTCGACGATTCAAAGTGGGCGTATATCGCCATTCCGCACACCTGGAGCGTTTATGAGACCACCCGCGAACTGCACCCCTATATCCGCAACGCCTCCTACAAGGACGATCCCTACTGGTGGTTTGGCTGGGGCTGGTATCGCAAGCGTATCGTGATCGACGAAGCGTTTCGCGGCAAAAAAATCACTTTCGAGTTCGACGGCGTGCAGAAATATTCAAAAATATACCTGAACGGTACCTACCTTGGCGACCACAAGGGGGGCTACACCAGTTTTTATTTCGATGCTACGGACGCCGTCGTCTTCGGCAAGGAAAATATCTTGACGGTGGCCGTCAACCATACACCCGTCGACCGCTTCAACATCCCGCCGATGAACGCCGGCAACTGGGTGACCTACGGCGGCATATTGCGCGATGTGCGCATAGTGATCACCGACCTGCTCCATGTTCCCTATCAGGGGTCCTACAAACATGAAGGCGGAACGTTCATCACCACCCCCAAAGTGAACAGCCGGGAGGCCTCCATCCATGTCAAAAGTTATGTGCAGAACAATTACGGCACAGACAGGAACGCCCGTATCGTGACGGTGGTCGCCGACGCCGACAACCGAGTGATTGAAAAGATGGAAAGCGTCCTGACCGTCAAGGCGGGCGAGATTGCAGCGTTTGTACAGCAAGCTAAACCACTCAAAGATCCCAACCTTTGGAGTCCCGAATCGCCCTATATATATAATGTATATACGGAAGTGTACGACGACAGGCATCTGACGGATGTTTACAAAAGCACATTCGGCATTCGCTCCATTGAATGGGACTACCAGCTGCACCGCTTGGTACTCAACGGCAAGGTCACCCACCTGCACGGCATCAACCGCCACGAGGAATATGCCTGGATGGGACAGGCTTTCCCCAAGTGGATCGCCGACCGCGACATGGAAGACATGAAGCACGGTTTGGAAATCAACTACATGCGTACGGCACACTATCCCAACGATCCCTCAGTATACGGCTTCATGGACCGTAACGGTATATGTATCAATGAGGAACTGCCCAACAACAAACGTCAGAAATTCGACCAGCAGGTACAGGAATGGAACTGCCGCGAGATGATCCGCCGCGACCGCAACCACCCGTCGATCATCATCTGGAGTATGGGCAATGAGACCGACGACGCCTGCGATTCGCGTTTCGCATGGGAAGAGGACACGACGCGCATCATCACCGTACGTCAACCCTACAACGATTCCTACAACCCCGCGTTTGCAAAACATACCGACAAGGAAATGCCTGTGGAAAGCTATCTGCGCTGTACGATTCGCGGATGGTACGACAAGGATGATGCCGATTTCGAGCCCGACGACCATCAGTGGGCCGGAACGGATTACTGGCAACATCTCAAATCGCGCAGCCAGCGAAGCCTGATATCCGACCACAACGGTACGGTATGGCTGTATGCCGACCACGGTGCCGACCGCGAATACACCAACGCACCCTTGAAACACGTCAATCCCAAGGGGTGGGTCGACAGCTGGCGTACCCCAAAATACGTTTACTACCTCTGGAAAGCCAACTTCGGCGCCGAGCCGATGGTGCATGTCCAGCCCCACTTCTGGCGGGAGCGCTACCTCGGGACGAAACGGAGCTTTACGGTCGACTCCAACTGCGAGACGGTGGAACTGCTCGTGAACGGCGCCAGCTTGGGCATGAAGCATCCGACCCGGCAAAGCCAGTATGTCGTCGTCTTCGACGATGTCGAGGTAGTACGCGGTACGGTCGAAGCAATAGGGACATCCAAAGACGGTCGACGGGTACGCGACAAGGTCGTGATGGCCGGCGAACCGGCACGCCTGACGATCGAAACGACCCACGGACAGATGATGTGCACGCCCGACAATGTGGTTGAGTTCAAGGTAGACGTCGTTGACAAAGACGGCGTGCACGTCTACGGCGCCAATCCTATACTGAAATTTCAGGTGGATGGCCCTGCCAAACTGATCGGCCCCGACATGTATATCAGCGACCGCCACAAGCGCGGCGACTATGAAGGAACGATGTATATCGACGTCCCCGTGACGAATCTCGTTCGCGGAACCGGCCACACAGGCCAAGCGAAGATCACGGTTCATGCTTCAGGACTGGAATCCGCATCTGCAACGATCGACGTACTTCCTTATACCGACCCGAACCCCGTGACGGGCATCGCCGAACCGCGTCTGCAAACCGGTGGCCGCGAACCGGTCAAAATCAATCAGCTGCAGGCAAATTTTCTGGCTGCGCCCGAAGAGATGCAATTCTTTAGCGCCGAGATCACCTTCCCGAAGTCGCAACAGGCACAGTACCGCGAACTGACAACAAAAGAACTCGTTCGGCTGAACCCGGATATTGATACGAACAGTATCGACTTTCAGTATGTGCTCGATGCGTTCATGGACATCCTGAACGCAACGACCACCCATACGGGAACACGCGGGTATGTGGTGGCCGACGACCTGAACTTTATCGGCGGACAGTACAATCTCTCGCGCGCCATCACCAAACACTTGCAGGGCAAGAACTTACCGCAGGCATGGAAGGACGAAATGAACCGCTATTATGCCGAAACAATCATCATCAAGGGATACGACAGAAATTACATGGCCGAACAAGCGTGGATCGACCAGGTGCCGACAGGCGGCAAGGCCGTTTATACGGGTACCGGAAGCGGACGCACGGATGTGATGGAAATCGACGAAACCGACGTCACCCAACTGCTTGAAAAAATCTATCCCGAAGTAGCTTCATGGCCTGACAGCGAAAAGAAAAAGGCATACCTGCTGATTGCGGCCATCAACCCTTGCGTATCCCACAGTTCGCCACGCAATAGCCGCGATGTATGCACCGCAGAAAAAGGAAAAGTAATACTGATACCTGCTCCAGAAGCGCTTAGGGCAAGATTATCGGGTATCACACCCGACGCCCCGTCCGACGAAAGCAGTTACAGGCTTGCGGCGAATGGACAACACGTCAACGTTTGCCGTTTCAAGCATTACCACTACGCGCTGATTGAGATGACGGAAGCCGTCGAGCTATCGCTCACAAGCGGCACCGCCATCTCCTCTTGCGAGATAAGTCCGCTCAGCCGCAATATCCAAAGCACCCGCGACGAAAAAACCGTCCGATTCAGGCTCGAAAAACCGGGCTATGTGATGGTGCGGATCAACGAAACGGAACGAATTTTCATCTTTGCCGAAAAACCGGAAACCATCCCTGCATCCAACACGGTAAATATCCTTGGATTTGGCGTTCCCAACGATGGCGCCGCCAATATCACCCCACAAGTGCAGAGCGCCATCAACCAGGCGGCTCAAAACAGTCAGACACTGCTCTTCCCGGCAGGCGTCTATAAATGCGGACAATTGGTATTGCCATCCAACACGCACATCCACCTCAGCCGTGGAGCCGTGCTGCAAGCCGACGATGCTACCGTCGATGCATACGGTGGAGCAGGGGCGTTGACAACCAAACGTTTTATCTTTATCCACGATGCAACGAACGTGAAGATCACCGGATTGGGCGCGATCAACGGAAACGGCGCCGCCTTGCGCGCGAGGTACGGCGACAATGCCAGGATGCGGCTCGTGCTGGCCGCGAACAGCACGGGTCTTGTGTTTGATGGCCCGATGTTTCAAGACCCCGGATCATGGAACACGCAGATACTCAAATGTAAAGACGTCGAAATACGCCATGTCAAATTAATGAACGACATCGACCTGAGCAATACGGATGGCTTCGATCCCGACGCAACACAAGACATGCGCATCATCGACTGTTTTGCCTATTGCAGCGACGACAACGTGGCCATCAAAACGACTAACTATGGCAACTACTTGGCTGATGTCGACGGGATCACCGTCAGGGGATGTGTGTTCCTGACTAAAAAATCATCGCTCAAGGTAGGCACCGAATCACGCGGGACAAACATGAAAAACATCCTGTTCGAGGATAACGATGTGCTCGAAAGCGATCGCGGCATGGCGCTCTATTGCAGCGATGGCGCGCACTTCGACAGCATCCGCTTCATCAACAACCGCTTCGAACGCAACCACCCCGATGCAAAACAGATGTGGATGAACTTTACGGTTAACCGGCGCAACCCCAGCAGCCCGTTAGGCCGCATGACCCATGTACTCGTGAAAGACTGCCATTTTTATAACGAATTTCCCAAAAAATCGGAGATCAAATATCCGGACGCCCATACCGGGATTGAAGTGACGGTCGACAACCTGATGTTCAGAGGACAACGATTGACCTCGACCGAGCAGGCAGGTATCGTGGCGGAAAATGCAAAAGTGACGTTCAAGGAGCCCACGCTTCCGCTCCGACTTTATTCCTCTTCGCCCGCATCCGACTATCTGACCGTCGAGCGCATGACCGAACTGCGTGCCAGCATCGGCGCCCATTTCTTTGTCCCTAATCCACTGCCGGAGCTCGCACCCCGATGCCACCGTACCTTTTCGCCTGCCACAGGCGTTCGTGCGGAAGCCATCACCTACGGCACCCAGCATGGCATGCGCGTCCCGGCTATCCTCTATCTCCCCGATCCGCTGCCGAGAAATCCGGACGGCACACCCCGGCTAATGCCGGCTTTCGTCATTGTCAACGGGCACGGAGGCGACAAATATGCCTGGTATTCCTATTATACCGGCATCGCTTTTGCACGCGGTGGCGTTGCCGTGCTCACCTTCGATCCGGCAGGCGAAGGCGAACGCTCGCGCAACCGCACCTCCGGCACCCGCGAACACGACTACCTGCGCGGCGCGCCCGGCCTGGCGCCCGACATCGCTGCGCGTCATCTTTTCGGACTTTTCCTGACCGACGTCCGGCAGGCTGTCAGTTATCTGTGCAGCCGACCGGAAATTGACACGACGCGCATCGCCGCTGCCGGCTATTCGATGGGCTCTTTTATCCTGTCGGTCGCCGGCGCCATCGAGCCACGCATCCATGCGACGATCCTGACCGGCGGCGGCAACCTCGACGGTATGGGCGGCTATTGGGAAACAAGCGACAAACCGATGTGCCAGTCACTTCCCTACCAGTCACTCCGATACCTCGGCGACCGACCGGCCATTCTGTATGCGCTCCATGCCGACCGCGGCCCTACCCTTATCTGGAACGGGCGTGAAGATATATGCAACATCAAAAACACGCAGGAACCCTTCTTCGACGACCTCCGCGCCCGCGCCTCCGCACTGCTCGCACCCGATTCGCCCAAACAGAACCAAATTTTCACCTACGGCTTCACACCCGCACCGGCAAGCCACAGGCCCTACTTCGTCACCAAACCGCCCGTCAGCTGGCTGCACGAACAAATACGTTTCCCCAACTGGACAACAACCGACATCCGCGACATGCCCGAAACGCACATCATGGAATGGTCGGAACAAACCGGCTACCCCGTCGACAGGCTCTACGCAACCGAAGTACGCGAAGGCGGAACCAGGGCCATCGGAACAGACGTACCCGCCATCGCCCGCGACCGGCTCGACGTCTTCACCCCTGCCGAATGGGAAAAGGTGAAAGAACGGTACACCTTCGACGCATGGCTCAAAAAAATCGGCGCCACGACCGCAAGAAATGCTCCGAAACCTGCATCTGACAAAAAATAAAATTTTCTTTCTCTACTGTTTTACATGGGTTTGGTTACAATTTCCAAAAACGGCGACGATTATCCGGTATTGAAAATCCCGAATTTTTCCGTCAGGACCAACTACTGGGAATATATTGAGAATTTGATCAGCGAAGAGATACCCGAAGATACAAGGCTTCCCTATCTTGCCGTGAGGTATTTCGAATACTTGT
>Ga0082212_10000514_pt1 | contig 55932 bp, 48 predicted proteins | sample TergutNt197P3_FD_71548 | JGI IMG/M metagenome (GOLD analysis project Ga0082212, IMG submission 71548) | Neocapritermes taracua P3 segment gut microbial communities from Petit-Saut dam, French Guiana - Nt197 P3 | ecosystem: Host-associated > Arthropoda: Insects > Digestive system > Gut ...
GGGGGGGGGGGGGGGGGGGAGCGGCCCCGCCCGCGGCGGGGGGGGGGGGGTGGGGGAGGGGGGGGGGGTGGGGGGGGGTGAAAAAAAAAAAAAAAAAAACCCCCCCCCCCCCCCCCCCCATGTAGTTTTATATAAAGTATTAGTTGTCTATGCAGCTATTCCTTCAAGGTTGCTGCGTAGGTGACAATAATTTCTTCACCTAACTTAAATGAATCGCAAAAAGTAAAGGCTGGGATTATTGGAACTGGAAATATTGGCTGCGATTTACTGGTTAAAGTTATGCGTTCTGAATATTTAGAATGCGGTATTTTCGTAGGGCATAACCCTGATTCAGAAGGAATAAGGTTTGCAGAAAAACGAGGAGTTAAAACTACTTTTGATTCAATCAAATACTTTGAAGAATTTCCTGATTGCTGTGATATCGTTTTTGATGCTACCTCAGCAAAAGCTCATGTATACAATGCGCCGATTTTGGATCGGCTTTCAAAATTTACGATTGATTTGACACCGGCTCATGTAGGTTTTTTATGTGTTCCTACTATAAATTTGGAACATGCTGTAAGTCAAAAAAATGTTAATCTTGTAACTTGCGGCGGGCAGGCAACAATACCAATTGCCCATGCATTATCCGGAATTCATCCTGAAATTGAATATCTTGAAATTGTCGCTACTATTGCTTCAAGATCCGCCGGTATTGGAACTAGGAATAATATAGATGAATTTACACAAACAACCAAAGCTGCTTTAAAAGAATTTACAGGAATAAAAAAAACAAAAGCTATTATTGTTCTTAATCCGGCTGAACCGCCTATTACCATGCAAAACACCATATATGCTCTGATAAAAAACCCGAACATGAAAAAGATTAGTCATGCAGTACATGAAGTTGAAGCAAAGGTTAAAGAATATGTACCTGGTTTTAGGGTTTCTCTAGGCCCTGTTTTTGAAAACGGCAGATTAACAATAATGGTACAGGTTCTTGGCATAGGCGATTTTCTGCCGCAATATGCAGGAAACCTTGACATAATTACCTGCGCTGCAATTAAAATCGCCGAAACTTATGCAATTCGAAAACACATGGATGTAAAATGAAAAAAGCCCGTTTTTTTGATGCTACATTACGGGATGGCTCACACGCAATTAGGCATCAGTTAACAAAAGAAACGATAGAAGCATATTGCAAATCGATGGATTCTTCTGGAGTATATACTATCATTGTTGGGCATGGAAACGGATTGGGAGCTTCTTCTTTACAAGTAGGTTTATCACTGTTATCTGATTCAGAAATAATTTCTACAGCAAGAAACAACTTGATTAACACAAAGTTAGGTGTGTATTTAATTCCTGGTTTCGGAACAATACATGATGATATTATTCCTGCGATGGAAGCCGGTGTAGATATTTTTAAAATTGGCTGCCATTGTACGGAAGCAGATACAACCAGACAGCATATAGAATATTTACGGGAACATGACAAAGAAGTATACGGTATTTTAATGATGTACCACATGGCATCACCTGAAAGAATACTTGACGAAGCCAGAAAAATGCAATCCTATGGCGCTCATGGAGTAATTCTCATGGACAGCGCAGGAGCATCTACTCCTGATATGGTAAAAAAAGTAATTTCTTTGTTATGTAATAATTTGGATATTAATATAGGATTTCACCCTCATAATAATCTTAATTTAGGTATTGCCAATGCATATATAGCCATTGAAGAGGGTGCTTCCATTATAGACGGTACAATACGGGGATTTGGCGCAGGAGCGGGTAATTGTCAAATTGAAGCGTTAGCGGCGCTTCTGGAAAAATGCGGTTATAAACTAGATATTAATTTATATCAAATGTTTGATACAAGTGAAAATATTATTAAACCATTAATGGCAGAAGACAAAGGCTTGTCTGATATAAGTATTGTAAGCGGTATGGCAGGTGTTTTTTCTGCATTTAAAACGCCCGTACAGCTTGCAGCTAATGAATTCAATGTTGATGCACGGGATATTTTTATTGAACTGGGTAATCGGAAGGTTGTCGGCGGTCAGGAAGATATGATTATTGAAGTCGCCAAGAGTCTTTCTGATAAAAGACGGGAAGATGACATGTCTTACGAAATTTCTTCTCTTTTATAATAACCTTGAGAGGTGAAGACAGGGTATGAATGTTTCAGAATATATTTTTGATTTTTTTTCTAAAAAAGGGGTAAATACAGTCTTCATGATTACAGGCGGTCAGGCAATGTATCTTGATGATGCTGTTGGTAAAAACGGTAATTATAAAATTATATGTACACACCATGAACAATCGGCAACAATGGCAGGTGATGCATATGGGAGAATCAAAAATAAACCCGCCATTGCTCTGGTAACAGCAGGACCAGGCAGTGTAAATGCGTTAAACGGTGTTGTGGGAGGATATACCGATTCATCGCCAATGATTATTATTTCCGGGCAGGCAAATTTTTCATTTGTAAAATACCAGGATGAAACAAATATTCGGCAATTTGGTGTTCAGGGAATTAATATAAAACCGCTTGTCAGTCATTATGTGAAGTATTTCGTTACAATAGATGAGGTATCTAAGCTGCAGTTTTATCTTGAAAAAACTTATAAAGAAGCAACTACCGGAAGACCAGGTCCTGTTTGGATCGATGTTCCTCTTGACTTGCAAAGACAATCCGTCGATGTAGATTCTTTATTAACTATAAATGATGATGTTAAAAAAACTATTTCTTTCGCAGATAGATATTACAACCAGATTATTAATGAATTAAACAAGTCAAAACGACCGGTGTTTTTGGTTGGACAGGGAGTAAGCCTTGCAAATGCCCGTGAAGATTTTTCACAGTTACTTGAAAAAATAAAAATACCGGTAATAACTTCCCGTTTAGGTATTGATCTTATCGAAAGTGATAACAAGCTCTACGTTGGCAGACCGGGTAACTACGGTGAACGTTCTGCGAATTTTGCGATTCAAAATTCTGATTTAATTATTTCAATAGGATGCAGACTGGCTTCATCGTTGATCGGACATGCTCCAGATGACTTTGGTAAAAAAGCGTTTAAATTTGTTGTAGATATTGATGAGAAAGAGTTAAATAAACCGGGGATTAAAATCGATACAAAAATTTGCATGGATTGCAAAGAGTTCATTGTTGGTTTGATAAAGTACATGACAGAATATCAAAGATTTGATTTTTCTGAATGGATTATCATGTGTAATAACTGGAAGAATAATTATCCGGTTGTACAGCCGGAATATAAAGATGAAAAACCGGTTAATTCTTATTATTTTATAGACAGGCTGTCTGCTTTATCATCAAAGAATGCCAATATATTAGTAGATACTGGTTCTTGTTTTCATGTTGCCTGTCAAACATGGAAGATAAAAAAAGGACAACATTATCTGACAACCGGAGGTTTGTCGTCAATGGGATATTGGGTTGCCGGAATTGGCGCTTGTATGGCGAACGATAAAAAAGAAACCATTGTGATCACTGGTGATGGCAGTTTGCAATTTAATATTCAGGAATTTGCGACAATTAAACATAACAAGCTGCCTATTAAAGTATTTATATTAAACAATAACGGATATTTGCTTATACGGCACACTCAAAGAAATTTTATGGACGATAGGTTTGTTGGCGAAAGTCCGCAAACCGGTGTCTGGTGCCCTGACAGCTTGGAAATTGCCGGGGCTTATGGCATTAAAGCCCTGCGTATTAATGATGTAAATGAAGTCGATGATAAAATTAAAGAAGTATTGTCCTATAATGAACCTGTTGTCTGTGATGTCATGACTCCTGAATGGCAACTGCTAATACCGCGAGTATCATCAGAGAGACTTCCTGACGGTTCAATTGTTTCGCGTGATTACTCTGATATGTTCCCTTATCTTCCAAGGGATGAATATCAAAGAAACTTGATTGCTGAGTAAATATATTTGAAAACAATTGCATTAACAGGTGCAACAAGTATGATTGGACTAGCTATAATCAAGCAATGTATCAAACAATCAATTAACGTGATTGCCTTTGTTCGCCCCAATTCGTCAAGAATAAACTTATTGCCGAAATCTAATTTGATAACAATTATAAGTTGCTATCTTGATGAATTAAAAAATTTTGATTCTGTAAAAAATGATTTGAACAAACCGGAAGTTTTTTATCACCTGGGCTGGGATTATACAAATAAGCAAGAACGTGATAATAATTATAAACAATTATCGAATATACATCATACATTATCAGCTGTACAACTGGCAGCAAAACTGGGCTGTAATAGATTTGTTGGCGCCGGTTCTCAAGCTGAGTATGGCAGTTCATTAAAACCATTGGCCGCTAGTACTCCTGTTAATCCGGATATTGCATACGGAATAGCAAAATATGCTGCCGGAAAGTTTGCAAAAATTGAATGTGATAAATTTAAACTTGAATATATATGGGTACGTATTTTGAGCGTGTATGGTATTCACGATAATTATAATACACTGATTAAAACTTTTATTCTTAATTGCAAGAATAACCATCCTATGGCATTAGGCCATTGTACGCACATCTGGGATTATCTCCATGAAGATGATGCAGGGCCAGCTTTTTTGGCAGTTGGGGAAAAAGGAAAAAATGGAAATATATATTGCCTTGGCAGTGGGATTGGAAAGCCATTAAGAGAATACCTTGAAACAATGAAGAAGATAATAAATCCTATATATACACTCCAATATGGCGAAATTCCTTATACAGAGAAATCTGTTTTACATCTTTGCGCTGATATTACAGAGCTAACCAAAGACACCGGATGGAAACCTGAAATCTCTTTTGAAGTTGGAATAAAAAGAGTAATTGAAAGCAGTAAATAAGAATAACATTGGTTTATTGTTAGTCCAGTTTGTAAAATTCGGAGTTGTAGGTCTTTCTAATACAGCAATTTCTTATGCTGTTTACTCTTTATTTGTATATCTTGGCTTTCATTATCTTATTGCCAGTATTATAGCATTTTTTATCGGTGTATTAAATTCCTTCTTCTGGAATAATAAGTTTGTTTTTAAAAATGAAGCAGATCAAAAACGCAATATTTTATTCTCTCTTTTTAAGACTTATGTCTCTTATGCCTTTACAGGACTGGTTTTGCAAAATGTACTGTTATTTGTCTTTATTGAAATCTTTATCATATCAAAATATATAGCTCCCCTTATTGGATTGGTAATTACCATTCCACTAAATTTTATTTTAAACAAATTATGGGCTTTTCGGTCTGTACGAGATAAGGACATACCTGGTGAAAAAAATCAGTGTGCTGATACCCTGTTACAATGAACAGGAAAATGTTGTACCCATAAGCAATGAAATTGTTAATACTCTTGAAAATGAGCTCGCAGCATATGATTATGAGATTATTTTTATTGATAATTATTCAATTGATAATACAAAACCGTTATTGCGGGAGCTTTGTAAAAGTAATAAAAAGATAAAAGCTATTTTTAATGCAAAAAATTTCGGACAGTTTAATTCTCCTTATTACGGAATGTGCCAGACATCTGGAGAACTTACTATTGTTATTTGTGCAGATTTTCAGGATCCGATAGAACTTATTCCTACTTTTATCCAGGAATGGGAAAATGGATTCAAAATTATTTCAGGTATAAAGACAAGGAGCAAAGAAAACCAGCTAATTAGGTTCTTTCGTACTTGTTATTATAAAATAATAAAAAAAATGTCAAATAACGTTGAACAAATTGAACATTTTACCGGATTCGGACTGTATGACAAATCATTCATAGATATATTAAGAAATTTAAATGATCCAATACCTTTTCTTCGTGGCATTGTGGCAGAACTTGGATTTCGAAGAAAAGAAATATTGTATGAACAGCAAAAACGACGTGCGGGAAAAACGAAAAATAACTGGTATACACTTTATGATGCAGCGATGTTGAGCTTTACTTCCTATACAAAAATAGGTCTCCGGATTGCCACAATTACAGGATTTATCCTTGCAGGATTAACTTTTATTATTGCCTTGGTTTATTTCTTTTATAAACTATTATATTGGGATAGTTTTGCGATTGGGATTGCGCCATTAATAATTGGCGTATTCTTTTTGAGTTCCCTCCAATTGTTTTTTATTGGTTTTATTGGAGAATATGTAATGTCAATTAACACCAGGATAATGAATAGACCGCTGGTGATAGAGGAAGAAAGGATAAATTTTTGAATTTCCAAAAAAATCTTACATGCAGTTATACAAAAAACCATAATTCTTGGAGAGATGTTGATGAGTGAAAGAAATATTGAAAAATACAGAGAGAATTATCTTGCTCTTGATTTTGAAAATTATCAGATAATATTCAGGCGAAAAAAAGTTTTTGAAAGAATAAATTTATATAAACATGATCATTTATTGGAGGTTGGATGCGGAGAAAAACCGCTCTTTGATTATTTTGATGATTATAAAACAATGACGATTATTGAACCTGATCAATATTTTGTAGATACTGCTCTTTCACTTTCTTCTGGTAATAAAAAAATATCTATTATACAAGGTTTCCTGGAAGAAAATATTTCACAGCTCAAAGAAAAAGAGTATGATTTAATAATTATTAGCGGTTTATTGCATGAAGTTGAAAATCCAAATAAATTTTTACAATGTATAAAGAAATTATGCAGTAAAAATACTGTTATACACATCAATGTGCCAAATCCTCATTCATTTCACAGAATTCTGGCGCTAGAAATGGGTCTTATCGAAAATGTTTACGCAAGGTCTGAAAATATGATTCGTTTAGGCATAAATAATTTCTTTACCCTTAACTCTTTAAAATCTACTGTCGAGCAATTGGGCTTTAATATATTGGAAACAGGTGATTACTTTTTAAAACCTTTCTCTCATTCTCAAATGCAGCGATTACTGGATATTGATTTGTTTGATCAAAATTTTCTTACAGGCCTGTATAATATAACAAAATATTTTCCGGGCATGGGTTCGGAAATATTTATTGATTGTTCTATTTCTGACAATTATTTATAGCGATCGGATCATGAACTTTATCCCTCAAATACTCCAATTGCCAAAAATTTCCGATAAACGCGGTAATCTTTCATTTTTTGAAAACAATAATCAAATACCATTTATTATCAAATATACTCATTGGATATATGATGTCCCGGGTGGTGTGTCCCGGGAAGGATATGCTTATAAAGAAAATGAAGAGTTTATTGTGGCATTATCGGGTAGTTTTGATATTAATCTTGATGATGGATTTGAAAAGAAAATATTCAACATGAATCGTCCATATTATGGTTTATATATACCCAAAATGCATTGGAGAGAAATAAATAATTTTTCAACCAATTCTTTGGCTTTAATTGTTGCAAAAGCAAAATATGAAGAAAATGATTATATCCGTAACTATAATGATTTTTATTTATTTAAGCAAAAAAAATGAAAAAAACATCTGTTTTTGACTGTTCCATAATTAAACTGCCGGTTACTCATGTTGAAAATGGAAATATAACGGCAATAGAAAATGGAAAAAATATTCCATTTGATGTACATCGTGTTTATTATTTATACGACATTCCTGCCGGTGAATCCAGAGGAGGTCATGCTCATAGAAAGTTAATGCAATTGATTATAGCAGTGTCTGGCAGCTTCGATGTTATCTTATTTGATGGAAACAACAGACATTCTATTACTTTAAACCGGCCTTTCACTGGTTTATTGATAGTTCCCGGGATTTGGAGAGAAATGCAAAATTTTTCTTCCGGTTCGGTCTGTTTGGTTTTAGCCTCGCATGAATATGATGAAAATGATTATATTCGTGAATATGATGCTTTTCTTAAGTGGAAATAATTAAAATAAGTATTTTTAATTTTTCATAATGTAGACAAGGAAGTCTAATTGTTTAAAATAATTCCTTTTGAAGAAAAATTCGAGGCGGAATGGGACAAATTTATTGCAAATGATGCTATAAATGGAACATTCCTACAATCAAGAAATTTTTTAAATTATCATCCTAAAGACAGGTTTATTGATAATTCAATTTTAATATTAAAGGAAAACAAGCTTGTATCTGTTGTTCCTGGCTGTATTATAAAAGAAGATGGAAATAAAATATTTTCTTCCCATTCAGGAAGTACTTTTGGAGGGATTGTTATTCACAAAAAATATTATAATGCTTTAAATGTTATTGAAATGATTAAAACATTAAATGATTATTTAATAAAGCATGAATTTCAAAAAAGTTTATTAAAGATTACATCTGATTTATTGTGTAAAGAAAAAAGTGATTTGTTGCAGTATGCATTAAGTTATTGTGGGTATAATAATTATTCTGAATTAAGTACCTATATTGATTTTTCTAATGGATATTCTCAGGAAATACAATGTAATTTTAATTATCGTCAAAAACGGAATTTGAAATGTGCCTTAAAGATAGATATGGATTTTAAACGCATAGAATCATTTGAAGAAATCAGAAATTTTTACTCTATTTTAGAAAAGAACCTGTTAAAATTTAAAACAAAACCTGTTCATACACTAGATGAATTAATTGATTTCAAAGATAATCGTTTAAAAAATTACATTGATTTCTACGGAGTTTATTATAGAGATGAAATAATTGCAGGTACCATGATATTTAAAATTGATAAAGTGATTCATACTCAATACCTTGCCGCTAATTCTGAATACTTTGAATTTAGACCGATGACTTTTTTATATTATAATTTGATCAAGTGGGCATGGGGTAAAGATTTTAAAAAATTATCCTGGGGAATATCAACCGAGAAGCGAGGAACTTCTCTGAACGAGACTCTTTTAGCGTTCAAGGAATCATTTGGAAGTAAATATATGTTAAACAGGATTTATTATAGGTTTTTTTCCGATTAAATAATTATTATGAATATTCCATTTCTTTCATTAAAAAACTTAACCAACAAATATAATCAGGAAATTAATAATGCAATGGTCCGTGTTATAAATTCCGGAAGGTATTTACAGGGGGAAGAAAACGCGGCATTTGAATTGAACTATGCTTGTTATATAGGGACAAAACAAACTATTGGCTGTGCAAATGGCTTGGATGCTCTTATCCTGATATTACAGGCCTACATGGAACTGGGTTTAATGTTTCCAGGAGATGAGGTAATTGTTCCTGCCAATACCTTTATTGCGTCTATTTTAGCTATTACAGAAAATAATCTTGTCCCTGTATTGGTAGAGCCGGATATTACTACATATCAGATTGATGATTCAAAAATTGAGAAATCAATAACATCAAAAACAAAGGCGATTATGATTGTTCATTTATACGGACAATGTGCATATACAAACAAAATTGGAGAAATCTGTAAAAAGTATAATTTAAAACTAATAGAAGATAATGCACAGGCTCATGGTTGTTTATATAACAACAGAAAAACAGGATCTCTTGGCAATGCTGCAGGACATAGCTTTTATCCAGGAAAAAACCTTGGCGCATTGGGAGATGGGGGAGCTGTAACAACTGATGATGAAGAACTTGCCAATATAATCAGAAAAATAGCAAATTACGGTTCATCAAAAAAATATGTCTTTAAGTATCAGGGCAGAAATAGCCGTCTTGATGAAATACAGGCGGCAATACTTAATGTTAAGCTAAAACATCTTGACGATGATAACAATTCACGAAAAAATATTGCAAAGAAATACATCAATGAAATTAAAACTTCTGAAATTATTCTTCCTATTGTTAATGATTGGAATGCTCATGTTTTTCATATTTTTCCTATAAGAACATGTAAAAGGGATAAGTTCCAAATGTATCTTGCAGATAAAGGGATACAGACATTGGTTCATTATCCTATTCCACCATACAAACAGGAATGTTACAAGGAGTGGAACAATTTATCTTTTCCAATAACTGAGCAAATTCATCAGGAAGAATTAAGTTTACCAATTGATTTGACACTTACTGATGAACAAATATGTTACATTATAGACGTTTGTAATAAAACGGATAATATTAATGGATAAACCGCTTTTTTCCGTTGTAATTACAGCATACAATCAAGAGGAATATATAGTTCAGGCTCTTGACAGTATTATTGATCAGAAACACAATTATCCATACGAAATAATTGCGGCGGATGATTTTTCTACTGATAATACACGTCAGGTTTTATTGGAATATAAGGAAAAATATCCTGATATCATCAAGTTGTTGTTAAATGAAACTAACATTGGCTTAATAGAAAATTATTTTAATGCTCTAGGTTATTGTTCCGGTAAATATATTATGCAATTGGCAGATGATGATTATTGGCTGCCCGGAACAGTTACGTTACAAATTCCTTTTATGGAAGAACATCCTGACGTAGGAATGTGTTATGGAAGAATGCAATATTGGTATGAAGAAGAAAAAAAATTTGGAGAAATTGCCGGCTCTGAAACGGTTACTGTGTCAGAATTGATGAAAAGCAATGATATTCCTGCAAATGCAATTTGTATACGTAATGAATTAGTTAAGAATTATATACAAGAAATAAATCCTGTTGAAAAAAAATGGTATTGTGAAGATTATCCAATGTGGTTCTGGGTTGCCTATAATAGTAAAATCCATTTTATGGATACATTAATCGCAATATATCGTATCAGGAAAGAATCAATAGCACACACTCAAAACAAGGAAAAGGAGTTAATGATATATAGTCATTTAATTGATATCAGAAAGTTTTATTCTAACTTATATAATATACAATTATTTATTGATGATATAAAGTTAATAACGAAGAAAATAATTAAAACCAAAAAGTGTCTTTCATATAAAGAATATCTTCAATATAGAGAACTATTACTCCTGTCAGAAAAAAAATGGTATATAAGATCAATCATAAAAACCTTGCTAAATAAATCTTATTTTAATTTCAAATTATTTTCATTTATAAAAAGAAAAAAATAAATAGGAATAATTTATGATAAAACCATTTATCAAAAAGCTGCTTCATCGTTTGGTTGAGGTCGGTGGTGGGAATGCTATCGCTAAAGAACTACATTCCTTGCATGAAGAACTCCTTTTTTTACTGAATGAATGCAGTGAATTGCGTCAAATTATCAGATTTTTACAGGCAGAGTCTCCCTTTTATCAATCCTGGATGAAGCAGACAAGGGAATCATTTGATTCTCAATGGGATAATATTCCGGAAGGAAAAGGATTAGTAACAGATATTGAATTTAACGGAAGTATGTTAAAATTACTTGAAAACTATACTGGTTTATCAAAATCCTGGTTCAAAGAAAAAAATATCCTTGATGCCGGTTGCGGAAACGGACGTTGGAGCTATGCTCTTTCTTCTATTGGAGCTTATGTAACAGCAATAGATCAAAGTGAACATGGTTTAAATTATGCCAAGAATCTTTGTCAATCCTTTCCTGATTTTAAGGCAATTCGCGCCAATTTATTGGATGCTTTACCATTTCCAGCTTCATCGTTTGATATGGTTTGGAGCTACGGTGTTCTTCATCATACTGGTAATACTTACGGCGCATTTATGAATATTGCTCCATTGGTCAAAAGCGGAGGAGCTTTATTTTTAATGCTTTATGGCGAGCCCGATAATTTATTAGGTTTTAAGGAAATAAATCATTACACTGAGCATCGGCGCGCTGTTTCCGGCATGAATTCATCAGAAATTATTCAATATTGTAATAATCATTTTCCAAAAGATTTGGTTCATGGATATTTTGATGCTATTAGTCCGGCTATCAATGATCTATACAGATTTGACGAAATTCGGAATTGGTTAATTATTGCAGGTTATGAAAGAATTGAACGAACATTTAATAGCAGAAATCTTTATATAATGGCATGGAAAAAATAGGCTTTTTGGATACAAATTTATAATAACAAGCATGGGAAAATATTTTAAAATACGCAAAGAAAAAGATCAAAGATATATTATTTTTGATGCAACAAACAGGCGGTATTGTCTTTTCAAGTCTCAATTTCAGCCAAAAATATCTGATATTAATGAAACATTTAATTTATCTGCAAAAGAAAATGACTATGAGATAATTTATTGTGAAAATACTCTATCTGTAAATCCCAATATTAAACTTTCAGCACCTCTGATTGCATATATTGAAATAAGCAATTCATGTGTACTTAATTGCAAGCATTGTTTTAAAAGTAATCTAAAATATTCACATAAAATCAACACAGAAAAAATATTTTCCATTATAGATGATTTGGAAAGAATGGGATGTTTTGAACTGAGATTTGTCGGGTTTGAAGCAATCTTTAATGATGATTTACCGCGTATTGTTAAATATGCTAAAAATAAATATTTTTATGTTATATTAAATACATGCGCCTGGTTTGAACGTGATAAAATAAATTATATTTCTGAACTTGGGTTTGATGAAGTGTTGGTAAGTTTGGATGGCAGCAAAGAAAAACATGATAGCATCAGAAGACCAGGTTCTTATGATAAAGTAATAAACTTATTTGAGCATTTATCTTCTCATAATATAAAAACAAGAATAAACATGACTGTTTCCAATAACAATATTGAAGATATGCAGCATATCGCAGATCTTTCAGTTAAATACAATTTCTGTGTAGGATATACGCCATTTAGACATATCGGAAATGGAAATGAAAATGTAAACAGATTGACTTCAGTAGAAATGAATAAAATAGCAAAAAAAGTCAATGAATTGCGGAGAAATTATCCGGAGCATCACTTTATGCTGGCATATCATGATTTTGCAGGAGATACGACATTTCTTCACCATCCAATCTGGGGGGAAGACATTTGCCCTGCATCTAAAAATATAAGCATTTTAAATGATGGCAGGGTCTTTTTATGCGATTTTCTTGAACATATTGGCGATAAGTATTGCGGAGGTAATATACATGAAGAAGAGTTAAATGATATATGGCAATTTTCCAAAAGTTTTCAATTATACAGGGATTTAAAAAAAACAAACCGATGTTATTCCTGCCGGCATTATGAAAATTTAAAATGCACAGGAGGATGTGCAAGTGAAATCCTTGATGAATATAATATTTATTATGATATGCTTTGTTATGAAAATACTGCACAAATACAATGTGAACATGAATTATTAACGTATAAAAATGCAAATATATACAACGAACGTTATTATATGGAGGGTAAGACTTTTGGCATAAGTAATTATGAAAATTATTCGTGGATACCGGAAAAAACAAACCTGGAAGTGTCAGAATTGATAAAAACACTTGGAATAAACAATGATCATACAATTGTAGATTACGGCTGTGCTTTTGGATACTATGTTAAGGCATTTCGAAATTTAAAATTTTCTGCATTCGGAATAGATATTTCAAAATATGCAATACACAAAGCAAAAGAAGATAAATCAATATTAAATTTTATTTGTCAATCAGATAATTTACAATCATTGGGTTTAAAAAATATTGATTATATTATTGCAAAAGATGTTTTGGAACATTTGACCATTAATAGATTATTTTCCTTTTTGAAAAATGTAAAACAATATAATGCAAAATTATTTGTATCGGTTCCATTGGCAAAATTTGATGGCGGAAATTATATTTGTGATCAGACAAAAGACATAGGACATATTATCAGAAGAACCGAAATGTGGTGGTTAAATATTCTGAAAAACTATTTTACAAATAATGTTTCTCGTATTCAATTGCAAAATTTCCATCTTGGACATACAAATAAAGATATTGGAATGGGATATTTTTTATGTCAATAAAGAGAGAAACAAACCATAATAAAGAAGAAAAAGGAAAAGGATTTTATTACTTGTTAATCGGAGTATTATGTCTTATTATCAGTATCGCTTTTTTTTCTTTAAGCAAGGTTTTAGGAAAATTTATTATATTATCAAGTATTTTTGAATATACATGTAATGTTTCATTGGCTGTAGCTATACCATTTTCAATGATGTTTGTAATTGAATATGTAAATGATATTATTGAAAAAAAATATTTAAAAGAAAAACATATTAAAATATATACTACAAATGAAGCTCTTAAAAAAGTTTGGATACCGGGATATAAGTCTGCCAGTAAACAAATTTCCATTATTGGAGAAAATCTTGAGGCAACTGTAAAGAATTTAACTGAAACATTGAACAATTCCAAAAGAAATAGAGATGGACTTAAAATAAATATTATTTTAAGTAACAATCAGAAAAAAATAAAAAATACAATAAATAAAATTTCATTATTTAAAAAAATATATAAAGAAAAGCACAAAAAAGAAATTAATCTAAAAGTATATTATTTAAACAGCAATGAAATAAAAAACCAAATTGTTATTATAGACAACTGTTTAACAATAATTCCATATAGTTTAAGGGTAGATGAAAGACCAGTACTATATACTGTTCGTAATACTGATAATTGTCTATTTGATATATACAATGCGGAATTTTACAACTCATTAAAAGAAGCAGAAAAAAATGAAAAAAATCTGATAACAAATTGAAAACAAATAATAACCATGGAAGTATTTATGCATAACTTTTCCTATTATGAAAACAAAAAAGTAATCGTTACCGGAGGAGCAGGATTTATTGGTTCACATTTGTGTGAAGAGCTGGTAAAAATTGGAGCAAATGTTCTGTCACTGGATGATTTCTCCGCAGGGAAAGAGATCAACATTGCTTTTCTAAGGGATTATAAAAATTTTACTTCTGCAAAGAAAAGTATAACTGACACTGACGGCATGGATGTATTATTCGAAGGGGTTGATACTGTCTTTAATAATGCCGCTTCAAAAAAGAATGTTTGTTTGATTGATCCCAAAAAAGATCTGAGGGTAAACGCAGAAGGGATTTTTAATTTACTTGAATTTTCCATGAAACACAAAGTACGCAAGTTTGTTCATGCATCAACAGGTTCTGTATATGGCGAACCGGTTATTTTTCCCAGCACGGAAGAACACCCACTACGGCCGGTTTCTTACTACGGGGTTTCCAAACTTGCGGGAGAAAGATATGTTGATGTTTTTTACCGTTTGCATGGTCTTGATACAACAATTTTAAGGTATTTTCATGTATACGGAACCAGACAGGAATCAAATGAATATGGTGGTGTAGTATCTATTTTCTTGCGGAATATACTGGAAAACAAGCCCCTGTTTATTTTTGGCGATGGCAAGCAGGAACGGTCTTTTACATGGGTTAAAGATCTTGTTGCAGCTAATCTTGAAGCAGGAATAAATCAAAAAGCAACAGGTAAAGTATATAATGCCGCATCAGGTATCAGCGTAACTATTAATGAGCTTGCGGAAAATATGAAAAATATTCTAAAATCGCCGGTAGATATTATCCACGATAAACCCTTGATTGGCGATATTATGCATTTTGAAGTTTCAAATGAAAATATCATGGCAGATTTGGGCATAACCTTTGAAAAGGATTTTTGGGGTACATTGCAAACTTCGTTAAATGAATTTGTTGACTACCTTAAAAAAATAGGAGTAAAAAATTGAGCGGTGTTACCCTGGTTTTTAACTCCAGGCAAGAAATTGACTTTGATAGTAAAATCCGCCTAATGACAGATCAGTTATACCATCGAGGGCCGGATGATTATGGCTATTATACTGATTCTGCAAATAATGTAGCGATGGGTCATAGAAAGCTGTCTATTCTGGACTTGTCAAAACTAAGTCATCAGCCTATGTTCTATGACAATGACAATCTGGTTATTGTTTATGATGGAAAGATTTATAATTTTCGGGACATAAAGAATGAACTAATTTCTGGTGGATATCAGTTTAAATCTGAAACAGATACTGAAGTAATTCTTGCGAGCTACTGCGAGTGGGGCGAAAAATGCGTGGAACATTTTAATGGGATGTGGGCTTTTGCCATATTGGATAAACGGCAAAAAAAAATATTCTGTAGCAGAGACAGAGCAGGAATTAAACCGTTATATTATTCAGAAAATAATGGTTCATTTTTTATAGCATCGGAAATCAAAGCGATACTTGCAGCAGGAGTTACTGCGGAGTTGAATTATGAAGGATTAAACGAGTATTTTTCTTTTCAGAATATCATTTCAAATAATACCCTTTTTAAGGGAATAAGTATGCTTCCTGCCGGCAATAATTTTATTATTGACACGGCTTCAGGGAATTTTAACATATATGAATATTGGGATATGAACTATAATCCTGATATCATTAACAATGAAGAAGATTTTATACTTGAATTAAAAGAAATATTCTACAACTCCATGCAGCGGCATATGATAAGCGATGTAGAAATTGGTGCGACAATTTCAGGCGGCATGGATTCATCCGCAATTACTTCTATTGCCTCCAGGCATTTTGGACGTATACATACTTTTACCGGTTATTTCAACACGAATGACATTGACAGCGAAGACAGAAGTTATAATGAGATTGATGATGCGAGATTAATTGCCAACAAGTTTAACACTATACATCATGAACGGTTAATTGTACCGCAGGATATAATGGATACATTGCCACTAATAGTCTGGCATCTTGAAGATCCCAAAGTCGGTATGTGTTATACATTTTTTAATATGGCTCATCTTGTTTCTCAAAACGTAAAAGTAAATCTTTCAGGAACAGGCGGAGATGAGTTATTTGCCGGGTATACATGGCGATACAATCTTATTGCCGACAAAAGATCAGAGCAGGAATTTGATAAAGTCTATTATGACTGGTGGTGCCGTCTTATAAAGGACGATGTAAAAGATGTCTTTTTCAGCAAATATGCATTAAAAGAAATGAATGTTAATTCACCCAAAAACGCTTATAAAACAATTATAAATAAAGTAAAAGATGATACTCCCATTAATAAGGCATTGTACTTTGATTTTAAAACTTTTTTACATGGCTTTTTGATGGTTGAAGATAAAATGGGAATGGCATATTCAACTGAAGCTCGTTTTCCGTTTCTGGACAATGAATTATTGGATTTTATGAAAAAAGTTCCCAATAATTTAAAATTTAAAGACGGAATAGGTAAATATTTACTTAAAAATGCTTTCAAGGATTTATTACCCGAAGATATTATTCATAAAAGGAAGCAGGGGTTCACTCCCCCTGATCGGACATGGTATAAACGTGAATTAAGGGAATATATTAATTCTTTATTACTTTCCAAAAAAACCCTTATACATGAATATATAGAAAAAAAGGCAATAGAAAACATTATTCAAAAACACAATAACGGAGCAGATAAAAGACTTGAAATTTGGAGCCTTTTGTTCTTTGAGGGCTGGTGCAAAACATTTTTAAGGAGAGAAAAAGTATCATTATGTCTTTTTTAATCTTTATAAAAAAAATTATTCTATTTTCTTGGCAAAAATTTGAATATCTTTGCTATACAATATTTTCCATTTTTCTTTTCTCTATTTTTTTCCCTCTTTATTTCTTTCTGGCAATAATCAGTAGATTTACTAAAAAAGATAAAGTAGGATTTGGGCCGGAGCCGCTTATTAATAATGTTCATCATAAAAAGGCATTATCGTTATATGGAATTAAAACTGAAACTTTTGTTAATCACATTTACTGGCTCAGTGATGATTTTGATATTATAATAAAAAGAAGCCTATCATATATCTATTTTATTTATTGCCTTTTTTCATATAAAGCAATATTTTTTTATTTTAATGGCGGATTATTATCATTCGCATATCCAAATAATATATTTTTAAAAAAAACTGAGCCCTTACTCCTTAAAGTAGCCGGAATAAAAATTATTATGATTCCTTATGGTGGTGATGTTCAAAATTTTAATGCCCATAATGATGTTGTATATAAATACGCGTATATTACTGATTATCCTACTTTTGTTAAAAAACAAATGAAATATATAGAGAACAGAGTCAAGCTATGGACAAAATATGCCCATTGGATTATTGCCGGGTGTGATTGGGTAAATTATCTCCCCTATTGGGATACACTAATGCTGGCGCATTTTTCTGTTGATAATAATAAATGGTTTCCAATTGAAACTATTATTCCTGATAAATTCGATAAAACACGTCCTCTGAGAATCCTTCATGCACCAAATCACAAAGCTATTAAAGGAACAGATTTTATAGAAAAAATTATTGCTGAATTACAGGCAGAGAATTATCCAATAGAATATTCACTTGTTCAAAAAGTACCAAATGACAAGCTTGTTTCCATAGTTCAAAATGCTGATATCGTAATAGATCAATTAATAATTGGGTGGTATGGTATTTTTGCTCTGGAAGCGATGTCATGTAAAAAACCAGTATTTATTTATATTAATCCTGAACTTGAAAGAATGTATATTATGGCTGGATTGCTGGAACTTAACGAATTGCCGTGTGTAAAATCTGATCATAATACGCTTAAAACTAATATAATAAATATGATTGACAATCCTTCTCAAATAGGAGAAATCGGAACAAAATCTTATGATTTTGTTAATAAACACCATTCTTTAGAGTATGTTGGCAAAGTATTTTCCGACATACTTGATAAATTGGGATGTCTTAATTGAAAATTCTATATTTTTTAATTATTTTTGTAAATATATTTTTTATAAGCTGTGCTATAGATGACGACATGGGAAACATCCGTCAAATTGTCATGAATACAGTAATGCAGGACATGCCATATAATTTTGATGGTCGTATGGATCATGTTCGTTCTTTTATACAAAAAGTTACTGTTTCAAAATCAACCACATTTGACGTTCACGATATTAATGGCATGCTTAAAGGAATCTCTTCAACAATTGAAAATGATACTCCACCAATATCTACACTATGTGGACATCGTGCAAAAATATTTGAGTTTATTGCAGAACAACTTGGATATCGAACACGTTGGATAAATACATATACAGATACAAGTACAGATAATATTTTATTGGGTCATGTATTCAATGAAGTAATGGGCTATGATGGCTTATGGTACATAGTAGACTCTGACCTTGATATTTATTATAAAAAAGACGATCGTCGTTTGGGAATTGAAGAAGCAATTGTTACACCATTCTTGGAATATTCGCCATATAATGAATTATTTGGCAATGGCTGGGACATCACCCCATCTACACAAAATTTATTTGATTATGATTATTTTCGTGCAGTTTTAATTAGGGATAAATTGTCTGTTGATAAAGTAATATTCACAAATCGCTTCAATTATAATAAAGTATTCACTTGTATCGGTACAACCGCTATAAAGTATTTTCGTGATGAATGTAATTTTAATATTATTATTTTACCATAAATAATTTATATTTAATTTATTATATTGGATTTATTAAATGAAAATTTTACATTTACCAACAAGTGTTGGCGGTAATTCTTATGGTCTTTCAAGAGCAGAACGCAAGTTAGGCTTGGGCAGTGATGTTTTAACGACTTATGAAAATTATTTTGATTATCCGTCTGATATAAACTTAGATTTATCTAAGTTCAATTTTTCAGAAAATGCAAAATTTAGGCGACTAAAAGAAATTAGACGTTTTTTAAGAATTAAAAAATTTTTTTTTAAATTAAATACTAAATATGATGTATTTCATTTTAACTTTGGCAGGAGTTTATTTAGAGATTACACTGATTTAGATTATTATAATGGATCAAAAAAGTTGTTTGTTACCTATAATGGCTGTGATTGCAGACAAAAATATAAAATTATCGAAAAGTATGATATTTGTGCATGTTCTTACCCTGAATGTTATGACGGAGTCTGCAATACATCGGAAGTTGATTGTAAAAAACAAGAAAGAATAATTAAAATGTCAAATTACTGCAGTACTTTTTTTTATCTTAATCCTGATATAAAACAATTTCTGCCGGAGAATGCAGTTTTTTTGCCGTATTCAATCGCTTCGTGGGATAGTATAGTAAATAAAGAAAGAAAATATCAATATCCGCTAAAAATTGTACATGCTCCTTCTCAAAGAGGTGCAAAAGGTACGAAAATAATTCTATCCATTATAGAAAAAATAAAAACTGATTTTCCTGATAAAATAGAGTTTATCCTGGTTGAAGGATTAAAGAATTCGGAAGCAATAAAGATTTATGAGCATGCAGATATCTTAATAGACCAGATCTTGATAGGATGGTATGGCGCTTTATCAGTTGAAGCTATGAAAGCCGGCTGTGCTATTATGGTATATATTCGTGAAAGTGATTTTCAATATATTCCTCCAGCCATGCATGAAGATATTAAAAATACTTTTATTAATTGTAATAATAATAATTTGTATAATAAAATTGCAGAGATAATTGAAAATCCTGATTTATTGAAAAAATATAGTAATTATTCTTATAATTATGTCAATACTTGGCATAATCCTGAATATGTTGCTTCAATTACAAAAGAATATTATGAAAACTAAGGTGTTTTTATAAAAAATATTTTAATTATTTCTTATTCACCCCTAGACAGAGATCCAAGAATTCTTAGACAGATACAAGCATTAAAACATGGCTATCAAATCTATACAATAGGAATTACACCTGCAAATAATAATATATTACATTATAATATATTTTTCAATCCAATAGGTAATTATAAAAGAACAGCATATCAAAAATTAAAAAGGAAACTATTTAAATATTATTGGTTGTTAGTAAAAAATAAATTTATTTCTAAAATAATTAAAAGACTACAAAAACTGCGAAAATACTATTTTTTATTATTGGATACTAATAAATATTTTCAAATAATCCTTTACGATTGTTTAAATTTTGAATATATTTTTCTTCATAATATTAATATTCCTGACGTTATTATAGCTAATGACTGGAATGGACTTTATCTTGCGTCAGAATTAAAAAAGAAAAACAACTGGCATTCAAAAATATACTTCGATGCACATGAATATGCTCCTAGAGAATGGGAGAATTCTCTTAAATGGCGTTTTACCGTAAAGCCATTAATTATCTGGGCATTAAAAAAATGCATTAATGATATTTCTATTATGTCTACAGTATGCGATGGAATAGCAAGAGAATATGAAAGGTTTTATAACTTTCCGGAAGGTTTTGTCAGAATTATTACCAATGCAGCTGAATACGGTGATACATTACAACCAAATAAAATTGAAAGAGGGGTAATCCGCCTCATTCATCATGGAGGAGCAAGGAAAGCACGAAAGCTTGAATTAATGATTAAAATGATGAAATATCTTGATCCCAAAAGATTCGAATTGACATTTATGCTGGTTCAAAGCGAACCTGAATACTATAAATATCTTGTAAAAATATCCCAAATGTATAGTAATATCAAATTCATTGAACCTGTTCCGTTTAATGAAATTATTAAAACTCTCAATAATTATGATCTTGGCGTGTATATTCTAAAACCAAATAATTTTAATAACAAATACGCTCTTCCAAACAAATTATTTGAATATATACAGGCAAGACTTGCTATTGCAATTGGTCCTTCTGTTGAAATGGTAAAAATTATAGAACGTTACAATTTGGGAGTATATTCAGAAAACTTTTCTCCTAAATCGCTGGCAAAAGCAATCGCTCTATTAACTCCGGAAAAAATTATGGAATACAAACAAAATGCAGATAAATTTGCAAAAGAATTAAGTGCAGAAAATAACATTAATGAAATAAAAACTATAATTAATGAATTAACAGGAAAATAACAAATGAGCGGAATAACAGGGATAAAATATAATACTCTTAAAGACACTTTCGACATTAAAAAAATGTCAGATGCGATTTATCATCGCGGTCCTGATAGCGAAGGTTTTCTTGCGGTTTCCACTTTCACAGGAAAGACAACTGCGTTGGGTGGAGATAATGCTCCGGTACAATTACCGCCTGTTTCCTCTTTTGATAACAATGCAAATCTCTACATGGCTCACCGGCAACTTTCCATTACAGACAAGTTAAACACAGCCCATCAGCCAATGTCAAACAGGCAAAAAGACATGTGGATAACCTTTGATGGTGAAATATATAATTTTAAATCACTCAGAACTGAACTTTCTGAATTCACATTTTTATCAAATTCAGATACCGAAGTTTTATTGTATGCCTATGAAAAATGGGGTATAAATTGCCTGAAACGTCTAAATGGGGTATGGTCTTTTGTAATATATGATGCAAAAAAAAATATTCTTTTTGGTTCCAGAGACCGTTTTGGCATAAAACCTTTTTACTATACGCAAACACCGGATTATTTTGCCTATAATTCAGAAATTAAAGGACTTCTTGCAAAACCTGATATTTCACGAAGAATAAACACTGACGCAGCATTTGCCTATTTGAACTCCGGACTGGATTTTTTTGAAGGAGACACTTTTTTTGATGTTATATTTGAATTAAATCCGTCACATTATTTTATTTATGATATATCAAAAAATAATTTACAAATAGAAAAATATTACGAGTTGTCTTTTTGCGATACCTGGGAACAATTTAATGAAAAAAAATGTTTTAATTATATTGAAAATGTACGCAATAGAATATTTAATGCAGTTGATTTACGTTTGAATGCAGATTCTTCCCTTGGTTCCTGTTTAAGCGGAGGGATGGATTCTACAGCAATTGTTTGTTCCGTTGCCAGGCTGATTAATGAAAAATCCTACAATTCAATTGAAAAAAAACTGGGAGTAGTAACATCATGTTACAATGATTCGCCGATTGATGAAAGCAAGTGGGCAAAATATGCAGTTGATCATGTATCTGCTGACTGGCATAGGGTTTATCCAAAAAAAGAAGAATTAATAAATGATTTATCTGATCTTATTTATACCCAGGATATTCCATTTGGATCTACATCAATTTATGCCCAGTATAGAGTTATGAAAGCAGCAAAAGAAGCGGGAATTTCGGTTATGCTTGACGGTCAGGGAGGCGATGAATTATTTACAGGATATACTCCTTATTATCATTCACTATACCTGGAAGCAAAAAAGAATGGTGATAATGATTTTCTGAAAAAAGAGCAAAACCATATTATGAATACACCATTTGGCAATATAAACATAGAAAAAATGATTCAAAGTGATTCCGCAGGAAAAAATCCCGTAAAGGAATTATTGAAAAAGTGTCTTCCTGATGAAATACAGACTATTCTCCGCTCATTCCTTAAAAGGAAGCATGAGCCGCTGCATGAACCTGAATTCTGTTATTTATCCATAACAGGAAAACCCTATAAACAGTACTCTTATGCAACATTAAATCAGATGCTCTATACATTAATGTCGCATACTTCATTACCGCAGCTTTTAAGATATGCAGACCGAAATTCCATGAGATTTTCCGTAGTATCCAGAACTCCTTTTGCCGACGATATAGATTTAATAGAATATGTCTTTTCGATTCCAGGTGTATATAAAATCCACAATGGATGGAGTAAATATTTATTACGTCAATCCATGGCAGGAATAATTCCCAATGAAATACTAAACCGTACAGATAAAATAGGTTTTGCTACTCCGGAATATGACTGGCTTGAATCCATAAAACCCTATGTTTTTGACAATATTAATGCTGATACCGGCAAAATATTAAAAATTTCACAACTTGAAAAAGACTGGGAAAAAATATTTATTGGACAAAATAAAACAGGTATTACAGATATTTGGAGATATATAAATTTCATTTTATGGTTCAACGTTTACAAAGTAACAATTTAACAGCAAGAGATGAATATACTAATAATTTCCTATACCGACTTACATTACGATCCCAGGGTTTTAAGGCAAATTCAGGCGCTAAAAAACGAATATCAGCTATTTACAATCGGCAATACACCATCCGGTTATCCAGGAATAATTCATTATAATACAAATGAACCAAAACCTGAAAAAGAAAGATCATTTTTACAAAAAGTCTCCAGACGATTAAGTATATATAAATATATTTTTAAAAATTATAATGGTTTTTTTTCAAGAATACTTGCAAAAAAGAATAACATTAAATATATTCTTTCTCTTTCAATTATAAAACCGGATATAATTATAGCAAATGAATCGTCCGCATTATATCTGGCCACAGAATTAAAAAGAACAAATAACTGGGATTCAAAAATATATTTTGACGCTCATGAATATACACCCAAAGAAGACAATACAATAATATGGCGATTATTTCATGAACCTTTTATTTTAAAAGAATTGAAAACGTGTAAATATTCTATTTCCATGATGTCAACTGTCAGCGATGGAATAGCAAGAGAATATGAAAAACTGTTTGATTTTCCTTTTGGTTATGTAAAAATAATTACTAATGCACCTGAATATCATGGTAATTTACTGCCAAATAATATAAATAGTAAAATACGTCTTATTCATCATGGTTCTGCAACAAGACCTCGCAGACTTGATTTATTGATTAAAATGATGGGATATCTTGATCCCGAAAAATATGAACTTACACTTATGCTTGTTAGGACTGATCCTGATTACCATAATTATATCGTTAATAAGTCAAAAAAAATGAAAAATATTAAATTTATTGAACCTGTAAAAATCTCAGAAATTGTAAATACATTAAATAATTATGACATCGGTGTTTTTTTATTATTACCGGTAATATTTAATCATAAATATTCATTGCCAAACAAGCTATTCGAATACATACAGGCAAGACTGGCTATTGCTATTGGACCTTCCATTGAAATGGTGAAAATTGTTAACAATTACAATTTAGGCGTACATTCGGAAGACTTTTCTCCAAAATCATTGGCCAATTGTATTGCTCAATTAACTCCCGAAAAAATAATGGAATACAAGAAGAATTCAGATAAATCTGCAATGGAATTGAGTGCGGATAAAGTATTTACAGATATAAAAACTATTATTGCAGAATTAGCAAATACCTGAAACAGTTTTTTACAATTTAATGGAGTTATTATTAATCACAACACATTTTCCCTACAACGAGAATGATGCTGTTTTTATTAAGCCGGAAATTCCTTTCCTGTCAAATGCTTTTGACAGAATTCATATATTGTATACAGATAAAAATGCAACTCAGTTCAAAAAAATTGAAGTACCAAAAAATGTTTATATTATATCGCATAAAGAATCAAATTTATCTTTAAAAGGCAATAAATTTACCAGATTTTTTAATACCTTTTTTTGTTCTTTCTTTTCTCCATTTTATATTGTTTCAATTTGTATTTTTGAATATTTATATTTGTTCCGGCAAAATAAACTAAATAAAAATACAGCAAAAATAGCCATAAAATATATATTAATGGCCAACCTTGATGCATGCTTCCTGAAAAAATATCTTTCCCAAAATTCTGATATTAAGATTATATATACATTCTGGTATGAACGCAATACATTCTCTGCACTTATATGTAAAAAATATTTTATTAAAAATATTAAATGTGTTACAAGAACACATGGAATAGATTTATATGAACATCAAAATGAAAATAATTATCTGCCATATAAAACATGGATGGATAAGAGTATTGACCGCATCTTTTTTGTCAGCAAAGCAGGCTATGATTATTATAATAACTTATTTGCAAACCAGCAAACCAGAGAAAAATATATTGTATTAAAGTTAGGCATCGAAAATCAATATAATTTTATTCTTAAAGATGATTATATAAGAAAGAAATTAAATGTAATTAGCTGTTCCTATATAATTCCAAGAAAACGTATAAACCTTATTATAGAGGCGCTTTCAAATATCATTGATATATCCATTAATTGGGTTCATATTGGTGATGGGCCGGAAAAAAATTATATTGAAAAATTAGCAGAACAATTGCTGGATAATAAATCAAATATAAAATACAATTTCATTGGCCATCTTAACAATGATTCAATAAAGGATTTCTATCATAATAATCATTTTGATTGTTTTATTTCTACAACTGCGGCGGAAGGCGGAAATCCTGTTTCAATGATGGAAGCAATTTCTTTTGGCATTCCAATAATCGCAACAAATACAGGAGGAGTACCTGAAGTTGTACAAAAAGAAAACGGAATACTTATTAATTCTGATAATCCAGTTACGGAATTGGCAGATGCTTTACAGCATTTTGCTGCAATGACAAATCAGGAAATGATGTCAATCAGGAAAAATTGCCGGGAATATTGGGAAAATAATTACAGGGCAGAAACTCAATATCCTCTTTTTGTTGCTGAACTAAAAAAACTACTGTGATAAACTACCAAATTTGTAACCGATGTGTAATGGACACATCAGATCCCTATATTTCATTTGATAAAAAAGGTAACTGTAATCATTGTAACAGATCGGCAGAACTGTTAAATCAACCGCCCCATGGGTTACCTTCACAAAAAAAAGAAGCTGCATTAATAAAATTAATAGAAAACATAAAAACTGCGGGGAAAAACAGGAAATTTGATTGTGTTATAGGATTGAGTGGCGGAGTTGATTCTTCCTATCTGGCTTACCTTGTTAAACAATGGGGCTTACGTCCTGTTGCAGTTCATATGGATAATAACTGGAATTCTAAAACAGCTGAGCAAAACATTACCAACATCTGTAAAACCCTGGAATTTACGGAAAAAAGAATTGTTCCGGATTGGGAAGAATTTAAGGATTTACAGTTGGCATTTCTTAATGCTTCTACTCCCGATTCCGAAGTTCCCAGCGATAATGGTATATTTACTGCGTTATGGGATACAGCAAAAGAAAATGACATCAAGTATATATTAACAGGATATAATATATCATCAGAATCTATACTTCCATGGTCATGGGCGCAGGGTTATTTTGATGAAACATATATAAGATCTGTTCACAGGCAATTCGGAAAACTTAAGGATCTTTCATTCCATATTTTATCAAACAGGGAAATTAACACATACAGGAAATTATACAAAATAAAACTTATATCTACTCTTGATTATGTAATTTATAACAGGGAACAGGCCAAGCAAATAATAACAAAGGAATTGGGATGGAAAGATTACGGCCGCAAACATGGAGAATCAACTTACACACGAATATTCCAGGAGTACATTTTACCTGTTAAATTCGGAATTGACAAACGAAGAGCCCATTTTTCAAGCCTGATTGCAGCAGGTCAAATGACAAGAATAGAAGCTATGGAGAATCTTTCAGTTCCCTTATATAACGATAAACAAAAAATAAAGCGTGATATTGATATTCTGTGCAACAAATTTGAAATAACCACAGAAGAATTTAACAGAATTATGGCTCTCCCGGTTAAATCAATTAATGACTATCCGAATGAAAATAAAGCAATTCGATATAAGCTATATATGTTTTTCTGTAAATTAAAGGCGATGGTAAAAAAAATCATTCCAAAACCAATAATACATTCAATGAAAATTCTCTTGCGAAAGTATTAGTATAATGAACCTCCTAACCGTCATAGGCGCCCGTCCGCAATTTATTAAAGCCGCTGTACTAAGCCGCTATATTCGCGATAATCCTTCCGTCGGGATCGTTGAAACGATTCTGCATACCGGTCAGCATTATGATCAAAATATGAGTGAAGTTTTTTTCCGGGAAATGGATATACCGCAGCCGGATATTAACCTACATGTTGGTTCGGGCAATCACGGTAAAACAACCGGACTTATGCTGGAAAGAATAGAAGAAGTTATACTTGAGCGAAAACCTGATATACTTTTGGTTTATGGTGATACCAACTCAACCCTGGCTGGAGCTCTTGCAGCAAGTAAACTCCATGTTCCGGTCGCCCACGTCGAAGCTGGACTGCGTTCCAATATGATGATAATGCCGGAGGAGCAGAACCGGCGTTTAACCGATCATCTTTCTACCTGGCTTTTTTGTCCGACTCAAACCGCTTTGGATAATTTAGAGCGCGAAGGCATTACAAATTGTAATATTACTGCCCTGCCCTCTCCTGATAAAAAGCATATTTCAATGACCGGCGACATTATGTATGATGCTTCGCTGTATTACAGGAAAAAAAGCACTATTACGATAAATGAAAATGCATTTATCCTCCTGACAATTCACCGCGCAGAAAATACCGATGATCCTTCCCGGCTTGCGGCTATAACAGGGGCAATAAATAGCTTAACAGGTTACCGGTTTATTTTTCCCGTTCATCCCCGCACAAGGAAAACTCTGGAACAGCAGAACCTTTCCTTTAATTCCCATGTTAAGATGATTGAACCTGTCGGTTATCTTGAAATGATCGCCTACGAATCCGCCTGTACAGCAATTTTAACTGATTCCGGAGGGGTGCAAAAAGAATCATATTTTTTCAAAAAACCCTGCATTACCATGCGGGACACTACAGAGTGGGTAGAGCTGGTTGAGGCAGGTTGGAATACCCTTACCGGAGCAGAGACGGAAAAAATCATTAATGCGGTCAGTAATTTGCATATCCCGGCTGAATATCCTGCCCTGTATGGCGACGGAAACTGCGCTCAAAAAATATGTGAAATACTGAAATAATAATATTGCATTACTAATTAATTAGAGGAGAACTTCTTTGGCAAACACAGAAATTTTATCAAAAATCGCTGATAGTTCCGTAAAGATCGGAATAATCGGCCTCGGCTATGTTGGGCTTCCCCTTGCTGTTGCTTTTGCACGCAACGGAGTTTCAGTTCTTGGGTTTGAAAAAAGCGTGCAAAAGGCTGAAGCGGTAAACAGGGCGGAAAACTATATCGGCGATGTAACAGATACAGAACTGACTCAAGTTGTGTCCGAAACCAAGAAACTTATTGCAACAACCGACTTTTCCCGCATAAAAGAGTGCGATGCAGTTATTATCTGTGTGCCGACGCCTCTGGATAAATTTAAAAAACCGGACATGAGCTTTATAGAAAATTCCTGTATTGACATCGGCAAAAACATGAAAACAGGAACATTTATCAGCCTTGAAAGTACCACCTACCCAACCACTACTGAACACTTTATGAAACCGATTATTGAACGGGAATCCGGTATGCAGGAAGGAAAAGATTTTTGGCTTTGCTTTAGCCCTGAACGGGTTGATCCGGGAAATATCGATTATAAAACAGATAATACACCAAAGGTTGCCGGTGCAATGGGCGGCGAAGCAGCTGAAATTGCAAAAGCCCTGTATGGCATTGCGATTAAGCATCTGCACATGGTTTCTTCTCCCCGCGTTGCCGAAATGGTTAAAATACTTGAAAACACCTATCGCCTTGTTAATATTTCGCTGGTGAATGAACTTGCACTGTTGTCAGGCAAAATGGACATTGACATTTGGGAAGTGATTGAAGCGGCAAAGACAAAACCCTATGGTTTCCAGGCCTTTTATCCAGGTCCCGGCATAGGCGGTCACTGTATACCTCTTGATCCCTTTTACCTTGAACATATAGCAAAGAATTACAATTTTAATCTTTCAATGATACATACTGCCGGCGCTATCAATGATCTAATGCCATATCGTATGATGATTAAAATTTCGTCCGCTCTGAACCGGCATAAAAAACCATTGAACGGTTCAACTATTTTATTCCTTGGCGTTGCATATAAACCGGACATTGACGACGCACGTGAAAGTCCATCATTACTGGTAATGGAACAGGTATCAAAGAAAGGTGCAAAGGTTTTATACCACGATCCGTATATTGCGGAAGTTACAGATGATCATGGGAATCATTATACCTGTTCAGAATTGACCGATAAATTAATTTCGGAAGTTGATTGCGTTGTGTTTACAACCAATCACAGCTGTTTCGACGCAAAGAATATTACTGATAATGCAAAGTTGGTTGTAGATCTGCGAAACGTTGTCAAGTATGTAACAATAGAAAACGACAAAGTGTTTAAACTTTGAGAATCCTTGTTGTTAGCGACAGGGAATACAAAGAGACCAGCCGCGGCATTGACCTTATAACTTCTATCCTTGGCAAAAAAAACCATCAAGTTGATCATCTGGTTTTTTTCAGACGCAAACGATTCCCGGAAAAACAGGTAACTGGTAATATCCGGCAGCTCTTTTTTTTTGATTGTCTGGGCCTGTACCGTGATAAAATGCGCCCATTTCTTCCCGGGTTTTTACTTTGCTTTTATTTTACCTATATTATAAAAAAACAAAAAGATATTGACTTCTTTCTTTACGACTGGGTTATTCTTGAATCCGGTTATCCTGTGTATCTTTCACTTGTTTTAACCAATAAAATAATTTACCGTTTATCGGATCCTCCCGAAATTGCCTTTAATTCAAATCGCAGCTTTTACAGGAAACTGGAATTACTTACCGTAAAAAAATCACAATTTATTTCAAGTGCAATAAAAAAATTTTTTTATCCCGATAATTATTCAGATAAATTTAATTATTGGCATTCGGGTTATATACCGGCATTGCCGGGAAATAAGTGTACGATCAAAAAAGAATTCGTTTTTATGGGAGGCGGGGAAATTGATTTTCCCCTAATACAGAATATTGCAAATCGTTATACCGATTACTTTTTTCATGTAATTGGTTCTTTTAAAAAGCGAAATATAGGGAACAATGTTATTTTTTACGGCTACCTGGAATATGATAACTATATATCAATTATTCGTGATTCATCAATCTGTATTATCCCGTTTACAAAAAGATTTACTTTTCAACTAAGGCGATGTTCATATACTGCTAAAATTCTGCTTCCCATGTCACTGGGAATGCCTGTTTTATTAAAAAATTATGGAACAATTCAGGAAACCGATACAGAAAAAAAACTCTTTGTATATAAAAACCATAAAGAAGCGCTTTCCATGCTTGATACAATTATTATAAAGATTGAAAGCGGTGAATTAAACCGTGACATTTCAAAAGAGACTCGGGATTTTTTACTGCCTCAAACTGTCGAAAACCGTCTGAAAGAACTGGATAAAACACTTTCAGAATGGATAAAATGAAAAAAACCATTTTAATTAACGGTGATTTTTTTTGCCGTAAACTTACCGGCATTGAACGTTATGCATACGAAATTACCCTTCGCCTTGATAAAATAAGCAATCCCTGTGAAATTGCGATTATAATACCAAATAACACCGCCAATTTCCCTGGATTTTCAAATTTAAAACTAATCAGGCATAATAGAAATTTAAAATCTCATCTGTGGTGGCAAATGATTACACTGCAATGGTTTCTTGTTACCCATAGGGAATATATTGTTCTTGAATTCGGCAATACTGCTTTGCCCTTTGCACCGGGAATTGTTTTTTTGCACGATATTTATTGTGAATTTTACCCCCTGGACTTTACCAGTAAAAGGGACATGTTAATTCGCCGCTATAACCGCTGGCAGTATCGCTTGATTGCAAAAAAAGCAAAAAGAATAATAACCGTTTCAAATTTTACGCGAAATCAGGTTGCGGAGACTTATTCCGTAAATCCTGACAGTATTACTGTCATATACAGCAGCTGGAATCATTTCAGAAACATAATGGCAGATTATTCTGTTTTTAATGATTTTCCAGTACTTTCCGTTCCTTTTTATTTTTCACTTGGAAGTCTGTCAAAACGGAAAAATATAAAATGGATTATTGAGTATGCAAAAAAAAATCCGGATGCACTTTTTGCAATCTCCGGCGTAAGCCTTCCTACGGTAAAAGCAGATGAATTGGATAATTCAACGCCGCAAAACATAATCCTCCTGGGCTACCTTGATGATTCCAAAGTAAAAGCTCTAATGGAAAGATGCAAGGCATTTATCCTGCCTTCATATTATGAAGGTTTCGGCCTTACTCCTCTGGAAGCATTGTCCTGCGGATCTAAAATTATTGTAGCAAAAGCGGCAAGCTTGCCGGAAATTTACGGAAATACGGCGTATTATATCGATCCGTACAATACGAATATCAATCTTGACAAGCTGCTGGAAGAAACTGTTGAAAAACCGGATACTATTCTGCAAAAATATTCCTATGATACTGCAGCAGAACAGGTATATAAAATAATAAAGGAATACTCATAGAAATCATGCGAATACTAATTATCATTATTACATACAATGAAATAGAAAATATCGGCCTTTTAATTCCGGAACTGTTTAAACTAATTCCGTCCAATGTAGATGTATTGGTTGTTGACGACAGTTCCCCGGATGGAACAGGGAAGGCAGTAGAGGATTTATCGCAGGAATATAAAAACCGTTTATTTTTATTTACAAGACCGCTCAAAGAAGGTACTGCTGCAGCATATATTGCAGGTTTTAAATGGGGTCTCTCCCGTGATTATGATGCATTCCTGCAATTTGACGGCGACTTCTCGCATAATCCAAAATATATCCCTGAAATGCTTGAAGTAATTAAAACTCATGATGTTGTAATCGGTTCCAGAAATATAAAAGGCGGGGGTGTGGAAGGCTGGCCCATATCACGGAATATTATTTCAAGAGGCGGTTCCCTGTATTCCCGGCTTGTTTTATCCTGCCCGGTTAAGGATCTAACCGGCGGTTACAATATGTTTCGAAGGACAGCACTTGAAAAAATCGGACTGGATGGAATAATTTCAAAAAGCTATTCCCTTCAAATTGAATTAAAGTACAAGGCATACTGCGCCGGCTGCTCCATAAAAGAAGTACCTATAATATTTACCGACAGAATATACGGCGTTTCAAAGATTTCCAACAATACTATTTTTGAAGCGTTACTCGTTGTTTGGAAAATTAAAAAAAATGTTGGTGTTGATACCGGAATAGATCAATTTATGAAATTTGCCGTAACCGGCGGATTGGGAACAATTACAAATCTTCTTTTATTCTTTTTATGCGTTGATATGGCAGATTTACAGCCGGTTCCTGTAAGCATTATTTGTTTTTTTGTAGCAGGGATTCAAAATTATATACTCAATCACAAATGGTCATTTAAGCAAAACAATCCAACAGAACCCCTATCCATGAAAAAATGTTTTATGTTTCTTTGCGGTTCTGCATTGGGTTATTTGGTTAATATTATCGTAATGCGCTTTATGATTTCACGGTTTGTGCTGCCCTGGAAAACCATAGCGCAGGCTTGCGGAATAGCGGCAGGGTTGATCTTTAACTTTATGGCTTCAAAACTGGTTGTCTTCAGAAAAAAAAAATAAGGTAACACATATGGTTTCATTGATTACAGGCATTGGCGGAATGATCGGAACACATCTTTCGGAATTTCTTCTTAAAAAAAACGATAAGGTTGCAGGAACATATTACAATCCAACTGTTAATAAAAAAGAGCTGCCCAAAGAAGCATCATTAAATGAATGTGATGTGCGGTATCTTAATGCTGTTTACGGAATAATATCAGATTATATGCCGGATAGAATATTTCATTTGGCAGCTCAAAGCCTGCCGACTGTTTCATTGAAAAAACCCCAGGAAACATTTGACATAAACTGTACGGGTACAATTAATATTTTTGAATCAATAAAATTGATACGGAAGCAAAATCCGCACTACAATCCCAAAGTTGTAGTAGCATGTTCAAGCGCTGAATACGGCGCTTCCCTTACAAAAGAAAATACTCCGATAAAAGAAGATACCCAATTGCTTCCTTTGCATCCCTACGGCGTAAGCAAAGTCGCCCAGGATCTGCTTTCGTATCAATATTACAAAAGCGACGGATTGAACAGCATCCGTGTCCGTATATTTAACACCACAGGACCGCGAAAAATAAACGATGTTTGCTCAGATTTTACAAAACGAGCAACAGAAATAGAAAAAGGAAACTCCGATAAACTGCTTGTAGGAAATATATCTACAAAAAGGGCGATTACCGATGTAAGAGACCTGGTAATCGCTCTTGAACTGCTATCCGAAAAAGGTTCGCCCGGGGACGTTTACAATGTGTCCGGAGAAAAAGCCTATGAAATTTCAGATATTATTGAAATCATAAAGAAAAATTCCCCTGCAAAAATTGAGATTGAAGTTGACAGCCGGCTTCTAAGACCCACCGACGAACCGGTAATTTTTGGAGATTCGACAAAGCTAAAAAAATGTACCGGCTGGTATCAACAATACTCGATAGAACAGACCATAATTGATATGCTGGAATACTGGAGAAAAAATGCTGCTTAACAAATTGAATAAAACAGATAAACTCATCTATCTTGGACTTTTTTTAATTGCATTTGCGGTTATTATTTGCTCAAGCTTTAGTCCCATGAATTTCCGGCGGATGCATGTTGATTCTGCTGTTTATGTTACAATCTCCCAGGGAATAACCAGAGGGCTGCTTCCATACAGGGATTTTGCTGACAATAAAGGGCCGCTCCTTTATCTTATTACTGTACCGGGGTTATTCATGGGGGGATTTACCGGTATCTGGATTACAGAATTAATTCTAATGTTTGTTTCCGTTTTGTTTGCCTACAAAACAGCTTTGTTTTTCGGGGATAGACATATAGCCTTTATTGGGACGACCTTTTCTTTTGTTATACTTTTATCATTTTTTAATATTCATGTCAGCGGAGAAGAATACTCCATGCCGTTTTTAATGATTTCCCTGTATATTTTTGCAAAGCATTTTTTATCACAAAAGCAGGAAACAAAATTTACTGAACTGATCATTCTGGGGGCTTGTTTAGCCTGTTCTGTCCTGATAAAACAGAATATGTTTTTTCTTTGGCTTGGTTTTTGCATGATAATCTTTGCAGAATCCATTATAAAACGCCGTTTTGTGATGCTTGGCAGATATGTATCAGGATTTTGTTTGGGAATTATTGTTATTTTTCTTCCGGTATATCTATATCTAAAAACAAACGGAATTATCAATGTTTTTTATGAGCAAGTTGTAATTGCCGGAGCTGCACGAGGTTTGGAGGCAACAAGCCTTAAAGATATTGTGAATAATTTTTATGCAATAATTCACAGAAACTATTCTGTTCTTCCGCTTTTTTTTGGACTTTTCGGGATGATTACAAAATATAAACATACAAGTTTCTGCTTCTATTTAGGTTATACCGTTTCATATTTTTTAACGGCATTGTTTTTGGCGATTTCAGGAGCAGGAGGATCGGTAATCCATTATAATATGGTGTTTATTCCATATTTTGTTCCGGCAGTTACTTTTATTGTTGGTCTTGTGCATTCAGTATTTTCTGAAAAAAGAATTAAAGGCGCGGTTTTGATTTTGTTTTTTTGTATTGTTTTTTCTGAAGGCTTAGTCAGATATCTTATTGATTTCTCAAAAATAATTCGTCACAGTTCAGGAAGAGAATTAATCAACGCTGGTAAAATGATAGATGAGAATACAAATCCTGATGATACAATAATTGCGCTTAGACATGCCTATATCTATCCTTTTACAAAAAGAAATGCCGCATCAAAGTATATTTTTCAGGGAGCGGGACTGGATCTTGTTCCCGGAGCAAGTGAAGAATTTATTTCAGATATACTGAATAACAAACCTGCCATTATTGCTGTATTTACCGCCGAAGATGGAGACGGGAGCACAATATATCTCGAAAAATGGCACGCTCCGATTTACGAACTGATGAAGAATGAATACAGCCTTCTTTCTGAGGAAAATGGTTATAAACTCTTTAAACATAATTAATAAAAACGGGATAAAGGAACTTTCATGATTATCCGTTCCAAGGCGCCCCTTCGTCTCGGCCTTGCCGGCGGCGGTACAGATATTTCGAGTTATTACAATCTCTATGGCGGATATGTTCTGAACGCAACAGTTGATATGTATGCTTATTGTACAATTGAACCTGACGATTCCGGAAAAATAGAATTCACAGCCGCGGACATAGGTAAAACAGAAGTCTATTCTGCTATGGATAAATTGCCTGTTTCCCCTGCCCTGCCCCTGCATACCGGCGTTTATAACCAAATCATCGCTGATTTCGTCCAGAAACCACTCTCATTTAAAATGACAACATATTCAGACGCGCCTGCCGGTTCAGGACTTGGCTCCTCGTCTACCATGGTTGTAGCCATAATCAAGGCCTTTGAAGAATGGTTAAATCTGCCTTTGGGTGAATATGACATTGCAGCGCTTGCATATAAAATAGAAAGAGAAGACATCGGTCTGGCCGGCGGAAAACAGGATCAGTATGCAGCAACTTTTGGCGGCTTTAATTTTATGGAGTTCTATGAAAACGAGCGGGTTATTGTAAATCCACTCAGGCTGAAGCGCTGGATTAGAAACGAGCTTGAAGCCTCACTTGTTTTATATTATACAGGAGTTTCCAGAGAAAGCGCCAATATAATAAAAGAACAGATTCAACATACCCAAAGCGGAAATTCCACAAATATCGAAAGTATGCATGAATTAAAAAAACAGGCAGTATTGATGAAAGAATCCCTTTTGCGCGGTGATTTTAGGGGATTTTCCAACTGTCTGCAAAAAGGTTGGCTTGCAAAAAAGAATGCGGCTACATCCATTTCCAATTCCTTTTTGGATGAGCTCTATCAATACTCAATGGATAACGGAGCAGAATCTGCAAAAATTTCCGGCGCGGGCGGAGGAGGCTTTATGATGATATACTGTGATCCATGCAAACGGATAAAACTAATCCGCGCTCTGAAAGAAAAACAAGGCATGGTATTGACGCCTACCTTTACAGAAATAGGAACCCAGGCATGGACCATATACAACAATTAATAACCCGGTATCCGCAACTGGAACCGATTAAGAATGATATTAACTATGCATATACGATTATGGTTGAAGGGTTTTCCAAAGGCGGCAAATTGCTGATTGCGGGAAACGGCGGCAGTTCTGCCGATGCTGAACACATTACCGGAGAATTAATGAAGAATTTTATCAAAAAACGAAAACTTCCCGGTGATTTTATGGACGAAACAAGAAAAATTGATTCGGATATAGCCCAATATCTGGAAAGCCGCCTTCAGCCCGGTCTGCCTGCAATTTCACTTTCCGGTCATGCTTCGATTAATACCGCTTCCATAAACGACATAGATGGAAATATTACATTTGCCCAGCAGCTTTACGGTTACGGAAAAGAGGGTGATGTTTTTCTTGGTATTTCTACCTCCGGAAATGCAAAAAATGTCTGCTATGCGGCTGTTACTGCAAAGGCAAAAAAAATGAAGGTAATAGCTCTTACAGGCTGTTCCGGCGGAACATTACAGAATTTTGCCGATGTTTCCATTGTTGTACCGGAAACCGAAACCTATAAAATTCAGGAACTCCACCTTCCTGTTTACCATTGTCTCTGTCTTATGCTTGAGGATCATTTTTTTGGTTAAGACCGTCATTATGGCCGGGGGAAAAGGAACCCGGATCACGTCAATTGCAAGCGATATTCCCAAGCCGATGATCTCCATCTGCGGTAAACCAATCCTTGAACACCAGCTGGATTGCCTTAAAAGAAACAGTTTAACCGATATTACCCTTGTAGTCGGGCACCTTGGGCAGGCCATAAAAGACTATTTTGGCGATGGCAGTAAGTTTGGCTGCACCATTTCCTATTTTACCGAAACCATGCCTTTGGGAACTGCCGGAGCACTATACAAGCTTAATTTATCAGACGATTTTATTCTTCTGAACGGGGACATTATCTTTGACATTGATTTTTCCCGAATGATTTCATTTCACAGGGAAAAAAAAGCGGAAGTAACTTTAGCGGTTCATCCAAATAATCATCCTTTTGACAGCGCATTAATTATAAGTAACAGCAACAATCAGGTTACCGGATGGTTAAACAAAGAAGATCCGCGTCTTTACTATAAAAATCAGGTTAATGCCGGAATCCATATCCTTTCTCCGGGCTTTCTTGAACATTGTCCTCAAGCCAATGAAAAGGCAGATCTTGACCGTGATTTGCTAAAACCTTCAATTTCCAATGGCAGGATTTTTGCCTATGTTACTCCGGAATATATAAAGGATATGGGTACCCCTGAACGCTTTTCACAAGTATCCTCTGATGTGGAGAATGGTATTGTAAAGAAAAAGAATCTTGCGGAAAAGCAAAAGGCTATTTTTCTTGACAGAGACGGTACTATCAATGAATTTAACGACTTTGTTACAAAGCCGGAAGATTTTTATTTGATTGAAGGAGCCGCAGAAGCAGTTAAAACAATAAATAATGCAGGATACCTTGCAATTATCATTACAAATCAGCCGGTAATCGCCCGCGGCGAAGTTGATATGACAACCCTTGAACTTATTCACATGAAAATGGAAACAGAATTGGGTAAACTCGGCGCATATATTGATGATCTTTTTTTCTGTCCGCATCATCCCGACAAAGGGTTTTCCGGCGAAAGGCCTGAATATAAAATCGACTGCGATTGCCGCAAACCAAAACCCGGAATGATCCTAAAAGCCGCAGAAAAATACAACATTGATCTGTCACAGTCTTTTATGATTGGTGACGACAGTCGTGATGTTCAGGCTGGTATAAATGCCGGCAGCATTCCTGTTTTTCTAACAAATAATAAAACAGTCTGCAATATTAATAATGTGGACAGTTATTGCAGTTTATCTGATTTTACCGATCAAACAATGCGGAGCAATAAAATTGATTGAATTGCTATATACCATTATTATCTACCCAATAATTCAAGTCCTTGAATTCTCCTATTTTGTACCCCACTACCTGTTTGCAGAAAGCGGTATTTCCGTAATTTTTATCAGCATTGTTATCAGTATTCTCTGTCTTCCTTTGTACTCGGTAGCGGAAAAATGGCAGCAAATTCAGCGTAATACAGAAAAAAAACTAAAACCAAAAATTGATAAAATTAAATCGGTCTTTAAAGGTGATGAACAATACATGGTTCTTTCTGCCTTTTACAGGCAGAATAATTATCATCCGATCTATGCATTAAGGAGCAGTTTTGGATTGTTTATCCAAATTCCTTTCTTTATTGCAGCTTATTCCTACCTTTCGCATCTTGAATTATTGCAGGATAAATCATTCCTGATAATTCGCAACCTTGGCTCACCTGATGCCCTGCTTTCCATTAACGGCTTAACAATAAATCTGCTTCCGGTTGTCATGACCCTGATAAATTGTATTGCAGGCGCAATATATACCAAAGGATTTTCTTTAAAAGATAAAATACAACTCTATGGAATATCCGTAATATTTCTTGTTCTGCTTTATAATTCACCTTCTGCACTGGTGCTTTATTGGACAATGAACAACTTTTTTTCCTTAATAAAGAATATTTACTATAAAATAAATTTCAAAAATAAACCATATTTATTGGCAGGACTTTTTTCTTTCGTATTTATTTTATTTTCACTCTTCTTTATTACAAAATACGGATATTCCTATAAGGGACAGAGAATTTTTGTTTTTTGCCTTTTATTAACAGTTGTTCCCTGGACATTTTTTTTATTAAAAAAACAATGTATAAAAATTACAAATTACTTTTATGATCCAAGGCGATTCCTTCTTATTTTCCTTTTTTCAGGTATCCTTGTGTTTTTTCTCTTTGGATTATTTATTCCATCACAGTTAATTGTTTCTTCTCCCCAGGAATTTTCATTTATAGACAATTATGGCAGTCCGCTGTATTTTATTTACCATATTGCTTTACAATTTTTTGGCTTGTTTATTTTTTGGCCGCTTTGCATTTATTTTCTCTTTTCGGATGATTTTAAGAAAATATTTTCACCTGTTTTTACAGCTCTTTCTTTTTGTTTTATTGTCAATGTATTCCTTTTTTCCGGAAAGTATGGAATAATATCCATAGATTTCTTTTTCAGCCATGGTACAGGTCATTCCATCACTGAAAGTTTAACCAATATTTTTGTACTTATTATAGTATTTTTTATTACATATTTTATAAGTATAAAAAAGAATAAAAATATTATTCTAACAATGATATCTTTATTGATATTTTCTACTTTATGTATTTCCATTTATAATATTAATACAATAAATACCTCATTTAATAAACTAAAAACATTTTATACAAGGGAAGATAGAACAATAGAAGAAATATCTCCTGTTTTTAATCTTTCAAAAAACGGTAAAAATGTTGTTGTTATTATGCTGGACAGGGCAATAAGTGTTTTTATACCGTTTATTTTCGAAGAACTGCCGGAATTAAGAGAAAAATATTCCGGTTTTATCTATTATCCGAATACAGTATCTTTTCATGGATATACCGGCGGCGGCGCTCCGCCGGTATATGGCGGATATGAATACACCCCTGATGAAATGTATAAAGACGATAAAATACAGGCTGCGGAAAAGTATAATCAATCTCTTCTGCTGCTTCCGCGTATTTTTTCCGAAAACAATTTTCTTGTCTACATTACCGATCCTCCGTATGCAAATTTAAACTGGAAAAGCGATTTAACAATTTATAGAACCAGCAGAAATGTAAATGCACTTATTACGGATGGTCTTTATACTGACATCTGGATAAATGAACATGGTATGAATCTTCCGGAGACAAGTACCATAATTAAGCGAAATATGGCATGGTACAGTCTTTTCAGGGGCATGCCAATGGTACTTCGGGACTTGATATATATGCGCGGAAATTGGTGTTCGCCGATTTCAAACGGCAGTCTTCGCCTGGCAATAAACGGATATTCAGTGCTGAACTATATGCCTCGTTTAACCGCAATAACCGAAAACACGGATACAGCTTTAATTATTACAAATAACACCACACACGAAAACTCATTTTTTCAGGCGCCTGAATATGTTCCTGTCATGAATGTAACAAATTACGGGACAAGTCGTTTTTCAAAAGAAAAAGCATATCATGTTAATATAGGATCCATAAATAGACTGGCAGATTGGTTTGATTTTCTGAAGAATGAAAATATTTATGATAATACAAGAATTATTATTGTTTCGGATCATGGTCCGGAACCGAATTTTGTTACAAAGATCGGATTACCGTTTAACGTAGATCAATATAACCCGCTTCTAATGGTAAAAGATTTTAATGCTTCCGGAGAAACAATCACCGATATGACTTTTATGTCCAACGCAGATGTTCCATCTCTTGCCCTGGATGGTATAATTGACAACCCTGTAAATCCATTTACCGGCAACGCAATAAGCATGGACAGAAAAAACGAACCGCTTTATATTGTAGTTTCAGGTTCTATGCATGTTTCTGATATTAAAAATATATTCGGAAAAGGTAATTATCTTGTCCATGACAATATATTTGTAGCGGAAAACTGGATCCCTGCAACAGGATATTAATACTGTGTCAATGAATTTATTCCTTCTTTACATTGATCCCGGGACCGGAAGCGCTCTCTTTTCCATATTGATTGGAGCGGCAGCTACTCTCTTTTTTCTTTCAAGAGCAATTATCATTAAACTTAAAGTAATTCTTTCGGGCGGGAAGGCTGTTAAGACAGCTGTATCTGCCAATCCCTATGTTATTTATTGTGAGGGTAAACAGTATTGGAACGTATTTAAACCTGTCCTGGAAGAATTTGAAAGCCGTAAAATGGATATTCTATACCTGACCTCAGCCGAAGATGATCCGGTTTTCGTTCCCGCCTGGAAATATGTTAAGGCGGAATATATAGGGGAAGGCAATAAGGCTTTTGCCCGACTAAATCTGATGCAAGCTGATTTTTGTTTAATGACAACTCCGGGACTTGATGTATATCAGCTAAAAAGATCCAAAATGACCAGGCATTATTCCCATGTACTTCATGCTCCAACCGATGCTACTACCTACCGGCTTTTCGGCCTGGATTATTTTGATTCAGTACTTCTTACAGGAGACTATCAGGCGCTTGATCTGAAAATCCTGGAGAACCAGCGAAATATCCCAAAAAAGCAATTTACAACTGTTGGCTGCAGTTACCTGGATGAATACGCCAAAAAAATCAAAGACCTCCCTAAAGATATAAATCAGCCCTTTACGGTTTTGGTTTCACCTTCCTGGGGTGCTTCTGCCCTGCTGTCACGCTACGGAGAAAAACTCCTGAATCCACTGGTCAATACCGGCCATAGAATTATTGTTCGTCCTCATCCCCAGTCAAAAAAGTCAGAAGCCGGTATTCTGGAAAAACTTTCATCCCGCTATGGGGAAAAAATTATTTGGGACTACGAAAGAGATAACATTTATTCCCTTGCAAAGGCCGATATAATGATTTCAGATTTTTCCGGAATCGTTTATGACTATGTGTTCCTTATGGATAAGCCTGTTATCTATGTAAAACAGGGCATGGATATCAGAGCCTATGATGCAGATGATCTGGGAGAAAATGCCGTAGACAAGCTTTGGATTTTCCGGACTCTTAAGGAAATAGGAATTGAACTAAAAGAAAAACAATTTGAATCAATCGGTGAAGTTATAAAGAACGCTTCGAACAGCGAAACTCTGAGAGAAGCCAGAAAGAAGGCATATGCTGAAGCATGGCAATTCCCGGGAGAAGCGGGAAAACGTATTGCCGATTTTATGATAGAAACAACAAGCAATAATGACCATAACGGTTGACTGCCGCTGGATTGATGCCAGCGGTGTAGGCGTCTATCTGCGGGAATGTTTACCTTTTTTCCTGGATACCGCTCATTCTTTTTTTCTTTTGGGCAGTTCCGAAAAGCTCAGACCTTTGGTTTCCGGGAAAAAGAATGCCGTTATCCTTGATTGTCCGGTAAAACCCTTTTCCTTAACCGAACTCTTAGCCTTTCCAAAAGTATTACTGAATAAAATCAATTCAGGTGATCTGTATTATTCCCCATATTTTAACATCCCCGGCTTTTTAAAAATCCCCGTCTTAACAACCATTCACGACATTATTTTTCCCGATATGCCGGAACTCACATCGCGTCTTGGCCTTGCTGTACGCATGTGGTTTTACCGCCGTGCATTCTCTCGTTCACAAAAAATCTTTACCGTTTCGGAATTTTCAAAATTCAGGATAACACACTACTCACAGAACTCCGTTCCGGTCATTGTTACCCACAGTGCAATTCAGCCACATTTGCTTAAAGCCAAAAAATCAAACCGTGCAGAGAAAAAAAACACCATTATTTTTATAGGTAACATTAAAAAACATAAAGGACTTTCTGTTCTGCTGAATGCTTTTATTGCTGCCCGCAAGGAAGGATTGGAACATCGTTTGATCATTGTAGGCAGCAGGGAAAATTTCAGATCAAAAGACAGCGACTTATTGTTTACATCATTTTCCGATCACGGGGATGCTGTAGAATTTACCGGTTATTTGTCCAATGAAAACCTTACAGAACTCCTCAGGGAAGCTTCCCTGCTTGTTCAACCTTCTCTATACGAAGGCTTTTGCCTGCCCCCACTGGAGGCCATTGTTTCAGGAACCTCCGCGTTAATCTCAGATATTCCCGTTCTAAAGGAAATATACACAGAATATCCCACAAGAGTTATTGGCAGGGAATTACCGGTACACTGGTTTAAAGCAGGTGACAAAACAGACCTGAAAGAAAAACTCCTTTTATTGCTCCATAACAAAAAACAGGAATATATCAATCCGGAGAATGAATTTAATAAACTTTATACCTTTGAAAAAACTTCCCGTGTAATACTTGATGCAATGGAGGAAAAATGAAAGTCGCTGTCATCCATCACTGGCTTGTCGGTATGAGAGGCGGTGAAAAAATGCTTGAGGCCATCCTTGAGCTTTTTCCTGACGCTGACATATATACCCATGTTTATGCTCCTTCCGCAGTTTCACAAACCATCAGTTCTCACAATGTATATACTTCGTATATACAAAAATTTCCTTTTGCAAAAAAGCTCTATCAGAAATACCTGCCCTTTATGCCTAATGCCCTGAATACATTTAACCTGCAAAACTACGATCTGGTTATTTCCAGCGAGGCAGGACCGGTAAAAGGAATAATTCCCAACCCTGATGCCTTTCATATATGCTACAGTCACAGCCCCATGCGTTATGTTTGGGACATGTACCATGAGTACTTTCAAAAAGCCGGTTTTATTACCCGATTTTTTATGAAACGTTATATCCCCCGGCTGCGGCTGTGGGATGTAAATTCGGCAAATCTGGTTGATCGCTTTATTACAAACTCAGCGTATTCCGCCCGTCGAATCAAGCGATACTATAACCGGGAGGCCAAAGTGGTTTTTGGCCCGGCTTCTATCGAAAAATATCTTTCAATTCCCAGAAACCCGGGAGATTATTACCTTCTTGCCGGACATATTAATGAATACAAGCGGGCGGACATCGCCCTGGAAGCCTGTTCCGGTTCAGGCCGGAAACTTGTCGTAGCGGGAAGCGGAATGGCAAGAAAAGAAATACAACATTGGGAAAAAACCGGTCTTGTTACTTTTAAAGGTAAAGTTTCCGACGAAGAGTTAATTTCCCTTTTTTCGGGCGCACGAGCCCTGATCTTTCCCGGCATAGAAGACATGGGCCTTATTCCCATAGAAGCCAATGCCGCCGGCTGCCCTGTAATTGCATACGGAAGGGGGGGGGTTCTGGATACGGTCAAGAATGGCGTTACGGGCATATTCTTTGCAGAGCAAACTCCTTCTTCCCTGATTAATGCCCTGGATCAATTTGAATCCAGTGAGGATCAATTTAAGGATCGCAGTCCCTATAACACCCATGTACAGCAATTTTCCCGTGAAGCATTTAAGGAAAGAATAAAACAAATTGTTGCCGAACGGCAGCGAATATAATCCCCGGGCAATTCTTCACAAAACCAAACCTATAATATAGAATAATGACAGGGAGAAACTCTTGAAGAATAATATACTGCTGCCGTTATTATTGATACTTTTTTTACCAACAATGGTTCTTAATGCCCAAATCGCCCCCCAGGTTATTCATGAACCTAACAGCGAAATTTACAAAGATATAGACCGCTGGCATGTTCAGGGTTATATACGGGAATTTCTTCCCCTTATACGTCCTTATCCTTTTGCGTTGATAGAAAAAATCCTTGACGAGGTGATTGCCAATGGCAATGAAGATGCACAGCAAAAGGCCGCTTATTATCAGGAATATTTTTCGCCGCCTTCCCGGTTTTTACATTTTGGCGCTATGGCGTATATGCAGGGAAAAAACAGCGAAACCGGATTTTTGGGAGGCCCGTTTACCGAAGGTATCGTTAAATTTACCGGTATTTTAAATGCCAGTTTCCACCTTGCCGGATACGGAATGACAGATACAGACGGAGAACATTTTAATGTTCCCGGAACCTATACCCCCTACTCCGATTTTGTCGATGATACTTCAAGCCTTGGAAAACTGGAACTCCGGCCGCAGTGGACATCTTTATTGTCTGTTGGTAAAGAAGATTTGTATTTTCAGGCTGGTCTTGCCCGTACTTCTGTGGGCCCGTTTTACGACAATGGAATTATTGTGGGTCCTCAGGCGCCCAGAGCCGGACATTTCAGTTTTGTCTATTACAGGCCAAAGTGGTCCTACGAAGTACTGTTCCAGGGCATTACGGCCACCGATGATTTCGGCGGGGGAAAATATGCAAACAAATTTAACATAATACATGCGATCAACTTTCGTCCCATACAAAATTTTGAATTGGGTTTTTTACAGGGAATGACTTATGGAGAGCGCATTGAACCCCTGTACCTGGTACCGTTTAACTTCATTTTTGCATCACAGGCAGTTATGAACGGATTTGATGATAATGCATTCATGGGACTTCATATACGCTGGCGGCTTTTCGATACTTTGCTGGCACAAGGTCAGACCTACGTTGATGATTTTGATTTTAACGGTCTTTTTGAAGGATTGTTTAAACTAAAACTTGCCGCAGAAGCCGGACTGTCATGGACGCCCAAAAGAGGCCCTCTTTCCAAACTGGATTTTGATTATACAGCGGTATTCCCCTATTGCTATACTCATTGGAACAGACCTGATGATAACAGGTACACGCCCGAAAAAGCAAATTACCTTAATTATACCCATCTGGGCAGAAATATCGGACCAGACCTTGAACCGAATTCCGACAGAATATCGGTCAGAAGCACCTGGAATCCCGTTCCCAGTCTTGACCTAAGTCTGGCTATGTATTTAGCCCGCCATGGCAACTCTTCGGAAGGATTGAACACAAGTCCTGATGCACTACGTGATGGCTCAATATTGGATGACGGAGCCGACGATTCAAATATAAACGATATCGATCACAATCCCCGTTCAAATCTTTTTCTGCTGACACAGAATACGCTGGATATACGCCTTGGTGGCGGAATAGGCATAACATGGACAATTCCGCTCTCTGTCGGAGTTTTAAAACTGGCTGGAGAATACGGTCTTCAATATGGCTGGAACCGGAGCATCAAACCGGGCAATAACGGTCTTGATCATTACTGGAGTATTGGAGGAATCTGGACCTGGTGAACATCGATCAATACGAAGAATGGTACAGGGAGCGATATCGTATAACAAGCTCAGCTGTACGATCAAGTTTTCTAATCTGCTCGGATATGCTTTCCATAATGCTTTGTATAGGCGGCGGCTTTTTCCTGATAAAGATTCTTTACCTCCTCCATGTTTTACAGGGAGGAATTGCATTCAAATCTTTTATAACATACTGGCCTTTCCTGCCTGCGTTTATAGTTGTTTTTGCCATGAACAATCTTTATCCTGCAGCATCCCTTGCGCCGGCGGAAGAATTACGTAAAGTATGCTATTCATCACTCATTGTCCATGCAGGTATAATACTTTCCCGTTTTATTTACCACCCGAAATTCGATACTATTACTGTGGCGTTTGTTGTCAGTTTTTTATTTTCTGTTTTTGGCATATTAATTTTTCGTTCAATAATGCGCAGCTTTCTTTCCGTAAGCGGCCTTGGGGGTATCCCGGCGGTAATTTACGGTGCAGGGTTTACCGGCTGTGCCGTTGCAGACAGGCTTATGGCAATCAAAAATTCCGGTTATATTCCGGTATTATTTCTGGATGACGATAAAGAAAAAGGCAACGACTACCGCGGAATTCCTGTTATTCACGATACAAAAGCCGGGCCGGAAATTGTACGGAGATTAAACATTAAAATGGCCATTGTCGCAATGCCTTCTCTTTCCAACCGTGAATTAAAAAAACTTATTACCGGTTCCGTATCCGCTTTCCGTTACAATGTACAGGTACCGGATATTTATTCAATTAATAATATCTGGATGAGTGTCAGGGATTTTGGCGGTATTCTGGGTTTTGCAACAAGTCATCGCCTTAATATGTTCTGGAATCTCTGGATAAAGCGTTTTATGGACGTAAGTATTATTCTTGCCGGAGGTATTATAATTTTTCCGGTACTTTTACTGATTGCACTCATCATTAAAATAAGTTCCCCAGGGCCTGCATTATACACGCACAAAAGAATAGGACAGCATGGAAAACACTTCAGAGCCTATAAATTCCGTTCCATGGTAAGCAATGCGGATGAAGTTTTGAAAGAACTCCTGGCAAAAGATAAAAACGCCAGAGAGGAATGGAATCAAAATCAGAAATTAAAAAACGATCCGCGAATTACCGCAATTGGAAAACTAATCCGAAAAACATCTCTGGACGAATTTCCACAGTTCATTAATGTACTTAAGGGAGAAATGAGTCTTGTCGGACCGCGTCCCATTGTCGATGCCGAAATAAAAAAATACGGATCGGATTTCCAGAGGATTTTTTCGATAAAACCCGGCCTGACAGGGCTTTGGCAGGTTTCAGGACGTTCCAATACAAATTATTCGGATCGCGTTTCCCTGGACACTTACTATCTGCAAAGCTGGTCGGTGTGGCTGGATATTTGGATTATAATCAGAACCTTTGGTGTATTAATCAGGGGAAGCGGAGCATATTAATGAAAAGAAAAATACTAAAGCTCATTTTTGCATTAATGTTTCTTGCCTGTCCGTTATTATTATTTTCCCAGATTCGCCCTCTTTCCGGACTGTTTCCTGCAGCAAGTTCCGAACAACGAAACGCAGCTTTTTCCGAAAAAGGTTACCTCTACTACGGAAAGCGGGCGGAAGAACTTACCCTTGTCCCGAAAACCGGAGACAACACCAAAATTTCAAAATCTTCTCTGGGGCCAAATCCCGGTTTCTTTGTGGAAGCTTTGCGTATTATACCCCGCAAGAATATTAGTCTTTTAAGTATTTACAATGCGCTGGAAAGAATCAGCGATCTAAAAGGCAGAGTGTATAATTCACATTCTGACAAAAAAAATATACCTCTTTTTACCGACGCAACGAGAATTGAAGGTCCCGGAAAATTAAAAACTTTCCTTCCGGACCCTCCCCCTGCTGTTTTGGTACCGTATCGGGAAACATTCCACGTACGCCTTACCGATGCACGATTCGGAAATTGTTTCTATGAAATCTCCCTGACATCAAGCACTCAGGGAATACTGTACAGAATCAGTAATTTCAGAAATGTTACATACGGACCAATTTCCGTAATGAAAGAAAAAACCTTTACCGCTCTTCTCTATGTTGAACAAGTTGACGAAGGCCTGGCCGTGTATTGCCTTGCCGGAGCGGAAGTATCTGATTTTATCGCAAAGCATGTTGACATAGGTTCTGCATTAAATAAACGAATGGATGTCTTTACCGCATGGCTGCTTGACGGAATCAAATGATCTGAAACATGAGTTTGTTCCAAAATTTCAGTTTTTGGAACAAACTCAACCCACCCTTCTTTTTAAAATCCCATTCTTGACATTTCTTTAATTCCCCGATAAAGTAAAATTATGCGACGCGGCTGTCGTATAACGGCTATTACCCCAGCCTTCCAAGCTGGAGACGTGGGTTCGACTCCCATCAGCCGCTTAGGTGGGGTGTTTTTTGACTGGTTGTCAAAACATGCTAGCGTCTGCTTTCAGGCAGCCGCTTAGGTGGGGTGTTTTTTGACTGGTTGTCAAAACATGCTAGCGTCTGCTTTCAGGCAGCCGCTTAGGTGGGGTGTTTTTTGACTGGTTGTCAAAACATGCCGTCCTAAATTAGTACCTGAACAGCAGTCCCACATCCATGGCAAACACCGTTTTATCTCCGGGTTTGTCTCCGAGCTGTTTACCCCGAATTGCAACATCCATTGTCATAAACTTCATATCAATCCCAAAACCGCCCGAAGGCAGAAGATCTGCCATTCCCGCCCTGAGTTTGAGAACCTTAAGCAAGGTAATTTCCATACCCACAGTAAAATCAAACAATGGATACCGGTCATTCTCATCGAAAAGACCGATAAAATCCCGGTAATCAGCCATCAAAATAATATCTGTTATATAACGTTCAAGAAAATCATTCCGCAACCGGTAGAGTACACCCAGAGCCAGGCGAGGCTGAACCGTACCATAGGATTGCGTTCCTTCTTTCCCATAATCCCAGAATTGATCATATTTCGTTACCAGAGCTGGAGAATAGACATCATAACCAGCCAATGCAACAGTTATAGTGTCACTGTAATTGTACTTTACCCCCAAATCAATGCCCATACCAAAATGTGTTTGAAGAGGCGTTTGCAGGCTTAAACTGGTTTCACTCCAATTGGTAATATCAATCGATGGCATTTGTATATCAAGCATAACCCGGTAAAAAGCTTTGCCTAAAATACCAATATCCAGTTTATGGCTTTCGTGATCCAATGCACGGAACGAGTAACCGCCCACGAGGAGTAATTCCTCCCATGCCGTTGGAATCAGGGCAATTAATCCGGGAACAGGAATGGGAAGAAAACTGGTATCAATAGATTTAATATCCATAACAGTACGGTTAAAAAAACCAATACCAAAACCGTTATTTACCAGTCCCACAGCGACAGGGCCGCCAATGTCAAATCCAGCGGCGAAATTATTTGAAGATACTACCGATTCAACATCGCCAGATTTACCGACAGCTGAATCCAATAATTCAAAAACCGGACCATAGAGGCTAATGGTCATTTCTGCTGCACTAAATTGCTTTTCTATTCCGGCAAAAGATGCGGGGTTGGAAAAAATAGCCGAAAAATCATCACCCTGGGCAGCGTGGATTCCGCCAAAACCGGCTGCCCGTGCAGAGGGCATTACAAATGGCGGGAGTTTTTCCGCCGCAAGAGGATAAACAATAAAAAACAATAAAAAGGGAAAATACTTTTTTATCCCGTTCATACCCATTACCTTATTCGCAAGTTGGTTTAATAACCAGGAACTTGCTATAGCAAGGGAGCTTCAGGGCGGGGTTGTTGATTAATCGATAACCTCGGCCCATGCGTCAAAATTGCTTTCATCCTGTGAAGCAGCCTTTTCTATCCTGCACCTGAAAGCATTCCCCGGCTCAATTTTCCTATATACGCAGCTTTTTAAGCGTACCTTTATATAATTATCGGTCAGAGCGGAGAAAAACGGAAAAAAATCGTTCTTTATGCCGGTTTGAGCAGGTATTAAGCCCGGTGATTCCGGAAGAGAACTGTGTAAACTATTGTTTACGGCATTCAATGGCATTTGTCCGGCGGAATGTACCGCCACTGCGTCCACAATTTTACCCTGCCACCGGCGAATATACTCAATTTTACCGATTTTTGCATACTCCATAAGAAAATTGAGCCTTTCTCCGGCAATTTTTTCGTCTACCAGGCCTTTTTTTATTACAGCCGCCCTGGTTCCCGGCCTCCTGGAATAGCGAAAAACATGAATCCAGGCAAAACCCAATATCCTGCACAAATCTGCGGTTTTTTTAAATTCATCCTCTGTTTCTCCCGGAAACCCGGTTATAATATCACATGCAATAAAGGGGTCATTCCGTATGGTCCTGAGTTTTTCCACCATCCGTACAATATCCTGCGACTTATAGGTACGTCCCATAGCAGCCAACACTGAATCGCTCCCTGACTGAACCGAAAGATGGAAATGGTTTCTAATTCTCCGATCTGTAAGGACTTCAAAAAAAACTTCGCTGTTATGGGTATTACAATTTGTAATATTGAATGAATTACCATGCGTATTGGGCTCTATCGAAGAAAGCCGTATTGCGATGCTTTTTGTATTGTCCAGCAAAACCCGTAGCAGTTCCGGAAGCCTGCGGGAAGAATTTTCCGGATCAGCATACTGACAAATATTAACACCGGTTAATACTGTTTCTGCCATACCGGAATTTTCCAGCGCTTTAAGACGCGCTAACACCTCTTTTGATTCCAGACTTATGCTTTTTCCCCGTGCAAGAGGGACTCTGCAATATGCACAGGAACAATCGCAGCCATCCTGTATTTTAAGAAAAGAACGGGAATGAAACGAAAAATGCTGCGGATTAAAGCTGAATGGGGTTCTGGAAATTGTTTCTCTCTTTTCCTCTCGCAAAGACACTAAGTCGCAAAGGTTTGTGTACATTTCAGTAATTTTGCTTCCTTCTTTGCATACTTTGCGATCTTCGCTGCTTTGCGAGATGAAATTTGAAATAGCCGTAGAAAACTGAGAGTTAATATTTAAAGAATTTTTATCAAAGCCATTCAGTGTATCAACAAGATAACGGGGAAGATCAAGAAGCTTTTCTTTGCCCTGTCCGGGAAAAACAAAAAGTAATGGATTTTGCCCTTCCGGTAAATTCGTTTCTTTCCCAAGTTTCTCAATTTCTTTCTGTTCAAGCTGGGCATAACAGCCTGTAACCAGAACCGTACAGCCGTTATGGAGGCATAAGCGTATAACACGGCGTGCTTTTTGTTCAGCTTTGGAAGTAACGGTACAGGTGTTAATAATGCAAAGCAAAGGCCGGGATTCTCCTGCCGAAAAATTCCAGGGCAAAACAGTAAAACCTTCTCTGTCGAATGCATCGGAAAGAGCTTCCGTTTCATTCTGATTCAATTTACATCCCAGGGTATAAAAAGAAACCGGGAAAGAATTTTGTATACTGTCCGGAGACATACCCCGGCAACAACTATGTTTCACTAAACCTTAAATCTACCTGTTTGCCAAATAAGTCCTGACTCTGTCCAGCCCTTTTTTGGCATCTCCAAGATTTTCATTAAGCATCAGAGCCTGTTCATATGCGGCAATCGCCGGCCTGTATTCACCTGCATTTTCACGGGCATAGGCCAGCCGCGCCCACCAATATGCATTTTGGGGCATATAGTACACTGCCGTAGAAAGGGCTATGTCAGCTCTGCGGAAATGGCCTTGCCTGATAAATATTTCGCCAATGTAGTAATACACGTCGTTTATCCGGCTGCCCTGGGGAGCAAGGCTTACATATTCCTGAAAGTACTGAAGCGATTCATAATTCCGGCCCTGAAAAAAATATATTTCTCCCAAAATTCCAATAATACGGGGATCATACCGGCTGATACTCCTTCCTGCCAGAGCATAATTCCGGCTTTCCTCATATCGGCCTAAATGTACAAGACTCCAGCAAAGAATAACATGAGATTCAAGGTTGTTTGGATCAGCGGCAATTTCTGCCCTGCAAATTTCAATGGCCGTCTCATAACGGCCATTCCGGTACTCCTGGGCGGCATCTTTTTTTTGTGAGCTCCAGAACCACTGTGAATGAATAAACAATACCGGCATAACAAAAAGACACAACAAAAAAAACAATTTGCTTGGAACAATTAATTTAAGTAAATATAATCCCTTCATCAGAATCTTTTATCGTTCATTATGCAGCGGCCCGAAAAATAACAACCCGTTTCCATGGTGATTTCCGGAGCTGTAACGTTTCCCGTTAGTTTTCCGGAAATGGCAACTTCCACTTTATCGGTGGCATTTACATTGCCTTTTACAGTCCCCAGAATAATTACTTTGGATGCCTTAATATGCGCTTCTACAACCGCTTCTTCGGCAATCATCAAAAGATTCGTACCATCAATTTCTCCGGAGACTTTTCCCTGAATTAAAAAAGGTTTATCAAAACGCAAAATACCGGAAAATTCAATATCCGGCGATAAAACCGTATCAAAATCTTCAAGTTCAAGCGCATCGTTATGAACATCAGTCATGTACATGCCGCCTCCTCGCGGCAAACTATAATAATTTCCTTGCACTCGTGAGCCGAAGGCCCACATAAATTTACTGTACCGGACTATTCCCTATTCGTCAATTACAGGCTAAACTGATATGTGCCGCCGGAAATTACTGCCGGTAACCTTAAAAAAAGGAGCCCAAAATGGATTTTGTAAAAGACATGATGGCAAAAGCCAAATCCCTTCAAAAAAAACTGGTTCTTCCTGAAGGAACCGAAAAACGAACAATCAAAGCCGCACGGATCCTTGTGGACGAAAAATTAGCCTCGGTGGTAACCCTTTTGGGCAAAAAAGATGCTATAGAAGCGGCGGCCGCACAGGAAAATATAAAACTGGACGGGATAATACTTGTCGATCCTGCCCTTTCTCCTGATATTGATAACTACGCAGCAAAATTCTATGAACTCCGCAAGCACAAAGGTATGACCCCGGAACAGGCAAAATCCGACATGGCCGATCCTCTCCGATGGGGAGCAATGATGGTTCATCTGAACGAAGCGGACGCCATGGTTGCAGGGGCGGAAAACACCACCGGCGATGTACTCAGGGCCGGGCTTACGATCATCGGAATGACGCCGGGGCTTAAAACCGCTTCTTCCTGTTTTGTAATGACCGGTATGGATGGTTCCTGGGGCAAAGAAGGTTCCTTTATTTTTTCCGACTGTGCGGTAGTTCCCGATCCGACTGCAGATCAACTGGCCGATATTGCCGAAAGCGCCGCTCAATCCTGCCGGGAATTTCTGGAAACCGATCCGGTAGTTGCACTTATGTCCTTTTCAACCAAAGGATCAGCCAAACACGATGACGTAACCAAGGTTCAAACAGCCGTAGAAATCCTTAAAAATAAAAACCCAAATTTCCTCTTTGACGGAGAACTCCAGGCCGACGCAGCCCTGGTTCCTTCGATTACTGAAAAGAAAGCCCCCGGCAGTCCCATATCAGGCAAAGTAAACACACTTGTTTTTCCCGATTTGGGTTCAGGAAACATCGGCTACAAGCTGGTACAGCGTTTGGCAAAAGCCGATGCTTTCGGACCATTCCTGCAGGGTTTTGCAAAACCTATTAGCGATCTTTCCAGAGGAGCTTCGGTAGATGACATTGTAGTTACCAGCGCCGTTACCCTTTCCCGGGCTAAATAATTTTTTTTGCGGTTGCCGCCGGGAGGCGGCGCATGAATGGCAAAACAAAAGCAAAGTTTTTTCCGAGAAGCGGAGTTTAAACGGAGTTCTTTGGAAGGTGAAAAAAAACTCAAAACAGCGCTGGAAGCAGGAAATAAACGAAATTACCCAAAAGCCATTGCGATTCTTGAAGAAATAATTGCCGAATACGAAGGCCCTGCCGAAGCATATCTTTATCTGGGCAGAGCTTTGCACGCTGTAAAAGAATATTCCCGTTCCCTTGCTGCATTTAACGACTACATTGCCCTGAAGCCCCAGTCTTCCCAGGGGTATCTTTTTGCGGGCAGAACCTGTTTGGTACTTGGTTTTTTCCAGCGCGCTGTAAACTACCTGGAAAAATCCTATAAACGGGCCAAAAATGACAGTCAGATTATGGCTCTCCTGGGTATTGCACTCTTAAAAGCCCGCCATTCTTCAGAAGCCGTAGAGATACTTCAAAAAGCTGTAGAGATAAACCCCGAAGAAGCAAGGATTTACAGAGCCTACCTGAATGCGCTTTTTATTCGCGCCCTTAAGCATTGCCGTGATGAGAATTATGAAATGGCCATTCAAATGCTCCGCTTTGTCCTGGAAAACGGCAGAGACGGCCCTCTGCTCCGGCTGTCACTGGGAAGAGCCTCCAGAGAACTGGGACTTCTTGAAGAAGCTGCCGAACATTATTCCCAGGCTCTGAACTTTTCACCCAACGATCCCATGATTCGCTGGTATCGTTCCTCCATCTATATGGAGCTGGGCAGAAAAGTTGATGCCATAGAAGATCTTTCCGTAATTCGTTCTCAGGGAGTTGAACTGCCCGATCTGCCGTGGAACAGTATCCTTGTCGATCGTTTTATGATCAGCTCCTTTCTGGAAAATGGTTTATGGAGAAGAGCTGCCGATGTATGCAGAGACTGGTTAAAACGACGCGGCCCGGAACCGGAAATCCATGCAATGTATGCGGAAGCCCAGAACAATCTGAAAAATCATGAAGCTGCGGAAAATCATATTCGCCGGGCTCTGGAGTATGACGGAGAAAATTTATCTCTGTGGTATGCCTTAATGCTGTATTCCTGGGAAGGACGGGATCTTAAAACCCTGAAAAAAGCTCTTTATACGGCAAAAAAACTTGGCGGAGAAAAAGATATTCTATCCCGTTTTTCCATACTTTATGAAACAGAACATTCAAAAGATACCACACGGGTAATTACGTTATTACAGAAATCCATTCATACCCTGGGGCCGGAACCACAGCTAATGGCGGCATTGGGCAGAGCCTATCTTAGTGTAGGTCTTCTGGAAGAGGCTGAAAGCTGGTTTTCCAAAATTTTATTTCTTCAATCAAAAAACGAAGAAGCCATGCTCGGTCTTATTGCAGCCCGTGAAGCCATCTTTGAAGAAAGTCCGGAAAAACACAGTAAACAACTAGCGGATGTATACAAGGAATACCTGGATATATACCCTGACAACCGCGACATACGCCGGGACGAAGCTTTGTTTCTGGTTAAAATCTGTGAATACGAAACTGCTGCCAAAAAGCTGGAAACTCTCCTTGCCTGGGATCCTGCAAACCCCGGGTTAAGACGCGTTCTGGCCTATTCATACCGTAAACTGGGCAATTACCGTTCCGCAGCCGTTTATCTTAAAGCCCTGCTGAAAGAAAAACCCAGGGATATACGACTTCTGATTGAATACTGCGGCTGTATAGAAAGAGCCGGAGGCGGCGCCTATGCCCGTCTGATACTGGAAAAAGCTGCCGTGTATTTTGAAGCTTCTTCAGAGATTCCCATTGCCCTGGGGCTTTTATCTTTCCGTGAAGGCCACCTGGAAAAATCCTTTGATTATTTACGGGAAGCTGTTTCAAGGAATAAAAAAGACCCCCGGCCCTACCGCTGGATGTACCTTATCGCCAAGAAAAAGGGAGATAAAGCAGGAGCAGAACGTTATAATAAGGAATATCAGCGGATTTTAAAGAATTCTTCCGTTTAATGCTTTTAAGACTTGCGAAAAAAAAAAAACTGCCTTATTATTATACCAGTAATTAATTAATAGGGGG
>Ga0082212_10000515_pt1 | contig 55881 bp, 49 predicted proteins | sample TergutNt197P3_FD_71548 | JGI IMG/M metagenome (GOLD analysis project Ga0082212, IMG submission 71548) | Neocapritermes taracua P3 segment gut microbial communities from Petit-Saut dam, French Guiana - Nt197 P3 | ecosystem: Host-associated > Arthropoda: Insects > Digestive system > Gut ...
TATCCTGATCTCAGCTAAAAACAGAGTCATATTTACGAGGATATTTTGCGTTTGTCAAGGCAGACGACGAAGGCGGGCTGGTTGCCCGACAAGGAGGATAACGCAGACAGACGGAAAATAGACCGTAAAGATGGCTCTGTTTTTAGTTGAGATTAGGATTAAATATGCACCCGATTTTCAATCTCCATTTGCGGTACTCTCCAAATTGCGATATACTTGCGGAAAACTTCCTGCTACAAAACGCCGCAACGAAGCCATTGGGGAAATTGATTATGATTAAAAGCACGAACATACAAACGCCTCAAATCATACCCGCCGAGGCGTCAGACCTGGAACAAATCCTGCGGCTGCAACACGCCGCTTATCAAAGCGAGGCGTCGATTCACAACAATTTTGCGATTCAGCCCCTGACCCAGACACCGGCTGAAATCCTTGAGGAGTTTGGTATAAGCCTCTTTCTGAAAGCGGTGCTGAACAACGAAATCGTAGGATCGGTGCGCGCCCGCGAGGAAAACGGCACGGTCACAATTGGGAAGCTGATGGTGCATCCCGGCCACCAAGGCAAAGGGTGGGGGAGGCGCCTGCTTACGGCGATTGAAGAAGCCTTTCCGAACAAACGGTATGAGCTTTTTACAAGCTGCAAAAGCGGCAGAAACCTGCAACTGTATGAAACCGCGGGCTATTCGCGCTTTCGGGAAGAAACCGACAACGCCGGCATCGCTTTCGCTTACCTGGAAAAAAGATGAAAGGGCGGAGGAAACGACATGGATACCATCAAGCTGGTGACGCCTTGCCAAGAAATGGAAAATGAAGCTCTTGCCTACCGGAAGGAGCATTATGATTTTGGCGAAAACATCATCCACGGCAGTTCTCTATTTGATCAAACAGACTCTTATGATGAATGGCTGCGGCATCTGGAAAGGAATTCTCGCGTAGAAACCGTAAAACGCGATTGGGTTGTGTCGACGGTTTTTTTTGGCCTGCGGGAACGCGACGGGAAGATCATCGGGGTCATCGAGTTGCGCCATGAGCTCAACGATTTTTTGCGAGAATACGGCGGGCATATCGGGTACGCTGTCAGACCCTCCGAACGGGGCAAAGGCTACGCCACCGAAATGATCCGCCTGATACTGGCGTATGGAAATGGAAAGAATCTGGGGCTCGACAAAGTCATGATCAGCTGTTACAAAGATAATCTGCCTTCCGTCCGGGCTATAGAAAAATCCGGCGGCGTTCTGGCTCGGGAATCAACTTTTACCGATGGCAAACCCATACTGGTGTATTGGGTCAACCTTACAGAGCACCTGTCGCTGAAAAAGGGCATGGAAATCGCCATCCGTGGCGAAACCTCCGACGATTACCCGGATATTCTGCGGCTGACTTATGAAGCGTTCCTAACTCTGGATTACCCAGGCCGACGGCGGATGGACGAACATTTCCTGATCTCTTTGCTGCAAGGTTCAGACTCGGTTATCCCGGAACTCTGTTTCGTGGCGGTATACGAGAATGAAATCGCCGGGCATATCCTGTACGCGAAAAGCAGCTTCATACGCCCGGACGGCTTGGAAGCCGATACCATCACTTTCGGACCTCTCTCCGTTCTCCCGCGGGTTCAAAGACAGGGAATCGGTAAGGCGTTGGTTCGGCACAGCTTAGAAAAAGCCCGCAGAATAGGCTTTGGCGCGGTTCAGATTATGGGGGTGCCGGACTACTACCCGAAGCTTGGATTCAAGAGGGCGCGGGAATTCAGCCTGGTCCTTGCGGACGGCTCCGCCCCCGACACTTTCATGGCCTATGAGCTTGCGCCGGGCTATCTTGCCGGCGGCGGGGTTCATCACAGATGGGCGCCTGAGTATGACATAGCGGAGAACGACGACGCGGGGTATGAGAGATTCCATCATGAGTTCATGAAGAGGTATAGACACTTTTAGACATACTATGGTATTTTTAAGTCAGACGATTTTGCATCAATATAATGTAGGGAGAAAACAGATGAAAAACCGAATTATTGTAACAACATGTATCGCGTTGTGTCTCTTTGTCTGTACCTCGTGTGATATTCAACGGCTCCTTTCCCCTGAAGCCAAACCGACGGTAGACTCTGAATCAACCGACTTGTCCGAACAAAAACAAATCTTTACCAGCAGCGACAACGCTTACCAGATTGAGGTTCCCAGGGAATGGGAGCGCTATGAGGGAGAATCCGGAACAATTTCTGTTACCGGCGGCGCGGGATCTGTCTTCTTCACCGTGTTTATAACAGACAAAGAGGAATGGAATCTGGATCTTCAGGGTCTTTCCGATTATTGCATCGACTTTTATCAAGACCATGAAGCGTATCAAGATGTTGTCCGCGAACCACAAGTCAGTCTTGATGTTGGCGGCTTCCCGGCGATTTTTACACAGTTATCTTTCACAAGCGATTCTTTGAATTACTATAAATACCACTATGCCCTCGAAACTGACACAAGCTATGTACGTCTGGTCGGAGAACTCCGTAAAAGCAAAAAGGATGAATACGAACCCATCATTAAAGAAATTGCTGCCAGCTTCAAAGAAGTTGTACAAGAGTGATGCGGATGAAAGGATATTGCCGCCTTAAGGCGGTTGCGTCCTTAAGGCGGTGGGATTAATTACTCGATCAGTCCATAATGGTTTTCCGATTTCCAGGAAATACTAAAGCCATACTGTAGAGATGAGACCCGACATGGTCAACATCAAGGGCGGACAACGCATAAGGAAAGATCTATGGCTGGTTTAGGGTTCCTGGCTCTGGTAATATGGGAAATCCTCCTGTTGGCTACGGCAGCGCTGGTCGTTCTGAAAGGCTGGCAGGGCATGGTTTTGTCTTGGGTGCTGCTGCTGGCGGGTTGCATGGTCGCTATGACAGAGACAATGCCTTGGTTGATGCTTGGCCTTATAACGGCGGCTTTGGCCCTGGGCCTGGCCCTGGAGTGGTGGATCAAGCAAAAAAGCGACGTTCAGGGTCTCTTACGCCTGGAAGCCGGCGTCATCGGCATGCTTTTCTTGATGGCTCTGGGCTGGGCGTTGCTGCCGGTGGCTTTGCTGGCGGGGGCTTTGTGCGGAGGCTTGATTCTGCGGCGCTACCTGGTTGTGCCCGGCTTGAAACACTGGGTTCTGGTTCTGTTGGGAGAACGTCTGCTTTTTTCTGTGTTATGGCTTGTTCTGGGCAATTTTATCTGATACTCTTATCTCATGAGAAAAATCTGGACTGTGCGATCCCGGGAACCGGGCGCCCCTTTGCTGCCTTTTATTCTAAAGGCCCGCGGCCACGTTTCGCCGGCGGAAGCCGTTGCATATCTGAGTCCATCGCTGTTGGATCTCCATGACCCTTTTTTGTTCCGGGATATGCGGGCGGCGGTTGGCCGCCTCCTTTTAGCCCGCCGGCAGGGTGAAAAAATCCTCGTTCACGGCGACTACGACGCCGACGGGGTGACAGCCACGGCGCTGTTGTATCTGGCGCTGACGCGCTGGGGATTTTCTGTCATCGTGCATATCCCCGAACGCTCAGCCGGCTACGGCCTACAGGCCGATGTGGTGCGTCAGGCCGCGGAAAAAGATACAGGCCTGATCATCACGGTGGATTGCGGCGTCAAAGCAGTAGAGGAAGCGGCTTTGGCCAAATCTTTAGGGGTCGATCTGATTGTGACCGACCACCACGAACCCGGCGAAACTTTACCCGAAGTCGCCGCTCTGTTGAACCCAAAAACCGACGGCGGTTACCCCTGCGCTGATCTGGCGGGAGTAGGCGTGGCTTTTAAGCTGGTCCAAGCAGTGGCTCATGAACTCGGTGTCGCGGCTGAAACGCGGCGGTTTTTAGATATTGCGGCTTTGGGCACCATCGCGGACGTCGTGCCGCTGACGGGAGAAAACCGTATCATTGTCACCCATGGTCTGCGCCAGATGGCCAGGACGGTTCACGCCGGTTTACGGGCGCTGCTCAAGGAATGCGGCATCGCTGACAAAACCCCTCAAGCAGGACAAATCGCCTTCATGGCGGCGCCGCGCATCAACGCCGCCGGCAGGATGGATACCTGCCGGCTGGCCCTCAATTTGCTGTTGACAGAAGATGTGGCCGAAGCGGAAGCTTTTGCCCGGGAATTAACGCAGGAAAACCTCAGCCGGCAAAAAACCGAGCAAGACATTCTTGAAGAAGCCCACGCTCAGTTAGCAGAAGGGGAACTACCACGGGCCATCGTTCTGGCGTCGCCCCATTGGAAGCATGGTGTCATCGGCATTGTGGCGTCGCGACTGGTGGAGCGCTATCACCGTCCCAGCTATTTGATATCGGTGGAAGGGGACAAAGCCAAAGGCTCGGCGCGGGGCATTGAAGGCTACCATGTGTTGGAAGCTTTGACCCAACAGCAGGAATGGCTAACGGCTTTCGGAGGCCATGTTCACGCCGCCGGGTTTTCTCTGAAACCTGATAATATCGATCATTTGCGCTCAGGCTTAAACGAAAATTTAGCCGACGCGCCCTCCGATTTGTTCGTGCCGCGCGTCCGGGTTGACGCTATGACGTCCTTGTCAGAGGCCGATATGGCGCTTGTGCGCGACCTGGCCCGGCTAGCGCCTTACGGCGCGGGCAACCCCTCGCCGGTATTTGGCTTTCGCCGTGTGCGGGTATTATCGACTCAACGCATGGGTAAGGAAGGACAACATCTGAAGCTGAGGGTTACCGAAGGGGAACAAGCCCACAAAACCACAACTCAAGAAGTTGTCGCCTTCAACAGGGGAGAGGAAGAGGAAGCCATCTGTACTGCAGGCTTGATTGATCTGGTCGCAGCGCTGGAGATCAATCACTACCGGGATTTGGAATCGGTACAAATTCTGCTGCGAGATTGGGCGCCGACACAGGAAGCAAGATGGATAGAGTCGCCAGGGGAAACCGTAGCCCAGGAAACAGAGCCGGCAGCGGTAGCAGCTGAAACCACGGCAGAAGCAACAGGAGCATTGGAGGCAACAAAAGAGAAAACCTCCCTTGACAGAGAACATATAGCGGCTGTCTATAAGGCATTACAACAGCGCGCCAACGAACACGCAGCCCACGCGGCTCATAAACAAGCCAATCGCGAACAGGCGAACAAACCAGCAGGCGTGCCCATCATTTGGGAAAATGCCGCTTCCATGGAATTCGAATGTGTCAAAATCTTAGAGGAACTGGGGCTGGTCTATTGGTTGGGCGGTGCCAATCCGTGGACGCTTTTTTTGGTGAGCAATCCAAAAAAACGTGACCTAACGGCATCTTTCCGATATACTATACTCAGCGACGGTTGACAATGGACAATGGACAATGGACAATGGACAAGGCTGATATCCTTCAGCCTTTGGATCAATGGACAATCGACAATCGACAATCGCTTTCCAATTATTCAAACATAAGTAATCCAGGAGTTCGCTGTCAAGCGAATTCCTGGATTGCTAACCATCCCTAACCCCCAACCCCTAACCCCTAACCCCTTCTCTTAACCCCTAATCCCTTCTCCTAAAGAGGTGCTGCTCTTGACTTCAATGCTGGAACTTAAGGAAAAGACCCATTATCTCAACGACAAGGACTGGGAGAAAATCCTGGAAGCTTTTTCTTTGGCTGAAGAGGCCCATAAGAACCAATACCGTATTTCCGGCGAGTCCTATATTCAACATCCGCTGGAGACAGCGATCATCCTGGCGGAGTTGGAGATGGACGCCGCCACCATTCAGTCCGCCCTGTTGCATGACGTGGCTGAGGATACCGATTTTCAGCTTGATTTGCTGCGGGATCGCTTTGGTGATGAGGTCGCCAGTCTGGTTGACGGCGTAACCAAGCTTAGCAAAATCTCTTACAAAACGAAAATGGAGATCCAGGTGGAAAACCTGCGCAAGATGTTTTTGGCTATGGCCAACGATATCCGGGTCATCTTGATCAAACTGGCGGATCGCTTGCACAACATGCGAACCCTTCGCTTTCATACGGCGTCTAAACAGGAATCCATTGCCCGGGAAACGCTGGAAATCTATGCGCCGCTGGCGAATAGGTTGGGGATTTTTCAGATTAAATGGGAACTTGAGGACTTATCTTTTAAATATATGCATCCCCAGGAGTATTTCGACTTGATTGAGGGTATCTCTCTGAAGCGGCGGGAGCGGGAACGGAAGATTGACGAGGTCACCTCTCAAATCCGCGAACGCTTGGAAGAGGTCGGTGTTAAAGCCGAAATCTCCGGTCGGCCCAAACACTACTACAGCATCTATCAAAAAATGGTTCACCAAAATAAGGATTTAAGCGAGATCTATGATCTCACTGCCATCCGGGTCATTGTCGAAAGCGTCAATGACTGTTACGGCGTCCTGGGCATTATCCACACCCTGTGGAAGCCGATGCCCGGTCGTTTCAAAGACTATATCGCCATGCCAAAACCCAATCTCTATCAGTCTCTGCACACCACGGTTATCGGTAAGGCCGGCGAACCTTTTGAGATCCAGATCCGCACCCAGTCCATGCACCAAACCGCCGAATACGGCATCGCCGCCCATTGGAAATACAAAGAGAGCAACGCGGCCAACACCAGTTTCGAACAGAAACTGGCTTGGCTGCGCCAGCTTTTGGAATGGCAGCACGATTCCAATGACGCGGGGGAGTTCATGGAAGCCCTGCAAGCCGACCTGTTTGCCGATACGGTCTTTGTCTTTACTCCCAAGGGTGATGTTATCGAGCTGCCGGCGGACTCCTGTCCTATTGATTTTGCTTACCGGGTTCATACCGATGTTGGCCATCGCTGTATCGGCGCAAAAGTTAACGGCAGGATCGCCACTTTTGACACCAAACTGCAGAACGGGGATATTGTCGAGATTCTGACCTCAAAAATCCCCCAAGGTCCCAGCCGCGACTGGGTTTGCATGGTAAAAACCTCCCAGGCGAGAAACAGAATCCGCCAATGGTTCCGTAAGGAACAGCGTGAGGAACATGTTGTCCGGGGCAAGGAAGGATTGGAAAAAGAAGCCCGCAAGATTGGTTTGGCGCCGGAAAAAGCTCTGTCATCGGAGAACATGCAGCGTCTGCTGAAAGCGTTCTCCCTGAACACCACGGACGACTTCTACGCGGTTCTGGGCGCGGGCAATATCACCTATAAACGGGCTTTGACCAAACTTAAGGAATGGCTGCCCAAAGAGGACATCCTGGAACCAAGCGCCATTGATTTTGACAAGGAATCCGATCGTGACGGCAAGTCCCATATACGCGTCAAAGACGTCGACAATATAGCGGTAAGGTTTTCCCAGTGCTGTTCTCCGATGCCCGGCGACGATGTGGTTGGGTATACCACACGCGGCCGCGGCGTTTCCATCCACCGCCGCGCTTGTCCTCAAGCCCAGGCTTTGATGAAGCGGGAACCCGAACGCATCATTGAAGTGACCTGGGAAGAAAACCAGAATATCCACTATCCGGTAGACGTTCACATAGAAGGGCGGGAAAGCTTGCAGCTTATCTCGGATATCATGAATATTATCAAAGAAACCCACATCCGCTTGCTGGGTCTGAACGCCCATGAGGATAAAACCCATATCTCCCATATCTATATGCGCGTGGAAGTGCGGGATTTAGATCACCTGGGCATTATTCTGAGCAAGCTGCGCCGGGTTAAGGATGTTGTGACGGCTGAGAGAGTGTGAGGCAATGGACAAGGGACAATGAGCAATGGACAATGGACAATGGACAATGGACAATGAGCAATGGGCAATGGACAATGGACAATGGACAATGAGCAATGGACAATGGACCAAGGGACAAGGGACAAGGGACAAGGGACAACGACAGTTGACAGCGGAGAATTGTCTATAGACTTTTTCCGTTGATAGGAAAGGTGCTAAATGAGAGTTGTGGTTCAACGAGTCCGGGATGCTTATGTGTCAGTCGATGGGGAAGTTGTGGCTTGCTTGCCCTCTGGCAGCTCCGGCGGACTTGGTCTTTTGGTTTTTGTCGGTGTCGCCCGACATGATGACGAGGGGGCTGTGATCTGGATGGCAGAGAAGTTGGCCGGGCTTAGAATTTTTGAGGATGAAGGCGGCAAGATGAACATGTCCGTGGCCGATGCTGGCGGGGGGATGCTGCTTGTATCCCAGTTTACGCTGCTGGGCGACTGCCGCCGCGGCAAACGTCCCAGTTTCAGCGGGGCCGCTGGGCCGGCAGAGGCACGGCGCCTCTATGAAGCCTTGATCCGTGAAGTGGCCGCGCGGGGAATCCCTGTGGCCCAGGGATGCTTTCAGGCCGACATGGATGTCCGGTTCACCAATGTAGGGCCTGTGACAATCCTGTTGGACAGCGATAAGGTGTTCTGATAGGGGCTTAGACAGCAGAAGAAAAATCCTCTCTCCACCCGTTCCTGCTCCTGATTGCCCATTGTCCATTGTCCATTGTCCATTGTCCATTGCTGCTCTGGGTTGCGGGCATGGCCTGCCATAAGCTATACTAAATCGGAAGCAAAATCTAGAGTATAGTGACATTAGGAGGCGCCATGTACCTACAAAAAACCCTCATGCTGACCACATATTTTTCGGGAATGACAATGAACTGTTTCCTGTTTTTTTGTCCGGAAACAAGAAAGGGTATCCTTATTGATCCGGGAGATGACGCGCCGGGTCTTATAAAATGGGCCGAAGCCAACGACGTGGAATTGGAACGGATCGTTTTGACCCACGGACACATCGATCATATCGGCGCTGTCCCAGATCTTCGAAGCACCTACGGGCTGGCGTTATCGATCCATCAAGATGACTTGACGATGCTGGCCAACCCCACTTTGAATGTGTCTGTTTTTGCGGCCAAAACCTTGAGTCTGGATACCGCCGATGTGAACATCCTGGCACATGGTGACGTGATCCGTGTCGGCAATGTGACGGCTGAGGTTTTGCATACACCCGGTCATACCCCTGGCGGGATTTGCTTGAAAACGGCTGACGGCGTCTTCAGCGGCGACACGCTATTCAAGGGTTCGGTTGGGCGCACAGATTTTCCGGGCGGGAGTATGAAATCTTTGGTCACCGGCATTCAGGCACAGCTTATGACTCTGCCTGATTCTACAGCTGTTTTTCCCGGCCATGAGGAGACAACCACAATCGGCTATGAGAGAGCACACAATTTCATGATTGGGGCTTAGAGTGCATCATTTGACAAAAAGCGCATATACTCGCATTGGGTACAAAATCATTTGTTACGGGTCAGACCCCAGCCCGAGGGGCAGGAGGGGCGGTGCGGCACATGGCGGAGCCTTTTCGGGAGTGGCGGCAGCGGGTCTTGGGCCTTGGGGCGGAAAAAAGCGCAGGCTGCCTTATTTGCGCTTTTCGCGCAAAGGCCTTAGACCCCGCGCCGCCACGAAGAACGGCTTCGCCATGTGCCGCACCGTCCCTCCTGCCCCTCGGGCTGGGGTCTGATCTGTAACAATCATTTTTCCTATTTCCTAAAGTTTTATCAGGAATATTTGATATTGCGGGATTTTCCTTCTATAATAGAGTAAGCACTCTAAAAAATAAGGAGGATCGAGTACTCTTTGCGAGAGGAAAGTAAGAAACAATGAACATATTGCTTTTGTTGATTATGTTTCCCTTTGTGGTTGCGTTTGTCTTACTGGGCTTGCCAACACGGCAGTATGCCGTGCGCAAGTATATTGTCGTCGCCTCCGCGCTTATTCTCAGCGGCGTCTCTATTTATCTTGCCGCGCAATACATTTCCGGCGGTCCGCAGTACTTTTCCTTTGACGCCAAAGGTGCGGATATGGCGATTCTGTTTGCCGAGATGGTTTTCGCGGGTATCATTATCAGGCTTTCCCTCAAACACAAACAATATCTGACCGCCCTTCTGATGCTGATCGGAGTCGCTTTGATGCTTGGGTACGAGATTGGCTTGGCGGAAACCGTTCATGCTAGGGAAATCCTCTTTGTGGACAACTTGTCGCTGATCATGGCTCTGATTATTGGCGTTATTGGCTGCATCATCGCGCTGTTCGCATTGGGATACATGAAAGATTATCACGAGCACCATCCGGAAGTGAAAGACCGAACCGGGTTTTTCTTCTTTATCATCTTCGCGTTCTTGGGGGCGATGTATGGTGTGGTTTTTGCCAACAGCCTGATTTGGCTGTTCGGTTTCTGGGAGATTACAACACTGTGCTCTTTCTTTCTTATCGGCTACAGCCAAAAAGACGACGCAACCAAAAACGCTTTCAACGCCTTAAAAATGAATCTTTTGGGCGGCATCGGTTTTGCCGGCGCCATTATCTTTTTAGCGTACAATGATCAAGTGACCCAGCTCAATCAGCTGAATGGACTTTCTTCTTTGCTGCCGATAGGCTTGCTGGCTTTTGCCGGATTGACTAAGGCGGCTCAGATGCCTTTTTCTTCTTGGTTGCTGGGGGCGATGGTGGCCCCGACGCCTGTTTCCGCTCTGCTCCATTCCAGCGCCATGGTCAAAGCAGGCGTCTATATGATTATTCGTTTGTCGCCGGTGTTTGCTTTTGAAAACGGCGGCGCTGCTGTTGGCGTTTTGGTGGCTTTGGTCGGGGCTGTGACCTTCGTTATGACTTCGTTTATGGCAATTGCCCAATCGGATGCCAAACGCGTTCTGGCCTATTCGACCATCGCCAACCTCGGGCTCATTGTGGTCTGCGCCGGGGTGGGCACATACCAGCTGTACTGGGCGGCCATCATGCTTGTCATCTTTCACGCCATCGCTAAGTCGCTGCTGTTTCTCTCGGTGGGTTCCGTGGAACATAATTTGGGTGAGCGCAGCATTGAGCACATGGATGGCCTTATCAGTATCATGCCGAAGGTGGCCGTGGGGATGGCTATCGGTATTCTGGGCATGTTCCTGGCGCCCTTTGGTATGCTTATCAGCAAATGGGCCGCTTTAGAGGGTCTGGTTAACGCCAACGCGGCGCTGACGATTTTCGTTGCTTTCGGCGGCGCGGCAACGCTGTTTTTCTGGGGCAAATGGCTGGGCAAGATTACCATGGTTAAATCCGCGCCGACTGATTTTAAGGCTAAGGTTTCCCGGTTAGAGGGAATCAGCCTGGGCTCTCTGGCCGTGATGACGGTGCTGGTATGCCTGACCTTCCCGCTGATTTCCCGATACTTCCTGGAACCTCTGATCGCGGATATCTATAATCAGACTTATTTGCTTGGCCAGAGCAACGTGGCAATCCTTCTGTTGATGATGGGGCTTATGCTTATTTTGCCTCTGACCCTTTTGCGCAGCGGGAAACGAAGCTATCGCGAACAATATTTAGCCGGGGCCAACACCGCAAAAGAGCAGTTTCATGGTTCTTTGGGAACGACTCATTCGCTGACCATGCGCAGCTTCTATTTGAGCAATATTTTTGGCGAAGCCAAACTCTTTGGTATCAGCGTCGTCATCAGCATCATTCTGATTGTGATTATGATTGGGGTGGGACTATGAAAGAATATATTTGGATCCTCTTTGTTGTTCTCTATGTTGTTTTAGCCCCTTTCATTGGCGGGCTGATTACAGGAATCGACCGCAAGATTACCGCTCGCATGCAAGGTCGTTACGGTCCACCATTGCTGCAACCTTTCTACGATGTGTTCAAACTTCTGCAAAAAGAAAATATGGCTGTCAACAAACATCAGCAGTTTTATGTGCTGAGCTTTCTGGTGTTTATCATCGTTGCCGGCTCGATCTTCTTCGCCGGCGGCGATCTTCTGCTGTCCATTTTCGCGTTGACCTTAGCAAGCATTTTTCTCGTCATCGCGGCTTATTCCACATTCTCGCCTTACGCCTATATTGGTGCGGAACGAGAACTGATTCAGATCATGGCTTACGAGCCAATGGTCATCCTCACCATTGTGGGTATGTATATGGTAACAAAGAGTTTCAATGTGGCTGATATCGCTGCCTACAACGGCATGTTATTCCTAAAGTTGCCGGCGATTTTTCTGGGATTCTTGTTTATTCTAACGATCAAACTGCGCAAGTCGCCCTTCGATATTTCCATGTCCCATCACGCCCACCAGGAGATTGTGCGCGGTTTGACAACAGAGTTTTCCGGCAAAGAGCTGGCCTACATTGAGATCTCCCATTGGTATGAAAATGTCATGCTTCTGGGGCTGGTCTTTCTTTTCTTTGCCTCCAACCCTATCCTAGCCCTCCTTATTGTCGCAGCCACATATTTCTTGGAGATCTTTATTGACAACGCGAATTCCCGTCTGAAGTGGCAGAGCGTTCTTATCAGCGCCTGGGTTGTGGCCTTTGTGCTGGGCGCGGGAAATATTGCTGTCCTAGCCCTTTGGGGCTAGGGAGTAGGGGCCAGGGGCCAGGGGGCAGGGGTTAGGGATGGCAGGGAATCGGCTTGCAGCCAATTCCCAGAGAATTCTAATTTGATGCCCTCTTGTGTTCCATTAAAATCTTTGCGCCTTGCAGAGTCGCTACCATCCCTAACCCCTAATCCCTAGCCCCTAACCCCTAGTCTCCTAAGGTGCACCGATATCATTCAACGACTCCAGTTAGATAAGGAAGACAGAAAGGAAGACGCAAAATGTCTTATTTGCCCAAATCTCCCTGGTTGGTTCATTATGACGCTTCCAGCTGCAACGGGTGCGATATTGAGGTGCTGGCCTGCCTGACGCCTCTTTATGATGTCGAACGGTTCGGCGTCCTGAATATTGGCAACCCCAAACATGCGGATATTTTCGTGGTCACCGGTTCGGTTAACGAGCAGAACCGTTCGGTGATTGAGAATATCTACAAACAAATGGCGGAACCCAGCGTTGTTGTTGCTGTGGGTGCCTGCGCTTCTTCCGGCGGTATTTTCCGCGAATGCTACAATGTGCAGGGCGGCGTGGATCTTGTGATTCCTGTTGATGTTTATGTTCCGGGGTGCGCCGCCCGACCGGAAGCTATTATTGACGGCGTGGTTCAGGCCCTTGATGTGCTTGAGCAGAAACATATGGATCGGAAGAAGGGGGCGGTTGGCAGTGTTTGAACTGATTGAGACAGAATTGATCGCTAAAGAAAGTTTGGTTGATAAGGCGCTGGAACTGTCACGGGAGGGCTACCGCCTGATACAGATTCATTGTGTGAAAACGGCAGAGGAAATGTTTTTGATCTATTCCTTCGAAAAGGTTGGTTTTGAGTTAATGAATCTTCGTTTGCCGGTTACGGATGGGACGCCTTTGCCAAGTATCAGCGAGATTTTTCCTCACGCCTGTTTGTATGAAAATGAAACCAACGAGCTTTTTGGCTTGAATATTTCGGGAATGGCCATTGATTTCAAAGGGACGTTCTATGAGACAGCCAAACCTCACATTTTTGCGATAAAGGAGGCCGAATGATATGGGTGAACGCACGATTGTCCCATTTGGCCCTCAGCACCCGGTTCTCCCTGAGCCCATCCATTTAGATCTCATCTTGGAAGATGAGAAGGTGGTTGGAGCGATTCCGTCCATTGGGTTTGTTCACCGCGGTCTAGAGAAACTTGTTGAGAAACGGGATTACCAGGAAATGGCTTTCGTGGCGGAACGTATCTGTGGTATTTGCAGTTTCATTCATGGTCACGGCTATTGTGAGACCGTGGAAGCGTTGTTCCAGATTGAAGTACCAGACCGGGCAAAATTCCTGCGCGTCATGTGGGGGGAGTTGTCCCGTATGCAGAGCCATTTGCTCTGGTTGGGCTTAATGGCAGACGCTTTCGGCTTTGAGAGTTTGTTTATGCAGTGCTGGCGGCTACGGGAAAAAGTCCTTGACATTTTTGAAAAAACAGCGGGCGGGCGCGTTATTCACAGCGCCTGCAAAGTGGGCGGCCTGTGGAAGGACGTAGATAACGACATGCTCCAGGAAATCAAAGAAACCCTGGCCGGGTTGAATGGCGAGCTCCAGGAAGTTGCCAGAGTCTTTTTGAAAGACTACACCGTACAAAAGCGCACCCAGGGATTGGGCAAAATGAACGGCGAGGAAGCATTTAACAGTGGTGCCCTGGGACCGACGCTGCGCGGCAGCGGCGTAGCCATGGACATGCGCTCCACAGGGTACAGCGGTTACGTTCATCTGAATTTTGAGCCTGTCGTTGAGGAAGATGGCGATTGTTACGCGCGAACAAATGTGCGCATGCGCGAGGTTTTTCAAAGTATTGATCTCATCCAGCAAGCCATCGACCTCATGCCGGAAGGCCCCATAGAAAACAAAGTCAAGGGCTCTCCCAAAGGCGAAGTCCTTGTGCGCATGGAACAACCCCGCGGTCAAGTCGTCTACTATGCCAAAGCAAACGGCACGCGTCATCTCGAACGGTTCCGCGCCCGGACACCAACTTTCGCCAACATCATGCCCTTGCTCAACATGTTGCCAGGCTGCAATTTAGCTGATGTTCCCATCCTTGTTCTCACGATCGACCCCTGTATCAGTTGTACCGAACGCTAATGGACACAATGGAGAAGGGGCCAGGGGAGAAGGGGTTAGGGGCCAGGGGTTAGGGTTTAGGGATGGTAGGGAATTGGCTTTCAGCCACTTCCCTGAGAATTCAAATTTGATGCCCCTTTGTATTCCAATTAAAATCTCTGCGCCTTGCAGAGGCGCTACCATCCCTAACCCCTGATCCCTAGCCCCTGACCCTTTCCCCCAGATCCCTAGCCCCTGACCCCTTCCCCCAGATCCCTAGCCCCTAACCCCTGACCCCTTCCCCTAACCCCTGAGTCCCAGACCCGAATTTTAGTCCCAAAAAATATCTGTGCTTTGTGCAAGGAAGGAACGAACAATTATGGCCCTCAATGTTATTGGTAAGACGATAATGCGTAATTTGTTCAGCAAACCGGCTACGTCTATGTATCCGGCTGTTAAGAATGAGTTCTATCCGGCAACCCGCGGCGCGATCGTTTATGATGAGTCTACTTGTAATTATTGCAGTCTGTGCGCCAAAAGATGTCCCTCCCAAGCCATTACGGTTGACCGCGCTGAGAAAGTCTGGCAGATTGACCGTAAGCGCTGTTTGTCTTGTACTTTCTGCGTTTCTGTATGCAATAAGGATTCTTTGTCTACCTCCCGTGAATATACACCGCCAATTGTCAGAATCAGCGACTCTTGGCTTTTTCAAGCGGAACAAATCGCCGCTGATTTTGAATATGTAGGATCGGAATCTGCTGTGGATGGTATAGCTGAAAATGACCTTGAAGTCCCCGGAGACGCTGACATATCAGCATCTTCAGACGCCTCCGCTTCTTCGGATAATTCACCATCATAATATCAAGAAGGAATTTCATGCACGAATATCCAATTACTGAACAAATCATTAGGATAGCAACCAGCGCGGCCCAGGTTCATAACGCTGAAAGGGTGACGCTGATTCGTCTGGTTGTCGGCGAACAATCAGGGTTTGTTGGTGATTCTATCCAAATGTATTTTGATATCCTGGCTGAAGGAACCCCTTGCCAAGGAGCTTCTCTGGATATAGAATATATCAAGACCCAGTGGTTTTGCCCAAAGTGCGATTCCTTTTATATCCGACAGCCTATGTCGTTTACCTGCCCGCAATGCGGACAGGATGGACTGCCGAGCGATAAGGGCAAAGAGTTCTATGTAAAAGATATTGAAATTGAGACGGGGAGTGATCAGTGTGTCCAATGAGCGTATTGATGTCACGAAAAACATCTATGACGAGAATGATAGAATCGCTGCCGAAACCCGGCAGGTTTTTGACCAGAAATCTGTCTTTGCCGTCAATGTTATGGGCGCTCCCGGCGCAGGCAAAACTTCTTCAATCATTCAGCTGATCAACAATTTACCTCAGATCCGTTCCTATGTTCTTGAAGGGGATATTGAGTCCGATATCGATACCGTTAAAATGAAAAGCCTGGGCATTGAAACCCGACAGATCAATACCTACGGTGCTTGCCACCTGGACGCGCCAACCGTGCTGAAGGCCGCTACGGATCTGTCTCTAGCCGAACCGGGTCTTCTCTTTATTGAAAATATTGGCAATCTTGTCTGCCCGGCCGAATTCATGATCGGTGAACATATCAAGCTCCTTATTTGTTCCGTGGCAGAAGGCAGCGATAAACCGTACAAATATCCTCTGGCTTTTGAAAAGGCTCAAATGATTCTCCTAACCAAGATCGACTTGAAATCTTATGTGGATTTTGACGATGCGTTCTTTGGCAAAGGTGTTCAGGCTCTGAACAAAACCGCAGCTGTTTTTGAAGTCAACGCCCGAACAGGGGATGGTTTTGCCGCTGCAGCCCGGCACATAGAGGAATTGGCCAGGAGAGCACGCTCATGAAGATTGGCAGGAAGATTGGAATGAGAAAGCTTGTCTTGATTTTGCTATTCTGTATGGAGGCCTTTCTTGTTTTTCAAATTTTGTATAGAGCGGAAGACACTTCCTTCTTCTACAAATTCGTTAACGCTGAATTGACGGCCAGCAGCAAACGGGTTGTCCTTGAAATAAACTCGGACAACGCCAAGAAGGCTTATGACGCGCTGACAAGTTTGGCGGATCAACTCAACGCCAATGTGATTGTTTCTCGATTGACCACCGAGGACGGCATAACCAAATGCACAAAATATGTTTACATAACCCGTCCGGAATACTATAACGGGTTTGATTTTTATGAGAGTGAACCGGAGTATCCAGCCTATGATTCCGGTCGGTTCCTTTCCACAGAAAAAACGGACGATCCCAATCAGATCGGCCGGATTATCAGCTTTACTCAGAACACCACCGGCGAAATCCGCACACTCTATGAATGGCTTTACGGAGAGGCCCCTTTTGACGGCGTCTATACCATCCAAGTGGAAGGCGCGAATAAATTCGCCGCTTTTAGCGACGCTTTTTCAGAGCGTATGGGCATTGATATGGTGGAAGCGGATAATCTGGCAACGGTGCCCGTCGTGTCTGGTATTGTACTCTTCGCTGCGATGGGTGTTGCCGCGCTCTGTTTCCTTCCCCTTATATCTCTGATTTTCTTCTATGATATAATCGCCGACGCTAAAAATATTGCTTTAGAATCTATGCTTGGCCATTGGGAACGTTCCATTTGGGTCAAACGCGTTTTCATCCTGCTCAGAAATCAAGCCCTTGCTTTTGCCGGGATGTTTCTGTTGATGTTCGTTGCCCGCCTCCGGATTCTTAACCCATTAACCATGGTTTTTCTTGCCAAACTGCTCGTTGTTGGTGTTCTCATCCTGGCTTTGACTTGGGGATCTGTTGTTATAACTTTCTACGGTATAGGTAAAATAAACATAATAAACGCTCTGAAAAAACGACTCCCTTTCCGTTCCCTTCATGTTTTGAACGGAGCGGCCAAGGTTGCGCTGCTAATCCTGGTCATTCTCCTGTGCCAGTATGCCGCTTATATTTCTTCCGTCGCAACGTACCAGGCACAGGATTTTGACATCAATGGCAACACCAACACCACCGATGACGCACCTGGTACAACCTATCATACACCCTGGAATAAGACCCATGATCTCTTTATTGTCCCTGCCATTGACCCTGAGTACCTGACCCCAGCCTATAAAACCGCGAGAGAAGCCCTCTATTTTCCTATGAACGAGCGTGGCAGCATTCTTGCTGATTTTGCTCAATTTTTACCAGACACAACCCAATCATCGCGGCCTTACGTCACCGCGACAGTGAACCCCAATTATTTGAACGCTTTTCCTCTTCGCGGCTCGGATGGTCGTGTGGTGCGGGTGGAGGAGGATACCACAGAAAAAATTCTTCTTGTTCCCGAAGTATACAGGGGAGAAGAAGCTCAGATACGAACCTATTTTGCCGTTCAAGATCAGAAACTTGTTCTGATTTGGCTGCAGAACGATCAACCCTGCTTCACTTTCATCTTGTCAACCAAACCCAAGGCTAACAGCACCGTCAGCAATGTTATTCTCAATGTTCTGACCGAGAACAACGGGCAGCCTGGCGACTATGACATTGTTCTCAATAGGGGCAATCCCGTAAAGATCAAGACCCGCAGCGTCAATCCCGAAGCGGAAATACGCAATTTGCTCAAGGAACAAAAAATCGATGATAATGTCGGGCTCATTATTTCCGTCTACGACAGAGTTGTCGGGGAAGTGAAAAGGTCTTCTGAGCTGCTGACCCTCTCTTTATTTGTCCTCATTATGCTGACTCTGACACTGATTATGGTTGTCGTCCAGAGTGTCGATAACTGTATGGACCGGCACAAGCGCCTCATCGGCATCCAGACTTTTCTGGGGCGCTCCTTGTGGTCAAAATACAGATTCTATTTCCTCAGTCATATGACAGCGACCTGGTCCGTTGTTCTTGTGCTTTCTCTTGTACTCACCCGGCTTGTAGCATTTTCTGATTGGTACAGCGTTCTGCTCTTCGCCCTGATTTTCTGGGTTACGGAAATCATCACAACATTGATAACCATCCTGACCCTTCAAAAAAGAAAAGTTCTCGAAACCCTAAAAGGAGGTGGCTGAACCATGGCTGTTATTGTTCTCAATAAAGTCACAAAACGATACAACAACAACACTGTTCTAAAATCCTTTTCCATGGAAATCCAACAAGGCGAATTTGTCGCCGTCATGGGTGCCAGCGGCTCCGGCAAAAGCACACTGTTTAACGTTATCGGCCTGCTTGAGGATATCGATGAAGGCCGGATCATTGTCAATGACTATGTTGATCCCAAACCCTCCGCGCTGATGGCCAATATCATTCAGCGCCGGCATATCGGGTACTTGTTCCAGGATTTTGCCCTTGCCGAAGAAAAAACTGTAGAATACAACTTGCAGCTTGCTCTAGATACCGCATCCACCGCGGCCGGCGTGCCCAATCTGCATGACCTGCCCAACTGGTCCGGCTGGCCCGGTAACAAAAGAGACAACAGGAACCGCGCCATTGACGAAGCCCTTAAACGCGTTGAGCTGGGCGAACTCAAAAAGAGCACGGTTGCGGAGCTGAGCGGCGCCGACAAGCAACGTGTCGCTATCGCCAGGCTTTGGCTCAAGCCCTGTAATATTGTTCTGGCTGATGAACCCACAGGATCTCTTGACCCAAAAAGCCGGGGCGCCATTCTCGGCTTGATTAAGGATTTGCACAGCCAAGGCAAAACGGTTCTCATTTTCTCCCATGATCCGATTATCGGCCGGGAGTGTCGGAGAGTTATTCAATTATAATTGACAGTAGTAAACTGTCAATTGTAATTGTGGGGATAGGGTTTAGGTCTAAGGGGCTAATTAGCAAAAGTTAGCGATACGGTACGGAAAATGGGGGAAAGCTCTATGCCAAATTATCACAGCAGTCGCAAAACTTTGGGAATTATTGGCGCGGGCAACCTGGCCTCCTCACTGATTCGTGGTCTGCACCAAAAGAATCCTGATGCTTGGGATTTCTATCTTACCGATGTTGATACCGCCAAAGCAATACATCTGGCTTCCGCCTATCAGGGAATAGCTACGTCCTTGGCAGAGCTTGTCCGGCAGGCAGATATTATTATACTCGCTGTGAAACCTCATAACATACCTGAATTAATTGAGCAGCTCCCTGTTTGTCAATTGCCCATTTGCCCTCGGGCTGAAGGACATCAACCCTGTTCATTGCTAATAACCGTCGCCGCAGGTCTGAGTTTAAGCTTTTACGAGACCCGCCTGCCGGATCAAGCCATTATCCGGGCTCTGCCTAACACTTCGGCTCTTGTGGGAAGGTCTGTGACAGGATTGGTGCGCGGTCACCATGTGGATGATTCTCAAGGGGCTCTGGCGGAACAAATCTTTGGCGCCTTGGGTAAGATCCTCTGGTTAAGCGATAGTGAATTGAACGCTCTGACCGCCGTCAGCGGCAGCGGGCCGGCTTATTTCTATTATCTGGCTGAGGCGATGACCCAGGCTGGGCAAAGTTTGGGTCTGACTTATGAGGAATCTTCTTTTTTGGCCAAACAAACTCTGGTTGGCGCCGGTCGCATGATTGAAGAGACAGGGGAGGAGCCTGCGGCCTTGCGGGCCAAAGTGACTTCACCAAACGGAACCACCCACGCCGCTGTCGTTAGTATGGGCCGCGACGGGTTTTCGGATCTCGTCTTACGCGCTATGACCGCCTGTCGGAACCGCGCCGAGGAAATGGAACAGGAGCTGACTCCCCCTCCGGAGGCTCCCGCTACGATGCTTTAGTCTACGGACAGATCATTATTGATGCCAGAGAGAATTCATTACATGTTTTCCATGTTTCTGGGGTCTTTTTTTATTTGATTTATTGTTTTTCCATATCCTTTACACGCAGAATATGATATCATGACTTAGTTCATACATTAAGCACCGTTCTTGTTTCTGACGATTCAGCGTCAACAAAGGAGAATAGCGATGTCTTTGGGAAACATCCCCCCAGAAATAGCTGAGGTCGATTCGCCCGTGGTTTTAACCAGATCCTTATTATCGCGAGTGAAAAAACACTTCTTTCTGGAACCTTTACAGTCCGTAATTCCAAAAAAGAGGCAACTAGCCTTGTTCGCCGCCTCATTCCTCATCGTATTTCTGGGGTTGTTTGTCTATTGCCTCATCAAAGACATTATTACCATATATGGAGACATGCAGATGGGGGAATTGGTCTTCTTTTTGTATGTTCCCATGGATATGGGCAACACGGATTTTGTGCCAACGCTCATTATGAACAGCCTTTTTTCTGCTCTGATTGGCGTCGCGATCCTTGTGGCGGTTCTGGGCAGCTGGTACAAACACGCAGTTGTCATCCAGATTCCTTTTTTGAAAAACCCAAAGAAGTTATCACTTTTTCCTCCGGCTTTTGTTTTTTTGAGAAGACACCCGCTCGCGGTCGCCTGTGCCGTGACGGTTGTTTTATCGGTTGTCGCTTTAGGCAAACTGGGTTTTGTGAATAGTTTTGCGTACTCTTTTGTCAAATCAACTTTTATTGAGGACAACTATATTGACCCGCGCGCTGTCAATCTTGTGTTCCCGGAACAAAAGAAGAATCTTATCTACATCATGTTGGAATCGATCGAAAACACCTATGTCTCCCACGATGAGGGCGGCGGAATGAGCGAGAATCTCATTCCGGAACTGACCACGCTTGCCCGGAAACACACAAGCTTTTCTAACACCGATAGTTTTTGCGGCGGCGCTGTTCCTCTTTACAGCTGTACTTTTACAATCGGCTCTACCGTGGGGCAAACCTCCGGTATGCCTTTTACGCTGCCTCTTGACAACTCGAGGATAAACAGCTTGGGCGATTTTGTGGATTTTTTGCCTGGTGCTTACAGCATTGGAGAGATTCTGGATCTTGAAGGATATCATCAGGTTTATGCTATTGGCTCCGGAGCCGCTTTTGCCGGGCGCGACAAGTATTTCACCCAGCATGGCAATTACACCATTAAAGATTATGGCTCCGCCCCAAAGGACGACATTATTCCGGAAGACTATCATGTTTGGTGGGGGATGGAGGACGTCAAACTGTACGATTACGCCAAACAGGAACTGTTGATTCTGGCGGCGGCGGATCAGCCTTTTAATCTCACCATGCTAACTGTGGATACCCACGCTGTGGGCGGTTATGTTTGCGAACTGTGCCCTGAGAAGTATGATGACCAATACGCCAATGTCATTGCCTGCGCCAGCCGGCAGCTGGGCGCCTTTGTTCAATGGATACAGGGGCAAGATTTTTACCAGGACACGGTGATTGTCATTTGTGGTGACCATAACAGCGTAGACGCCGGTTTTTTCAAGGAATTGGCGGCTGATTATCAGCGTACCACTTATAATGTGTTTATTAACAGCTTTGCTGAAGAATCCAACCAATATAACAGGACTTTTTCGCCTCTTGATATGTTCCCGACGACGCTGGCAGCAATGGGCGTAACCATACCAGGTGAACAACTGGGACTTGGCGTCAATTTGTTTTCCGGTGCTCCGACGATCCTGGAACAATACGGCGTTTCTTATGTTAACACCGAGCTGGCAAAACGTTCTGACTTTTACTTTGACCGGATATGCCGAAAGTAACTCTATAAGGCTTATTCCTCCTTTTGCTTTGCTGTTGGCGCTATGAGAATCAAAACCTTAAACGTGAAATGGTGTATTTCGGTATCAATCAAGGTAATATACAACCCCGCCGTTGTTTGATTCGTCGGGGTTGATTGCTGTTCATTGTTCACGGCAATCCCTCCATATTGCCATAATATGTTATTTCTGGCATCCTGTTCGAAGGACCCCCTTGAATTGTTTATTTGACACATAAAACCCTGTGTGATATCATACCACTATATTTATTAGTTAGTTAAACTAACTAATAAGGAGGCAGCCCATGGACGACTTCGAGAAGAGACTGAATCATGTGCTTGTAGACACTTTCAATCACATTCTCAAATATGAAGAGACGTCACTTAGAAGAATTTTAAGTGTCCCTGTAACAATTGCGGAAGCCCATATGCTTGAAGCGGTCGCTGCGCAAGAGAACCAAGCGACAACAGTCAGCAAGATAGCCTCCTTACTGAAAATCGCTACGCCGACGGCGACTGTTGCTATCAAAAAACTGGAGAACAAAGGTTTCATAACGAAAGCGCCTTGTGAACAGGATGGCCGCCGGGCGATTATCAGTTTAACCGATTTAGGCAAACAAATTGAAAGGACACACCGGCTTTTTCACGAAAAAATGGCCAGGAACATCAGCGGGCAATTTGCCGGGCCCGAAAAAGAGATCTTATTGAAAGCGATCACGAAGCTTAGCGAGTTTTTTAAAGAAAAAGTTGAGGCGTAGAATATGAGTCTAAAAATTGTCGGCACCGGTAAGGGGATCCCGGCCAGAAGCGTTACCAATCAAGAACTCTCCGATTTTCTCGACACCAGCGATGAATGGATCGTTTCCCGAACCGGTATCAAAAGCAGAAATATCTGTTCCCATGAAACTTTGTCAGATTTATCCGCTGCCGCTGCCCGGCAGGCTCTTGAAAAATCACACCTTTTGGCAAACGAGATTGATCTCATTATCTGTTCAACCATTGAGGGTGACTTTCGCACACCCTCGCTGGCTTGCTGTTTGTCCCACGACCTTGGCACAATGTGTCCGGCCTTTGATGTTAACGCGGGCTGCACGGGATTTATTTACGCCCTTGAAGTCGCCTCCAGCTTTTTGGCAGCCAAAAAAGCCAACAATATCTTGATAGTGTGTGCTGAAATGATGTCAACACACATGGACTGGACAGATCGAAACACTTGCGTGCTGTTTGGGGACGGCGCAGCTGCCTGTGTGGTCACAAACGGCAACGCCCTAAAATATTTAGATCTGTCCGTAACCGCAAACCCAGCCGTTTTAAATATACCCTCCGGTACCGGCAACAACCCGTTTGTCAGCAAGCCAAGGGAGAACGGGTTTGTGAACATGCGCGGGCAGGACGTTTTTAAGTTTGCTGTCGGCGCTGTAGAAACCGGCCTCAAGCAAGCGCTTCACGCGCTTAATGTATCCACCGAACAAATTGACTTATTCCTATTGCATCAGGCCAACAAACGCATTGTCGACTCTATTCGAACGAAACTGCAGCAGCCGGAGGAAAAATTTCCTATCAATATAGAACGGTATGGCAACCTGTCTTCCGCTTCTATCCCTCTGCTATTGTTTGAGCTTTTGGAAGAAAACAAGATTAAATCAGGCGACACCCTTTTCATGTCCGCTTTCGGCGCAGGCTTGACCACCGGCAACTGTGTTATGGTTTGGGAGTAATCCCATTCATATAAAATATTTCTAGGGAGGAAATCTCATGCTGGACAAAATCACACAAATAGTCAACGACTACACATCTAATCAGGAACTGGACATTACAGAGCAAACCACGTTTGCGGACCTGGCCCTTGACTCACTTGATACGGTGGAACTGCTAATGAAGATTGAAGAGGAATTTTCAGTCAGAATTGAGATGAGCGAAGACATAAAATCCGTCGGAGATCTGATCAAAATCATTGAAAGCGCCCAGTAGGAGCTCACGCTTTATGATTAAAACCCCTATTTGCGAATTAATTGGCATACAGTATCCTGTTTTTCAAGGCGGCATGGCCTGGATTTCGGACGCGGTTTTGGCCGCGGCGGTGTCCAACGCCGGCGGTCTTGGTATTATCGCGGCCGGGAACGCTCCGCCGGACTATGTGGCCGAACAGGTCAGAAAGGCCAAAACCCTGACGGACAAACCTTTCGGCGTGAACGTCATGTTAATGAGCCCCTATGCTGAAACCATCGCTGAGCTTGTGGCCAGAGAAACTGTCTCCGTTGTGACAACAGGCGCCGGCAATCCGTCCAAATATATGAAGCTTTGGACCGATGCTGGGATCAAGGTGATTCCGGTGGTTGCGTCAACAGGTCTGGCAAAGCTGGCGCAGCGAAGCGGCGCCGCCGCCATTGTTGCCGAAGGCGGTGAAAGCGGTGGACACATCGGTGAGATCACAACTATGGCTCTTGTTCCGCAGGTGTGCGACGCGGTTGACATACCCGTCATCGCGGCAGGCGGTATTGGCGACGGACGCGGTGTTGCAGCGGCGATCATGCTGGGAGCCGTAGGCGTTCAAGTCGGCACGCGCTTTTTGGTGGCGCATGAATGCGGCGTCCATCAGAATTATAAGGATAAAATCATCGCGGCCAAAGATATTGATACCATAGCCACCGGTAAAAGGCTCGGTCATCCGGTGCGTTCACTAAAAACCCCCTTTTCACGGGAATTCTTTGCCAAAGAATATGACAGCGGCGTTCCCAATGAAGACCTGGAAGCCTTTGGCGCTGGCGCGCTCAAATTGGCGGCGGCGGACGGCGACCTTAAGAACGGCTGCTTTTTGGCGGGGCAGATTTCCGGTCTCGTCAAAAAAGAACAGAGCGCGCAAACCATTCTTGAAGAATTGATGCACGAGGCCGAAACCGTTTTGAACGGCGCCTCGTCCTGGATCAAACAACCTTAACCCAACAACAAGGGAGCTAAGAGTATGCTTAATGGACAAACGGCTGTAATCACCGGCGCTTCCCGCGGTATTGGCAAAGCCATCGCTTTGAGTATGGCGCAAAACGGCGCCAATGTCGCGATCCTGTACGAACGCAACATGGAGGCCGCGGAAGCTGTGCGCCAACAAGCGGTCGGTTTTGGCGTTGAAGCAAAAACCTATTCGTGCAACGTTGCTGACTACCAAGAATCCAAAAACGTTTGCGAAACGATCATCGCTGATTTTGGCGCCGTTAATATTTTGGTCAACAACGCCGGGGTTGTCAAAGATAATTTAGTGCTGCGTATGAGTGAAGAAGATTTCAACACGGTTGTTGACGTCAACTTAAAAGGGGCGTTCAACTTCATAAAACATCTTTCGCGATCTCTGATGAGATCTCCGGCCGGTCGGATCATTAATATCTCCTCTGTCAGCGGCATGATGGGCAACCCCGGCCAGGCGAATTATGCCGCCGCCAAAGCCGGCATGATCGGACTCACCAAGACAGTAGCCAGAGAGCTGGCGGGCAGGAAAGTCACCTGCAACGCCATCGCTCCGGGATTTATTGAAACGGATATGACGGCATCCCTGCCAAAGGAAATTAGCACGTATATAGATACCGCCGTCCCGCTGAAAAGAATGGGAACAGCGGCAGAAATCGCACATGTGGCAGTTTTTCTGGCGTCCGCGTTGTCTTCCTATATCACAGGAGAAGTCATCCAGGTTGACGGCGGACTCAATATGTAAGAAAACAAGGCAGAAAGGAGGGTATGCATGTGAAACGTGTGGTTGTGACAGGGCTTGGCTGTGTTTCCCCGGTTGGAAATGACGTCAACACATTTTGGCAAAACCTTATCGCCGGAAAACATGGCTTTGGGGAAATTACTAAATTTGACGCGTCTGATCTCAAGACAAAAATAGCGGCGGAAGTTAAAGACTTCCACCCGGAAGACTCGATAGAAAAAACCGCCATTCGCAAAACGGATCTTTTTGCTCAGTACGCTTTGGCTGCTGCCGCGCAAGCCATTGAAGATAGCCATATCCTCAATCAGGTAGAACCAAACAGATTTGGTGTCTATGTTGGTTCCGGTGTTGGCGGTATTTCCACATTTCTTACGGAAACTGAGAAAATGCTGACAAAAGGACCTCAACGGATTTCCCCGTTTTTTATTCCAATGATGATCGCCAATATGGCTTCCGCTTCGATTGCCATGAAGTATAACGCCCAGGGACCCAACCTGCCGATTGTAAGCGCTTGCGCCACATCCACCCACACTATTGGCGAAGCCTTTCGCGCGATTAAATACGGTTACGCGGACGCGATTGTTGCCGGTGGCGCGGAGGCTTCGATCAACCCTCTTGCTTTGGGCGGATTCATTAATTGCATGGCGCTTTCCACCACAAACGACCCCGACAACAGCTCTATCCCCTTTGACAAACGCCGTGACGGGTTTGTCCTGGGAGAAGGAGCGGGCATCATTATTCTGGAAGCCTATGAACACGCTTTGAAACGCAACGCCAGAATCTATTGTGAAATCAGTGGATACGGCAACACCTGCGACGCGTATCATATGACCGCGCCTCACCCTGAAGCGGCCGGCGCCATAGAAATGATCCGACTTGCTGTGGAGGAATCCTCACAAAGCCCATCCTCCGCCGACGTCGGCGAAAGTCTCTACATCAACCCCCATGGAACTTCAACACCTTTAAACGACAAATCAGAAACCCTGGCCATAAAAGCTGTCTTTGGGGAAATGGCCTACAGAATCCCGATCAGTTCCACCAAGTCCATGACCGGCCACATGCTCGGCGCGGCTGGCGGTGTGGAAGCCATTGCCACCGTTAAGGCCCTGGAAACCGGTATAATCCCTCCAACAATTGGGTATAAAGAACCTGACCCGGATTGCGATCTCGATTATGTGCCGAACACCGCACGAAATCACGATATTGATAAAGCTCTCTCAATTTCCCTGGGATTCGGCGGTCACAACGCCGGTATCGTTCTGAACAAATTAGCTCAATAGGAAATTGGCTATGTAAGGCGGTTCATTTATGAATATTAAAAATGTAAAAGCGTTGGTGGAAATTCTTTCTGCTTACGGGCTGACTTCGCTGGAGATCAGCGAGGGAGAAACACATATTCGAATTGAAAAGGAATCCTTCACCCAACCCGTTTCAGCGCAGGCAACCACGGCGATACCGGCAACAGGCACTTCAGCGGCAATCGCCGGCGGCAATGACCCCTTGGAATTGGTTAATTTTAGCCGGTTGCATGAGGTGAAATCCCCGCTGGTTGGCGTGTTCTATTCGGCAGCGTCACCGGAGTCTGAGACCTTTGTCAGCGTTGGCAGCAAAGTAAAAAAAGGCGATGTCCTTGGCATTATCGAAACCATGAAATTAATGAATGAGATCACAGCAGAACAAGACGGCGAAATCGTTGACATATGTATTAAAAATGGCGACATCGCCGAATATGGCCAAGTGCTATTCAAAATGTTTTAAGGGAGTAACTATGAACAGAGAAGCCATAAAAAGCATCCTTCCACACCGGGAACCTATGCTGCTCATCGACGAAACAGAGCTGGTTGGTGAAACAGCCAGAAGCCGGTATACTGTCCGGGGCGACGAATTCTTCTTGCAGGGACATTTTCCGGACAACCCTGTTGTGCCCGGTGTGATTTTGTGTGAGATGATGGCCCAATCCGCCTGTCTTTTGGTAAATACCGGCGGCGGCAAATTCACGCCCTATTTTACAGGGCTGAAGAACGTTAGATTCAAAAATAAAGTCGCACCCGGCGACACGCTCACCTTCACCAGCCGGCTGATATCCCAAAAGGGCGCGTTCTATTTTGTGAAAAGCGAAGGATACGTGGCAGATAAACTCTGCGTCTACGGAGACTTGTCTTTTGCTGTTACGCGGGAGGACTAGCCTATGTTCTTAAAAATTCTGATCGCCAACCGGGGAGAAATCGCAGTTCGTATTATCCGTGCCTGCCGGGAAATGGGCGTCTCCACAGTGGCTGTCTTTTCTGAAGCCGACCGTGAATCGCTGCATGTCAACTTGGCTGATGAAAGCTATTGCATCGGCGGGCCCTTGTCCAAAGACAGCTACCTGAATATGAGCGCGATTCTTTCCGCGGCGGTTGCCACAAAGTCGGAAGCCATCCATCCCGGGTATGGCTTTCTGGCAGAGAATGCGGCTTTCGCCAAACTCTGCGCGGAAAACGGCCTCGCCTTTATAGGGCCTGACGCTGAAACCATCTCCCTCATGGGCGACAAAGATATGGCCAGAAGAACCATGGGGGACGCTGACGTTCCGATAATTCCCGGCTGCGATCTGGTAAAAGACGTCTCCCACGCCAAAAATGAAGCTGAAAAAATCGGCTTTCCGTTGCTCATTAAGGCGCGTTCGGGCGGCGGCGGCCGTGGCATACGTCTTATCCATTCTATGGCTGAACTGGATCAAGCCTATCAGACGGCAACCTCAGAAGCGGCGGCCGCTTTCGGAGACGGCGCCGTGTATATGGAAAAATATCTGCACCCTGTCAAACACATCGAAATGCAACTTCTCGCCGATCATTTCGGTAATGTGGTCTGCCTCGGCGAACGCGATTGCTCAACCCAGCGCAAAAACCAAAAACTCATAGAAGAAAGCCCGGCGGAAATCATGTCGGCAGATACGCGCCAGCGTATGATTGACGCGACTGTCAACGCGGGCATCGCTGCAAAATACCGGGGAGCGGGCACCATTGAATATCTGTATGATCAAGCAGGCAACTTCTATTTCATGGAAATGAACACCCGTCTGCAAGTGGAACATCCCGTAACCGAAATGGTGACACTCATAGACCTCGTAAAATGGCAAATACGTGTGGCATCAGGCATGAAACTCGACTTCACACAGAAAGACATCGAATTCAAAGGCCATGCTATTGAATGTCGTATCAACGCCGAAAACCCTTACCAAAACTTTCAGCCGTCCTGGGGCAAAATAGAAATGCTGCACATTCCCAACGGCCCCTGGATTCGCTTCGATACCGCGATTTATCAAGGCTATACTATCCCGCCCTTTTACGATCCCATGATAGGCAAGCTCATTGTTCATGCCAAAACCAGAGACGAAGCCATCCGCAAAATGAAGGCGGCCCTTTGCGAGTTAATTATTGAAGGCGTTATGCATAACGCCTCCTTTCAGGCGGACATATTATCCGCTGAAGAATTTGTCAATTCCACATACACAACAGATTATTTGGAGGCCTATTTATGAGATTCGAAACACCAAAAAACCCCTTGGAAGGCCATGGGAAACCCATACCATGCGCAAGCGACATCGTCATGGCTTCTCAGATCGTCTGCGACCGGTGCAAAAAAACGCTGACTTTAGATGAATTGGAAAGCCAGATGCACATTTGTCCCTATTGCAGGTATCATTTTCAGATAAACGCCCGCCAACGCATTCATATAATAGCGGACGCCGACACCTTCACCGAATCCGACAAAGAATTAACGCCCCATAATATCCTCGCTTTCCCCGGCTATGACGAAAAACTTGCCGCCGCGCGGCTGCAAAGCGCCGAATCCGACAGCGTGATCTGTGGCGCCTGTGAAATCGGCGGGCACAAGACAGCGCTATTCGTCATGGAACCCTTCTTCATGATGGGCAGCATGGGCAACGTCACAGGAGAAAAAATCACCCGGACATTTGAACGCGCTCAGGCTGAAAACATGCCCGTCGTTGGCTTCACCGTCTCGGGCGGCGCGCGTATGCAGGAAGGCATAGTTTCGCTCATGCAGATGGCCAAAACCAGCGGTGCCGTCAAAAAACACAGCGACGGCGGCAATCTCTTTGTCTGTGTGCTGGCCAACCCCACCACTGGCGGCGTTACCGCCAGTTTTGCCATGGAAGCAGACGTTGTTTTGGCGGAACCTCACGCGTTGATAGGGTTTGCCGGTCCTAGAGTCATTGAGCAAACCATTAGAAAGAAACTCCCTCCAGGCTTTCAACGATCAGAATTCCAGCTCGAACATGGCTTTGTTGACAACATCGTAGACAGAACCAAACAAAAAAAATATTTAGCCCAGCTCCTGAAAATGCACAGCTCCGGCCCGCGCACAGAAAGGAGTGAACAAGATGAACGCCTATGAAAAAGTATCCGCTGCCCGTGCTAAAGATAGATTCACTTCCCTTGATCTCATCAATGCTGTCTTCAAAGGATTTTTGGAGATGCATGGCGATCGTTATTATGCAGATGATAAAGCTATCGTAACGGGCATCGCCTATCTCGGCGACATACCGGTAACCGTCGTCGGCATTGAAAAAGGGCACAGCGTAAAAGAGCGCACGATGCGCAATTTCGGCTCCGCTCATCCCGAAGGATACCGTAAAGCGCTGCGTCAGATGAAACTGGCGGAGAAGTTTCATCGCCCCGTCATCTGCTTCGTGGATACATCTGGGGCCTATTGCGGTATCGGCCCTGAAGAGCGCGGCCAAGGTCAAGCGATTGCACAGAACCTGATGGAAATGATGACGCTCAAAACACCCATTATATCCGTTATTATCGGTGAAGGCGGCAGCGGCGGCGCCTTAGCTCTGGCCGTCGCCAATGAGGTCTGGATGCTGGAAAATTCTATCTATTCGGTTATTTCACCGGAAGGGTGCGCCAGCATTCTTTGGAAAGATAACACCAAGGCTAAGGAAGCCAGTGAATTCTTGAAGCTCACGGCGGAGGACTTGCTGAGCCTGCAGATTATTGAACGCGTCATTCCCGAAGACAAAACCTTGATTGACACATTGCGGTCGCAGCTTATGATGGCGGTGCAAACATATCAAGCCCTGCCGCCAAACGAATTGACCGAGCGAAGATATAACCGGTTCAGGAGAATTGGGGCAGTTGACCGTTAGCAGTTGCCAGTTGCTAGTATCTGTTAACAATTGCCAATTGACAAAGAAAACCGGTGTTCGGGCGAATAGGGGGGATACCTTACAATGATTACGATTGTGACAGATTCAAGTTCTTATTTCAAAAAGAGCGAAGCCCAAGCCTTGGGGATACGGGTCATCCCCATTAACTACAACGTTGACGGGCAGAGTTTCAGCGAGTCTTTCAGCGACCAGAACGGGGACTTTGAGAATCTTCTCAAGGGAACCGGCGCTTATTCGACAGCGCATCCGAATCTATCGGCTTTTCTCAGCTGTTTTGAGGAAGAACTGCAGAGAAATAATGAGGTTCTGTGCATCACGATTTCTTCCCGGCTTAGCGGCGCCTATGGTATAGCTCACATGGCGGCAAAACAAACTGAGAGTACAAATATTGCTGTTTTTGACAGCCAGTATGTGGCAGGTGGACTCTACCTGCTGATTAAGGAAGCAAAGAAACTGATTGATCAGGGTTTGAGACTTCACGATATTATGAATACCTTGCCGTCCATTCGCGACAAAATTACCATCGCCTTCTCGGTAGACGACATGACGCCCCTACGCAAGAGCGGCCGCATCGGGTTCGTTCGCATGAGCGTCGGCACGTTTTTGAACAACAAACCGATTCTGCTCTGTAAAGATGGGGCGGTAATTTCTGACAGCGTCGCTCACGGCAACACGGAAATTATCAAAAACTTTATGACGAAAATCAGTGAGGACACCCAGGATGTTGTGATCAGCTATATCGGCGACAATCGTCTGGCGACAAACCTTTATCATATTATCAATGACGCTTTTTCTCATATCACCATAACTCTGCAAAAGATAGGGCCTGTCTTGGGTATCCATTTGGGATTAAAAGTGATTGCGATTTCTGTATTAAACCATTGATCATGAATAATCAAAAAAGAGTGGTTGTGATGCTTCATGGAATACGCACTCTTGCTGTCCCTTGCCACAATTATTGTCGCTCTTGTAGCGGTTTCTTCCAGCCGTAGGGCTAACAAGAAGCTGCTGGTTTTTCTGACGTCGTCATTTGGCCAAGCGCCGCCAGAAGCGGAATTTGAATTGGACAGCGTTCAGATGTATTCCCATTATAATAGGGATCTCGCGGGCAGTCATGAGAGACGCGTTGACCAGATCACTTGGAGCGATTTGGAGATGGACAAGGTTTTCGGGCGGATCAATGTATGCTTGTCCTCGATTGGAGAAGAGTATCTTTACAACTGTTTGCATGAGCTCCCATTAACCCCTGCCGATTTAGAGAAAAGAGAAGGGTTGCTGGAACACCTGGAGACTCATCCGGAAGACCGTCTGCTCATGCAGACAGCCCTGGCAAAATTAGGCAAAGAGAACTATAACGGGCTCGCCTCCTTTATTTTCAACAAAGACAAAAAACACCTGCCGGCAGCCCCCTTTGTCTACAAAATATTGGCCGCCATACCGGTTTTGAGCGCATTTCTGCTGATTTTTAATCTTACCGCGGGCGTTCTGTGCCTTGTAGGTTCCTTCATCATCAATCTCATTCTCCATTACGGAGCAAAAGGAAGAATCGAGAGCGCACTTCCTGCCATACGATATTTTTCCTCCCTGCTCTTTTGCTGCCAAAAACTCGGCCGATTGGAGGGACTGAAGCCTTTTCCTCAGTGGCAAGCGGTTCATGAGAATTATCAGGTGTTGAAACCTTTGGCGGGAATTGCCGCAGGCGCCAGTGCTCCCGGGAACCTCAATGAAATGTCTTTTCTCGCCGAATATGTCCGAATCTTATTCCTGTCTGAGATAAGGAACTACAACAAAATCGTTCAGAAGGCTATGGACTGCCAAAGGGAATTTCACAATCTGTACCGAGCGGTGGGGGAAATTGACCTCACGCAATGCCTGCTTTCCTTTAGAAAGAGCCTTCCCCATTATGCCGTACCGGAGTTCCATGAGGACAACACCATGGCGTTCACAGATGTTTACCATTTGCTGCTTTCATCGCCCGTGACCAATACGGGCGTCATCAACAACGACAGTGTGATAACCGGCTCAAACGCCTCCGGGAAGTCAACCTTTATCAAAGCCCTCGCTATTAACGGTATTCTGGCGCAAACGCTTAATACCTGTACGGCGCGAAGCTTTGCAACAAGGTTTTCTCTGGTCGCCACCTCTATGGCCTTGCGCGATAGTCTCCAAGACGGAGACAGCTACTTTGTTATCGAAATCAAATCCTTGAAGAGAATTCTGGATTTCATGGGGCACGGCCCCTGCACATGCTATATCGACGAGATCTTAAGAGGAACCAATACCATAGAGCGGATCGCGGCTTCAGCCTCGGTTCTGGCCTATGTGCACCGGCAGGATTGTCTGTGTTTGGTTGCTTCTCATGACATTGAATTAACCGATATCCTTGCCGATACTTTTGACAACTATCATTTCAGCGAACAGATAACAGATGACGGTATCCGTTTTGATTACAGACTCAAACCAGGTCCCTCCGCAACAAGAAACGCCATAAAACTGCTCAGCCATATGGACTATGACAAGGATATTATTGATCAGGCGGAAAAGCTCATCGTTCACTATGAAGAAAGCCGGACTTGGAAGACGATCTGAAGCGCAGAAATTTATTTTCTTGACAACCGGCAATTCCTCTGATATGATTCCGTTAAGATATTCGTTTAGGAGGGGTTCGGGTGAACACAGCGCAAACAGCGGTTTATACTTGGCAATGGCGTGTTGCGGCGCATTTCACTGAACCACGTCCTGTTAAGGTTATGCCCCTGTAACATATTCCTTAAACAGTGAAGAGCGTGTCAGTGATAAGCTGGTACGCTCTTTTTGTATGATACGTGCGCTCGCTATACGCGCTTGGGAGGTCATTATGAAACTGAAAATTTGCGGACTGCAAACGTTACATGATATAGACTGCGTCAACAAAGGGGCAGTCGATTACGCCGGTTTTGTTTTTACGCCTCATCGTCAGCGGATCAGCGTCGAAACAGCGCGCATTCTGAAGTCCGCGTTGAATCCTCAGATCCCATCGGTCGGCGTTTTCATCGATGAATCCTATGATTTCATCCGGGACATCGTTGACGAAGGCCTGATCGATCTGGTGCAGTTTCACGGCGACGCCGAATATTCGATGCCTTGCCCAACAATAAAGGCGTTCAGAATGCAAACACAAGCGGATATCAAACCCACGAACTGCGATTTTGTGCTTTTTGATTCCTTCAGCAAAAACACAAGAGGTTCCACCGGGGGCATGTTCAACTGGCGACTTATCGAAGGATATCGCGGCAAACCGTTCTTCCTTGCTGGCGGCATCGATATATCCAACATCACTCAAGCGATGGCGTTCAATCCCTATTGTATTGATATATCAAGCGGCGTAGAAGATAACGGAGAAAAATCTTTTGAGAAGATTATGGAGGTTGCCCATGAATGCAAGATTTGGTGAATTCGGCGGCCAATATGTGCCGGAAACCCTGATGAACGCGGTCACAGAGCTGGAACAAGCTTACGCATACTACAAAAAAGACGACGCTTTCAACACCGAACTGTCGGAGCTGCTCAACACTTACGCCGGTCGCCCCTCTCGTTTGTATTTCGCCGGCAACATGACCAAAGACCTGGGCGGCGCAAAAATCTACCTTAAACGCGAAGACCTGAATCACACCGGGTCTCACAAAATCAACAACGTGCTGGGGCAAGCCCTGCTGGCCGGCAGGATGGGCAAAACCCGCCTGATTGCTGAAACCGGCGCCGGCCAGCACGGGGTGGCTGCAGCTACAGCCGCCGCCCTTTTCAACATGGAATGCGAGGTTTTCATGGGCCGGGAGGATATGGAACGACAGGCCCTCAATGTCTACCGCATGAAACTGCTGGGCGCGCAGGTGCACAGCGTCACGTCCGGCACCCAGACCTTGAAAGACGCGGTGAATGAAACCATGCGGGAGTGGACAAGACGTGTTCACGATACCCACTATGTTTTGGGTTCGGTCATGGGACCCCATCCCTTTCCCATGATGGTGCGGGATTTCCAAAGCGTCATCAGCCGAGAAGCCCGCCGGCAGATCATGGATCTTGAAGGGGAACTGCCCAGAGCCGTCATCGCTTGCGTCGGCGGCGGCAGCAACGCTATGGGCGTCTTCTACCATTTCATTCCCGACGACCAGGTGGCGCTGATCGGCTGCGAAGCGGCAGGGCTGGGCTTGGATACCCCACACAACGCCGCGACCATAGCCAAGGGCAAACCCGGCATCTTTCACGGCATGAAATCCTTGTTCTGCCAGGACGACTACGGACAAATCGCGCCGGTGTATTCCCTATCCGCGGGGCTGGACTACCCCGGCATCGGACCTGAACATGCCGACCTGCACCGCAAGGGCCGCGCACACTATGTGGCGGTCACCGATGAAGAAGCTGTGGCGGCTTTTGAGTACCTTTCCAGAACCGAAGGCATCATTCCCGCTATTGAATCGGCCCACGCGGTGGCTTACGCCATACGAAAGGCGAAAGATTATGACGGCTCAATTATTGTCAACATCTCCGGACGCGGCGACAAGGACGTGGCCGCCATCGCCCGCTATAAGGGGGAAGATTTGTATGAGTAAATTTATCAGTTTTATCACCGCCGGCGATCCTTCCCTGGAAAAGACCCGGGAATTCATCGACATTCTGGCACAGCACAGCGATATTATCGAGATCGGTCTGCCGTTCTCAGACCCCATTGCCGAAGGAGAAGTCATTCAAGCTGCCAATAACCGCGCCTTGGCCAACGGCACGACCACCGACAAAGTCTTTGCCATGCTGGAAACCGTTTCCTTCGATAAAATGGTGCTCCTGGCCTACGCTAACCCTGTTTTCGTTTACGGTTACGACCGGTTCTTCCAACGCTGCGGGCAATGCGGCGTCTACGGCGTCATCATTCCCGACCTGCCTTTCGAGGAACGCGGCGAAGCGGCGGTCTTTGCCGACGCGTACGGCGTCCACCTGATTACCCTGATCGCGCCAACCTCAGCGGAGCGGGTACAAATGCTGGCCAAAGAAGCCACCGGGTTCATTTATCTGGTATCCTCAATGGGCGTGACCGGCGTCCGTGGCGAATTCGACACGGATCTGGCCAGTATTGTGAACCAGATCAGAGACGTCACCCAGACCCCTGTCTATATTGGTTTTGGCATTTCGACACCTGAGCAGGCGCGGCACATGCGCAACATCGCCGACGGCGTCATTGTTGGCAGCGCCATCGTGAAAATCATCGCGGAACACGGCGGCACCAGCGGCCCCCACATCAAACAATTCCTTAAGGAGATTATCTAAAAAATGTATAAAGAAGTTTTGTCTAAGGTCACAAACCATCAAGAAATGACCAAAGAAGACATCAGTGCGCTGATCGCGGCCATTAACGCCGGCGAAGTGTCAGATGTTCAAATCGCCGGCTTCCAGGTCGCCCTGCTGATGAAAGGCGCCACACAAGATGAACTGGCGCATTTCGCTATGGCCATGCGTGATAACTGCGTGCCCCTGCGGCCGCGAGTATCGGGGGAGCTTATGGATACCTGCGGCACAGGCGGCGGTCTTTCGACCGTCAATATCTCCACCGCCACAGCCATCGTCGCGGCGGCGGCGGGCATCCCCGTGGCTAAACACGGCAGCCGCTCCCTGGCCAGCTTGTCCGGCAGCGCGGACGTGTTGGAAGCCTTGGGCGTCAACATCAATCTGACCCCCGGTCAGGTGGAGAAAATGATTGAGGATATCGGCATCGCTTTCCTATACGCCCCCTTGTTCCATCCTGTGATGTGCAAGGTTTTGCCGGCTGAAGCCGACTTGGGGATCAAAACGATTTTCTATACCATCATTGGCCCCCTGATCAATCCCGCTTTTGCCCCGAGACACCTGCTGGGCGTTTACAAACCGGATCTTCTTGATACGGTGACATACGTGGCCAAAGAGCTTGGCTACACAAACGCCATGTTTGTCCACGGCCTGGACGGCCTGGACGAAATCTCCTTGCTGGGCAAAACCCGCATCAACCATCTGCGTCACGGTGAAATAACCACCTTCGAAATCCAGCCGGAGGATTTTGGTCTCGCGCGTTGTGATCTTGCGGACATCCAGTCCAGAACACCTCAAGACAACGCGGCGGTGATTAAGAACGTGTTTGCCGGAAAGCTCCAAGATGCCAACAAAGACGCTATCGTGCTCAACGCGGCCGGCGCTTTGGTCGTCGGCGGCAAAGCGGCGGATTTCAAGGAAGGCGTCGCGTTGGCTGAAACCCTCATCGCAAGCGGCGATGCCCAAAGAAAGTTGGTGGCGCTGAGGGAAATGTCCAATGCTGTCTAAGCCATCCACGGATATCATGGATAAAATCATCATAGATTTTAAACCTCTATCACCCCAACATGGCGACTTGTTCAAGGGGAGAGATCCCCTTGAAGTCGCCCGCCGCCTGGAGATTGCGGGGGTTCTGGGATTGTCGGTTGTTACCGAGGAAGAACATTTTGGCGGCTCTCTCGCTCTCTTGCGCGCCATCACCAAAACCGTCAGCCTGCCGGTTTTGCGCAAGGATTTTATCAAAACCGAAGATGACTTGCGCGAAACCCTCGACTGCGGCGCCAGGGGGGTCTTGTTGATTTGCTCAACAATAACACAGATTCCCGGTGAAACGGCCAGCAGCAGCGGCGCGCTGGGCGCGCTGTATGAAATGGCTTTATCCTTGGGCTTGGAACCGGTGGTGGAGGTGCATACGCCGGCCGAAATGGAGCTGGCAAAAAACATAGGCGCCAGGATCATCGGTATCAACAACAAGGACATCACCGTTTTGGAGAAAGACGCCGGCACGGTGGATCTGACCCTGGAGTTGATCAAGGCAGCCCCCCGAGGAACTTTTGTCATCAGCGAAAGCGGCATCTCCTGCCGCGAGGATGCCGCGAGAACCTTAGAGGCCGGCGCCGGCGCCGTTCTGATTGGCACGGCATTTTGGCAGGGCACCTATGAGATACTTTAGTTTTCTGTTGGGCCATGATATACTTTTCCTATTGCTCCTACAAAGCATATCCTTTGATATTAAAATCCGATAGACGACCCTGCCGATGATGAAAAGGAGGAACCACCATGGAACTCAAACCCGAACTCATAACCATAGGCGAACAAGCCAAACAAGCCTCCCGCCTTCTTATGCCCGCGGGAACGGCAACCAAAAACGCCGCTCTGCAAAATATCGCGGACACCCTGCAAGAACACGCCCAGGAAATCCTCGACGCCAACGCCATCGATATGGCCAACGCGGAGGCAAAAGGTTTGCGCAAAAGCCTGCTTACCCGGCTCCTCCTGACCCCCAAGCAAATCGACGGTATCTGCGAAGGCGTCCGGGACGTCATTCAGTTACCCGATCCGGTGGGCAGGGGAGAGATGTGGACCCGGCCCAACGGCCTGCGCATTGAAAAAATCAGCACCCCCCTCGGCGTTATCGGCATTATCTATGAAGCCCGCCCCAATGTCACCGTCGACGCGGCGGCTCTATGCCTCAAATCCGGCAACGCCTGCCTGCTGCGGGGCGGCAGTGAAGCCGCCGAAAGCAACAAAGTCCTGGTCCGCCTGATCGCGGAAGCCATAGCCGCCGCCGGGCTGCCCGCCGCCGCCGTTCAGCTCGTTCCGGCAGGAGACCGCGCTTATGCCGAACAGCTCATGCGTATGAACAGTTATGTGGACGTCATCATTCCCCGGGGTGGCGCCGGTCTGATCCAAAGCGTCGTCGCCAACGCCACCGTGCCTGTTATTGAAACCGGCGCCGGCGTCTGCCATACCTATGTCCATGGCGAAGCCGACCTGGACAAGGCCCTCTCGATCGTCTACAACGCCAAAACAGACAAACCCGGCGTCTGCAACGCTTTAGAAACCCTGCTTGTTGACGAAGCCGTCGCCGCCGAATTCCTGCCCCGCTTGGCCCACATGCTGACCAACGGCGACAAAGGCCCGGTGGAAATGCGCGCCTGCCCCAAGACCCTTGTTCATATCCCGGACGCCCGGCCTGCCACGGCAGAAGACTGGCAGACCGAACACAACGACATGATCCTGAACATGAAAACCGTCGCCGGTATGGACGAAGCCCTGGATCATATCTATCAATACTCCACCAAACACTCTGAAGCCATCCTCACCGAAAGCTACCCGGCCGCTCAGCGGTTCCTCAAGGAAGTGGACGCCGCGGCGGTTTATGTCAACGCCTCCATCCGCTTCACCGACGGAAACCGCTTCGGTTTTGGCGCCGAAATCGGTATCAGCACCCAGAAGCTGCACGCCCGGGGACCCATGGGGCTGCCGGAATTGACCACCTGCAAATATTTGGTTTATGGGGAAGGTCAGATTGTCAATTGACAAGGCTCACACAAGCGGCTCGAAATCCTCCACACCATGCTTGCACAAAGGACAGATATAATCCTCCGGCATAGCGTCGCCTTCATAGACGTAGCCGCATATTTTGCAGACAAAACCCTTTTGGGCTTCCTTGGGCGCTTGGGGCAGGGGTTTAATATGATCAAAATAGTATTGATAGGTCGCGCTTGGCTCTTTTGATAATACAAGAGCTTCTGTGACGTCCGCTACAAACAGTGTATGTGTGCCATAATCAAGGGTCTGGGTTACTTTCGCGGAAATCACGCCGTTGGTATGTTCCGGCACGTACCGGATGCCATTGGCCGAACGTGTATCATAGCCGCACCCCACGAATTTATCAGCGTCTCTGCCGCTGCGAAAGCCGAATTGCTCAAAAACACCAAAAGGCGCGTGTTCTGTCAAGATAGATACGTTAAATTCTCCTGTTCTAACAATCATCTCGTGGGTATAGTTGGCCTTGCTGACAGCCACAGCAACCCTTGTAGGCGACTCGGTTATTTGTGTTACCGTGTTGATAATACATCCGTTGTCCTTGGCGCCGTCTCTGGCGGTCAGCACGAACAGACCATAGGACAATTTGAACATCGCGTCACGATCCACAACATTCAGAGCGGCATGATCAATGGCGGCGTCAGCCCTTTGAGAAATAGCCGATAGCCCCGGCAAAGCAGGCCTCGGAGAATCCGGAAATGAAGAAACAATCGCCATCGTCATGGCTCCGATTTCTTTGAGCTGATCCGCTTTCAGGCTGGATTTTAAGCTGATCATACCGTCAAGGAATCTGATGTTTTTGCATTTCTCCAATTGAGCGCGGATCAAACCGCCGCTTGTGACCGCCCAGGAACCGTTTTCAATAAAAGTGACGGTGCGGTTCTGAATATTATGGGCAGCAAGATCCGAAATCAAAGCCTCCATCGTCACAAATATTCCCGCGTTGTAGGTCGCGGACGCAAATACCAGATGGCTCCACTTGAACGCCGCCGAAACAATTTCCGACGCCGGGGTAACGGAAACATCAAACATAACCGTTTTGACACCGCTGTCACGCAGCCGGCAAGCGAGTATCTCCGCGGCGTTTTCCGTATGACCATAAATGGACGCGTAAGCGATCATGACGCCGGCCTCTTCGGGTTCATAGCGGCTCCAAAGGGAATATTTCTCAACAATATCCTTAATATGATCGCGCCAGACAAAACCGTGTAGAGGACAAATCATATTGACCGTCAACGCGGACACCTTATTCAGCAACGCTCTCATCTGTGTGCCGTATTTGCCGACAATATTCGCGTAATAGCGTCTTGTCTCGTCCATATAGTCTTTCGCAAAATCCACCTCATCGGCAAAAACAGCGCCGTTCAGAGCGCCAAAGCAACCAAACGCGTCCGCGGAAAACAGGATTTTATCCGTTGAATCATATGTGACCATAACCTCAGGCCAGTGCACCATTGGCGCCATCAGAAAACGCAAAACGTGCCTGCCTGTATTTAAGGTGTCGTCTTCCTTAACTATCAAAACACGGGCCTCTGGGTCGAAATCAAAGAATTGCTTGATGAACTGCAGGGTTTTGGCGTTGCAGACAATCTTTAGACCCGGATATCGGGCCAGCACATCTTGTACCGCCGCGGAATGATCGGGCTCCATATGCTGCACCACAAGATAATCAAGCCCGCGTTCTCCCAACGCTTCCGAAAGGTTCTCCAGAAATCTCTCCCGCACCGCTTTGTCCACCGTGTCGAACAAGACCGTCTTATCATCCTTGAGAAGATATGAATTGTAGGATACGCCGCCCGGAACGGAATAAACGCCTTCAAACATAGCCAAGCGCCTGTCATTGGCGCCAACCCATGTTATGTCTTCTGTGATTTTTTTTGTACAATGCATAAAGGCCCCTCCTTACCGCTTAATGCCATAAGCATGTTCCGTTTTGTTCCATTATACTCAATGTGGCTGGGGAGTACAAATCACCCAAATTCCTGTTCTCAGTGGTTCTGCTATGCGCTTCTGTGTTGCTGACGGGTTGTCTGCCGTCTTTATCAGCAACCGAGAAGACTTTTTCCAAAGCGGGTATGTCCATTGCTCTGCCCAGGAATTTTGTGGAAAGCGAAAGAGTGGAGATGACAGCCTACTATACTTCTAGAGAAGCCGTGGTTTCTATTATTAAGGAAGATTTCTCAATATTGGAGGAAATGAATTATAGTATTGTTAATTTGACGTTGGAGCAATATGCGGAAAAGGTAATCGAGGTCAACAAACATGATTCCATTATCAAGGAAGAGAACGGTCTGATATGTTTCGAGTATCAGAGAGCGAGTAATGGGAAAAAAATAATTTCTTTTGCTACAATATTCAAAGGTAGTGATGCCTTCTGGCTTGTCCAGTTTTCCTGTGACCAGAAGGATTATGAGAAATACAAGACAAACAAATTCATAAAATGGGCACAATCTTTTACTGTCGAACCTTTTGATGCTGAGTCCCGGGATCCTTCGTTGATCAACACAACTTTTTCGGAAGCGGGAATGAGCATTGATTTACCGCCTAATTTTAGAAAGATGGATGTTTTGACGCAGACGGTGGCTTATGTGTCAAACAATGCGGGTGTGATGATGCTAAAAGAGGGGTTTGCCGACTTCGATAATCCGGGGCGTATTACCTTGGATGCTTATGCGGATATGATTATCGAGGCGAATTCATTAGATGTGAAGGTGGAGAAAAGGGATGGTCTGACCTGTTTTACCTATAGCGAAAAAGAAGAGGCGACCAACCTTGAATTCACTTATTTTGCTGTGGTATTCAAGGGGAAAGACGCGTTTTGGTTTGTTCAGTTTTATAGCGCTGCCAAAGATTACGATGCTCTGTTGCCTTCGTTCCTTGTCTGGGCCAAAACTTTCAGAACGGACTAAGCGTTCATAAAGAAGCGATATTCAATAAGAGGCGAAACGAAATTCCGTATGAAAGCCGATTCATGCAGCCGGCTTAATAACAATATTATTTAAAAATTTTATCAATACGAGTGGTTTCTTAACCAGTAGTTGTACGCCGCCTCAATTGACCCATATCGAGCCGCAATATAACCAAGCATGGCATTTTTTTGAACCATATAAGGATCCGGTTGTTCAAGGGTCTCCGCATAGCTCATGCCGGCATATGTCTGATAGTGAATCTCCAACATCTGACCAATCCCTTTATGCTGTCCGCTCTTACTTATGGCATAGATGTTTCCGCCGCTCTCCTTGTTGATAATATATTGCAGCATTTCCTCATTGCTCAGATTGCTGCTCTCAATAGCAAAAATCGGATGCTTGGTTCCCTCCATAACAATCTCGGGCACAGGGTCTTTCGTAACGGTTTCCTCAAGGACGGTCTTCTCCACAAAAATCCCGTTATTTAGAATACAGGCGTAAGCCACCACCTTAGAGCCATTTTCACCCTCTTGACGAACCTCTGTTGTATCCAAGACGAGGCTGTCGTCTTGCTCCGTTTCCGTTACAAAATCAATATCTTCCGTCATCATGCAGACGCATTCAATAATCACATGGAGATAAGGCTGAACAACAACCAACTTGACTATGGCGCCCTCCGTCAACGGGCTTTCCGGCAGAAGGGTTTTCTCTTCCGGCGCTTCCTCCGTTTCCTCCATTTCCTCCGCCAACGCTTCGTTCTCAGCAATAATAACCTCCGGCACGACACCATACTTCTCCGCGATTTCCCGGATGGTTTCTCCTGCCGCGGCCGTGTGCGAAGAGGTAATTATTTTCCCTTGGATCAGGGCTTGCAAAGCCTCATCCTCATTCATAACATCTGAGGCGGGTGCTTTTTGCTTCACAACCTGCACGTCCTCTTCATATTTAAAAGAGGAAATCCTCACCATGTCGGCGTCAACAAGGCCGGAATAATATAAGATTAATTCATCTAGCACCGCCCAGGCTTCTGTTTCGTTGGCCAGAAGAATATCCGTTTGTCCGTCAATGCTGATAGCATACCTGGTATTGAGGATGTTGATCAAGACAACGACAGCCACAACCAGGGCCAACGCTGCCACGGAAACAAAACCGATCAGCAGGGGAACTTTCTTTTTGCTGAAAAAAGAGGAACCCTTGACAGTCTTAGGCTTGGCAGACTTCGGCTCAATGCCCTCCGGCAACAGATCATTTGACTGTGCCATGATTTGCGTGGCGGTTGTCTGAGACAGATCCTCTTGCGGGAACCCAGCTTGTTGCCTTGCGTCCTCCGGCAAAACATCCGGCTGAGCATCCGTCAAAACATCCGGCAGCACGGTCTCCGGCAGCGCACCCTCGGGTTGAACACCCTCTGATTGTACGATGTTCGGTCGCGCGTTTCTCAACAGCTTGGCCTCCCGCTGCGGGGACATTGGCACCGGCATAACACCGCTTCTTTCATCAAGGGATTCCAAGGCCCGGCGCATGGACGCGGGATCAGCAAACCGCTCCTGTTGGTCATAGGCGCAGGCTTTCAGCAAAAGAGCGTTCAGTTCATGGCTAACACCTTTGAGGTCAGGCAGCGGCTCACCATTGATCCGCCGCGTCAGCGCGTTTTTATAATCGTCATCCGTAACCGGCTGTAGGGACTCCGGCAAAAACGGATCCTGGTTCTGATTGAGCAGCTTATACATAACGAAACCCAGCGAGTATGTATCCGCTGCGGCTCCGGACGGTTCGCCCTTACAAACCTCCGGCGCTGTGGTTCCGTGGGTTTCATCTTGAGGCTGGCCGGTCAGGACGCTCTGGATTTGTCTGCCGATACCAAAGTCTCCCAATTTGTAATCGCCGCGAAGGGTAACAAAAATGTTTTCGGGCCTAATATTCCAATGGATGACATCGTTTTCATGAAACACTTCCAACGCGCGGCAAATATGAACACCAAGGTTAACAACATCGGCGGGAGAGAGCGGTTTCACGACCAGTTGGGCAAGAAGAGGCCGGAGCAGTTCCATGCGTATAAGAATATCCCAAGACGAGATTCCGTGAATCGAGGTTCGGTTCTCGATAACTTTGCATTCCTTGTAGCTGACAATATGATAATCTCTGTCGAATTGGCCCATCAGTTCTATATCGGACACAATATCCGTAACGAGTTCCCGATAAAGATTATCAATCGCTATTTGGTCGAACCCTCTGCTCTCCAACTGCCTTATTTCGACTTCGTTTTGAGGCAAAGAGATGATTTTGACAGCCGAATAATAGGTTTTCCCGAAACTAGGGTCTTGCTCCGACGCGGGATCTTTCCGGCAAATACGGTAGACTTGGCCGCAAGAACCTTCTCCTATGAGGGATTCGATACGCCATACGTCCCAAAGGGGTTCATGTACATAAGGAGTCCGTTTGCTATCAGACACGGCTAACAACCTACTTTGTGCTTTTTAGGGTATTAATGATAGCACATTTTGCTCGATTTGTATATGGAGAAGTTTAGGCTATAAATTACATCTTGAGTCTTTTGTTTGATTCTTTTAACCACGAAATCAAGGGTCATAATTCAGAATATTTTTCTTCCTGCCCTTTGACTTCTGAGCCCATGGGTGCATATTAAAAAAGTGCATGAACTGACGATAAGGATAAGCAGAGCTTTCTGCCGCGGTGTTTTCCCGCAACTCAATGGTGAGTTGGAGGCAGATACCGCTAACAGCTGGCCAGTAACAGTGCCACGTCAGGGGTTGGGGAGCGGCAGACTCCAAACCCTACCTCGGGACTGTTACGAGCCCACATAATATCCATCTCCATTCACCATTCGGTTGCGGGAGAATCCCGCAGTGGATATTTCTATTTATTCTTTTGTCGCTTCCTGCACTTTTAAAATATGCACCCAGCCCATGGCACGGTGGTTGCCGCTGAAAGCTGCCCTGTGTTATAGTATATATATATATATATTAAGCTCACACTATAAACAAGTCATATACTATAAACAGGCGTATTTTTGCAGTGTTTTTGCAGGGGGTGTTTCTATGGGCAATGAAAAGAGATTTTGTGTTTTCTGCGGGAAGGGAATCAGAGTGGAGGCTATATTTTGCAACCATTGCGGACAGAAACAGCCGGAACAGCCGCCTGCGGCCGGAGCTGAGACTTGGGCGACCCCGCCTGTGGCCAAAGTCGAGACCCGATCGTTTGAACCCGCGGTTCAAACCCCTCAGCCTCTATTCGCGGTCGAGATCCCTCCAACTGCAACCGCAACAGCCACCACGGCCAATCCCTCTCAGGCTGTGCCGATAACCGGGGGCTATCCAACCGCACCAATGGCAGATCCTCGGCAAATACTGCCTGAGATGGGATCCTTTCCGCCCATAACCGCTCCCGCGCCCAATTCGTCTATGGGGATCACTCAGAAACTCAAATCCCATCCGATCCTGACAGGGTCTGTGGCAACAGCGGCTTTTCTCGTTATCATCGGAACCATCCTTCTGTTCGCGACGGTACTTAATCGCCCTATGTACAAAGAACTCAGCAATTTCACCGGCTTTAACGCCCCGGATGAGGTCTGGGAACCGGAAAAGTTCGAACAAGTGGTTGGCCTGCTGCCTTCCCGCATTACCGGATATTTACAAGAAGACGGAACCTGGACATACAAAAGCGCGGGATCCCGCACATACGCAGCAAACGCTTTACTGTACGCGCTCCAATCCGACAATTTCCCGACGGAAAACAGAATGTCCACTATCAATGGTCTGCTTACCGGCCAGACAGGCAAACCAAAGCAGCTGGTGTTTGACTTCTCCGCCCAATACCTGCGCGAAGATCTTCACGAGGCATCCGCCTCCACAATCTATAAATATCTACATTTTCTGAATGTTTTCGACGAGTCATCCGAAGGATATGAGAGTCTGCTGAAACAGGTTTTTGACACCCTGTACCAGGAACCCGGCGCATTGGAGCAGCAGAGCGGCCTGTCGGAAGTTCTTTCTCATGTCAAGCTCAACGAGCAAAGTCCCACCCTCGTTAAATACTACACAAGCGAAGAAATGACCGATAAAGCGAAAGCCCTTTTTCAAAATCATCTGCCGGGCCTACAAGCATACTATCTGCCGGAATCCACACAAACATGGACAGCTGACGATATAGAAGAAGCTATGAAACTGACCGGGTTTTTGAATCCGGAGGCCAATGGGAAAAAAGTCATTATGACGACCGAATATCCCGGTAACCACAAAAAAGGCGGCGGAACAAGTTCGCGAATATTCAGCGGGTCAACCGCGTCGTCTGTTACCGACCCCCGTTTCGCCTCCTGGTATTTAGTCCAATCGGTGGATTACACATATTATGACACCTACTATTGGCAAATTAATGGCAAAAAAGCCGGTGACGCCTACAGCTGTACATTGACATTTGAGCTGATTGATCTGAAAACCGGCTTATCAGTTGACGTTATGACACTGAAAGAAAACCCTCCGGCCACCAGACAAACCGCTTACCACGAAGAACCCATTGACGTCTACGCGGAAGCCAGTGATTTTTCATCCGTCGCCAAGTGGCTGGATGAATACTGCAAGTGAGGAAGCAGGAGTCAGTCGGGCAGCAATTTCAGCAAGCCGATGCAGTTAGAATATAAAATTCGCGATCCGGTTACCCGAAAGAAAACTAAAACGCTATCAAAAATTCCGCGGGAACCTTACTGGCGTCAAATCGGTAATGCCCGCTTATCTCCCCGTAATCCAGCCGATCTTCCTCACGCACCGGTTGTCCGCCGTTATGCAACAGATCGGCTCAAGGCGGAGGGGCGGCGGCGGGCCGGGCAAGCCCCCTGCCGGAGCCATTCTTCGTGGCGGCGCTTTTCTAAGACCTCTACGCAGAAAGCGCAAAATAAGGCAGCCTTGCGCTTTTTTTCTGCTCCAAGGTCTAAGAAACGCTGCCGCCACTTTCGAAAAGGCTCCGGCAGGGGGCTTGCCCGGCCCGCCGCCGCCCCTCCGCCTTGAGCAGGTTTTGTCTTGAATCGGCTTGCTATGGGGAAGAGATAAGTTTGGTTGGAAAGAATTTCTGTCATCCTTCCAACGGGGGAAACTTGACTTTGCGTCTGATCCTTGATTGTTTAGCCGGTCAATAATTAGAAAAATTTACGCCGATTAATAAACACCCTTTTAGCCAATAATCAATATGTATGACGCTATTTGGAGCAAGCTTATTAATCATGAACAAAACCGCACAGAAAACGAGCAAACGCCGCACCAAATCTGCCTCCGCCAAAGGCAGCCCAGCGGAATCCATGTCTTGGTCCGCCGTCATGGCGACCCTCTCAGCTTCTATTTTAGCGATAGCCTCCATCTTTACAGCGTTTATAGCGTACTCAACCTGGCGGCATGTGCAGGAAACCAGCCGCCCTTATTTTTCCATCAAAGGCTTGCCCGAGCTGGAAACCCCCAACGATCAGACTTTATCCATGCATTTTATTAACGCGGGGGATCATCCCGCCGAAGCCCTCAGGAGCCAAATTACTATGATCCTGGCCGAAACAGGTCAGAAAATCTATGAACAAGGCAATCACATTCTTAGCACCATTCCCAGAGAAACCGACGCAACCGTATTGCTGGATCTATCCGAATGGCCGGAAGGCGGCGCGACGCCCTTCGATCAAGAAATCTACTTAACCTTGTGGTTAAGCTACTACGATCCACTTCTACAAAAATCTTTTGAACAGAACTTTTTTCTCCGGTGCAACGGCCTCGTTGAAGATAAATTTGTTGAATTAACTTATATGACCCAAGAAGAACTGGACGAACTCCTAGACACCATCGAACGCAATCTTACGACTCAACCCTGGAACCCGCTTATTCAATAAGAAATTTCCACAGACGAAAAATACGAGGTGACAAAGCAATGCCGTACGAGATTGACATAGATCCGGCGTGGGGCGCCGCGATAGACAGAATTATTGCCGCCGGCGCCCCCGAGCAGGGCTTATTAAATGAGAACTGCTTACAACGCAGTTCCTCGCTTATCCAAATTCTTGAACAGACCCAAAAAGAAATCGGTTATCTGCCGGAAAATGTTCAGGCCTACCTGGCCAATAAACTCCACATTCCCTTAAGCGAAATCTATGGCGTCACAACATTTTATGCCTTATTCAACACAGAACCTGTAGGGAAGCATACCATCAGCGTTTGTATGGGAACAGCCTGTTATGTCAAAGGTGCCGGCGAAATTGTCGCTGAATTCGAGCGCCGCCTCAATATCGAAGCCGGCCAAACCACCTTGGACGGACTGTTTACCCTGGAACCCTGCCGCTGTCTAGGTGCCTGCGGCCTGGCACCTGTGCTGACTATAGGCGATCAGGTTTACGGACGCTTGACTCCGGCCGATGTGCCGGATCTTATAGAAAAATATTATCTTCCAACGAAAGGTGAAAGCACATGAAGATCAAGGCTCTGACTGACTTACAACAAATAAAAAATCAAGCTGTAGACGACAGCACTATGCGTGACATAAATCACACCCTCACCGTCAACGTCCACCAGGGAACCTGCGGCACCGCCAGCGGTGCTAAAGAAGTCTACGGCGTCATGGTCCGGCATTCAGGCGACAACGCCGCGAGAATAATCCAAACCGGCTGCCCCGGTATGTGTCACCACGAACCTCTTGTCAGTGTCACCCAACCGGGCAGCGAACCCTGCATCTACGGTCATGTCACACCGGATAAAGCGCAAGCGATCCTGACCTCCCATCTGGAAAACCACGCTCCCGTAACCGAATGGCTTGTCCAGCCAAACCAACAACTCCAGAAGCGTATTACCTTAGCCAACTGTGGCGTCATCGATCCGGAAAAAATTGAAGAATATATAGCCATGGACGGGTATTTCGCCTTAGCCAAAGTCCTGCTGGAAATGCAACCCATTGACGTCATCAATGAACTCAAAGCCTCCGGCCTACGCGGGCGCGGCGGCGGCGGTTTCCCCACAGGCCAGAAATGGGAATTCGCCCACAAAGCCGCCGGCAGCCAAAAATACGTCGTCTGCAACGCCGACGAAGGCGACCCCGGCGCCTTCATGGATCGCAGCATCCTGGAAGGCGATCCTCACCGGCTTCTAGAAGCCATGACCATCGCCGGATACGCCATCGGCGCCGGCCAAGGCTACATCTATGTTCGCGCTGAATACCCCATGGCCGTAGAACGGCTCAAATGGGCAATCCACCAAGGGCAAGAAACGGGCTTACTGGGAAACAACATCCTGGGCAGCGGCTTTTCCTTCAACCTGGATATCCGCCTTGGCGCCGGCGCCTTTGTCTGCGGTGAAGAAACCGCTCTGCTCAACTCCATTGAAGGAAAAAGGGGCGAACCCCGCCAACGGCCGCCTTTCCCGGCCTCTTCCGGCCTCTGGGGCAATCCCACTCTCATCAACAACGTCGAAACCTATGCCAATATCCCTGCCATCATCCGCCAAGGCGCCTCATGGTTCTCCTCCATCGGCACTGAAAAAAGCAAAGGCACCAAAGTTTTCGCCTTGGCCGGCAAAATCAAAAACATCGGTCTCATCGAAGTCCCCATGGGAACCACCTTGCGTACTATTATTGAGGACATCGGCGGCGGCATTCCCAACGGCAAACAATACAAAGCCGCCCAAACCGGCGGCCCTTCTGGCGGCTGCATCCCCACAGACATGCTCGACATCGCCATAGACTACGACAATTTGCTTGCCATCGGATCCATGATGGGATCCGGCGGTTTAATCGTCATGGACGAAGACAACTGTATGGTGGACATCGCACGGTTTTTTCTCGAATTCACCCAAGACGAATCCTGCGGCAAATGTACCACCTGCCGCATCGGCACCAAACGCATGCTGGAAACTTTAGACAAAATTACCACAGGGCAGGGGGATGCGGACGACATCGAACACCTCGAATCCCTGGCCGCCACCATCAAAAACGCTTCCATATGTGGCCTAGGCCAAACCGCGCCCAATCCTGTTCTCAGCACGCTGAAGTATTTCCGCCCTGAATATGAAGCCCATATCTTCGAAAAAAAATGCCCGGCCCACGCCTGCCAAGATCTTCTTTCTTATACTATTGTCAGCAGCAAATGCACCGGCTGCAGCGCCTGCGCCCGGGTCTGCCCAAGCAGCGCCATCTCGGGTAAAGTGAAAGAACCATATGCCATCGACCAAAGCAAATGCGTAAAATGTGGCCTATGCGTAAATAAGTGTAAAGCGGAAGCCATTGAGTGCAGTTGACAAGAGACAATGGACAATGGACAATGGACAATGGACAATGGATAATGGACAAGGCTGATATCTTTCAGCCTGTGGACCAATGGACTTCTGACTTCTGACTTCTGACCCTCTGACTTCTGACTATAGACATTAGGAGGACTCTTATAATGGAAAAATCTGTCACCAACGACACCGACACCGACACCGTTCTTGTAACCATAGATGGTCAAGAGACCCGCGTACCCGTCACTTTTACCGTGCTTGAAGCAGCCCGGCAGGCCGGCATTATGATTCCTACGCTCTGTTATTTAAAAGGAATCAATCAAATCGGCTCCTGCCGTATTTGTCTTGTTGAAATCGAAAATATGCGCGGGCTGCATCCCGCCTGTATCCACCCCGTCAATGAAGGCATGGCGGTGAAGACGAACACGCCATTTATACGAGAGACCCGCAAAACAATTCTCGAACTCATTCTCTCCGATCATCCGCAGAAATGTCTAAGTTGTCAGCGCAACGATTCTTGCGAACTGCAGGCTTTGACCAAACAACTCGGTCTGGAAACCCATCCCGACGGCGACACTCTTCCTTTCGCGGGAGAAACATCAGATTTCACCCTTGATTTGGCATCGCCCGCCATCGAACGCCTTGCCGACAAATGTATTAAATGCCGTCGCTGCGTTTCCGTCTGCAAAAACATCCAGCAAATCGGCGCCTTGGGCGTCAACGAACGCGGCTTCAATAGCGTCATCGCGCCAGCCTTCGGGCGCAGCTTGGACGAAGTTGAGTGTATCACATGCGGCCAATGTATCAACGTCTGCCCCGTCGGCGCTCTGCGTGAAAAAGATGAGATTGCTAACGTCTGGCAGGCCATCGCCGATCCCCGGAAACATGTTGTTATCCAAGTTGCTCCCTCCGTACGCGCTACTCTTGGCGAAGAATTCGGTCTCGCCCCCGGTACACCGGTAGGCAAATTCATTCCCGCCGCTCTCAGACGATTGGGGGTTGATAAGGTTTTTGACACCAGTTTTGCCGCCGATCTCACCGTTATGGAAGAAGGTCATGAGTTCATCGACCGCCTTCAGAACGGCGGCAATCTTCCTATGATAACATCATGTAGCCCCGGCTGGGTGAAATACTGCGAACACCATTACCCCGAATTCATCAGTCATTTGTCCACAGCTAAATCACCTCAACAAATGTTTGGCGCCCTTGCCAAAACCTATTACGCGGAAACAAACGGCATCGATCCCAACACTATTTATTCGGTTTCTGTCATGCCTTGTACCGCCAAAAAATTCGAAAGGCAACGTTCAGACCACATTTATTTCAGCGAAACAGACGGCGACAGGTTTGATGTTGACGCCGTCCTCACCGTCCGGGAACTCGCCCGCATGATCAAACAGGCTGGTATTGACTTTTTGCGCCTGCCTGAACAACCCTTTGACGCGCCCATGGGCATGGGGTCAAAGGCCGGCGTTAATTTTGGCGCCACCGGCGGCGTCATGGAAGCCGCCCTGCGAACAATCTATGAAACAACCTCCGGCCAAAGCGCCGATCCCATTGAATTTCTGAGTCTACGTGGTCTGGAAGGCGTCCGGGAAGCCCATGTGGATATTCCCGGTTTGGGCGGCGTTGATGTCGCCGTTGTCCACGGCATCGGCAACGCCCGTCAGCTTCTGGAAAAAATCAAAAGTGGGGAAGCCGACTACCAATTCATCGAGATCATGGCCTGCCCCGGCGGCTGCATCGGCGGCGGCGGTCAACCCCTTGTCAGCGGCCCCCAGAGAATGAGTTCTGACGAAGACTATCGGACAATGCGGGTACACGCGCTTTTTGCCGAAAGCCAAGATCTTCCCCTGCACAAGTCTCACGATAATCCCGACATTAAGCGCATCTATGAGCAGTACCTGGAGCATCCTCTCAGCGAAAAATCCCACCATCTTCTTCATACACACTACCAAGAACGCCCTCAATACGCCGCTCAAAAATGGATACCCGGTCTAACAGAAACAGAAGACGAAGATTTCATCGTTGTACCGCCCTGGCAGCATGAGCCCGGTATGGGAGAGCCCGCGCAACCGTCTCATCCTGTCCCTTAAATTCATGTTCGACAGTCCTTTGATAAGCAAAGTCCGGAAATCGCAAGAGGCATAGCTTTCCAGCGCAGCTCTGCAAGGAAAAGGGCTTAGAGAATGGGAGAGAATGGCGAAGAGGGCTTGTTCGCTGACGATGACAAATCGTTTTGCGATAAAGCCCTCTTCCGTGTTGCTTGGCTTTTTTCAGCCATCAACCATCAGACATCTATCGATAATCCAGGGGAGAAAACTTGCCATGGAGAAGAGCCGGACAGATTATAGCTAAGCGGCGAAAATCCGGGCGGATCATATCTGTGCGGATCGTATCGTTCATGAGAACCATCGTCAGGACGATTATCCAAACTGAAGTTCAGAACAACCTGAGTCTTATCGCCTGACACCGCAATTCGATACTCAACCGCATAAATCCCTTGGGATTCCAATTGCGCAATCTGATCCGGAAACGCGTCACCAATATCAATCTCAAAACTTTGCATCGTCATAACATCAAAGCATTGAATAGTGGCGTCACCAGGCGTATAGGTGTAAGCGTATTTTCCGTCCTGACTGACAGTGTAACAGTTCTCTAGGTAGCCAAAATAATTGAATCCCTTCTTAACAAGAACAGGTTCCGTGTTAAGAAAATCATATCGAAGGACGTTGCCGCTGGCATATGCTGTCCAATCCCTTCCGACGCTGTAACGCCCAATATTGTTTTCCAATAAGCTTTCCAACATCGTGTCGTCCACAACCTGCCCTGACTTTGTATCAACAACGATTGGCGTGACATGATCCTTCGCGGAAATCCCAATATAGTAGCGGTCGTTATCAAAAAACTGGTTGGCGTTGAAAGCCGCGCCGTATTTGTCAGCCAATTCACCAATGAGGGCATTCCCCCTGTTATCAGCCTCTACAGGGCTTTGCACAATCTCTCCCGTTGCGAAATAGTAGAAATTACCGGTCTTGCGGCGCTTATCCAAGGAGAGATCAAATTCCGCGCTGTTGTCCGCCGTGTTATAAAAGAGAATGTGATCATTAGGGGAAATTTGCGGTGCGCACTCAACCATTTTGTCAGTGAGCAGTTTCACGCTCATGTCATCAGTGTTAATCACATAAACTTTATCGCACAGCGAATTTTGGATTTCTTGTACAGATATATATTTGCCGTCGCTTGTAACAGAAATAAAGGCCAGACTCCAATTAATAACAGAGGGCAGTTGTCTGTACATACCGGTGCCGACCTCCATACAATATGCCGCAACGTCAGTTTCCCTGTAATTCTTGTCATACCCGGTATATGTGATGTAGTAAATATAATCCCAATTCTTCGGACCATAATCGTGCGTCGGGCCATAGTCCATAACGTAGATACCTACACTGTCGTCCAAACCCATGTTTTTTTTGATCAGGGAAAGGGGTTCCACCACCTGCTTTGTGTTGGGATTGACATAATAGGCTACTCTTAATTTGGGAGAATCGATGATAATGTTCTGGTTGTTTGTTGAATTTACCGGCTTAATACCGCCGAAGGCCGGATTGCCTAACTTGCTGAAAACAGCGTGAACCGCGTCGGGATTCCCACCTTCTGTCGACGTACGCTTAAGATCATTTATGAGATTATCGATGTTGAAGGTTACCGTCGAAACTCTTAGTTTCTGAGGTGCGTACCATGCGGGAATCTCTGTATCATACACATCCGCTTCCGCGACACTATTTGGTGTATTGTCTTCTGAATGATCGTCGGTGATTGTATTGGATTCCAGAAAGCTGAGCGTAGGTGTGAACAATAACAAAACCGCCGCCGCTGCCGCTGCCACCACAGCCGCACCTATAACAACATATTTTCTGTATCCTAAGAAAACCGTCATTAGCGAATTGGTGGCGCGGGGAGACTGGGAAGGTATTGGGGATTTTTGATTTTTGGCGTCTCTCACAGGGATAGCGTTATATTCCGCCAAAATATCACGAACAATCTTGCGCTTCATTATAACGTAACTCCTTTCATAGTTGTGGGGTTGTGGGGGAGTAGAGGGGTTTTCGATAGCTCTTCTTAAGCAAATCCATAGCTCGTTTATATTGCTGCCTGACAGCTGCCGGCGACTTGACCAGCATCTTTGCAATCTCATAGTGTTTGAATCTGTACACAACATGCAGCACAACAATTTCACGCATCATCGGAGACAATCCATCCAACATGGACAGGAAATCGATATCCTCGAAATGGTTTTCATCGCTGGGAATATTGATGAGCTCATCATACTCAACATTGACGCAGAAAGAATTGTGTTTGACGACATTGAGGGCAATCGAACGGGTAATCTGAATAATCCACGCTTTCACGCTCCCCTCCGCGCGATATTGATGGGCGTATTCCGACACCCTGATGAATACGGATTGTGCAATATCTTCCGCCGTCGCCTCTTGTTGGGTGACCATATAGGCAAAGCGGTATACGCCCGGGTAATGGTTTCGATATATTTCATCCAAAGCTTGCATATCTTTGGCGGCTATTTTTTTGATGAGTTCTTTTTCGTTTGACAATCGATATCCATCCTTTTTCGCCCCAATTAGACGTCTCAATAGTAAGACAGTTCAACAGGTGGTTTTGTGACATGAGAATGGCATTAGGCTGCCATGTTTATGACACCAGTATAACCGAAAGCAAATAAACCCAAAAGAATCATCACCCACTCAATGCTCATTACTCCATGTTCATTCTTGTAAAAAAGCGATACGTTATTCCGCAATCGGATTCTTTATTATTCCTTTTTCGGATGTATTCTGTTCAATATTGGCCGCGTGTATTATTCCTTTATAGGAATATCCATCTCTTCCTCGGATTTTTAACATTCCTTTATCGGTATGACAGCTGAACGAGCTGTTGATGGGTTTTGCCATTGGCAGTCATGTAATCGCCATTCTTTTGAGGAAGCTTATATAACTATACTGGTACCTTCGTCCAGCCAAAACCGCTTATTGGATCGCAAGCATTTCAGCGCGATGGTTTAGGTATATTTAGCCGCGGGAATGAACAATCTCTTTTGTATTTTTATGCGTTTCTGTATTTTTATGCGTTTTGCTTGGGTTAGCTGTGTGGGGACAACGACCTCGGCAATGACGGTTGCGGTTGCGTTTCGGTTGCGCCAGCGTACCCGACTAAACAGCACAACCACATAACCGCTCGCCCGTGCAGTGTGTGTTTATTACAGGTTTCTGTTCAGAGTATGTCCGATTATTCCTCAAAAACTGTACAAGTTAACTGAAAACGGTTATAATAGCAACAGGTCGTCCACAAATAGGGGTGCATATTTTAAAAGTGCAGGAAGCGACAAAAAAATAAATAGAAATATCCACTGCGGGGTTCTCCCGCAACCGAATGGTGAATGGAGATGGATATTATGTGGGCTCGTAACAGTCCCGAGGTAGGGTTTGGTGAGCG
>Ga0082212_10000516_pt1 | contig 55826 bp, 40 predicted proteins | sample TergutNt197P3_FD_71548 | JGI IMG/M metagenome (GOLD analysis project Ga0082212, IMG submission 71548) | Neocapritermes taracua P3 segment gut microbial communities from Petit-Saut dam, French Guiana - Nt197 P3 | ecosystem: Host-associated > Arthropoda: Insects > Digestive system > Gut ...
TGTCCCTGTGTGCGTACGTGCCGCCATACCGCGATGAGACCAATGGCATTGGTCATTTCTATCCATTGCTTTGAAGTCAGGACGTAACCGTGTCCCCCGCTCTCGTTTCTAATGTTACTGAATTCCGTAACATTAAAACCTGGGTTATGGACTCTTTCCCATACGCCCATGAATTCGACCGTGTATCGAGTGCTTAACCAATGCGAAATGACAACCCCCGTTGCTTGAGGGTTTTTGAATTTCGCCATATCCGTAAGCGAGATGTAGTCGTCCGACCGGTGCCTGAGTATGGCGACCTCTGTCCCCTGCACTGTGACTACTTCGCTCTTCGGCATTTTGACGGACTCGCTTGCACCCCAAGATTAGCACACGCCTAACAAGGCTTTAGGCTCTGGCACTACATCACCATAACCCAACACAAACCGCCCCGCATCGTGTCGGGTCATTTTTGTGTACCCGCGCCCAGAGCGCATAGGAGCTTTTATGAAATTCATCGATGTCATCCGGGACATATTCCCACGGGAGCCGTATGCCCCAGCGGAACAGCCCATACCAGAATGCCCAAGGTGCTACCAAGTCCTTGAGGACAGGGATGAGCTTGACCTTGACCGCAACCCCGCCAGCTATGCGTGGACTGCATGGCCTCATACCGGGTTGCATCCAATAGGTCTTACATCCATGATCTTTGAGTCAGGCTAGCCATGGCCAAGGGTGCCGCCTCCAGGCTGCGCAGCCCTTCGACTATCCTGTCGACCACAGCTTTGATGCTCTTGAAAACCCTGTTTCCAAAGAACTTCTCCCTCAGCTCGTACCACACCTGCTCCTCTGGGTCGAGCTCCGGCGAGCGGGGCGGCAGATATGCCAGCTCCATGTTTTGCGGGATTTTCAGTTTCTTTGAGGTGTGCCACCCCGCCTGGTCCATGAACATCAGTATCCGCTCGCTTGGATGCTGCCTGCTTATTTCCTTCAGGAAAAGCGACATCGCCTCTGTGTCTGCATACGGCAGCACCAGGCTGTCGTGCCGCCCGTCTTTTGGGCTTGCCGCCCCAAAGGCATAGACATACTCGCGCACCATCTGCATCGGGGCGTCCGGACGCATCGGCCATGGGGCCCAGCAGGCTTTTGGATCGCTTATCCGGCCGAACCTCGCCTCGTCTTGGAACATGACCCTTAATGGCATCTTTCTCTTTTTGGCTTCTGCCCAAGCTTTCCTCACAGCTTCTGTGTAGCCCCCTTTTTAAAGGCCTCCGCTGCCTCCTTGTCCTGCTCTGGGTGTCTGGGGCGTGGCATGATCTTTCTCCAGTCGTTGCGCTTCAATATTCGATAGACGGTCGTCTTATGCACTCGTTGCCCCAGCTTTGCCTCCAGGGCCGCCTTTACTTCGTTTGCGACCAGCATTGATGCGTCTGCTGCCTTCTCCACGAAACTCTTCAGGAACTCCGCCTCCTCCTCGAACGCCATCAGCTGGCGTTGCCTGCCGCCCCTGTTGACGCCACTGAAAGCTGCCTTGCCCCTGGCTATGAAGTCTCTTTGGATGATTCTGACTGATACTTCGTGGAGCCCTACCGCCCTCGCTATCTCTGCGGTCGGCATGCCGCTCTCGGCGCGGAGCCATACGCACAAAAAATGCTTGAACTCCTGTGCGGGAAACTTTGATTCCCTGTATCTCTCCAGCTCTGACAGTCGTTTCTTTGGAATTGGTATCTGTGCCACCATGCAAACCTCCAAATACCTATTCTAAATATAAAGTGTCTTGATTGCAACTTGGTATCAGTTCTCATAACCGGAACTCCACCGCGAAGACCTTGGCACGTTCATGGATGAGCTGATACCTTGTTTCGTCGTAGGCATGGTCTTATGTATACGTGTCACGCCTTAAACCGGCTGTTGTATCTACCCAAGCATGTCGTCAATCTTTTCAATGGCTAAACCGAAGTCTGCAGCCAAAATCAGTTCTTCAATGTCATCAAAGTCATTCCGCAGATTCCCGCTCTTTAAAATGCCATTCAGGAGTTCTGCCGCCCGGTCAATTGCATTTATGTCCATTTCAGACAATGCCGCCTTTAAGGCCTCCAACCCCGGCCGCAGGTCATCCAGGTTGCAGTCGGTTTCGCCCTGGCCTTTGTGATACTCACTTATGGCGGCCGAAATATTTTCCAACACATCACCCATGGCAGACAAAAATATGGGGGCATGCAAATCTATATAGGCCCAGTTTCCCTCCTTGCCTGCTTCTTCCAATGCACCGGCCAGGGAGGATAATTCAATTGCCCCAATATTGGCGCCAGCGCTTTTCATCCCATGGACATGCGTCGTAAACAGTGCTAAGTCTCTGTTTTGCGCTGTGGCTTGGATTTCTTGGACTTTCCTGAGGGCTTCCTTATAAAAAATCTTCAGCGTCAAAAAGTACATCTCTGCTGTGCCGCCCGTCCTCATCACACCCTTTTCAGTATCCAAGCCCTGGATGTTTATTGCGCCGGTGCCGACGATATTTTTGCTGATGGATGCGTTGTTGCGCTGTTTATGCTTGGGCACCCACTTTTTCAGCAGTGCGTTCAGCTTGATGGTGTCGATCGGCTTTGATAAAAAGGAGTCGAAGCCGTTTGCTAGAAAAACATCTTCCATACCAGCGATGGCATTTGCGGTGAGGGCAATGATTGGCAGATTTCGGAAGTACATTGGATTCGGAGAGTTTTCGGCAAGAGCCCTGATCCTCAAAGTCGTCTCTATCCCGTCTATCTTTGGCATCCTGTGATCCATCAGCACCAGGTCATATTCTTTTTCCTGCACCGCCTCTATTGCCTCCAGGCCCCCGTCGCGCAGGTCGACCTGCATTTGATAGGGCTTCAGCAGGCCTTCAGCTACTTTTAGATTGGTAACAATGTCGTCGACTACCAGCACCTTTGCCTCGGGCGCAGCGAATATTGACAGTGAATCAATGTCGGCCTGGAGTGAATTTCTGTCCGGCACGCCGTTCAGGATATTGGCGACAGAAATGCAGTGTAGCGGCATGGCTACCGAGGACATGGATTTTTCTGGCAGAGCATCGCCAAAATCTGTGAGTACCACCACTCTTGGGCCTGTGTTTCCCTCTGGAAGCATGTCTGTCGCGATGCTATATAGCCCGGATGCGACAAAAACGATTCCCCAATCCTTTTCCAAAAGTTTTTGGGCGAATTCGTTTTCGTTATTTGCGGCCCCACATTCAACGCCCAGGTCTTCCAACGTTGCTATGATCGAGCGAGAATTGATCTCGCGGCGTTCAAACACGAGTATACCCGATTCTACTGGGACCTCAATTGATGCAAGACTATCGGAGGATGCGACTTCCTGTGGCAGGACAACAGAAAAGGTGCTCCCAACGCCATATTGGGAGCGGACACTGATATGCCCGCCCATGGCTTCGATGATTCTCTTTGTGATTGCCAGCCCCAGTCCAGTTCCCTCGATGTGCTTGTTTTTCTCGTAATCGCTCTGGACATAAGCGTCGAATATGGTTTCCAGATCTTCTTCTTTGATGCCCAGGCCGCTGTCGGAGATTTCCATTATTAGGTTGATTCCGCTTTCAAATGCCTCGAAGCCCAGCTCAAGCGAAATATAGCCCTCTTTTGTATATTTGACTGCGTTGCCCAAAATGTTCAAAAGGACTTGGCGAATCCTGGTCTCATCGCCAATGAGAACTGCTGGGGTTTTGCTGGCCAAGTTGACTACAAAGATGAGTCTCAAGTCCAGAGCCCGCATCCTGATTATGCTTACGACATCGTTGACCAGAGATGCCAATTGGTACTCGTGGCGGGCGATGGACAGCCTCCCCTTCTCGATCTTTGAAAAATCTAAAATGTCGTTGATGATGGCCAGTAGCTTGGCGCTGGCCTGTTTTACTATCCCCATCTGCTCTCTGGCTTCACAAATGCTGTCCGAGCGCAAGGCGAGCTCGGTCATGCCGATGATTGCATTCATAGGGGTGCGGATTTCATGACTCATGCTGGACAAAAAGTCGGTCTTAACTCTGCTGGCCTGCTCTGCCTCGTGCTTTGCTTCCATTATTTCGGTGAGATCGTACATGATCACCATGATGCCGGCATATTCTTTGGTCTCTTTAAAAAATGGCTGAACGCTGACTTTGTAGTGCCTGTTGGCTATCGTCAGCTCTAGGCTTTTTTCTCCGGCCCCCTTTGCATCATGGCTTATTTTTTCGATCGTGGAAACCAGCTCACTCGTAAAAATCTGGGGGCGGTATCGCTCTAAAATGATTCTGAGCTCGCTTTTTTTCAATACGGAAACGTCCTCAACGTCTATGACATTGGTGATGGATTTTGTCCCAAGCAGGAATTTCAAGTTTTGGTCAAAAATGAAAATAATGTCAGACCATGACTGCATGAGCAGTGAGAGATATATTTCCTGCCTCTCCTTTTCTTCGCTGATGATTTTTGCCAGGCCGGAGGTTGTCTCCAGGTTCAACGCGTTGATCTCGTTGCGCTTCGTCAGAGTTCTCAGCTCTCTTGCCAGCTTGTTGCGCTCAATTTCCGTATTTTTGAGCTTAGACAGCAATTCGTTGTAGGCTTCCTGGCTTGTGGTAGCTTGACTTTGGCCTTGTTCCATCGACCTTACACCCCAGGTTAAAGAGCAAGTATGATGAGAGTAAAGTTGTGAAACCTGTTGGTAGGCATACCGTCTTTGACCGAAGTGGGGCAAATTTCGCCGCCTGCGTACCCCATCATAAATGGGATGTCAGGCCGTAGCACGTCTTTGACAGTCTGCAGCTCCAGCGCAGTGTTGTTAACGCCCATCAGAGCAATTCTGCGCCCGCTACAGGAAAACACTAGTGCGCCGTTTACGTCATCTAAGCCGTTCAAAAGTCCAGCTTCTTTAGTAGCTGTCTTAAGGATGTCGTCCACTTCGCAGAGCGAAAGGGAAAATGTCGCTCCCTCCTCTACGACGCCTGTGTAGGTTGCCGAGCCGTCCGCAGAGAACGAATAGTGGCCCCTTACCACTGGGATACCGTCGTAGTCGTCCCTATGTATAAGGTCTACGACTAGGGGAGTGAGCAGGAGTCTGCTCTCTTTGCTGATGTTGCCCTTAAAAAAGTTATGACTATAAAAGAAATCGAACGCACTCATGCCGTCGATCTCATGGATAGTTGTGCCACAGGCCTTTGTGACCAGGCCCTTGGTAATGAGGTCGTCACGTGGCGTTAGCCCAGCAACCATAAACCTTGGCCGAATGTCACCGAAGCATAGCAAAAAAGGCATGGAGTCTTTGTAGTTCTGACCGTTGAAGATTGTTTCGCAACCTAGCAGGTCGAGCGAGTCATCTACGGCAAAACCTCCAAAAATGGGGGTGCCCGGCGATGCTTTTTCACAGGCGTCCACGTATGAGTCCCCCGGATTGCCAAAGAAGGGCGGAAAAATGATAGCTAGACCCGCTACGGTAGGATCCCCGCTTCCAGGGAGCAATCCAGAGGATGCCTCTTCAAAAGCCAACTTGATGGAGCCGCATACGTCTTTGTCGACACCTTTTGCCAGGCCGGCCCTGAATTGGATGGTGTCTGATGTCATGACGAAAATTGTCAGTATTGGCTCCCCAATGGCATCGTTGACGGCCTGGGTGGAGGAGGTGGCCCCCAACACCTGAAACGGCAGACTTTCGCAGACGGCTTTTGCAGCTCCTGTGGCGATAAACTCGGTGTGGCATTGGATTATGCCGATCGAGTGCTCAAGATGGGTCAGCTTTTGCTGTAGCTGGGACTTGATCTCGTCAACCGCTACCTCAATGTCGTCTAGTTCGCGGGTAAAAACGCTTGCACACTTTAACATGGCTCAGCACCTATACAGTGATATACAAACAGGTTGGGGGGACAGGCTTGCTTGCTACGGAAAAGCGATTGGGTGATGCTTAAGCCGTGCTCTTGAAAAAACGGCTAAACGACAAGAATAATTATAGAATGGTTGTGGAACCTATTCACGGGTATCCCATTGGTCATAGAAGTGGGACACATTTCGCCCCCTGCGTAGCCCATCATAAATGGGACATCTGGAGAAATAGCGTCTTTGACGAGTTGCAGTTCCGCCAATGGGTTAGGTGTAATGGTGGCCATGCGACGGCCTATGCAGGAAAACAGCAGGGCGCCAGCAACGTTCTCCATTTCGTCAATCTGCTCTGCCTTCTGCCTGGAGGTTTCCAACACATCGTTGTCGTTGCATGCCAGCATGGTGAAGGATGATCCTTGGTCAACTTCACCTCGAAAAATGGCTGTGCCGTCTTCAGCAAATGTGGCCATGCTACGGATAACAGGTATTCCATCATAGTCCTGGCGCTTTTTCTGGTGAATGGCAAAAGGGACAAGCAAGAATTTCTCAATTGTGCCAATGCCGTCGAAATAGCGCCGTGCATTCATGTCGTTGATTTCATGGACTGAGGTGCCGCTGGACTTCGTGGCCGTGCCTATGAAGGGCAATGCCTTATCCACTGGGAGAGTGCCAATAATGAATCGTGGATTGACGTTTCCGTAACATAGCACAAAGGACACAGCGTCGATGTAGCTCCCGCCCCTAAAAAGAGTTTGGCTGTCTTCATAAGAATCGGCAGAATCATCAACGGTGACCGGGCCAAAGATCGGGACGTTAGGGATAGCCTGCTCCCAGGCCCTGATGTAGGCCTCGCCAGAGTGCGGTAACAATAGCGGAGTGAATGCCAGGATTAGACTGGGAGAGCCCGGCTGATCTGGAGAAATCTTATTGATGGAGCTTTGTAACGGGCCTTCAATGCCATCGTTGACCGGGCTTGTCACTCCGGCGATGAATTGCACATCATCGGCAGTCATCACAAAAATTGTCAAAATCGGCTCTCCTGCCTGGCCATTGATACATTGTGAAGATGAAGTTGAGCCGACCAAATCGAAGGGAAGGTTTTCGCTCAGGCACCCAAGCACTCCTGATGCGATAAACTCTGGGTGACACATTACGACGCCGACCGAATACTTCAGTAGCTTAAGTTTAGCGTCCAACTGTGCCTTGACTTCTCCCAGAGCTTTTTCTGGGTGGTCAATTTCGTAGGTATAGAGACTGGCGCATTTCATAAATATTCCAATCAACTCTACTATTTTACAACGAAAACCGATGGAGGCAACAGACTGAGCCCATAACTTGAAACCTAAGAACTTATGAGTCAGAACTCAGAACGGCATCCAGCTTTTACAGTCTATTTGCGTGCGTCCAGCAACTCTTTGGCTATCCAGCCGCCGCCCATGACTTTTTCGAGGGACTCTGTGATGGCCCTGGCGTCGACTGCAATGCTACGCTTAGTATTGCCGTCATAAACGTAGTAGCCAGCCTGGCCCTCGATGTTGGAGTCGAAATTAAGGCCAACCACTTCGCCGCCGGTGCTCAGCACGGGACTTCCTGAGTTGCCGCCAACCGTGTCGCAGGCATAAGTAAAATTATAGGGAGTCGTTAACTCCACCTGTGGTAGCCTGTCCAACCATCTCTTGGGAAGCGTCCAGAGTCCTCCCTCGGCGTTGGCCTCGTTGCCGCCCCATCCTGTATGGCGATCCAGAAGGCCGTGGAAGGTGGTGAAGGGTTGCATCAGGGTACCATTGGCTGGGTATGTGGCCACTGGCCCGAATGTAAGGCGTAGGGTGCCGGTGGCGTCTGGATAGTTTGACTTGCCTTGGACAGCAAACCTGGCTTCTGCGATGCGCTGGGCGTGTTCGCTAATTACAGCATTAACCTGCTCTTCCAATTGCTTGCGGTATGGCCTTCCCTTAGCATCTACGTTGCGGGCAAGCACTATTAAAGGGTCGGTGGTTTCTTCAACTGCCCTGAAGCCCCCATCTAGCAACTGCCTCCTAAAATCAGGGCTGAAAAATTGTGTCCCTGTCAATGCGGTTTTTGCGACTTCTGTGGCTGGCCTCCCATTGGTGAGTATCTTGGCAATGTCGTGTTGATGGCCCAGAGCGTCGATGGCTTCTTGGATGCCTGCCTGGAGCCTAGCTGTGTCCAACTCCAGGTTGAAGTTCTGCAATGGGCGCTCCAGTGTCGACCTTCGTCCCCTCAGAGAGTCATCTGTAATGTCGGGTCGTTGTGAGGCTGGCAAGGATGATTCATAGGCCCACCGAACTAAACCAATGGCTGCCCCAAGGGCGACGGAGCCCCTGCTATCCAGCAATTGCACGTAGTCCAGAATTTCCCTGTGGAGGTTTACTGCCTTTTCAATCTCATTCCAACTGTCCCCGACCCTAGTCTTGAGTGCTGGGTCTGCGGCCACTTTGTCCCGTAGCTCTTTTTCTTCCCTCGCAACTTTGGTAATGTTGGCAACAACTCTCAGGCCCGCTAGCTGGCCCGCTATGCGCTTATACCCGTTGTCTATGCTCCATATCGTCTCTCTGGCAGTCCGGGCAGCGTCAGGGCCAGTCTTGCCATACTCAAGTATGGCGGCTTTCTGTCGCTCCTGAGAGCGCATCCTGACAGGGATGGACAAATCCCTAGCAAATTCCATCTGCGCAAGAGTCTGCTGGCGGAATGTCGAGCCTGGGTGCCCAGATACGACGACGAGGTCGTTGGCCTTTAGACCGCCCTTTGTCCATGGAAGATAGTTTGCTGGCCTGTAAGGCCTATCGTTTTCATAGACCCGCAGTAGAGCGAAGTCCAGGCCCCATCTGGGGAATGTGTAGTTATCCTGGGCTCCGCCAAAGTCTGCCACCTGCATTTCAGGGGCGGCCACCAGCCTGACATCCGAAAATACTTTGTAGCCATATATCCAGTACTCACCTCCTTGGTATAGAGTGACGGATTCGTAGGCAAGGGCCGCATCTTTTGCCATTTCAGTTCGGATTTCTACCAGTTTGTCCCCCCTGGCTTTGCTGGCCTGAGTGGGAGCCATATTGGGCCTAGCGGCTGCCTTGACCTGTGCGGTTACGTCCCGAGCCAGCATCAGCACCCGCAATTCGTAATTTGGGATTTTAATTTCGTGCTCCCTTGAAGTCGCGACAAAGCCGTCCCTCACGTAGTCGTTTTCCCTAGTACTGACCCTCGTTATCGCGCCTCGAGCCACGTGGTGGTTTGTTAGCGCGAGGCCATCGGGGCTAACGAATGCGCCTGATCCGCCGGGGAATCTGATAGAGGAGAGGCGAACATTGTCGAGCCATGCCTGGTCTGGAGACCAGCCATACTTTGCCTTCATTTGAGCCAGTGGCAGGTTATCAAAAGTCCACATGCCCTCGTCGGCAAGGGCACCTCCCGCCATGCCTGCGCAGATCAGAAACGAGACGAGTGGCCGCAGTTTCATCGGTACCCCCTGTATTAGAACTTAGAGCTTAGAACTTAGAGCTTAGAACTTAGAGATTAGAGCTTAGAGATTAGAGCTTAGAGATTTAGAAGTGTTTATTGCCCATTGACTTTATCTGACTTAACCAGTATGACTGGGGCGGTCTGGTGGGGAGGGGCTGAGGTGATGCCTTTGAGGACGTATCTCGTTCCCCGCTTTTGACCTTGCTTTTCTATGATGCCTTCAGCCTCCAAATCTGCGAACACTCTGCGGAGCAATGCGGACGCACCGTCAAAGCCCTTGAGGGCCAGACCGGACTGGGCCTGGAAGCTTGAAATGCCGCCGCTGTCCATGAGCATTTTTCTGACGCGCTCTTTGACCTCAGAATATTCCGGCGCTACCCTCTTGGGTTGAGGCGAGGGTTGAGGGGGAGACGAGGGAGCCTGGCGGTCTCTGGAAAGGGAGTAGGGAGCAGGCTTTGCCACCGTGGTAATGGTTGTTGACGATGCTGGCGCGGGGCTGTGGGGCTTTGCTTCGATCAGGAGTCCTCCGTCCAGATATACATCGGAATCTTCTGGCTTAAAGAGGACAATGACGCTAGAGGCCGGCACGCCTTCTGCGTGGAGCGAGTCCAGCAATTTTCCACCTATGCGTTTCTTTTGTATATTATTTAATGGTGGCGTTTGGATGGTTATTATTGCCATAGATGCGTCTCCTTTGGAAATTGAATTTTTCGGCAGTAAAATATTTCACATTGATGTTAGCGTACCAGTGCAAGGGGGAAATAGCAAATGTCAAAGCACAAACTTTCGCTGAAAGACATCCAACGCCTCCCCAAGACGGATCTCCACGTCCACCTGGATGGGAGCCTCCGCATGGAAACCATCCTGGATTTGGCAGAAAAAGACAAGGTAAGGCTACCGGCCAATGACCCTGATAAGCTGGCTCATATCGTCCAGGTTGGCAATGACTGCAAAAACTTGGTGGAATACTTAAAGGCCTTTGACGTGACGTTGGCGGTGATGCAGACGTACGAAAGCCTGGTGAGGGTGGCATACGAATTGGGTGAAGACGCAGCCAGAGAGAACATCAAGTACATGGAGGTGCGCTACAGTCCAATATTGCACCTGCGCAAGGGGATGCACCTAGCATGGGTGGTCTCCGCCGTGCTGGAGGGCCTGGAGCTGGCGGAGCGCAAGTTTGGCATCAAGACAGGCGTGATAATATGCGGTATCCGGCATATCAGCCCCGAGGAGTCCAACCGGCTCGCAGACCTGACTGTTGCCTTCAAGAATCATGGAGTCGTAGGCTTCGACCTGGCGGGGGCGGAGGAGAGCTTTCCCGCCAAAAAGTTTAAGGACGCTTTCGACAGGGTGCTGTCCAACAATATCAATTGCACGCTCCACGCCGGCGAGGCATACGGCCCTCAAAGCATCCACCAGGCAATACACGTGTGCGGGGCGCATCGCATCGGCCATGGAGTCCGACTGATAGAGGACGGGGAAATGGTCAACTACGTCAACGACCACAGAATTCCGCTTGAGATGTGCATCAGCTCAAATCTACAGACCAAGGTCGTCAAGCGGATCGAGGATCACCCCATCCGCCTCTTCCATGACTTGGGCCTTAGGGTGACAGTGAACACAGACAACAGGCTTGTCACAAATACGACCCTGAGCAATGAGTATTTGAGGCTACACCAGGAGCTGAATTTTAGCCTGGACGAAATAAAAGAGATAGTAATCATGGGCTTCAAGAGTGCCTTTATGCCTTATGCCCAAAAGCGGGCCATGGTGACTGAGGTTGTGGAGGAGCTGAAGCATCTGGATCATGGTAGCCTGGACGCAAAGAGGGAACATCTGTAGTATTCAAGGAGCGATGCCGTGCCTGATAAATTCATTGAGAAGCTCAAACAATTCAACAGAGTGCTTCTGACCCCACATGAAAACCCTGATGCGGATGCCATTGGGTCTGCGCTTGGCCTGGCTTGGTACCTGTATGGCCTTGGTCGCGAGTTCAAGATCGTCATCTCCCCAAAAATGCCAAGTTTTTTAAAGTTTCTGGATACAAAGGGCTGGATAGAAGTGTTTGACAGAGAAGTCCACCGCGACATTGCAGCCTGGCCCGAGTGTTGGGTAATAACGGATGCTAGTGATGCAGGCCGCCTTGGGCCACTCAGGGAGTGTTTTACGGAGTCAGATGCCGCCAAGGCTTATGTTGACCACCATCTGCTGGGATCCATAGAGTCTTTTCAGTTCACGAGGCATAATTCGTCGGCGAGTTCCACTTGCGAACTGGTAGCTGAGGAGGTGGAGGGCCATATCGACATGCCCTGGGAAATGGCTCAGGCTCTGTATGCCGGGATGGTAGATGATACAGGCAATTTCAGGTTCGCCTGCACCACTCCCAAGGTACTCAGACTGGCCGCCTCCCTGCTGGAAAGGGGGGCCGAGCCAGACATTGTTACTCAGGGGCTGTACAGCCAGGGGACTTTGGCCAGGATGCGCCTTTCTGCCCGAGCCGTTGAGCGAATGTCCATGCATTCAGAAGATCAGTTGGCAGTGATGTCCGTATCCCTTGCAGATCTGGAGGCGGTGGGAGCTGAACAGGATGACCTAGAGGGCCTTGTGCAAAAGCCCACCGAACTGCGCTCCGTCGAAGTTGCCGCCCTGTTTTATGAAAAGTCCGACGGTAGCATCAAGGTGAGTTTGAGGTCAAAGGGGCGGGTGGACGTAAACGCCATTTGCCGATCATTTGGCGGTGGAGGGCACCGCTTTGCATCAGGGGCAAAGTTCAACAAAGAAATGAAAGCCGTGCTGAATGAAGTGACTCCAGCCATCATAGCCGCCATCGAAAGTAACAAAATAGGCGGGCAACCATGAGCCAGGCCGGTAGCGGCATGGCCATGGACAACCTGGAACTGGTGGCGAGGCTGGAGACCGAAAGCGTGCCCTTCGTTGCCAAAGCGCAAATTCCGTCCATGTTTGGGCTTTTTAAGCTCTATGGTTTTTTGGAGAAACAGACGGGCAAGGAGCACTTGGCCATTGTCTCTGGAGAGATTGATGCTCGTAAGCGGATTGACGTCCGTATACACAGCGAGTGCTGGACAGGGGACGTGCTCGGGAGCCAGAAGTGCGACTGCCGCGCCCAGTTGGAGGCGGCACTTGGCCATATCAGCCGCTTCGGTGGCATAGTCCTCTATCTGAGGCAGGAAGGCAGAGGCATCGGACTGCTCAATAAGCTCAAAGCATATAGCCTTCAGGAAGAGGGCCTGGACACGGTTGAGGCGAACCATCGCCTGGGCTTTGAAGACGACCTCCGCACATACGAATCGGCGGTGGAGATGTTGCGCTTTTTTGGCATCAGAAAAGTAAACCTGATGACCAACAATCCAAAGAAGGTGGATGCGCTGGTAGCAAGGGGAATCAGCGTCAAACGAGAAGCGCACCAGGTTGGGCAGACCGCCCAGAACCTGTCATACCTAAAAACCAAGGCCAGCAAAAGCGGGCATCTGATGGAATTCGACTAAGTTGCAGTTGTCGGTTTTTAGCATTGAGCGATGGGCTCGCGTGGAGCCCTTTTCCGATTTTTAATCGGCGTATACCTCTACTCGGTTGCGGCCATTTTCCTTTGCCTGGTAGAGCGCAACGTCTGCTTTCTTAATCACCTGTTCCAGCGTGCGTGAGTCTTTGTTGCGGACTGCAGCCCCAGCGCTCACAGTGAGGGGAATCTTTTTTCCATCATAAATAAATTCCATCCTCTCAATTCTATTAAGTATGCGCTCTGCCAGGTTGGCAAGGGCGTATAGGCTCATCTGCTGTACCATGACGACAAATTCTTCTCCGCCGTAACGCGCCAGCACGTCCGATTCGCGCAACACACTGTGGGCAGTGGTAGCAACTATTTTCAGAGCCTCGTCCCCAGCTTCGTGTCCATAGGTATCGTTGACTTTCTTAAAGTGGTCAATGTCAAACATGATGACGCCTATGGGAGTCAGCATACCCTTTTGCCCGCTGAAGAGCTGTTCGCCGTATTCCATGAAAAACCGCCTATTTGGCATTCCGGTTAGAGAATCGCTGTAGGCGAGCTTTTCAGCTTTATTCAGCTGCGCTGATTTGTCCTTGACCTCTGTCAGGTCGCGTATGTATACCGCAACGATTTCTTCATCGCCAAGAGTGGCCCTGACATGTGTCAGCTCCACTGGGATTGATTTACCGTCCCGGGTTGCGTGTAGCCACTCGCAGACCAGCATCCCATTGTCGAAGGCATTGTTGAGCTGATAGTACGCCTGCTCCATGGAAGGTTTGCCGTTGGACTGGAAATTGGGTGAAAAGTCAAAGAATCGCTCCATCAATTCCTGCTTGTTCAATGCTCCCAATAATCTGACCGCTTCGTCGTTGCAATCGAGGATATTGAATCGTTCGTCCCACAATATGCACCCGAGAGGCATGAGGTCAAACATGAGGTTGGAGCGCACGGTTGCCTTCTTTACATGGACCTCAGCGGCTTTTGCCTCCCGCAAGTCGCGCATGTAGCCGGCAAGGCCCATTTGTCCATTGCCCAAGTCTACCTTGAAGAGCGTAACGTGGACTGGTATGGGTTCCCCATTCAATTTTTGGTGCCACCATTCGAACTCAACGCGGCCCTTTTCGAACGCCATAGTCGTGTACTTCTGGCAAGTCCGTAAGGAGTGCCTGCCGTCCGGCTGATACTCCGGTGAAAGGTTGAGATTAAAGTGGTCGATAAGTTCCTGCTTTTCAGACAGTTCAAACAGCCTCAGCGCCTCAGTGTTGCAGTCGATGATATTTAAGTTTTCATCCCAGAGCGTGCTACCGAGCGGGTTTGAGTCCAGCATTATTTGGGTGCGCTGTTCGGCCTGCCTGATTTTGGCCTCGGTGGCAATTTCGTCCCTCAAGTCCCTGATGTAGCCGACAACGCCTTTGCGCCTATCCCCCAGGTCAATCTTGACCAAAGTTACTTCTGCCGGCACGATGTCATCATCCAGTTTTTTGTGTGTCCACCTGAATACCTTGATTCCATTATCAAAGGCATCATGAACCATCTCTACAGCTTTTTCGTATGAAGGCCTGCCATCGGGCTGGAGTTCGGGGGAGAGGTCAAAAAACCTTTCCAGGTACTGTTGCTTGCTTTCGAGGCCGAAAAGTTTTACAGCCTCCAAATTGCAGTCGATTGTGTTTAAGTCCTCGTCCCAAATACTGCAACAGAGTGGGGTCGCGTCAAGCATGTGCTGGGCATGTTTTTTGGCCTGCTGAATTTTTGCCTCGGCCTCTCTTTCTTTGCTCAAGTCCCTCGTGTATGACGCAATACCCATGCGCTTGCTGTCGATGTAAACCCTTACCAGGGTTTTTTTTGCAGGGAACTGGTAACCGGCCAATGTTTGGTGTTGCCACTCAAACTGGACGCTCCCCTTTTCCATAGCAGTTTTCATATACTCTATGAGTGTCTCGGCTGACGGCCTGCCGTCTGGTTGATGTTTGGGAGAAAGGTCGCTGATGAATCGGTCAATGAACTCCTGCTTGCCAGAAACGCCAAATAGCTCGATCCCCTTCTGGTTGCAGTCAATCGCATTTAGGTTCTCGTCCCAGAGGCTACACGAGATAGGGATGGCATCCAGCATTATTTGGGCGCGCCTCTCCGCATCTCTGATTTTCGCTTTCGCGGCCTCTGATTCCCGCAGATCCCGCATATGGCCGACGGCCGCCTTCCGGCCGTCTTTCAGGTTGACCCTCACGAAAGTCACCTCGGTTGGGATGGGGTTGCCGTCTAAATCCTGATGCATCCATTCAAACACGTGCCGCCCATTATCGAAGGCAGTCTTGAGCATCTCCAATATTTTGTCCCTGGAGAGGCTACCGTCCGGCTGGCGCTCGGGCCATAATTCGCCAGACCTTTCCAGGTACTCCCGCTTGTTCTTGAAGCCAGAAAAATCCACGGCTCCCTGGTTGCAATCAATCTTTTTAAAGTCCTCGTCCCAGAGGGTGGAGTAGACAGGCACGGCCCCATACATCAGCCTTTGACGCTCTTCTTCTGATATTTGGCTCTCTTTAGGGGTCATGCGGCCTCAACGATTGCGGGCAGGCAAACCGGACGTGTGGATGTGAAAGATTTTCTGGTTGCTACAAAGGCTATGCAGACCATAAAACAGTATACCAGTTAATAACAATTTGTTCCAAAATAAAGTAGCTCAACCATGCACCGGGGTGCGGGTCTGTTGGTTAAGAGAAATGTTGCCATGGCCGCTCAAATATCGATGCTATTGACAGTTGAAATTTGCAGGAGGATAGTCGATAGTTGGTCTAACAGTATTTTTGATTTGGTGACAGTTGCCCTGGGCACTGTTGCGCTGTTCTCCCTTTTCATTGGGCCCACAACGATAAACATGGAGGAAGCATGTATAAGGCTCTGTTCTCAGTCATCATGGCGGCCATTACATTTTGGGGGACGCGCCCCGACGTCCGTGAGCAGGCCATCGACCCTGCTGAAGATATATCCCTAATCGCCCACTATCCCCTTGCCGGGGATGTGAGGGATCAGCAGCGCAACCTGCTCCATGCCGAGATCATCAATGGGGTGACCTTCGAGTATGACGACCAACTAAAAAAACAGGTTGCAGTCTTTGCAGGCGGACAGAAAGGCCCTGAGACTGGTAGCGCAATCCGGTTGCCAGCCAACGCGCTGAACTCGGCAAAGGAGAAGCAGACAATTACGGTGGCGACCTGGGTCTATTACACCCAGGCGACTCTTGCGCCTCCGGGAGCGGGCAGGGGCGGCAGACAAGGTGGCCAGGGGGGACAGGGCGGACAAGGTGGCCAAGGCGCCCAGCCAACCCAGAGTCCAGAGGAGGCCGCGGCAGCGGCAACCGCGGCAGCGGCCAGACAGGCGCAGCAAGTCCGCGCTGCCAGCCGTTACAGGATATTTGACTTTGGACAGGATCAGCAGGCGCGCTTCAATATGTATACTCGGCACGATGATGGCGGCTATTCGGCCAGCTACCTTTCCAATGGCTCAGGTACCGAGAGGGCCGCTATTGCTCTCGAAGAGCTACCCATGGACTCGTGGCAGCACTGCGCCGTTACTGTTTCGGGACTCAATGGCGCCATGACCCTGTACCTGAACGGAGCTCCCGTCGCCAGTACGACGATTTTGGGCGGCTTGGCCACAGCCCTCGGCACTTCGCCGAACACATTGATAAATGGATATTTTATTGGACGCTCCAACGGTTCCAACGAGAGGGACTTCACTGGCAAAATGTCTGACTTCAAAATTTTCGACCGCCCGCTTTCTGGCTTGGAAGTAAGGGAGCTGTACGATTCCTACTTCGACGATGAAACGGTAGTCGGCTCGGTCTATAACAACGCCATAGCCGACCTTGGGGTGCTGACCCAGCGGGCCGAAAATTTGCCTTTCCCCTCAACCATGTCCAGGGCCAGCCTTGTCTGGAACTCAAGCAATACTGCCCTGGTAGCCAACAGCGGCATAATAAGCCGCCCCCCCAACACGAACCCCAATCAGACTGAGCCTGCTATCGTTACTTTGACGGTCCGCAAGGGTCAGGCCGTCAAGTCAGGTAATATCAATGTTTCAGTTCTCAGATTGCCCAATGATGGCGACATTGTTGCCAATGATTTGGCCCAGCTCGATATTGATACTGGCCCGATCATCATGAACATGGAACTGCCGACCACCGGTGCAATGGGTTCTCGCATTACCTGGGTGTCCAGCGCATCTAGGGTTCTGAGTCCTGCGGGGGTGGTGAATCGCCCCGCCATCGGCCAGGGCAATGCCACGGTTTCCCTCACGGCCACCGCAAGATCCGGCAGGGCTTCACAGACAAAGAAGTTCGACGTTGCAGTTGCCCAGCTGACAAATGCATTGGAGCTTATAGGAGTCGAGGACATCAGTTTTGTCTCGCCTGTCTATTACATTCCTGACCTGCCGTACTACGTGGACGGCAGATATACCTTTGGCAAAAAAGGGCCTAAGGTGAGGATCCTATGGACTACAAGTTCGAGGGTTGCAATTCCTCCCTCCACAGATGAAACCAACCCCCCCACAACCGCAGAAGAATACGCCAAGCCCGGCATATATACAATCAAAGGGCGGGTGCCAGGCACCAACTTTGTCTCCACCGCTACAGTCACCGTAGTGGACGAAAAGAGCCGCCTTTTCGACGCCGTCGAGCAAGTTGGCGATACAAGGTGGGCAACCGTCAAAATTGGCAGGCACGCAGGATTTACAAGAGAGGCCAATGGGCGGGATGTTAAATATAATTCCAAGCCCCTCTGGGATATTTCCCTCCAAAGCAAGACCTCTGCCGGTTATGGAGCTGTCATTACTACCGCCCTGCACGACGGCGACAGGCTCGTTGCCAGCCAGGACAAGGAGGTGAATGTCGGCGGGTCGCCTGTAGCGGCGACAGTTGCGGAGTTGACGTTCCCTGCGGCCCCAGACAGAAACAGAAGCTACATTTCAAAAGTCTCCGTCAAGGACGCCAATGGAAATATCTTGCTTGGTGAAACTGTCCTCCAGACAAACAAAGCATTTGAAACGCTCAATCTTGCTGATGACCTGTTGCCCAGGCCCGAACTTAAACTGGCCAAATTCGGTTTGTCGGATGTGGTGCTGAATGCCGCAGAGGACGGCACGGAGACCGTGTTTCAGCGAGGTCAAAACCGCATGATAGCCGGTCTGGCCGCAACCAACGTGGATGACTTTTTGTGGGTGTTTAGAGATGCCTTTGATATTCCTCAGCCCGAAGGGGCGAAGATGCTCGGTACATGGGACAGCCGGGCCACCAAACTGCGAGGCCACGGTTCGGGCCATTACATGTCAGCTATTTCCCAGGCCTATCTGTCCACAAAAGCGTACGACCAGAGGCTGGCCAATAATTTCCTCAATAAGATGAATACCATGATTGGCGAGCTACGCAAGATGCAGCTGATGTGCAAGGGCAACCCGGCCGCCGTTCCAATGGGGCCAGGAAAGACCGCATATGACTCAGACTTCACCGTCGAGGGCATCAGGCATGACTACGAAAACTGGGGTGAGGGCTTTATCAGCGGCTATCCGCCGGATCAATTTATCATGCTTGAGAGTTTCGCCCCCTATAGCGGTAATGTAAATGGAATTTGGGCACCGTACTATACATTGCACAAGATACTTGCCGGATGCCTGGATATTTATACTGCCACAGGCAACAAGGACGCCTTGGATGTTGCGGCGGGCATGGGGCGATGGGTAACCGCGAGGCTGAAGGCACTCTCTCCTGCAACGCTCAACCGCATGTGGGCAAGCTATATAGCCGGCGAATACGGCGGCATGAACGAAACCCTGGCCCACCTTTACGCCTATACCAGGGACTCGGTTTTCCTGGAAGGGGCCATTCTGTTTGACAACAACAGTATGTTCTACGGGTGGCATCCCACCCTCAACCCCAGCGTCACGGATTTTGACCGCAGAAGGGGCCTGGCCACAAATGTCGATACTATGCGTACCCTTCACTCCAACCAGCACTTGCCCCAGATCATGGGCGCGCTGATAACCTATGAGCAGTCCCTGGACACCAAATATTTCGACATTGCGAACCATTTTTGGAAAAAGCTATACAACAGCTATACCTATTCCTATGGCGGAACTGCCGGCGGTCGTGCCAACAGCGAATGCTTTGTCGCACAGCCAGACTGGACGTATGGAATGGGAGGCCTACCAGCTACCGGCCACAGGGAAGTTGGGGAATCTTGCGCAACCTACAACATCAATAAAATTACCCAGCGCATGTTTATGCACAACGAGGATGCCCTGTATATGGACTATTACGAGAGGAACCTCTACAACCATACCCTTTCGTCCATTAATACAACCAACGCCGGGGTCTCCTACCACAACGCATTGGTGGGCGGACATTCCCAAAGCTATGGTAGCGGCAATCTGGACGGGTTCTCCTGTTGCGATGGCTCTGGCATGGAGCAGCACACCAAGTATCAGGACACTATTTTTATGCACCGAGGTGACAGTGAGTTGTATGTCAACCTCTATATCCCCTCTACGCTTACCTGGGGAGGCCTAAAGGTGGCCATGCTGACAAACTATCCCAATGGCGACAGCGTCAAGCTCAATATTACAGGCTCCAGGGCCTTCGACATGAAGCTACGCATCCCCCACTGGGCCACCAAGGGATTTACCGTCAAGATAAATGGGCAGGTTCAGGATATTACTGCCGCACCCTCCAGCTACATCACACTCAGCCGTAATTGGAGGAACGGAGACGTAGTAGAACTAGTCATACCCATGGGCTTCCATCTCTTTGAGACCACCAACGCCACCCATATTGCCTCCGTATTCTATGGGCCGGTGCTGATGGCGGGGACAGAGGAGGACCGCTTTGAAGAAGGCAACTACCGCCCCATAGCCCTGAATGGTGACAATCTGGATGTATCCTTCGAGCGGGCGGCAAACGCGAGCCCATACTCCAGAAACCTGACCTTCACTTCCAACGGCCGCACCCTCAAGCCAATGTATGACTTCGGACGCGAGAGACGCATGCCCTACTGGAACGTGACCAAGGTGAAAGAATAGAACTGAATACCAAGTTGCGTTCAAAGTGTTTTTGAACGCAACTTGATATAAAATATGAACATAATTCTTTCTATATAATTAATTCGCGGACGTGACACTAGCCACGTAGCTGGGTCTACCTCAGTAGCGAAGCCGGGTAAACCGGAACGCTCTCGTTGCCTTTGGCATCAATGGTGGCTACTGCGAATACGTAGTTATCCAGCATTACGTCACGAAGCACTACTTCAGTAGATTTTGGCAGTGCGCGGGTCTTCTGCCAGTGGATGGAGTCGGAGCGGCGCTGATAGAGGATGAGGCCAGTGATATTGCCATCTTCTGGCAATTTCCACCGGAGTATCGTGTTGGCGGTGCCGTTGCCGCCAATGGCGACGTCAATGGGCGGAGCGGGGGCGTGGCTTAGGTGCATAAAAGAGGCCAAGAGCGCGCGGGCTACTCTGGCCACGTAGTTTTCATCAAAAAATTCCATAGTGTCGCCATACTTGCGGCCGTTTTCGATACGCGGAATCTGGTGTTGGCGGTCGTAGTGCTCATAGGTGTCCGTGAAGCGGATGCCAGGGAAACCCTCATTTGCGAAGGGAGTGTGATCCCCACCACGTCCGACGCGATCTCTCCTCAGCATGAGCCAGATGTCCAGATTTTCTGAATATGGCTCTCCAAAGCGCTTAACATACCTTGCCCATTCGCGGCTCAGGCCATCATTCTCGCCGCCCAGGGCTTCCCTTATGCGCTTTTGGGCCTCTGTTTCGTTGCCTGGTACGCCCTCTGAGAAACAGCGGATGGTGGTATTGTCGGCACTGCTATTTATGCCACGGACGTTGCCCAAAATATCGACGGCCACCATGCCTCTCACCGTATAGCCTTCATTCTTGAGGCGTTTTGCCAGGTGAGTCGCACCCAAGAGCCCCTGCTCTTCGGCTGCAGAGGCGACAAAGTATATCGTTATTGCTGGCCTCTCGGCGGCCATGATGCGTGCCATTTCAAGAGAGATGGATACACCGCTGGCATCGTCTACCGCCCCAGGCCCATCGGCGTTTACATCCCTGCCCGAGGGCAGACTGTCATAGTGGCCGGCAATAACCAGTACTTCCTTTGCCCGCGTGGGGTCGGTACCCGGAAGTATGGCTCCAAGGTTTGCCAGCTCGACAGGTTCGGCAATTCGTGCGTTGCCGCCAAACATGAAGCGCTCTTCATAGAGTTGTAGCCTACTACCCGGGAGGGCCTGTAGGGACTTCACGTGGTCAATTATCCACCGCTGAGCGGCCCTGTTGCCTCGGGTAGGAATGGCTGGGTCTGAGAGGGTGTGCCGCGTGCCGAAGTCGACGAGGGACTGGACGATGGCCTTGATACGATCAGGTTCCACTTGGGCCACGCGATCCTGGATGTGGAGATCGAGGGCCCGTTGTGCCGACAGGCACGGCGCCATGACGGCTATGCAGGCGGGGATGAGGGTAGCGAATTTTGTTGGGCGCACAGCGGCTCCTTGTTGCGTAGATTGTTGTGCAGATTAATGATTATACCAGTTTCAAAATTTACCAAACGGCGCGTTGTCGCGCCTGAAGGTTGCTCACGATTTGCGCGAAGCTTATTTCGTGGGTATTTGATAGCGAAAATCGGCCAACCTTGCCGCTCCCGCTCCTGTAGACAGCAGTCCAATTCTCAAGGCATAAAACCCTTTGTGGATGTTATGGTGCATACCAGAGACGTCGACTTTTTCAGCCAATATTTTCCATGTTCGATTGTCCTGGCTTGCAAGAAAGGCACATAGATTTCCTGTGTTTATTATCTTTAGAAAAACATGGTTGCCAAAGGGGTTGGGAATGACCGTATTGGTGTCGGCATCTTTATATACGGTAAGGCTTTTTTCGTCGGCAACAATGCCGGCAAAGGCTTTTTCGTTGTAAAACAGGATTAAGCCAGCGCCGTTTCCCTCCTCGAGCGATATTTCGACTTGCGTTTCATAAACTTTGTCGGCGGCAGTCGCAAGCAACAGACGTGCATCCGCAGGCGTTGTCCCCTTAGCTTTCAGCGTTAGTGTGTTTTGCGCTATGGATATGGATTCGGGGGCGAACTCTTTCCAAAATGTCCACTGGAGCCCTAGCCTTTCGTCGCCAAAATTGTCGGATAAAAATTCCTCGGTATTTTGCTTTATCGGGTTGCCCCAGCCTTGGCCAGAATGAGACTTTTTCAATCGGAACCAGCCGTCTTCTGTCCATTCAATTGGCTCAATTAGCGTATGGCGGCCAAGGGTATGAAAATCCTTTGCATAGGCGTGATACACAATCCACCAGTTGCCACTGGCATCGTCGATCAACGTGCCGTGCCCCTTTGACCACCAGTTTTCGCTGTCGCTGTAGGTATGCACGATGGGATTGTAGGGTGAGTTTTCCCATTCTCCCTTGATGCTCTTGGATCGCGCAGAAATAGCCATATGGCTGGTTGCAGGGCCCGCGGTGCCTCCCTGGGCGGACGTCATGTAAAAATAATCGCCGTATTTGATAAGTTTCGGCGACTCTAGGCACATGCACTCTGTTACCCATTCCCGAGGGTACCTCCAGCCAGCATAAACCTTCTCGGATTGCCCTGCGGTTGCCAAACCATCCTCGGTCAGCTCAACCACATACCCGTTTGACAAGAATAGATACCGTTTCCCGTCCTCGCCGACGATGTGTCCCGGGTCGATGCCCCTAATCTTCAAGTCAATCGGTTCGCTCCATTTGCCCCTGATGTTATCTGTCCAAATAACAAAATTGGAGCCTGCGGCAGGGTAATAGATGTAGTATTTGCCCTCGTGCTTGACAAGGTCTGGAGCCCATGCCGAGCCGCTCCACTGAGCCAGGGCTCGATTGATTGGTTTCCAGTTGAGCAAATCCTTGGAATGCCAAATAAGAAATCCGGGCGGATAGTGGCACGGCGAGTGCGTCATGTAAAAATCGTCCCCATCGCGCAAAATGGTAGGGTCGGGATAATCGCCCGACAAAACTGGTATCGGAAACGTCTGTGCCTGCGCAACAAATGCAAAAGTGATTGCCAAGAGGAATGACAAAACGCCGTCTCTCATTTCAACTCCCCAGTAGGCTACTGATTCAATGTGGCATAGAGCAAATCAGCCAATGATACCACACAGCCGTATAACTCATGCAAAACTCAGAACCCAAAAATGTATAGTCGCTCTCGGGAGGGGGCCAAGAGTAGTCATTCGCCATTCGCCATTGAAAATTGAATATTTGTTCATAATTTATGAATATGTATTCATAGCCATAATGGCACGAAAGTTGTTGAATCTGGCAGATATTGCCCCAATTAAGGGGGGACACAGGAGTAAATTGTGATTAACTCTAGTCATACCATTAAATTCATTTTATTGACACTAGGTTGCGTACTTTGTAGCCCACTGATGTCTCAGACCTATGGGCAGCGACTGGTAGCCGTTCTTGTGCCGGTGGCTGGCTCGGAAGTGCCGAGACAGTACCTTGGCATTGCCAGGGAAATCCAGGAGGAGGTAATCGCCGGTAGCAGAAGCCACGCCGTCATCGACAGGGTCAGCCTGGACAGGATTTTGTCAGAGCACAGCTTTCAGCAAAGCGGGCAGGTTGATTTTGAAGGCGCCAGGAGCATTGGTAGGATTGCGGGGGCCCAATTTGCTTGTGTTTCAGAGCTCAATATGGATGCAAGAGGCTGGATTAGCGCGGCCATTTCGGTCGTCAATGTAGGTACGGGCGAAGTGACAAGATTTGAAAACGACCCGGTGCCCCGTGACAATCAGGTGGCATTCAATCGCCTCATAGAAGACCTCACCTCACAGGCATTTGGTGTAATTGGCACAAGATATGTCGCAAGTCGCGAACCGGTTGCCACCAAGGTGCCTAGGGCGCCCAGACAACCTAGAGAAAGACGTGAGAGGTATGAAAGCGATTGGTACTTTGGCGTGATGGGTTCTTGGGTCAACCCGGCAGGTTCCATGACCTGGAGCGCAAAGCAAGGGTTTGGCGCAGGGCTGTTTGTAGAAAAGCCACTTGATTCCGAACAATCGCTAAGAGTGATGGGCGAATACCTGTCTTTTGGCGAAAAGAAATATAGTCGCAGCTATTATGACTATGACTACAAGGAAAAAGTCAGCGTCATCAACGTATCGGCTGACTACACCTACAGGCCTGACTACTTTGACCAGGCATATGCCTTGGTGGGCCTGGGTTTCGTAAACATTAAAACAGAATCGGCGTACAATGTACGGAACCAAGGTTGGGATGATTGGGATTCCCACAGCAAGAGTGGCCTCAGCTATTTTGCGGGCGTTGGCTATAACTTTACTCCGAATCTTGGACTGGAGCTCAGATATACGGTTGGCCCAACTCCGAATTATTTTGACGACTATGAGTTTGATTCGATATTTGCCCCGCGATGGTACACAGCGTCCGTCAACTATAGGTTTGGCGCTGGTGGCGGAGGAAGTTACCGTGGGGAAAGAAGCCGGAGCTACAGCGGCTTTGATGGCGATGTCAGGTTCGGCGTCAAGGCGTCTCTGGCCCAGCCTTTGGGGAATATTGACAAATGGAATCCCTATGGTGCAGACGAAGCAACAAACATGGGTAGCCTGGGCTTTGGCGGCGGGCTGTTCGTGGAGGTGCCGCTGAGCGAAAAAATGAGCCTTCGCGCAAATGCAGACTACATGCTTTTTGGCAAAGGGAACAATAAATACTATGACGAGTATGAATTTGGATCTGGCAGGTACGTTGACTCATATTTTGACAATAGCTCATTTACGCCAAGTGTCTTGGGAGGAGGTCTGGATGTCCTCTTTCATCTTGACTACGCCGACAGCGGCCTGTACTTCCTAGCGGGGCTGGGCTTCGCACAGGCTTCTGGTAAGCATGGGTGGGAGAGTAGATGGGAGGTTGTGGATACGACGGATGGCGAAATAATCAACGATTACTATGAAAAAGACAGCAAGACATTCAAGAATACCGGTCTGACCGCTGCAGTGGGGCTTGGCTACAACTTCAACAGAAACGTGGGCTTCGAACTCAAATATACCTTCCAGGGGCCAGAAGTCGGGCCAAAGCCATCCGACGGAGACTGGTATGATCCTGACTACAACAAAAAGCCAAAGTTTACATGGCTCACTGGGTCACTCGTATACCGTTTTTAGCATCAGTCAATAGTGTCAGAGGCAATTGCAAAATCATTGATTTTGCAATTGCCTTTTTTTTCATCCCGGCATAGCACATAATTTGTGTCAAAAATGTCATATTTGTCTGCTATCCTTTGATAATTGTCTGCGTTGATTTTTTTGGCGGTGGTGTGGGGATGCAAAAAACTATTTTCGTAGTTGACGATAATGACACAAATTTGTCCGTTGCAAAAGAAGCGTTGAAAGACCAGTACCGGGTGATGACACTGCCGTCTGCGGCTAAGATGTTTTCGCTCATAGAAAAAGTTAAGCCGGATATGATTTTGCTGGACATCGAAATGCCGGAGATGGATGGCTTCGAGGCATTGCGGCGATTGAAAGAAAACAGTTCTCAAGCCGACATTCCAGTCATATTCCTCACCAGCATGACTGATGCGTCAGTGGAAGTCCGCGGCTTTCAGCTCGGGGTGATTGATTTTATTATTAAGCCATTTTCTGCGCCTGTGCTGATAAATCGCATCAGAACGCACTTAAACATCGATGAGATCATACACGAGCGCACACTTCAGCTCCAGAAAAAGACGACAGAGCTCTTGCACCTGCAAAATGCGATAATATTTGGTTTTGCCGATCTAGTGGAAAGTCGCGATGAAGAAACCGGCGGACACGTTGACCGCACTTCGGCATACATAAAATTATTGGTGGACGCGATGATGCGGTCTGGACTGTATGCTGACGAGATCGGCAAACTGGATTTGGATCTGTTTGTTTCATCGGCGCGGTTGCATGACGTTGGCAAGATAGCCATCTCTGACGTCATCCTCAACAAGCCCGGCAAACTCACGGAGGAAGAATTTGCCATCATGAAGACCCATACAACGGAAGGCGAAAAGGCCATTGAACATCTCGCCTCCCGCGCAGACGACGTGGAGTTTTTGTGGAATGCCCAGTTGTTTGCGGGCTCACACCACGAGCGGTGGGATGGAAAGGGCTACCCTCGGGGCCTGAGCGGAGAGGACATACCGATCCAGGGGCGGCTGATGGCGATTGCCGATGTGTACGATGCCCTCGTTTCGGAACGCCCTTACAAAAAACCCTTTACCCATGAAGAAGCAGTAAGAATGATCACGGAAAATTCTGGCACCCAGTTTGACCCGAAAATTGCAGATGTGTTTTTCAAAATGCAGGATCAATTTGAAGCAGTGGATAGGGCAGGCAAGATAGCTGGGGGCGGTCTCAAAGAATGAATTGTCCTTTTTTGCGAATAGCAATCGCTGGGGGCTAAAGGCATGAAGGAAATAATCAAGGTAAAGCTTGATTTATGCACAGGTTGCAATCGGTGCGTCAGGGAGTGTCCGATAGACACTGCCAACATGACCTATCAGGATGAGGGTGGTGATGTAAAAGTTAAAGTCAACCACGAAAAATGCGTCGCCTGCGGCCGCTGTATCACTGCCTGCAAGCATGACGCCAGGTACCATGAGGATGACACAGAACGGTTCTTCGATGATTTAAAGAATGGAACCCCAATATCGCTCATAGCGGCTCCAGCTATCCGAACAAACTTACCTGATTACAAGAGGTTGTTTACATATCTAAAGCGGCTCGGCGCAAATAAAATATACGACGTGTCTCTTGGAGCCGACATTTGCATATGGGGATACATCAGACATCACGGCAAGAATGCAGTAAGGCCAGCGATTACCCAGCCTTGCCCGGTTATCGTTAGCTACATCCAGATACATAGGCAGGATTTGTTAGAGCATCTGTCTCCTGTACAAAGCCCCATGGCCTCCCTTGCCGTCTACATGAAAGAGTATGAAGGCATAACAGACCGTCTGGCGGCTCTATCCCCGTGTGTTGCCAAGTCGCATGAGTTCGAAGAAACGGGACTGTCTCACTACAACGTCACCTTTGTCAAGCTCAAGAAGTACATTGAGGAGCACAATATCGAGCTCCCTGAAGAAGAGACTGGTTTTGACCACTACGAAAGCGGTTTGGGCTCTTTGTTTCCTATGCCTGGCGGTCTGAAAGAAAATATTGAATTTTTTACAGGAAAGGACGTCAGTATAGACAAAGCTGAGGGCTTTAGCGTATATGAGAAATTGAATGCTTACGCCGAGTCTCCCGTAGAATTATTGCCGCAGTTTTTTGATGTGCTGAACTGCGAGGAGGGTTGCAACATTGGCACAGCCTGCTCGCATTCGGCAAATGTGTTTCAAATCAATCGTGTGATGGACAACAACAGAAAACTGGCTACGGGTAGCCGCGAAAGAGCATATTTTGATGAGCTGTACAAAAAATACGACGATACCTTTGACCTCTCGCGATTTTTGAGAACATATAGACATATCTCCCTTCCGCCTACGCAAATAACGGATGAGGACATTGAAAAGGCATTTAAGCTACTGAATAAAAACGACAAAGAAAAACAAAGCGTCGACTGCGGTGCTTGCGGTAGCGAGACATGCCGCAAAATGGCAATGAAAATTGCCCTTGAGGTCAATATACCTGCCAACTGTATTTACAAGGCGATGGAAGATGCCAAGACTGCTCATGAGGAAAATCTGGCCGTCCATGAACAGATTTCCCAAATGGAAAAAAGACGCGAAGCAGACGACCGCATGAGGGTCATGCTCGACGCCACTCCTTTCTGCGCACATTTTTGGGATAAAGACAACAATATGGTCGACTGCAATCGGGAGGCGGTCAAACTTTTTAATTTGTCGAGCAAACAGGAATACATGGATGTCTTTTTCAGGCTCATGCCCGAGTATCAGCCAGATGGAAGCCTGTCAAGAGAAGCGGCAGAGCGTAACCATAAAAAAGCGGTAGAGGAAGGTTATCTGCGTGTCGAATGGATGCACCAGACTCTTGACGGAGAGCCCATCCCATCCGAGGCCACCTTAGTCCGAGTGGACTACAAGGGAGACTACCTCGTTGCGGTATACACCAGGGATTTGAGGGAGCGTAATCGGAGAATTGAGGAGATAAAGGCTGCCAATATTGCCCTTGAAGTAGCCCAGTCCACAACGTCTGCCATGTTCAGCGCGAACCCGCACATGAATATTCTTTTTGATTCAAGTTTCAATCTGATCGACTGCAACCCTGCTGCCATTAAATTTATGGGGTTTGAGACAAAAGAAGAGATGACCGTCGGCTTCATTGACCGTGTAAAGCAGAGCATACCGGAATTACAGGGGGACGGACAACCTTCCGTGCCATTGGGCGAAAGGTTTGCCGTAGCCGTTAAAGAGGGATTTGTCCAGTTTGAGACAGACCTTGTACTGAACGGAGCGGTTCGTAGCTTAAATGTCGAATTCAGAAAGATACCGTACGAAGATAGTTTTGCCATCGTGGTATATGTTTTCGATATGACACAAATCCATGAGCGCGAAATTGAACTCATGGACGCGCGCAAACTGAATGAACTGCAATTGACAAAATTAGACCTCGTAGTGCAGGCATCCAAAATCGGGCTGTGGGATATGGAGGTTGTGCCAGAAGATCCGATCAACCCATCAAATATTTTTATTTGCTCTGATGAATTTAGGCATATGTTGGGCTTTGAGGATGAAAACGATTTTCCCAATGTTCTTGGTAGCTGGATCGAAAGATTGCATCCAGAGGATAAAGAAAGGGTTTTGGGCGCTTTCGCTGCGCATCTGCTCGACACCAGCGGCAAGACGCCCTACGACGTAGAGTGCTGGCTCTTAAAAAAGAATGGCGAATACGCGTACTATCATACCTCCGGCGACACCATCAGGGATAGTGACGGCATTGCCATACAGACCGCAGGTGCGCTTGTCGACATCACGGATACCAAAAATATCCTGCTCGACACCGAAAGGCAAAAAGTGGAGGCAGAGGCGGCGAATCGTGCAAAGAGTGCATTTTTGAGTACGATGAGCCACGAGATAAGGACGCCATTGAACGCAATTTTGGGGATAACAGAGATTCAGATGGAGAGGGAGGAGCTGGGACAGGAGGCGAGGGAGGCGTTAGGGAAGATATACACATCAGGCGATTTATTGTTGGGGATAATAAACGACATATTGGATCTTTCAAAGATAGAGGCAGGCAAGCTGGAGCTAGTGACGGCCAGGTATGAGACGGCGAGTCTGATAAGCGACACAGCTCAGTTGAACATAATGCGTATAGGGAGCAAGCCGATAGAGTTCGACGTGGAAGTGGACGAGGGTCTGCCTTTGTATCTTTTAGGTGATGAGCTTCGTGTCAAGCAGATACTGAACAACCTGTTGTCAAACGCCTTCAAATATTCGGACGAGGGTACGGTCAGGTTGTCAGTTTCGGCGGAGGGTTCGGACAGAGAGGGCGAGGCAGTCCTTGCGGTGAGCGTGAGCGACACGGGCCAGGGCATGACAAAGGAGCAGATAGGCAAGCTATTCGACGAGTATTCGAGGTTCAATTTAGAGGCAAACCGTACGACCGAAGGGACGGGCCTGGGCATGAGCATAACCCGCAACCTAGTGCGTATGATGGGCGGCGAGATATCAGTGGAGAGCGAGCCAGGAAAGGGTTCGACCTTTGCAGTGCGTCTGCCCCAGGGCAGGGCGGGCGAGGAGGTTCTAGGCAGGGAGGCGGCGGAGAACCTGCACCGTTTCCGAACGGGTGGCAAGGCCCAGATGAAGGGGTCGCAGATAGCCAGGGATCCAATGCCGTACGGGAGCGTGCTGATAGTGGACGACGTGGAGACGAACATTTACGTAGCCAAGGGGTTGATGGCTCCGTACGGCCTAAAGATAGACTCGGCAAGTAGCGGGTTTATTGCCATAGAGAAGGTTCAGGGCGGTAAAGAGTACGACATAATATTCATGGATCACATGATGCCCCAGATGGACGGTATAGAGACGGTCAGTAAGATAAGGGGCATGGGGTATACGCGCCCGATAGTTGCCCTAACGGCCAACGCAGTGACCGGCCAGGCGGAGATATTTTTGGGCAGTGGTTTCGACGGGTTCATATCGAAGCCGATAGACGTCCGCCAGCTAAATTCGGTATTGAACAGGCTGGTGCGGGACAAGCAGTCCCCAGAAGTTATAGAGGAGGCAAAGCGGCAGGCGGAGGCAAAGAAAGGGCATCCAGCCGCAAGTGAGTCGGGCCCGTCTATCGATCCAGGTTTCGCCGAGGTATTCGTGCGAGACGCCTCCAAGTCTTTGGCGGCCCTGGAAGCGGTAATAGGGAAGGGGGGCGGCTATAGCGAAGAGGAGATGCGGACGTATACCATCCACGCCCACGGAATGAAGAGTGCCCTTGCAAACATGGGCCAGATGGGTCTTTCGGAGGATGCGGCCAAATTGGAGAAGGCGGGTCGGGACGGCGACGTAGGCGTGATGGCATCAGGGACTCAGGCATTTTTGGATTCATTGCGGGGGTTCATGGAAGGATTGAAGCCGAAAGGAGTGGTCGGAGTTCAGGCAGAGGGTGACATGGGTCATCTGCGGGAGAAGCTGGCGGAGATAAGGGCGGCCTGTGGGGAGTATGACCAGAACGCGGCAGACGGGGTGTTGTCGGAGCTGAGAAAGTTGTCATGGCCGAATCCGGTCAGCGAGATGCTGGGAGAGATGGCGGAGTGCCTGCTACACAGCGACTTCGACGAAGTAGCCGATGCCGCCGAAAAATTCCTGGAGGAACAATGATGCCGATAGTGGTGACAAGGCTTAGACTCCGCATCATTGACGGTCCTCGGTGGCCACAAGATGCAAAAATGCCAAATGACAATTAGCATGGACACGAGCCGCAAAACAATATTCATGGTTGACGACGACATCACCAATCTGTCGGTGGGCGCGGAATTTCTTGACGGACATTATGATGTGCTGACTTTCAACTCGGGCGAGCGGCTACTGAACGCGCTTGAAAAGAAGATTCCCGACCTCATCCTGCTGGACGTTTCGATGCCGGAGCTGGATGGATATGAAGTTATTGGATTGCTGAAGAAAAAACCAATGACGGCGCATATTCCAGTAATCTTTCTCACCGCAAAGACCGACATTGACAGCGAGATTGAAGGCCTGTCTCTGGGGGCGGCTGATTATATCGCCAAGCCCTTTTCGCCGCCTCGTTTGCTCAAACGCATACAAATACATTTGCTAATAGAGGCACAGAAGCAGGAGTTGGTGTGCCAGAAAAATGAATTGATCAACTTCAACACAAACCTAAAGGAAATGGTAGAAGAAAAGACCAGGACGGTTACGGATTTGCAGAACGCAATGCTGAAAACCCTGGCCGATCTTGTAGAAAGCCGCGACAATATCACAGGGGGCCATATTGAAAGGACGCAGGGCTATCTAGGCAAATTGCTGGAGTCCATGAAGCAACAGGGAGAATTTGCAGGCGAAGTTTCAACGCTGGATTTGGGACTTGTCCTGCAATCGGCACAGTTGCACGACGTTGGCAAAATTGCAATCGCGGACAGCATTCTGAAAAAACCGGGAAAGCTCACCGCCGAAGAATTTGAAGAAATCAAAGGCCATGCGCTTTTTGGTGCGAAAATCATCGAAAAGATTAAAGAGGGCATCAAGAGCGAAACAGATCAGGCCTTTTTGGACTATGCCAAGATCTTTGCCGCCACCCACCACGAAAAATGGGATGGGAGCGGCTATCCTGGCGGACTCAAGGGCGAGGGAATACCCCTTTTGGGGAGGGCGATGGCCATCGTGGACGTCTATGACGCACTTGTCTCTGAGAGACCGTATAAAAGAGCTTTTTCCAGAGAGGAAGCCGTCAGCATCATCAAGGATGGTGACGGCTCGAGCTTCGATCCGAAGATTGTTCGCTTATTTTTGGATGTCTTAGATGGTATTGGATAGGGTTCGGGAGCCATCCATGTATACTCATTGGCTACGTTGCTTTTGGGCGAAAATTGATATCATACCAATCGGACGCATGTGGGTTTCCATTCTTGCCGTAGCCGCGTTAATATCTGCGGGGTGTTCAAAAAAAACAATAAATCAGGATGAGTACATCACCATCGGCGCGGTTTCTTTCATTACATCCGACAATATCGAGGAAGGTGCTTTGACTCTTGCGAGTCTGCAATTGGCGATGATGGAGATTAATGACAGGATGGGCGGCGTTTTGGGAAAAAAAATTGACATCATCGCCTTGAACGGCAAGGGAGACCCCGAGCACGCGCTGAAACAATACGAAGCCCTAAAAAATATGGGCGCAGTAGCCATCCTCGGCTCCACAAATGCTGGGGTGGCCAAAGCCCTGATGATTGCATCGGAGAGGGATGGCATGCCCTATGTTGCTCTTTCCGGCTTTTTGACAGATGTGGAGGACCGAGATACAGCCTACCTTGACAGGGAGTACAGCGTCCGCTACCGAATGCCTCCGCCAAGGGTTGCCATTTCAGCCTACATATCTGTACACGTCCTGACAGAGGCGATACATAGAGCTGGAAATACAAATAAAAACGACATTATTTCCGAGCTGAAAATTGGTACAGTTGGTCAGGTATTGACGCAATTCGAGCTGCCTACTTCTGGCCGGGTGAAATAATGCTGAGAAGATTTAAAATATATACAAGACTGTTGATGTTCTATTTCATTTTTGCGCTAATTTCAGTTACCGGATGGCTCATTGGCATTATGAATCTTAATGCAGTCAAAAACTCAGAACAAGTGACATTTAGTAACCTCAATACATTGGAAGGCATTTACAATGAGATATCGACTTCCCGAAACAACCTTGACAGCATTTTTAGGCACAATGAAGCAACGCACGTGCAGGAAACGCTCCAATCAGTGAAAGCCATTTACAATAATTATTCGGAAAAACAGGATTCAATTCTGGATATTCAGGATGAGTACCATAACTATATGTCTCTGGGCGAAATACAAGTTTTGTACAACGCTTTTGAAATCTCGCGATATGTTTATTTTCCAGCTGTAAATGAAATTATTACCCTACTCGAGCGGGGCGAGATAGAAGAAGCTAGAAGAATACATAATCAGAAAATTAGTCCCCTTCATCTCGCATTCTATTACTATTTTTCAGATCCTTATTACAAGCTCACGAGTAGTTCGGAACAACTGGCCCGAAAAAACCAAACAAACGCAATACGCTATTCAATGCGGATGCTGTACCTGACGTCCATATTGCTGGCGATTTCTTTTTTAATCGCGCATTTTATCAGCAAATCAATTTCTGACCCATTAAAGGAGCTGGAAAGCGCGGCAGAAAATGTGTTGCAGGGCAAACTGTTTGACGTCAACCTTGATCCTTCAAACTACAACGATGAAATAGCCAGCCACTCTCGCAAACTGCTACAAATGGTAGACCAGCTTGCGCTGACTCGGCAATTGGAACTGGAGGCGGTAGAGTCTCAGCACGAAAAGGACAGGGCTCTGGAGGCGAGCCGTGCTAAGAGCTACTTTTTGGCAAAAATGAGCCACGAGATAAGGACGCCCATGAACGCCATTACCGGCATGGCAGAACTGTCTCTCAGGGAATCATTGCCGCAGGCGGCACGGGAGCATGTTCTGGCGATTAAGTACGCCGGGGCAAATCTCCTGTCGATCATAAACGACATACTGGATTTTTCTAAAATTGAAACGGGCAAGTTGGAAATAATCCCCAGGGACTATTTATTTTCCTCACTAGTCAATGATGTTATCAGCATCGTCAGAATGAGAGTGCACGAGACTGGCCTCTGGTTTACGGTCAACATCGACTGCAACATTCCAGACCAGCTATGCGGGGATGACGCAAGAATCCGCCAGGTCATGCTGAATCTTCTGACCAACGCAGTCAAGTACACCAAAAAGGGCCATGTCGCCCTCGAAGTACGCGGCGAGGCATCCGATGACGGCTACCTGCGCCTCACCATCGAAATAGCTGACAGCGGCATTGGAATCAGCCAGGAAAATCTTGAGAAAATATTTGAAAATTTTGTCCAGGTGGATGTCGAAAAGAACATAGGAGTTGAGGGAACTGGCCTGGGCCTCTCAATAACCCACAGTCTGGTCAAGGCCATGGGCGGCAATATTGAGGTGAAGTCAGAGTACGGATCTGGAAGCGTCTTTACAGTCGTCCTGCCTCAAAAGATTCGAGACCCAAGGCCCTTGGCTACAGTCAATAGCCTGGATGGAAAAAGAGTCCTTGTATATGAACAGCGCGAAATATACGCCAGCTCCATTCTTCGCACAATCGATAATCTGGGCATAGTCTCGAGACGGGTTTTGGGCCCAGCCGAACTGGAAGAGCAAATGGCAGGCGGCGGCTACCAATTCGCATTCATCGCATCTGCCCTGCACAAAGAGGTCAGGGAAATTTGCAGTAAGTTTGGCAGTGGAGTTAAGACGGTGCTTTTGGCAGACATTGGCGAGGCTGTTGCCGACAGGGACGCAGGCATATTGGCCATGCCAGCATATTCAACGTCCATAGCCAATATTCTGAACGGAGTCTCAGATGGCTACCAAAATAGCGACGGCGGGCTATCTTCCGCATCCTTTACGGCTCCTGGCGTTAAAGCTCTTGTGGTGGACGATGTAAAAACGAACCTGAATGTAGCCAAAGGCCTGTTGGCGCTCTACAAAATACAGACAAAGCTGTGCGTAAGCGGCGCGTCGGCACTAGAAGCGATCAAGTTTGAAAAGTATGACTTAGTGTTTATGGATCACATGATGCCCGAAATGGACGGCGTCGAAGCCACGGCACAGATAAGGGCCTTGGGAAAAAACGATCCCTATTATAAGGACGTGCCAATAATTGCCCTCACGGCCAATGCAGTCCTGGGGATGAAGGAAATGTTTCTTTCAAACGGATTCAACGACTTTTTGCCAAAGCCCATTGAAATGTCAGCGCTTAACTCAATCCTGGGTAAGTGGGTTCCCCAGGACAGACAATTGTCTAAACAAGTCAGGCGAATATTGGTGAAATTCCCCACGAGAGCGACCTCCGAATCTTTTGGAATCGAGGGCCTGGACACCGCAAGGGGTGTGGCTATATCGGGCGGGACCAGAGAAAAGTATTTCCGGACTCTCGCAATGTTTTTGCAAGACGGCCAGGATAAGGCGGTCGAGATAAAGAAAGCGCTGGAAGCAGGCAACCTCCCTCTGTACACCACACACATCCACGCGCTAAAAAGCGCGGCGGCAAACATCGGTGCCACAGAGCTGTCAGGCAAGGCAAAAATGCTGGAGGAGGCAAGCAGACGAGGAGACACAACCTACATTCATGCAAATACGGGTCAGGTTTTATCAGACCTTGGCGCAGTCATGGAAAAGATAGGCACCGCAATCCTGGAGGGTGCCGCCAGCAACTACAGGAGAGATGGCCAGGACGGAGTCAAAGACAAGGCCCTGCTAAAAAAAGAGCTGGAAAACTTGAAGATAGCCATCGAAGATGTCGACCCGGCGAAGATAAACGCGGCAACCAAGCGCGTGAGATCCCTGGCCAAGGCGGCTGGTAGCGATGCGGAACTGGAAATCATCCTCAGGCGCACCCTTCTCGGCGAATATGAGGAGGCAGTGCAAGCAATAAACGGTTATAGCAGTTCAACGATAAAAAGTTGAACTGGCAACTGCTGACGGTGTCCCTAGTGTCTAGTAACGCTTTAGATGTTTGCTTAACGGCGGAGCAAGTCCGCCTTGCAAGCATCTAGCGGTCATGAACTCTCGGAATCCTTCGCTATGCTCAGGATGTCCGAGGCTGCCACGCCAACTTGCACTGGATTTTCGACCATACTTCCCGCTGTTTTGCGTCATGGCAACAACCGCCTTCGTTCTGCAGGCAAATCCCGACCTAGTGCAACGTAACATTAAATGTTACATTGCACTAGCTCAGCGGCTTTCTTGGCCTCCTGGGCCTCGGGGGAGGGGCAGGCGCGTCGGCTACGCCATCGTCTTCTTCCCCTTCGGGTTTGGGCATGATGGCTTTTCGGCTTAGGCGTATTTTCCCGCTGGCCTCGATGGCTATGCACTTGACAAGGATTTCCTGGCCTTCGCTCACTTCGTCGGCTGGGCTTTTGACTCTGTAGGGTGCCATTTCTGATACGTGTAGCAGACCGTCGAGGCCAGGCAGGATAGTGACAAAGGCGCCAAAATCTGTTACCTTGGCCACTTTACCGAGATATGACTGGCCCACCTCTGCAGTCTGGATGAGATCGCCAATCATTTTTAGGGCAATGTCCAGCTTGTCTTTGTTGGGCCCTGCAACCTGGCATGTGCCGTCATCGTCAATATTTAGCTGGCAACCAGAGGCCTCGCAGATGCCCCTTATGGTCGCTCCGCCCTTGCCAATCACGTCTCTGATTTTTTCTTTGGGGAGGTTGATTGTAATTACTTTGGGAGCATTTTCGCTAATTTCGGGCCTTGGGTCAGCCAGCACTTCGGCCATGGAGTCGAGCAGTTCCATCCTGCCTTTTTTTGCCTGTGAGAGGGCTTTTGTAAGCAGGTCGGCATCCACTCCGGCTATCTTAATGTCCATCTGGAGGGCGGTGATGCCCTTTCTTGTGCCCGCCACCTTGAAGTCCATGTCGCCATAATGGTCTTCCTGCCCTGCTATGTCCGTGAGTATCACATATTTGTCACCCTCGGAGACTAGCCCCATGGCTACACCTGCAACTGGGGCCTTTAGCTGGATACCTGCATCCATGAGGGCGAGGGTGCCGCCGCAGATGGTTGCCATGCTAGACGATCCATTTGACTCAGTTATTTCGGATACGACCCTGATGGTATATGGGTTCTTGGAGGCATCTGGCAACATTGCCGCTATGGCTCTCTCTGCCAAGGCTCCGTGGCCGATCTCCCTGCGACCTGGGCCCCTATTGGGCTTGCACTCTCCGACAGAGTAGCCGGGAAAGTTGTAGTGGAGATAAAACTTTCTCTGTAATTCTTCTTCCAGGCCGTCAACGATCTGTATGTCGTCTGCCGTGCCCAGTGTGGCGACTGCCAGAGCCTGAGTCTCGCCTCTGGTAAAGAGGGCGCTACCATGGGCAGTCGGTAGCACTCCTACCTGGATGTTCAATGGCCGTATCTGGTCGAACGCTCTTCCATCCAGGCGAAGGCCTTGTTTGATGACTGCATTGCGGAAGAGGGTCTCTTTCAGGAGGTCGTAGCATGCTTTGGCTTCTTCCTTATTGGAGCCGTCTTCGCCGCCTAGTTCTGCCGCCGCCTCTTTCTTGAGGGCATCGATCGCCTTGTAGGATTCAATTTTTACCTTCATGGTGAGGGCATCCATCAAACGGCTGGCATACTTGTCGGCAACCTTTTTGTATAGCGATTCGTCCCTCAGTGTCGGCTCAGCGGGTATTTTTGTTTTGCCCACCTTTGTTTGCAGGTCTTTTTGGAGCTTTACCAATTCTTTGATTTTGCTGTGGCCAAAGAGCAGGGCCTTTACTATATCTTCTTCCTGAACTTCCTGGGCTCCGGCTTCCACCATGACAATGGCCTCGTGTGTTCCCGCGACTACTAAATCCAGATCGCTGGCAAATCGCTGGGACACGGTAGGATTGACGATAAATTCCCCATTGATTCTGCCGACGCGCACGCCCGCCACGGCGTTTTTGAATGGTATCTCGCTAATCAGCAACGCTGCGGATGCTCCCACAATTGCAAGGGTGTCGGGCTGGTGCTGGCCGTCAAACGCGATCACCTGTGCGGTGATGGCGGTGTCCCCGTTATATCCATCCTCGAATAGGGGGCGAAGGGGGCGGTCTATGAGGCGGCTTACCAGCGTCTCTTTTGTAGTGGCCTTGCCCTCCCGTTTAAACCAGCCTCCAGGAATTTTACCAGCGGCAAATACCGGCTCGCGGTAATCGACGGAGAGCGGAAAAAAGTCAATGCCTTCGCGGGGGTCGGCGTAACAGGCAGTGACTAGCACCATCGTGTTGCCCTGGCGGACGACCACCGAGCCTGCCGCCTGCTTGGCGATACGCCCAGTTTCGATGGAAATGGGCGGGCCGCCTATGTCGACGGTCACGGTGGTGGGATTAAGTTCAAGCAAATTCATGGCATCTCCCTGGGCCTTCGGCCCAATGGCGGCCCCCATCGTGATCCCTCCATGAAACCCTCTGCCTTTAATAAGGGGGCGGGCTTCCTGCAGAGGTCGCTCGACCGGGAGCAGGTTAATGTTAATAGACAGTGTAGCTTGGTTTTGAAAATACTTCTATATATCAAATAAACTTTTCTGCGTGGGGATCAAACTTGATCTTCAGCTGGTGGCATATGGCCGATGGCTGTGATGTCACCAAGGTTTGTGCCAACGCTAACTGGATGGTTTTCGCCGTAGGCGTTGATCGCGTCAGAGTCGATTTCTGAAAAAGCGATGCAACTTCCCCCGCAGCGCTCTATTGCCGTGCGGAAGCCTCCGATGCCTGCAAATAAATCGATAGCGGTGAAGCTCATTGAGTAGGACTCTGCTTGTATTTGCCATCTGGTTATCTGGTTGCTTTACCGCCCCTTTTGTTATGGGGGGAAGCCGCAATTTTTCCAGGCTCTTGGCCTACCTGCTCCCTTCTAACGTCAGCAATGAACTGGCTCAATGGGCGCACGTATTCGCGCATACCTTTATGTGTGCTCGCGTATTTGTACCGGTCAGAATCATCCGAAAGATAAAAAATTTGCCTTTGTTGACCAAGCATTGTTAATTTTTCATCACTCAAATCTTTGTCATATGTTATCAGATGCCATATTTCTTTAATTTTGTACCGTGACAAAGCGTGGCTGTCAGCACTGGAAACCTGCTTCCATCGTTCGCGCAGAGTGCGCTTGCAACTGATGCCAATCGACCATCCGTCCTTGCATTTGAACCATTTATCCACTTCGATATCAGTTTGGAAGTGGTCTGGCTTTGGGTGCGAAGATAATCTATAGTAATCAAACAAAAATGTGGACACGTCCTCTAAACTGTTGCCGGCGCGGTTTTTGCGTTTTTGCCCCAATCGCCGCTCAAATTCTTGGATAAATGCGGTCAGGACTATGTTGTCTTCAGTTCCTTGCAAACTTTGATTTTCTCATTTACGGATAATGACCGCCGAGCTAATATGGCCTCCAAGTGATTAGCCACCTCAATTAATTGGCGTTCTTTTGGCTTGGCGATCCCTCCGTACTTATCACCATTTAGCAACATTCTCGCAAACCAATAGGAATTGCGCCAGGGGCTCTCAGAAATTAGTTTTTTTACTTGATTAATTCCAGTGTCCAAAAAAGGATCCTCCTTTGAATTCTGCAATTCTGTTTTCAGCCATTTGGCAATATTCGCTTGATAGCTCAATTCCAATATAGTCGCAGTTGTTCTGTATGGCGGCGATCGCAGTAGTACCAGAGCCCATAAATGGATCAATGACTATCCTGGCTGAAGTCGAAGAAATAATACGGTCAATAAGCGCAACAGGAAAGGGCGCAGGATGTCTGTTATTCATTTCTTGTGGAAATTCCCATACGTCTCCGTGGGCATTAGCTTTCGATACCAGCTTGAAATTTGGTTTTGCAATGAGATAGATTACCTCGTAAGTCGGAAGAAAATATCCTGGGTTAAAATTTATCCCACCTTTTCGTTGCCAGACAATAATTTGTCTTACAGGAAAACCGCTGACAATGTCGGCTCTATCTTGCAAAAGGCCGCCTTGCACTCTCCACTTGTGGTTGTAAAAAATCGCGCCGTCATCATGAATTATTCTTAACAACTGCGCCAGGCATTCCCGTTGCCATGCGACATATTCACCATGTGGCATATTGTCATCGTGATTGGCGTAGCCATTTACCAGTTCGGCGTTTTTCCATTTACCACCTCGCCCATCCTTCATACCGTTGCCCGTGGAGTTTTTCAAATTGTATGGCGGTGAGGTTACCGCAAGATCAAGCGATGCGGTTGGAATCGTTCGCAACACTTCAAGGGCATCGCCACAAACTATGCGGTTGCGAAATTCAATGAGCCTGTCCTGAGTATTTTGTTTTGTCTCAAATAATTCAATGGCTTTGCAAGATTCCATCTGCCAAATTCTCCCTGGTTCTGTGGCCACAGTCCATTTTATAGCGATTTTGTTGGTAATCCATCAATTGATTTTATGATGGTTTAGTGGCTAATTAATTGAGGATAGTGACAACTGCCAATCACCGTTTTTCAGCTGTCTACGGTGCTACCATTAAGTACGTACTGCAATTGCCGCCGGAGGCGCCGATGACAAACTTGCTTCGCATCATGTTTCTCGCCCTGGGGTTGGTGTTGCCGCTTTGCTCACAGGTTGCTGGCCAGTCAGGAGAGGGGCAGGGGGCATCTTACGACTTGGTCATACAGAACCGAAAGGTGTTCAGCTTCAGGGCAGGGCTTGGCTCTCTGTCTGCCCATGAGAGGCTCGTCCTGGTGCAGGAGCGGCTGGCAAATATGCCGGTGGAAGACCTCCAGGCGCCCGTAAATTATATCCTGGCCCCCGAAGCTGCAATCATTAAGGTGGGAGACCGTCCACTTTTTAGCATCGCGCATGGGGACTTGGACGCAGATATTGGCCAGACATTGGAAGAAGCTGTCTTCATGGTGAGGCCCAGGCTGGAGGATGCGCTTATCGCTGAGGCATCCCAGCGGAATGTCAGCTACCTGCTCAGTGGTTTTGGGAGGTCGCTGGCTGCCATAGCTATTTTCCTGATAGTTGCAGTACTCCTGAGGCGGATTGCCAAGTTTGCCATGCGCAAAACTACAAGGCTGGCTATTTCTGGATTGCCTGATTATTCTTCTGCCATCGGGCCGTATCGCCTCGCAGCGTGGATGGGAACCCTGGTCAGGGTGACCTATTATGCGTCTCTTGCGATGGCTACGTACCTGGGCATAACATATGTGCTGGAATGTTTCCCCTATACACAGCCTTGGGGAGATACGCTAGGCGCTGGTCTGTTGCGTTTGATACTCAGCATGGGAAAGAGCGTGTTGCATGGCATCCCAGGCATCTTCGCCATAGCGGTGATTGCCTTTGTGGCCAGGGGCCTGACCAGGCTGATCAACAATTATTTTAAGTCCATGGAGCGCGGCGATACAGCCGTCTCATGGATACACCCTGATACAGCTGCCCCTACCCGCCGCATCGTCGTTGCCCTGCTTTGGGTCTTTGCCGTTGTCATGGCCTATCCCCATATACCAGGAAATGAGAGCATCGCCTTTAAAAGCATCAGCGTCTTTATTGGCCTCCTGGTATCCTTTGGGTCTGCTGGAGTAGTAAATCAGGCCATGAACGGCCTCGCCATAATGTATGCCCGCTCGTTCAAAACCGGTGACTATGTGAAGATAGGCGAAGTGGAAGGCACCGTCTCAGAACTGTCCATGCTATCCACCAAACTCCATACCATCAGGCATGAAGAAATAGTTATACCCAATTCAGTGGTCATATCCCAGACCACCCATAACTATACACGCCTCCTGGATGAGCACGGGGTGGGTATTTCCACTACCCTAAGGTTCAACCATGACGTTCCATGGAGGCAGGTACATGCCCTACTTCTGATGGCGGCAAAAAATACAAACGGATTGACAAAAGATCCGGCCCCTTACGTCATCCAGACTGACCTTGGGAGTGCCTGTGAGTACACTTTGGTAGTCCACATGGTGGCAGATCCAAAACTTCGACAATTTGTAAAGAGCGAGTTACACCAAAACATTCAGGACTCATTCAACCAATTTGGATTAAAGCTGATGACGCCCCTATACATAGAATCAGGTATGCCTGGTGCCGTTCCGCCAGAGAAATGGTATGCCGATCCGGCAAAGCGGGAGTGACGGTGGCGACAGATATTGCAATTTAACGACAATTAGTTAAACCGCTATGAAGCTCAAAACTCCACTGTCACCTCTGTCCCCAGGCCTGGTTTGCTTTTTAGTGATAGCTTCCACTTATATAGAGCGCAGATGTGCTTCACGATGGACAATCCCAGCCCGGTGCCGCCATTTTTTTGTGAGCGGCTTTTTTCCACGCGATAAAATCGCTCAAAAATCCGATTCTGTTCCGCGAAGGATATGCCTATCCCCGTATCGGCCACAGTGAGTTGGGTAGCTTTCGGACTGCCCTGAATGTTAATGGTGACCCTTCCGCCTTGTTCGCTGTAGCGCACCGCGTTCTCAGTCAAGTTTTTCATCAGTTCGTAGACATGCTCTGGGTCCGCATCGACGGTGGCGTCGCCGTTGATCTCGAATGCAATTTCTTTTTCGGCAATCATCGACGTCAAAGTATCGCGCGATTCTTCAGCCGTGCCGGAGAGCGAAACTGATGCAACAGTGAGGCTTTGAGTGTTTTCCAGCTCTGAGAGTTTGAGCATGTCACGGATCAGGGACAACATTCGATCCGTTTCTCGAGCGATGCTCCCGATATATCTGCTGATGCTTTCATCCTTATTGTTAAGCTCCGCCAACTCATTGAATCCTTTGATGGCGGTCAGGGGGGTCTTTAATTCATGTGAAGCGTTGGCGAAAAATTCTTCACGCTGTTTTGCGTTTTCTCTGCTGTCGGTTACATCCGATAATACAGCCATAGTCAGAGCCGAGCAGGGGAGACGCTTGATTGTTGTTAAGAATGTCCTGCCTTTGAGCGCTAGTTCAAACAATGCATTTTTTCCCAGGTGTATGCAGTCATCCACCGCTCCAGTCAGCGCCTTGTCGTACAGCAGGTGGTGAAGACTCTTTCCAGATATGTCTGGCCTGACATCGAAAATCTCAAGCGCTGAATTGTTTATTAGCGTGATATTTTTATCTGTGTCTAAGGCGAATATCCCATCTCCAATATTATTGAGGATATATTCTGCCTTAGTCTTTTCGTTTTGCAGGGCGGTCATGGTGTTTTGCAAAACCTGAGCAATATCGTCTATTCCTCCGATGATGGTGTCTATTTCTTCATATCCAGCGGCTAAAGGCTCAGGCACATACTCGCCCATTGAAAGCGAGTGCAACTTTTGTTCGATCGATTCGAGTGGCTTTGTGATACGCCCAATCATGCGATGGGACAATATGAAACAGAAGAGTACCAGAATAAGCAAAATGAGAACGAGAAGCGGCATTGACTGAAACATGTACGCGTCAATTTTCGTAACTGGAACGGCGGTTCGTATAAATATATAGCTATCTCCGCTATCGGCTCTGATGGCGTAATAGACCAAGTCCATCCCCAGAGTAGCTGAATGTCGTATGTTTACCGATGGCGAACCATTTGCTGCGGCTATTATTTCTGGGCGGCTCAAATGGTTCTCGATTATGCCCATATCCAGCGGGTAACTGTCGGCCAGGACATGGCCGTCGGGTGAAATGATCGTTACCCGGGTACCGGTTTCCATTTGTTCAAACGAAGATAAATCCGTGTTTCCTGGATATAGCGCCGCACAGAGCTTTGCGGCTTCCATCACTGCATCTATTGCATTTTTAACATTGTTGCTATGGGCGACGCGGACGGATGCTACAAAAAAACTCAAAAGCCCGGTGAATATTATTAGAATTGTGAATAGAAACAGTCGCTTTTTCATACCAGCATGTATCCTACCCCTCGGATGGTTTGGATGACGACCCTACTACCGGCATCAGAGAGCTTTTTCCGAAGTTCCTTAATGTGGACATCAAGAGTTCTGGTTTCTCCAAAAAAACCATAGCCCCATACTTTATTAAAGATGGTTTTGCGATCCACAGCCTTATCGGCGCTTTCGCAGAGTAGGCTCAGCAGGTCATACTCTTTGAGAGTTGTTTGGATTGGCTGGCCCTTCACAGTGATCTGGTGCCTTGAAAAATTAATAAAAATGTCCTTATAGCCGATACTGTCTTTGTCGGGGCTGGCATTTTTGCGCAGATTAGCCTTGATGCGTGCCACCAGCTCCAGCACGCCGAAGGGCTTGGCTATGTAGTCATCTGCTCCCATGTTCAGCCCTTTTACTTTATAAAGTTCATCTCCTTTGGCTGACACCATTATGACTGGGATGTGGGAGGTAGAGCTCCCGCTTTTTAAGCGCGACAACAATGCAAATCCATCGTTGCCTGGCAACATTATGTCGAGGAGTACCAAGTTGGGGATCTTTTCTGAAATCGCATTGAAAAACGAATCCCCATCGTCAAAGCAGCGGCAGTCAAATTCATTTTCCAATGAAAAGCTGTACAGCTCCTGTAGCGCTACGTCGTCCTCTACTGCATAGATGATCTGTTTCAAGCTAGTCACTCTTTCATGGATGGTCGCCTGTTATGGCATATTCAACCCACTCGCCAATGTTGACGGCGTGGTCGCCGATTCTTTCCAAATATTTAGTGACCATCATGAACATGATGGCCCGTTCTGCGTTGTCTGGGTCTTTTTTAATAAAGGCAGAAAGGTCTTTCGTGATGATGTCAAAAAGATCATCGACCTTTTCATCTGTTTTATCGAGTGAGCGCGCCAGTTCAAGGTCATGGTTGATATACGCATGTACACCGTCCTTCACCATCTGAATGACGATGGTTGCCATTTGCTGGATGTGTGACAGCTCCTTCATATATTCCCCCTCACTAAAATGTACCGTGATTTCGGCTATATCTCGTGCCTGGTCACCGATGCGCTCCAGGTCAGTAATCATCTTTAGCGCGGCAGACACTTCGCGGAAGTCGCTGGCCACGGGGTGTTCCATGACAAGGATTTTTAAGCAGGAATGCTCAATGTCCCTCTCCATTTTGTTGATCAGCTTTTCTTCGGCGCAGACCTCGCGCGCCAAGTCAAAATCACGTTCAGTAAAAGCCCTAACGCACTTTTCAATGAGCATTTCGATGTGCCGGCACATCAACACAAGATTGTCAACTACGCTTCCAAGTTCTTTCTTGTAACGCGCTCTAGTTGTCATGGTTAGGCCCCTTTCTTATTGACATCCAGCCTCATCCGAAGCGTCCGGTTATGTAATTTTCAGTGCGTTTATCTTTAGGATTTGTGAAGAGATCGTCCGTCTTGCCATATTCAATTATCTTACCCAAAAGGAAAAATGCTGTTTTGTCTGATATGCGGGTGGCCTGCTGCATATTGTGGGTGACAATGACGATTGTATAGTCAGCCTTCAGCTCGCTAATCAGCTCTTCGATTATTCCGGTAGATATAGGGTCAAGGGCGCTGGTCGGTTCATCCATGAGCAAAATCTTTGGGCCTGCGGCCAGGGCGCGGGCGATGCACAGCCTCTGTTGCTGTCCTCCAGATAGGCCCATGGCGTTTTTGCGGAGCCTATCTTTTGCTTCATTCCATAGTCCCGCATGCTTCAGCGAGCTTTCCACTATGTAGTCCAGTTCACTCCTTTTCTTGGTCCCGAAAGTGCGCGGCGCGAAGGCGACATTGTCGTATATTGTCATCGGAAATGGGTTTGGTTTTTGAAATACCATGCCGACGTTTTTGCGCAATAGGGTTACATCCGTGCCTTTTGCGTAAATGTCTTGTCCACCTATCAATATTTCGCCAGTAATGCGGCAGTCCTCTACTAAGTCATTCATGCGGTTAAATGTCTTGATAAATGTTGACTTTCCGCATCCCGATGGCCCGATGAAGGCCGTGACCTCATTCTCTTCTATGTCAATGCCGACGTCTATCAATGCCTGGAAATCGCCATAGAATAAGTCGCAGTTTCTAACTGTAATATTGAATCGTTCATCCATGGGCAAGGTCTCCCTTCCCGAATATGTTGCCCAAAGCTGTTGCCAAAATGTTGATGGACACTACTAAAATCAGAAGCACCACGCCTGTGGCCGCCGCCTGCTCAGGATAGCCGTGCGAGCCAAAATAATAGACGTCCAGCGCTAGGCTGGTTCCGGGTGAAGTAAAGTTTTCTGGCATTTTGTTTACTACCATGCCTATGGTCAAAATCAAGACAGCGCTTTCAGAGATGACCCGCCCGATAGCCAATATCAGAGATGTGACGATTCCGCTGGCTGCGCATGGCAATACGACAGAAAAGATTGTACGCACTTTGGACGATCCGAGGGCAAAGCTACCTTCCCTGAGCGTTCGTGGCACGGCCAAGAGGCTTTCTTCGGTCGAGCGGACGATGACCGGCAGGATCATGATGGCCAGGGTGATGCCGCCACCAATGAGGGAATAGCGAAAACCCAGTGCAACAACAAACACGAGATAGCCAAATATGCCATAGACAATAGATGGTATCCCGGCCAAGGTTTCAGTGGCTACTCGGATTGCCCTGACGAGGCGGCTTCTGGTCTTTGTATATTCTGCTAAAAAAATAGCGCTCCCAATTCCAATGGGGGCTGCTATAGATATGGAAATGAAAATCAGGTACAGGGTGCCTGCCAGTGCGGGCTTAATTGACGGGTATTTGCCGTAGTCGCCAAAGAGGAGTTGCATGTTGACGTGGGGCGTCCCCCTCACAAGTATGAAGAACATCACGGCGGCAAGTGCGGCGAGAGTCAAAAAGAGTGCGGCCTGAGCAGTGCGTTTGGCGATGACATACTTAAGTATTTGTCTTTGGTGTGCGCCTTCTCTCACGTCCCTCGCCTCCATTGAGCAATGAAAAGCTTATGTTTAACAGCAGGGTAAATACAAACAACACCACTCCGGTTGCTACAAGCGCAGTGGCAGAGTCGCCTGAAAGCTCCGTTGCCCCCATCGCAATATTGGCCGTCATTGTCCGCACCGACTGAAACAGGCTTGTAGGCATCACAGGCGAGCCTCCTATGACCATGATGACTGCCATGGTTTCACCCACGGCCCGGCCAATAGATAAAACCACGGCAGCCATAACTCCGCTCTTTGCCGCCGGTAGCATGACCGTGAACACACTCTGCTCGCTAGTGGCGCCGAGAGCCAGCGCGCCTTCGAAATAGCTTTTGGGGACGGCGTTAAGAGCGTCCAAACTCACGCTGACGATGGTAGGCAGGATCATCACCGCCAGCACAAGGCTGGCCGCCAGTATGCCATAGCCTATGCCGCTGGGCGAAATGACGTCCCGCAAAAAAGGTACAATCACTATCATGCCAAACAAACCAAAAATGACCGATGGAATACCAGCCAGCAGATTAATCATTTGTCGGATTGGCGGGATGGCCCTCTTTAGACAGAACTTGTAAAGACTAATGGCCGTCAGCAACCCAACTGAAACGCCCAGCCCCGTCGACAGTCCGGCGACATAGAGAGACGCGACTATCATGGACATAATGCCATAGGCACCGCTGTCCAGATGCCAGGTCATGCCAAAGAAGTTTGCTGGCCCCACCTTGCCTATGAACGGCAGGCCGCTCATGAACAAGAATACGCATATACAGCCAAGGGCCAGCACCGAAAACACCGCGCAAGACAGGAACATGCCTCGCATCACGGTATCTCTGGTTTTAATAAAGCGGTAGGTGCCGTTCATTGCTTAATCAGCAGACTCCACTGGCCGAGAGCGCTTGCGCCAGCCTCAGCGTTGTAAATGTTTTTGAGCTGCTCCATGGTAATGGAGTCGAGGGGGTTGCTCTTGTTTGCAATGACCGCAATGCCGTCTTTACTGACAACATAGTGCGTGCAGGACGGGGCATTTTCTTGCTTAAAAACCTCGCTTATCATCCCAAAATCAGATACGCCCTGTTCAGCGTCTTTGTATCCAGTGCCGCTACCTCCGCCCGAAACATTGATGGTGACGTTGGGTTGCAGACTTTTGTACGTTGCCACGAGCTCTATCATCAGGGGCTGGAGTGATGTGGAGCCCGAGATGTTGATGGTGCCAGACAGAGTCCCGTTGATGGTGTAGCGCTGCGCATCGTCAGACAGCGAAACGTAGCCCTTTTCGGATATTATCTTCTGGGCATCGCTGGACTGAAGGAAGGCAAAAAAAGCTTTGTCCCTGTCTCCATCAAGGGAGGCTTGCTTGTATACGACCGATAGCGGGCGGGAGATTTTGTATGTGTCGTTCTTTATGTTGGCAACCGTAGCCTCCACATTGTTGACCTTTAGAGCTTTCACATCGCTGGTGACATAGCCAAGGCTCTCATAGGCGATGGCTGCTGGGTTGCCCCTTACTTCTGCGAGGACTCCCGCCGTGCCAGTCTGAATGATGACATTTGCTGGATCAGGCTTGCCCTTCAGTCCAATAATTTCCATGAAGGCGCTTTTTGTGCCGCTTCCATCCTCTCTGGCAACAACAGAGATATTTTTTGAGGCGTCAAAGCCGGATTTATTGCAGGATGGGCCAAAGGCCAGCGCCATGGCTATGGGCAAGCATCCCCACAGGATTGGTCTCTTCATTGATATTTCTCCTTTCTCTGGCCAAATTCTATCAAGGAGGCGAATTTGAAAAACCAGCAATGGGTAAGGGCAATGTAAAATGAATGTAAAATTGTAGCAACTGCCGCGCTTGTGTCAGCTTCGATCACATTAATGGTTGAGGACAGTGCCTTTATGATGTTGCTAACTATCTGCCGCGACACTAGTACCATATTAACGCTTTAGATGCTTGCTTAACGGCGTAGCAAGTCCGCCTTACAAGCATCTAGCGACGCCATCATTGAACTTGCGGTAGACGCTGTCGTAGTTGATGGATTCGCCAGCCATTCTAAACTGCTTTACCTTTTCCACGCATATCTCCGCAGGCCTGGGATCAGACATTATCAAGTCCATAACTTCTTTGATAAAAACATCCAGGGGCATGGCGTGGGGGTCTTTGGCCCCGTTCATCAAGTCTGTGGCGACGTATGGCGGAACCAGTTCCATCACCTGCACATTGGTGTCTTTAAGCTGATAGCGCAGGCTCTGGGTGTAGGAGTGGAGGGCGGCCTTGGTGGCGCAATAGGTCGGCGTTGTGGCCATAGGGACGAAGCCCAGGCCCGACGAAACGTTGATGATGGTTGCCTTGGGTCGCAAAAGGAGAGAGGGGAGCAGGGCCGCCGTCAGGCGTATAGGGCCGAGTAGGTTGGTGGCGACTATCTCCTCCATATCTTGGAGATTGGTCTGGTTTTTAAGGTTTTCGGCCCTCATAATGCCAGAGTTGTTAATTAGCACGTTCAAGTCCGGGAAGTCCCCGAGGATTTTTTTAGCAACCGCATTAATTTCGTCAGCGTTTTGAATGTCCAGAGCATAGCAGGCCATGCCAGGGTATTGCTTTGTTATGTCGTCTAGCAAGTCTTTACGCCTGCTTGCGATGATGACCTGGTTGCCAAGGGAGTGGAACGCGCTGGCGAGGCCAAGTCCGATACCACTTCCGCCGCCAGTGATGAGAATTGTGTTGCCCTTCGTCAGCATGTCGCCCTTTCGCTATCAGTTTAAAAGAGAGCAGTTATGTAGTACTTGATGGACTATAGCATGAAAAAGATGTGTCTGTAAAATTGAAGGGCCATGCAAGTGTCCATAGCCATGGCTCGTTTGCAAAAAAATATACGAGGCAAAAATACAGAATTATGGGAAACTGTTTCTGTTTGATTTTTTTTTGCTAGACCAGAGGGACTATGATCAATGTGGCACTGTTTGGGCCGCCGGGGGCGGGCAAGGGGACTCAGTCTGAGGCCCTCATCAAAGACTTTAACCTATACTACATATCGACTGGGGATTTGTTGCGGAAAGAGCTTGCCTCGGGTGGCAGGTTGGGAACGGAAGCTAAGCTGATAATCTCCAGCGGGGGGCTGGTGCCGGACGAAATCATCGTCCAGATTATTGAAAAGACGATAACCGAGCATCCAGAGGCGAATGGCTTTTTGTTTGATGGATTCCCCAGGACTTATGTCCAGTGCTACATACTCGAGGGTCTCCTGAACAAGATGAATTCTTCGCTCAATGTTTTGGTCAGCCTTGAAGTTGACGACGAGGAGTCTGTTGCCCGCCTGTTAAAGAGGGGGCTCACTTCCGGCAGGCTGGACGACAATGAGACGGTAATTCGCAATCGAATGAGGGAATATCACGAAAAAACTCTCCCCGTGCTCAAGTTTTACCAAGAAAAGGGAGTCTACAGGCCAGTAAAGGGCGACAACCCCATAGAGCAGGTCAGGCAGGATATCAAGGCAGTGGTCAGGGAAGAGCTTCGCAAGCAGCCAGTGAGCATCGTCTTGCTGGGCTATCCAGGTTCGGGCCGTGGCTCCCAGGGCAGGGCACTGGCAAAGCATTTTGAGCTGGAGTACGTGGCGACGGGATCCATGCTGGATTCTGAGATAGAGCGCCAGACTCCGATGGGAAAACTGATCAAGGAGCGGTACGAAAACGGCATCCTGGTGTCTGATGAGCTAGTAGTGCCACTGATTGAGAAAAAGATGGAAGAGTCCAAGGATGTGAGGGGTTTCATTTTTAAAGGGATACCCAGGACGCTTGTCCAGTCATATATCCTGGATGGCCTGCTCCGCAAGCAAGGGATGGGGATAACACAAATAGTCGAAATTGAGTTGCCGATGCTGGAACTCATTAAGCGGCTTGATGCCCGTAGCAAGACAAAGGCCCGCATGCCATATGACTCCACCACGGCCAAGATAGTCCAGCGGCTCCAGGAACATGAGTTCAAAACTATCCCGGTGATAGAAAAGTACGCACAACAGCATGGCGTTACCAAGGTCGACGGCCTCGGAACTTTTGAGGAGGTCTTTGACAGGCTGAAGGCAGTCCTGGAAAAGTCTGTGTGGGGGGGATAAAACCTCATGCGATGTTTTTCTTTGCCGAGTAATGACTTTGTAAAGAATGTGCGCGCAAATATTGCAAGGACGGTGGCATTGCTACTGTTGCCGTTGTTTGTTGCAGGCGGTGCCCTACTCGCACAAGAATCAGGCGCCAAGCCTGCGGATTATGCGGTTGTAGAAAGCGTCACTTCATCGGCTAAAGAAAAACCCAAAGCCACTGAAGTTGAAGATCAAAAGCCCATAAAGGACGATGCCATAGCCAGGGAAAAATGGTTTCGTGAGCGATATGGCCCTGTCACCGTTGGATATTTAGACTACGCCTCCAGATTGGCGGAGCAGGAAATACAAAAATGGGGGGCCATGATTCCAGGTACCCCAGCACACAAGGTCTTCAAAAACGCCGCATCTGCAACGGGGATCAGTAGCACCGTCAAGGCGGGCCTACCCGAAAAAACTTGGAGAAATATCGGCCCTTTGGATGGTTCGAGCCTACAGAACGGGGTTCGGGACTCAAACGTCGTTGACACGGGTCGGCCAACGGTCATACTTCCGCACCCCACGAGCGATAAGATTTTATACGTGGGTTTTTCTGGAGGCGGTCTGTGGCGGTGCCGAAACGCCGACATCAATTCTGATGCTGATTGGGTTTGGGAGCCAATGACCGACGGACTGCCCAATAGCGGCAATCTTGCCGTTGGCGCGGCAGCTTTTAAGCCAGAGGATCCCAACACAATTTATCTGGGCCTCGGTGACTGGTTTTTTGCCCAGGGCAGGGGCTTTTTTATCAGTAGCGACGGCGGTGAAACATGGACGCGGGGCGGCTCCGTTGGTAACACTACCCGCACATGGGAGATACTGGCGTTGCCGGGTAGCGTCGTGTTGGTGGCAGGCAACGATGGCCTCTATCGATCCACCAATGGCGGTACCAGTTTCGTCCAGGTTCAGTCCCCGCCATTTTCAGCAGGCCAGACAGGCCCTGTCTGGGACATTTTGGAGCTGGGTGACGGTAGCCTGGTTTTGTCTGCGATGTTGGAGAGCGATGCGTTGCGCGAGGGAATCATCGCCTACTCCACAAATAGGGGGGCCACCTGGACTAGGGCAACAATGGAAGGATTTCCGGCTGATGACACCTTTGGCCGCATAGCCATCGCCGCCAGCGGGAATACGCTATATGGCCTGTACCAAACCAAAGGCCCTTTTCCAAAGGCCCTGATGAAATCGACAGACGGCGGTAGAAGCTGGTTTTATCAGGAGGCCGAAGGCCTCTTTTCGCCCTCTTACGAAAGCACCTTTTATATCGAAGATGACGGCGGGCAGGCAGGCTATAACCACTTGGTGGCTGTTGATCCCGATGATTCCGATGTTGTATTTGTAGGGGCCAATTTTTCAGTGTATCGATCCACCAATGGCGGCGGCAGTTTTTCCCAGTTTACTTCATGGCTCGGCAGAGAGTTTCAGTATACCCATGCAGACATGCACGCAGGCGTGTGGTCGCCTCGGGGGAGGCCCGGGCCAAAGGCGCTCTACCTTGCCACAGACGGCGGCCTCTCAATTGTCAGGCAACCCAATATCAACCCGATTCCGACTGGCCCGACTTCAATATTTGCATCAAATCCTGCGATTATTGACCATCGCCGCAACAGGGGGCTACCGACTCACTTGGTCTACCACATAGGTAGCACAAATGCCGACGTTCCACCAGGGTCTAAAAACAGAGTCATCATAGGCACTCAGGACAATGGCACTCTGCTCAGAAAGGATGCGCAAAGAGAATTCTATGACTACGTCATAGGCGGTGACGGCTTTGGTTGCCTGTTCCATCCCTACAATGGCAACATGGCGCTAGGTTCGCTCTACTATACCCAGATCTACCGCAGCAACGACGGCGGCCAGAGTTTCCGCGGATCTAAAGGCATCTCTGACAGCGAGGATGGCCCCTTCCACACCAGACTCGTGGACACCCTGGCAGACCCCACCGGAGATCTCGTATATACCTATACACTTGAAAGGCCATACGTTTCCAATGACTTTGGAGAAAACTGGGTTCCTCTGGCCATCACGGGGTGGCCAAATCCAACGCGCCGCATCCAGGGCTTTGGAGCTTCTCCAATGAAAATGGGGCTCGTGGGGGCGGTTGGCATTACATGGCCAGATGAGCCAGGGCAGAGAGGCGACTATTATGACTTTATTGCCATCTCGGATGACAATGGTGCCACATGGAGGACCTCGCAGATATACGACGCTTCTTCAGTGCCTGTGTACGGACACTTGGCCGAAATAGCCTTTGACACCGCAGACCCTAATATTGTTTACGCCACCTCCGTCACTTATGACGCCAACGCCAGCCACATATGGAAGTCGATGAATGGGGGCCGTAGCTGGGCCTCCATCGACCATTCCAACGGCTTTCCCTTTGGCATACCGGTGCACGTAGTAAAGGTTGATCCACTTGACAACAAAATAGTCTACGCCGGTACCGACATGGGGCTGTACAGGACTGCCGATGGGGGCACCTCTTGGTCGCGCTTTGGCTTTGGCCTTCCGCTGGTGGCGGTGCGTGACATCTACATAGCTCCAGACGGTAGTTTCATTCGGATTGGAACATATGGCCGTGGCGTGTGGGAGATGGAGGGCGTCACAAATGCTTATGCCCCAATTTTTTCGGTCCATCCCCAAAACCAGACATCAAGTCTCGGCCAGCCGGTTACCTTTGGAGCTGTGGTCAAGAGTATTCCAGCACCCGCCTACCAGTGGCAGGTTTCTGCTAATAACGGCTTATCGTGGTCTAATATCCCCGGTGCAACCAGCAGACTCTATACCGGTTCATTCGGCGCATCAGACAATGGCAAGGCGTTCAGGGTGATAGCCAGAAATGCCCTGGGAAGCGTGGCCAGCAATGCGGCTATCCTATACTCTGGAGTCCAGGTCAGCGTTTTGCCGAGCCAGATAGGATTAATCCCTGGAGGCACTTGCACCTTTACCGCAACGGTAACGGGCGCGTCAAAAAATACCGACGTCACTTGGAGGGTCTCCGGTGGGTCGCTAGCCCCAGCCACGGATGGCAACGGCAATCAATGCGACTATATCGCGCCGTTGGTTCCTGGCACCTACACAATCACCGCCACTAGCGTAGAGGATTCTTCCAGGTCTGGCTCGGCACAGATAATGGTTGTGGTTGTTGGTGTCAATATTGATGACCCTCCAAAGGGACTGCTCACGGGCGAAACGGCTACATTTCAGGCCAGCCTGGCAGGCTTGATCAGCGGTACCGTTGCCTGGGAAGCATCTGCAGGAGTCATTAATCCGAGCACCGGAGTGTATGTGGCCCCCTCCACGCCCCAAATGGTGACGATTACCGTCACCTGTTTAGAGATTCCATCGGTTTCTGCGAGCGCGCAGGTTAAAGTCAGCAGCCCCAATTTTGACGGCAACGCAAGCGCCAGCCCGCAGTTGCTGGGCCTGGCCAACGCCTTTGGCTCCACAGATCCCGCAGACTTGCTGATTTACGACCTGAACAATGACGGCCAGATTGATGATGAAGACCTAATATTATTGTTTAGGGCGATGGGCTGGATTGATGCCTAGTGTCGCGTCCGCAAATTAACTTTGCTATTCAGTTGCTCTTGTTTCATATTTATTATTCGGCTCAAAATGAATAGAGGACGCGACACTAGGAGGGGGTGTGGGGGAAAAGCGAATGAGTGCAACGATTGATGCCGGCCCTGTAACAAATTTTGTGTATTAGGTAGGTGCAAAATGAAGAAATTTGCTTCAGAGATGCTTTCGCTTGGAGGCAGTGCGCTACCGCCATCGCGCCAGTCTTGGGCTTACATTTTTCCAGTGGCTTTCGCGTTAGCTTATGGCGTGACATTCATATCCTGCAGTAGCGGAAAAGGTAGCGACGGTGACATTGACAGCATCGCTAATTCTGTATTTGTCTTTGGTGGAGACGTGTACGTGGCAGGACAAAAGCATGATCCCTCACAGAAAAAATATGTAGCGACCATCTGGAAGAACGGCGTCTCCCAATACCTTGACACTACGGCAAGCGGTAGCTCGATGGCCACATCCGTCTTTGTGTCCCAGGGGGATGTCTATGTGGCGGGAATCCAGGCACTGGGCAACGGGCCTTACATGCGGGGAGTGGTGGGACTGGCCACCATATGGAAAAATGGTACCCCCCAGCAACTGTTGGACCACCACAGGAATGCCGCAAATTCGGTTTTTGTGGATGGGGTAGATGTATATGTGGCCGGTATCTTTCATGATGGGAAAGGGAGTTTTAGCGATATCATGAAAAATGGCATCCCGTTATATCCAATAACTTATTCTGATAGTTGGTACTATGATTCTATCGTCGGCAACTCTGTTTATGTCGCCAATGGAGATGTCTATGTCGCAGGGGCAAAGTTTGACCCGAATCAGAACATGAATTCTGCAACAGTCCGGAAAAACGGTGAGATTCAGTTCCTAGGTGTTGAAAACGGCGATCATCATATTGCATCATCGACTGCCAATTCGATTTTCGTCTCTGGAGAAAATGTATATGTCGTTGGCAATTTTAATCATATTTCGAATCATAATTATGGAGCTCTGTGGATAAACGGTACAGGCCATCGTATTACTGGGAGCTACAGTCAAGAAGGCAACTCCATTTTTGTATATGGCAACGACTGTTATGTCGCCGGAGAAGTGCGTAATCCTCCCACGATGTCACTAGGGTCTAGCTATGCCACATTGTGGAAAAATCCTGAAAAGCCCCAATACCTTGACTCATACAGCGAGTGGGCAAGGGCCAATTCGATTTTTGTGTCTGACAATGATGTCTATGTTGTCGGCGAGGAGATGGGCGAGGAATATACCCGCAGCAACGAATTCAGAGGGCGAACCAGCGCAAGGCTATGGAAAAATGGCGAAATGCAAGAGCTAAGATGATGATGCCGCAGAGCCAATTGGCATAATGCGCAATTGCTTAATCCCACCTCCAGCGTTATAGCGGTTCAACTACAGTAAGTCAGCCGCAAAATTAGTCAAACCAATGTTGGGTAAAAGCTGATATTGATATAGTTATTGTTGATTTTCATGACATGATTTATAGCGGTTCAACTTTTTGTAGTTGAACTGCTATATGCCAGGATTTGCCCGCAGAACGAAGGCGGTTGTTGCCATTATGCAAAATAGCGGGAAGAATAGTGGAAAACCCAAGGCAGGTTGGCGTGGGGGCCTCGGACATCCTGAGCGTAGCGATGGATTCCGAGAGTTCATGGCCGTTTGTTGTTCATAGGGACAAATCTTAGTTCTGTGCCATTCAAGGTTGTGG